>Ga0209803_1003065_pt1 | contig 10175 bp, 8 predicted proteins | sample GraSoiAngelo_138_FD_185895 | JGI IMG/M metagenome (GOLD analysis project Ga0209803, IMG submission 185895) | Grasslands soil microbial communities from the Angelo Coastal Reserve, California, USA - 14_0929_09_40cm (SPAdes) (version 2) | ecosystem: Environmental > Terrestrial > Soil > Grasslands ... | reverse complement strand
ATCGCTATTCAGCGGGCCGCTCGCAGAGAGTTGCAGCGTGTTTCCCGATCTTCTACGGGGCGAAAAATTCGTCGTGGTACCTGTAACACTGCTGATGTTCGCCATCGGCATCGCACCGCAATTCATTTTCAACATTTTCAATACAACGGTCGTTCAAATGGCGCGACTGTTTGCATGACTCGATGAGCAAACAAATCATTCCCATCGAGCGGATTGCGCAGTCGATCCGCTGGATTCGTGGCCAGAAAGTGCTGCTCGATTTTGATCTCGCGATTTTATATGGCGTGACTACGGGCAACCTAAATAAAGCAGTTAAGCGCAATGCTGATCGATTTCCCTCCGATTTCATGTTTCAGCTTAAGCCCGAGGAACTTGCAAACTTGAAATTCCAATTTGGAATATCAAATTGGGGCGGGCGCCGGCGATCGCGGCCTTATGCTTTCACAAAGCAGGGTATCGCCATGCTCTCGAGCGTCTTGAACAGCGAGCGCGCGATCAGAGTGAATATCGCCATCATGCGCGCGTTCGTGAAGCTGCGTCAGCTGCTCAATACAAATCCTGAACTTGCCCAAAAGTTTTCGGAACTGGAACGTCGCATTGATAAGCAAGACGAGGAAATCGCCGCAATCCTCGAGGCGATCCGGCAGTTAACGGCTCCGCCAGAAAAATCTCGGCGTGAGATCGGATTTCATGTGCGCGAGACGGCCCCGCGTTACCGGGTACGTAAACGGGCATGATTGCCTGGACGATTTACATCACGTTCGGTGGTGCAGTGCTATTGCTCCTTTTGCCGCGCACGTTTGCACGCTGGAGCGCGCTGCTTACGACAATCGCCGGTTTGGTTCTGGGTCTCATCGCATTGGTTCGCACGCCAATTGCCGATCTTGCGCATTTCACAACAATCGTGCGCGCACCGTGGGTGCCCGAGTTGGGCATGAATTACCACCTGGCGATCGACGGCGTCAGCCTCACGATGGTCCTTGTCACGGGTATTTCCGCGGTGAGCACGGTGTTATTTTCATGGGACGTCGAAGATCGGCAGAACGAATTCTTTTTCTGGTTACTGCTCGTGGTGGCTGGCTGCTACGGAGTTTTTCTCAGCGCCGATTTGTTTCTGTTTTTCGCGTTCTACGAACTGGTGATCGTGCCGAAGTATTTTCTTATCGCCGTCTTCGGCTCCACCAACAAGGAATACGGGGCGATGAAGCTAACGCTCTATTCATTCTTTGGCGGCATTTTCGTATTCATCGGGGTCCTTATCGCGTACGTGACTGCCGGATCGCTGGATCTGAATCAGCTCTCGCAATTTCAATTTTCGCCACAACTGCAATCTTGGGCGTTTCCCGTGCTGTTTCTCGGCTTCGCCGTGCTCGCTGGCATCTGGCCGCTGCATACGTGGGCACCGACGGGTCATGTCGCGGCGCCTACAGCGGGTTCCATGCTTCTTGCCGGGATCGTGATGAAACTCGGCTCTTACGCAGGACTCCGCGTGGCGATGAACTTGTTTCCGCAGGGCTTCCAGATGTGGAGCAAATGGGTCGCCTTTCTCGCGGTCGTTGGGATTGTTTACGCCGCGGCGGTGGCACTCCGCCAGCGGGATCTGAAATTTGTCATTGGTTATTCAAGCGTCAGCCACATGGGTTTCGTGTTGCTCGGTCTCGCAGCGGCAACGGCGCTGAGCGTTTCAGGGGCAGTATTGCAAATGTTTTCGCATGGCGTGATTGCGGCCCTTTTGTTTGCAGTCGCCGGACGCATGATCTATCCACGCACACACACGCGTGAGCTCGACGCGCTCGCGGGTATGAACCTGAGCCGCGCTCTGCCGTTTGCCGCGTTCACGTTTGTGATCGCGGCAGCCGCGTCGATGGGCATACCTGGTTTCAGTGGATTCGCGGCCGAGATCACAATTCTAATCGGCGCATGGAAAACTTATCCGCTCGCGGTCTGGATCACAGGCGCGGGCATGGTGCTCGTTGCTGCATTCACATTGCGTGCCTTGAAGCAATCATTCTTCGGCGAGGCAAAGCCAGGTGTGCTCGTGCAGGAAGGTCGTGTGGCGCTCGATCCCGATTGGATTGAACAACAAAGCATCACGGCCGCAGAAAAATGCGGCGCTTGCCTGCTTATGTTCGCGACGCTCGCAGTTGGACTTTACCCCAAGCTGCTGCTCGATCGGATCATGCCCGCAGTAGAAGCGATGAGGTTTCTGAAATGAAATCCACCGATTCAACAAGTTAACGCTTCAGCGACCGAACGATGTCTTACCTCGAACTGCTCAAGCTCGCCTCGCCTGAGATCGTCATAGTCATAACTGCGCTTGTGATTCTTGCGATTGGATTGGTGACCGGCCATGCGAAATCGAGCGCAACAATCTCCACGGCGAAGCCTGCTCACGCTCTGAGCCACACGTCTACCGCGACGGGCATTTGTTCCGTTGTTGCCGCACTCGGGCTCGCAATCGCGATCGGTGCGATTTTGATGTTGCCGCAGAGCACGACCCTTTTCGGCGGAATGCTCGTGATTACCCCGCTCACGCGCCTTTTCAAAATTATTTGCATCGCGTTGGCGTTCTTCACCGTCCTCCTGATCACCTCACAAAAGCCGCCGCGTCATCTAGGCGAATATCTGGCGCTCGTTCTGTTCGCGACAGTCGGCCTGATGCTGCTCGTCGGCAGCGAGGAGTTACTCATGATCTTCATCGGACTCGAACTGCTCGGGTTGTCGCTTTATGTGATGACTGCATTCGACAAGACCGATGCGCGTTCGGCGGAAGCAGGCCTGAAATATTTGCTGTTTGGCAGCACGTCCAGCGCTTTCACACTTTTCGGCATCAGCTTGATCTACGGCATGTCGGGGACAACGGGTCTCGCTGCGATTTCGGAAAAATTGGCGACCGCATCAGTGCAACCGCTGCTTGCAGTGGGCATCGTCATGACGCTGGTCGGCTTCGCGTTCAAGATCGCCGCCGCGCCATTTCACCTTTGGGCACCTGATGCGTATCAGGGTGCGCCTGTTCCGAGCGCGGCGTTTATCGCTTCCGGCTCAAAGGTCGCGTCGTTCGTGGTGCTGGGGAAAATCGTGCTGGTCGGGTTCGCTCCGATGCACGGCAGCGCCGACTGGCACGCTATGACGGCCGGCTGGTCACCCGTCCTCGCTTCGCTGGCGGCATTATCGATCCTCATAGGCAATATGGTCGCGCTGGCGCAATCGAACGTGCGAAGGCTTCTAGCGTACTCTGCGGTTGCACACGGTGGTTACACGTTGATCGGACTCGTGGCGGGCGGGCGCGACGGATTTGCCGCGGCATTGTTCTACACCACCATTTACGCCGTTACACTCGTCGGCGCATTCGGCGTGATTGGACTGGTGCGGCGCGAAACCGGCGGGGATAATTTTTCTGATTTTTCCGGCTTAGTTTCCCGTTCTCCCGTGCTCGCTGGGTGCATGGCCATCTTTATGTTGTCACTGGCAGGCATCCCGCCACTTGCCGGATTTTTTGGAAAATTCTACCTTTTCAGTGCCGCGCTGCACGCCAGCGCAAACCATGGCCTGCTGTGGCTCGTTGCGCTCGCGCTGCTCGGCAGTTTCATCTCGCTCTATTATTACCTTCTGGTGCTAAAAGCGATTTTCGTGAACGAGCCCTCGCTTCCCGCTGCACAACCGTTCGATCAGCTGACACCCGATCTCGTGCAACGAGCCGCAGTCGCTGTGCTCGCCGCGGCGGTGCTCCTCCTCGGCGTAATGCCGGACGTCCTGGCGGCGCGTATCCTTGCCGCGCTGCCATAAGAAAATTTCAAAAAAAGTGTAATTAACGCTTGACTGCTGCGCTATAAGTTTAGCATCAAAAGCAAGTAGCACCCATTGCGAAAGTCGATGATGTAAAGATGGGCAGCATCAGCGAGTTCATTGATCGCCATTTCCGGCATTTCAACGCGGCGGTGCTGAAAGATGCCGCCGAGGCTTACATCGCGCATCTGGATCGCGGCGGAAAAATGATGATCACGCTCGCGGGCGCCATGAGCACCGCGGAACTCGGCGTTTCTCTGGCGGAAATGATTCGCCGGGACAAAGTCCACGCCATCACCTGCACCGGTGCGAATTTGGAGGAAGACCTTTTCAATCTGGTCGCGCGCAGTCAGTACGTCCGCCTTCCGAATTATCGCGAGCTTAGTCCGCAACAGGAGGAAGAGCTTCTCGGACGTCATCTAAATCGGGTCACCGATACTTGTATCCCGGAAGAGGAAGCCATTCGCCGAATCGAGCGAGTGGTTATCGATGAATGGGTGGCCGCGGCAAAGAAAAAAGAGCGCGGTTTTCCACACGAATTTCTTTATAGGATCCTCAAAGAATGCCGTCTCAAGAAATTTTACGAGATCGACCCGGGCGACAGTTGGATGATCGCCGCCGCGCACAAGGACCTTCCGATTTTCGTGCCCGGCTGGGAAGATTCGACTTTGGGAAATATTTATGCCGCGCGCTGTGTCACAGGCGCAATCGCCGAGGTTCATACGGTTCGCTCCGGAATCGAATACATGATCGCGCTGGCCGAATGGTATCGCCGGATATCGCAGGATTCGTCCATTGGCTTTTTCCAGATTGGCGGCGGCATCGCAGGGGATTTCCCCATTTGCGTGGTGCCGATGCTAAATCAGGACGTGGTCAGCACGCCTGTGCCGGAATGGGGTTATTTTTGCCAGATCAGCGACTCCACGACCAGCTTCGGATCGTATTCGGGCGCAGTGCCCAATGAAAAGATCACGTGGGGAAAACTCAGCGTCGATACGCCGCGCTTCATTATCGAGTCTGATGCCACAATCGTTGCGCCATTGATGTTCGCGAAGGTTCTCGGCTGGTGAGACGCCCTGACGAACTTCTAATCACTGGTAACGATTTGCCGGTTGTTTATTGCCAGTGGCCTGGAATATATGCCCAACCGCCAGGGCGACGCACCCAATGTCCTTCCACCCAAACCGCGGTTGTTGTTGGGCGGACTACCCAAGTCCCTTGCACCCACACATAGTTGGTTCCGGTCCATCGCCAATAGCCGCTCGTCCAGACGTATCTTGGTCCAGGGGCCACCGTCTGAGCTTCAACGCGAATCGGTGGCGGCGGTTGGGTTACCAGGACTTCTCGGGCTGGTCCGGTCGTTGTTACTTGCTGTGTCGTTGTAGTCGTAGTCACAGTCGTCGGTTCCTCGGCGCAGCCAGCCAACGCTAGCGCGGCCACCGCCGGTAGATAAATGCTTCTTCTCATGGCGCCTCCTTTCCTCTTTGGATTCGCTTCGTGAAGCAGTTTCGGTTCTGTGTTGGCGCGCTGAAGAGGATTACTTACCTCCGTCTGCTCGTCTATTGAATGGCGAAGAATGAATTCCGAAGCGATGATCGAACATGCTTTACGTCGTCGCCACACCGATTGGCAACTTGGGCGATATCACCTTGCGTGCGCTGGACATACTGAAATCGGTCCATCTGATCGCGGCTGAAGACACCCGGCACTCAGGGGTGTTACTCAACCATCTCGGAATCAAAAAGCCCTTCATCAGTTATCACGAGCATAACGAAGCCACGCGCACGCCGGAACTTGTTGAACGCCTCATCCGCGGCGAGAACGTTGCGCTGATTACGGACGCGGGGACGCCGGGACTGTCCGATCCGGGATTACGCCTGGTTCGCGAATGCATTCAATGCGAAGTCCCATTTACGATCATCCCCGGGCCATCATCAATTCTGACCGCACTTCTTGGTTCCGGATTCTCGACTGACAAATTTTCTTTCCATGGATTTCTTCCGGTCAAAAGTGGCCGGCGCGAGCGCGAGTTGCGAGCAGCGGCCGAACGCGAGGAGACCACAATCTTTTTCGAGTCACCTTATCGATTAACCAAGACACTTGCCGCCTGCATTGGTGTGATGCCGGATCGGCAGCTTTGCGTCGCCCGAGAGCTGACAAAAAAATTCGAGGAGTTCCGCCGTGGCAGTGCCAGTGAGCTCCTCGCACATTACCAAGCCCATCCGCCGAAAGGCGAGATCGTGCTGCTGATCTCTGGGCGGTAAGGACATCGCGCTGCGATGTGTCGCCGCGGCGACCGCAGCGCGCCGACCCTAACACGTTGGCTAATGCCACGATCAGCATAGCCAGGCTTGCGAAGAGCGCGGCAGAAGCAATCGGCGAGAACTTCTCGCGAATAAACGAGGCGCAACTGCCGTCAAACCCTGCCACCCAAATCAGCTGCACCAGTCGTAAACAATGCGATCCGAGATTGCCTCTGCCGAAAGTTTCAGTTCTTGCAATCTCGAGAGCTTTCTTGTCTCCTCGGCCTTTCCTGGCTATGACGTCATGACTCGTTCGCGGTCGCTCCTCAGGCCTTTGGCCGCCGGATTACTTCTGACCGCCGTGCAACTTGCGCTGGCGGTCGGTATGCTGGCGCCGGAAGGGCCAGTTTCGGACCGCTATGAGAGTCTGATCCAGCACGACAGCTATTGGTTCATCAACATCGTCGATCGCGGCTATCAGACCATTGTGCCGCCGATTGATCACAAGGTCATGGAAGTGTCGAACGTCGCGTTTTTCCCAGCTTATCCTGCCATTGCTGCATTATTTCGCTACGGGCTCAAAATTGACACCGGCACGGCATTGCTGATCACCGCTCAGCTCGCTGCCTGGGGTTTCTGGAGTTATTTCTTTCTGTTTTGCAAGCGCTGGAATGTTTCGCCCGCGGTTCAGATTTGCGCCGCATTATTAATCCTTGCCCATCCGGCAGCATTCTTTCTGGTCGTCGGCTATTCGGAGTCGCTGTTTTTGATGGCGCTGCTCGGCTTCATTTATTGGAGTACGGCAGCAGGGCAATCTGCCAAACTCTTGGCGGCGGCGCACGGCATCGTCATGTCCGCGACGCGGATCGTCGGAATCGTATGTGCGGCTTTTCCAGTAGTGCGCTCGCTTTTTCAAACTGGATGGCGCAGTTTGATTGAGCCGAGGAGGTGGCTTCGCGAACACGGGGCGGCGATCGGTATGACATTTGTGGCGGCGTGCGGCGCCATCGGATTTTTCGTTTACTCTCAACTGCGCTGGGGCCACTGGGACATTTACATGCTCACGCAGGCGGCTGGCTGGGGGATCATTCCCGATTATTTAGCGGTGTTTAAGCCCTCGAGTTATCGCTGGCTCGTTCCAGCACTGAGTAATCCGACCGAAGCGAGCCAAATATCGATGACGCTCGGCGCCGTACTTCTGGTCGGTGTCGCGCTTTGCGAACTGCTTCCAACGATTCGACGGCGGGCGGGCGTGCCAGTTCGCGCTGGCATCTATTTCTGCGCGGCCGCGATCTATTACCTCTCGGTTAGCGGAGTGGCCTGCGTGAGCATGGAAAGCATGCTCCGCTACGAGTTTTGCGTGCACGCTTTGATCGTGCTGGCGTTGTTGAATTTTCTGCGTCAATTTCGTACGCCGCCGATGCTCGTACGGGCATTCGGCATCGCGGCGGTAGCGCTTCTCAGCGCTGCTGGGTTATGCGTACAGGGCTGGTACGTCTGGAATTTCACTCGGGGCAACTGGGTCGCGTAGTAGAAGATGAAAACAAAAGTCGCCATTATCGGTGCCGGTCCAGCAGGTCTGACTGCGGGCTATCTTCTTTCGAAGGAAGACGTGGACGTCGTCGTTCTCGAAGCGGACCCGGTTTACGTGGGTGGTATTTCCCGGACCGTGACTTACAACGGTTTCCATTTTGACATCGGCGGCCACCGTTTCTTCTCGAAGTCCAAAGCTGTAGAAGATCTGTGGACGGAGATTTTGCCGAACGACATGCTCGTGCGACCACGCTCGTCGCGCATTTTTTACGGCGGAAAATTTTTCTCCTATCCGTTGAGACCGTTCGAAGCGCTACTCAAGCTTGGTGTTTTCAGCTCCACACTCTGCATCCTCTCGTGGCTGAAATCGCGCCTCTTTCCGGTGCGGAATCCGCGGAATTTCGAGGAGTGGGTAAGCAATCAGTTCGGCAAACGCCTCTTCAACACATTCTTCAAAAGCTACACCGAAAAAGTTTGGGGCATGAGCTGCAGGGAAATCTCCGCCGACTGGGCCGCACAACGGATCAGAGGGCTTTCGCTCGGCAGCGCGATCAAGAATGCGCTGATTCCGCAGCGCTACAACGGCGACCGCAGCAAAGTCATCAAGACGCTCATCCATTCGTTTCGTTATCCGCGCCGCGGTCCAGGCATGATGTGGGAAATGTGCGCAGAAAAGATGAAAGAGCGGGGCGGCAAGCTCGAGATGGGCTGCAGAGTGACGCGCTGTTCGTATGACGAAGTCTCGGGCGCTTGGACGGTCGAATACAAGAATGGACAAGGCGATCTGCACGCAATCGAAGCCGAACACATCATTTCATCCGCGCCGATGCGGGAACTGGCTTGCGGATTATCACCCGCGGTGAGCGAGCGAACAAAACGCGCGGCTGAAAGCTTGAAGTATCGCGACTTTCTCACCGTCATGTTGATCTTGAAAGATCGGCAGATGTTCGATGACAACTGGATCTACATTCACGACCCAAGCGTGAAGGTCGGCCGCGTGCAAAACTTCCGGTCTTGGTCGCCCGAGATGGTGCCTGAACCCGACAAGGTCTGTTACGGCCTCGAATATTTCTGTTTCGAAGGCGACGGCTTGTGGGACTCAGATGACAGCCAATTGATCGACCTCGCAAGGCGGGAACTGGTCCAGATCGGCTTGGCTAAAGAAGGAGATTTCATCGATGGCTGCGTCGTTCGGCAGAAAAAAGCGTATCCGGTTTACGACGACGATTATGCGCGGTATGTCGCCACGATCCGGCTTGAACTCGAGACGCGTTATCCAAACCTGCATCTCGTCGGACGCAACGGCATGCACAAATACAACAACCAGGATCACGCCATGATGACCGCGATGTTGTGCGTCGAAAATATTCTCGCCGACGCCAAACTTTACGATCTCTGGCAGGTGAACAGCGACGCCGAATATCACGAGCAAGGTCCTGCCGCGGCCGAGGAAACAAACGGCACCGCGCTACGCCTTGTGCCGACCCGCGTCGTCGCCGCCCCCGAGCTCGCGCCAGAAGGGTAAGTCGCGCTGTCATCCCGAGCGGAGCGAGGGACCTCCCAGAAGCAGATCCCGTCACTCAACGCAAATTGAGTTCACACTTCACTACTGTGAGATGGTTCGCCGCTCGGCAATTGATCGACAAGTGAGTCTTATAATCTACGGCCGAATCTCGACCATCGTTCCATCTGGGGTGATCCGCCAAAGCTCTTCGATTTCTTCGTCCGTGACTGCGATGCAACCAGCGGTCCAATCATTCAAACGGTGGAACGCTCCGATCCAGCCGCGCCCGTTTTGGATTCCATGAATCATGATATCGAATCCAGCTGGAACACCCTGCTCCGCAGCTCGTCTCTTGTCCTCATCGGACGGATACGACACGTGAAGCGCGAGGTGAAAGTTGCTCTGCGGATTACGACCGTCGACTTTGTAAACGCCTTCGGGTGTCTTATTATCTCCTTCCTGTTGCTTTGCGCCGACAGGGCTGCGGCCGAGCGCGACACCATAGCTTTTCAGCGTTTTGCTATTAGCGACGACCGACAGTTTCCGAGCTGATTTTTCAACAACGATCCGATTGATTGTCGTTCCGGTCGGCAGCGGGTTCCAAACGTGATGAGCATACAAGTAGCTGAAACCGACCAGCCCAAGCACCGAGACGATTAAGACAATCGTTGTCCGCATAAAGCTGCCGCTCCGACCCCTATCTTCCCAGCGAAGTCGAGGAATCTCTGACTATTTTTTTTCGAATTCTTCCACTGGCGGGCAGGAACAGAAGAGATTTCTATCGCCGTAAACATTGTCGATGCGCGCTACGGCTGGCCAGAATTTGTGTTCGAGCGTCCAGGCCGCGGGGAAAGCTGCTTGTTCGCGCGAGTAGGGGTGGTCCCATTTGTCAGATGCGATCTGCCGCGCGGTGTGTGGCGCGTTTTTGAGCAAATTATTTTGTCGATCTTGTTTTTCCGTGGCGATTGCTTCGATTTCTGCGTGAATCGAGATCATCGCGTCGCAAAAACGATCGAGCTCGTGTTTCGGTTCGCTCTCGGTCGGCTCGATCATCATTGTCCCGGCGACCGGCCAGGAAACCGTCGGCGCGTGAAAACCATAATCCATCA
>Ga0209803_1003063_pt1 | contig 10176 bp, 6 predicted proteins | sample GraSoiAngelo_138_FD_185895 | JGI IMG/M metagenome (GOLD analysis project Ga0209803, IMG submission 185895) | Grasslands soil microbial communities from the Angelo Coastal Reserve, California, USA - 14_0929_09_40cm (SPAdes) (version 2) | ecosystem: Environmental > Terrestrial > Soil > Grasslands ... | reverse complement strand
ATGGATCATCGGATCGGGCGCGATTTTCTTAAGGCGGGAATTGGATACGGCGGTTCCTGTTTTCCCAAAGACATCGCTGCGTTCATTACGATCAGCGAGCGACTTGGCACTCCGTTCAATCTGCTCAAGGAAGTGCAACGTATAAACAATGCTCAAAAAGAGCGTGTTCTGAAGACGATTCGGGAAACCCTGTGGGTGTTGCGGGAAAAGCGGATTGCAGTCTGGGGCCTCACATTCAAGCCAGACACAGACGACGTTCGCTCGTCTGTCGCAATAGAGCTGGTCACAAACCTCCTGCGCGAAGGGGCGCATGTGGTTGCCTACGACCCAAAAGGAATGCAAAAGGCGCGCGCAATCAAAGCGGTCGCCGACGCGGAATTTGCTTCATCAGCTCTCGAGGCAGTGACTGATGCCGAAGCGCTGGTCATCGCTACAGAATGGAATGAATTTGCCAATGTGGATCTCGCGGTAGTGAAAGAAAAAATGAGGACATCCATCGTCTTTGACGGGCGAAACCTGCTTGATCCTGAAACCATGAGGCGACTGGGCTTTCATTATCATTCGATCGGGCGCGCCAGCGTGAAGCCGCAGTAGCGACAGGAAATATGGCGCAGCTCTCTGCTCGCCAAATCGCGCTGCAGGCCTTGCGGCTGTGGCGAAAACAAAAGCGCTTCGCCGATTCCATCATCGCAGAGTTTCTTGCGAACACGGAGCTTACGCCATCCGATCGCGCATTTGCGCTGGAACTGTTTTACGGCGTTCTGCGCAATCTGACCTTGTTGGATTTTTGGATCGGTTGCCTGCGTGCCTCTCGCGTTGAGAGCGATCTTCGCGACATTTTGCGACTCGGCTTATATCAACTTCTCTTTCTCAAAACTGCCGAACACGCAGCGGTCCATGAAACCGTGTCGCTCGCGTCGAAAAAGCAGCGAACAATCATCAATGCCATGCTTCGTGCTGCAACCCGGCAGAGGAGCGAGTTGCTCGCACGCGCCGAAGCGCAGCCCTTGTTCGTTCGAACGTCGCATCCGGAATTTCTAGTCGAACGCTGGCAACAGCACTTTGGAGCCGAGCACGCGCAAGAGCTGTGTGAATGGAACAATCTTCCTGCGCCAGTTTATGCGCGCATCAATTTATTGAGAATCGATCGAACAGAATTCCTCCGGACTTATCCCGAATCGCGCCCTGTCCCTGACAACCCGAACTTCGTGAAAGTCAATTCGTTACCCTCCGACGCTTTGGAACGAGGTCATTGTTACGTTCAGGATCCGAGCACCACGATTGCCTGCCAGTTGCTAGACCCAAAACCCGGAGAAAGAATCCTCGATGCGTGCGCAGCGCCGGGCGGGAAAACCGCACTTATCGCGGAACAAGTCAAAAACCGAGCATTCATTGCGGCGTGCGATCGCGAGCAGCGTCGCGTTCGGGCAATGCGTGCTAACTTTCAACGACTCGGTGCTCAGATTGCATTGGTTGAGCAGTGCGATTGGACAAGACAATCGCGATCAATTCTTCAATCGGCTAATGGCGGGTTTGATCGCGTGTTAGTTGACGCTCCATGCAGCAACACAGGCGTGATGCGCCGCCGTGTCGATGTGCGTTGGAGATTAACCCTGGCGGACTTCGGACGCATGCAAGAGCGGCAGATCGCGATCATCCGCGCTGTGCTTCGGTTGTTGAAGCCAGGCGGTGTCATTGTTTACAGCACGTGCAGCCTTGAGCCAGAAGAGAATGAAGAGGTCGTTCGTCGCATCGTCGCTGAAACGCCAGCCCTGCGCTTGGAAGCGCAAAAACATTCCCTGCCCTTTCGCGACGGTTTTGATGGCGCATTCGCGGCGAAACTTGTTCGAAGCACGTAATGCTGTAGCCGCCGCTCTGTGAGCGACGCGCCGGGTATCTGTAAAGCAGGTCAGCGCCGCGCTTCCCACAGGGAAGCGGCTACAGTTGCATCCGGCCGGGCTGGTGGAATGATAAGCGCCTATGCACGACGACCGGTTCGACAAACTCGCAAAACTCCTGGTGGAATACTCCATCCGTCTCAAGCGCAATGAAACGGTCCTGATTGAAGCATTCGATATTCCTGACGAAATGACCGTCGCGCTGATACGCGCCGTGCGGAAAGCGGGCGGGGTGCCGTTTGCGCAGACTTATCAAACCCGCGTAAACCGCGCACTCGCGCTCGAAGCCTCGGATCGGCAGCTAAACCTGATGGCAAGCCACGAGCTGGCGCGCATGAAAAAAATGAATGCCTACATCGCCGTACGCGGCAGCCATAACATCACCGAATTAGCCGATGTGCCGCCAGAGAAGATGAAACTGATCGGCAAAAAGATGCGCCCAGTGCAGGATCAGCGGGTTAAAAAGACAAAATGGGTCGTCTTACGTTGGCCGACGGCGTCAATGGCACAGCTTGCCGGGATGAGCACGGAGGCGTTTGAAGATTTCTATTTCGATGTCTGCACACTGGACTATCGCGAACTGCAGCCTGGCATGAAGGCGCTCCAGCGGTTGATGGAAAAAACCGACCGTGTCGAAATCAAAGGTCCCGGCACTGATCTGCATTTCAGTATCAAGGGAATTCCAGCTGTGATCTGCGGTGGCGATCGCAATATTCCCGATGGCGAAGTTTTCAGCTGCCCGGTGAAAGGTTCCGTGGAAGGCCATGTTACGTTTAATGCGCCAAGCATTTGTCAGGGAATCGCTTTCGATGGCATCCGTCTCGAATTCAACAGAGGAAAGATCGTCGATGCGACGAGCAACGAGACGAAAAAGCTGAACAAGATTCTCGATTCAGATCCGGGCGCGCGTTACATAGGCGAATTTTCGCTAGGCTTTAATCCGCGGGTGCTACAACCGATGCGCGACATCTTGTTCGATGAAAAAATCGCTGGCTCGTTTCATTTCACCCCGGGACAAGCTTACGAAGAGGCAGATAATGGAAACCGGAGCCAGGTTCACTGGGACATGGTCAGCATCCAGCGTCCCGATTACGGCGGCGGCGAAATCTACTTCGACGCCAAATTGATTCGAAAAGATGGCGAGTTTTTGCCTAAGCAGCTGCGCTCGCTGAACTGGAAGTGAAGTGATTGTTCACGCGCCGCTGCATGCGTCTCGTAGGTCACGTGAGACCTGCGGAAATTGAGCGCGCAGAATCCCCTCGTCCACTACGCTCGCTTCGGCCCGCCAAGAAGATTTAGTTGCACCATGGCGATGTCGCCACTCTCGTTAAGCTCGAGATTCGCGATTTCAAACATGGGCGCGCCTTCGGCTGGGCCGGGTCCGGCGCCAGGCAACTGAACAACGACTTGCTTGGAGTTGGAATTTAGGATGACCGATGCAATTTCGAGTGACGGCGAAAACTCGAGCGTGCTGATCTGGAACGGAACCGTGATGAACACAGAGGCACGTCCCTGTGGTGACGGGGTGACTTGGACTGGCGCGGTCTCAGAATTGGGGACCAGTTGCAATCCTGCCACTGCGAATGACGGCATGCCAGTGAGAGTCGGTCTCTGTTGCTGGGAGGGAACCACGCGAATGGTGCCTAGCGCGCCAGCGACAGGCTGAATCTTCATGATTTCGAAGGCGACCTGCAAATTCAACGCAGTCTGAGCGCGCTGAGGCGAAGGCAAACGCATCGTGACGAGCTTCGATATGGGACGCACTTTCAAGACACCCATCTTAAAGCTCGGCGTCAACTGCATGGCGGCGATCTCGAAAGAGAAAGTAAGCTGCACCGATGTTTGCATCGTGGCAGCAGGCGGCTGTGGCTTGGCTACCGGCGTGGCCGGGGCTTTGGTTATTGGAGCGGTTGGAGTTTGGGTTGTTTCTGGCATGGTTGCAGGTGTTGTTGTTTGCGGAAATACAGGCTCAGTGGAAATAGCATTTGGAAAATCAGACACGGACTCGGTAGTCGCTTCGCCCAGTGGAAATTGAGTCGCAGTTGCAATGATCTCGTGAGGTTGCTCTTGCGCGATCGGTTCAACTGCCCCAAAAGCGTTCTGGGCTGCCGGTTCTACGGCGGGCCATGCAAATTCTGCGCCCGAAAGCGTCTCCTCACTCGGCTCCTCCGAGGGCAATACGGATTCTTTCGCATCTCCGAAAAATTCGCTCGGTTCCTGCGTGGAGAATGTTACTTCCTCTCCATCTTCCGAGATCTCATCCGGCTTTTGCGGAGTGATCGTAGAAACTTCGGCAAACTCACTGGTTGCTGAAGCTGTAGCCATTTCAGCAGCCTGCAAGATGACTGGCCGCGAGATCTCCGGTGTTTGTTCGACTACTGTCCCCACAGATTCGAAGTCCGGCTCGGCAACCGGCGCCAATTCGCGGTCGGGCTCGCGACGGGCCGGGGCTCGTGAGGCCTTTGCTCTGCGTTCTTTCAATCGATCAAAAGCGCCGCTCAATTTGCCCGTAGGCACGGCAGTGTGTCGCAACGAAGCCTTCCACGGTTTTAATTGCACCGAAACCTGACGGGGGCCCCCAACAAAGCCGTTGTCTTGCACGCTACTCGTCTGCGCTGGCGCGACTCCCGGGTTGAATACGGCAGCGCCGCCGGCGGTACGCTCTGCGGGAGGCTCAAGCCGCAAGTGACGCGGGACGTTGAAAGCATGTCGGCGAACCACGGGCACGATCACCCAAGCCAGTATGATTATGGCCGCCAACAGTAAGCCACCAACAATCGCCAACCTTCGGCTCGCACTGCCCGCAGTGGCGGATGACGAGACGTTTGCGGTCGCTGGTGCCACAGCGGATTTCTCCGACGGACTTGTTTGAACAGAGACCTGCTGATTGTTCTGTTCGTTGGAAGCAGACGAAGCCTGCTGCGTCTCGGCTCCGACAGCTTGCGCCGCAGTTGTCGATTCACCGCCAACCGGGGACGATTCGGATGCCGGTTGTTGTGGCTGCGAGCTGGTTTCCCCAGTTGACTCGCTCGAGGCCGAAGTCGGCTGTCCAGCTGTTGCGTCAGCACTGGCAATCTCCATCCCGGCATTTGGCCCCTTCAAACCTGGGCCCAAGGCCAGCGTTTCTCCGTTCGACACCTCGCCTTGTTTGTTTGCAGCAAGCACCTTGTCCGGAATGGGACTCGGCTCAACTGCCGGACCGCCCTCCGTCTGAGGCGCAACAACATTTGTTGTGTCGAACGCCAGCGCAGGTGCGGTTGAACCTTCCGGCCGTTGCATCCAACCGACATCATAGAAAGCGTCGGCAAAAACAGTGTTAAGCGCCGGCGAATAAATCTTGTTAGCCGAACTGGTCCAATCGGCGGCCTTCTCCGGATTGTTATGCTTATACTCCCACGCTGCCTGGGCATAATAGAGCGCCGGCGTATCTCCGGTAAATTGAAACTCCTCCATCATCGCGTGCGCGCGGCTCTCTTTTCCCTCGAGCAAATGCGTCATGTAAATCTTGAATTTAATAAGCTCCGCCGCCTGATTTTTATCGCCGCCCGGGATTCGATTATAAAGCCCCTCAAAACGCTCTCGCGCCTTTGCGTAGTCCTTCTTCTTAAAGGGAATTTGCGCGAGGTTGTATTGCGCTTCGCGGAGTTTCGGGTCCAGCCGGGCTGCCTTCTTAAATGCGGCTTCGGCTTGGTCAAATTGCTGCTGCTGCATCAGAATCTCGCCGCGTAAATTCAGAGTAGCCGGCTTATTCGGGTCCGCCTGGTCGGCCTCATCGATTAATTTAAGGGCTGTCGCGAAATCACCTTGCCGAAGGGCCTGTTGCGATTGCTCGAATTTCGAACGCGCGGCCGCTTTGGTCTTTTCCGAGCGCTCTGCAGCTGTCATGAGCGGCAATGAAGGTCGCCCTTCGCCAGCCGGCTTTTCCAACCACCCGACTTCATAAAGTGATTCTGCGAAAAGTTTGTTCAGCTGCGGTGAATAATTCTTCTCGGCTGCGCTGATCCAATCTTTGGCTTCGCTTTGATTCTTCTGTTGTAGCGCGACCGCTGCCTTCACATAGTCAACGGCCGGCGTATCGGGCGAAAGCTCCAGCTTGGCCAGCATCGAATCCACCATGTTCCCTTTGCCCTCCTGCAGATACGTCAGAAGAATTTTGTATTGAATCAGCTGCGAAGCTTCTTTTGCCAGATCAGATTCACCACTGGAAAGCAGTTGCTCAAAGCGGTTCCTCGCCTCCGCCCAATCTTTTTTCAGAAACGGGATCTCCGCCAGGTTAAAGCGTGCATTCCAAAACTTCGGATCGATTCGGGCCGCATCTTGCAATGCTGCTTCCGCTTTGTCGTAATTGCCTTGTCGCATCAGGATGACGCCGCGCAGATTCTTTGACGCGGCAAGATCAGGCTGGCGAGCATCAATGGCGTCGAGTTGCTTTAACGCCTCCGAAAATTTCTTGGCATCAAACGCGCGATACGCCGCGTTGTACATCTCCTCCAGCTCGGCTTTGGTCGGGGCGACATTGTCCGCCGCAAATGAATTTGCTGCGAACGAGCCCATTACCAGCGCGGCCACCGCCGTCATCCCCCAGAGTCTCATGCGGTAGCGACTGAAGCTCTGTTCAGCGCGTCTGACAAGTGGAAAGTTGCTCCTCCGAATCGATTTTTCAGCGGCCTTCGGAAAAAGCGTCAACCGTCGTGATGGTCTCCTGCTGGCTCAGTCATTGAGATTGGCCACAATCCGTAAGCCTTCCAAAGTGAGGTGGGGACGAATCACGCCGATCTCCGGCAAACGTCCGGCGATCAACCGCGCGTAGCCGCCTGTCGCTACAACGCAAACCCTTTTGCGCGGAAACTGCTCTGCTCTGATTCGTGCAAGGATTTCCCGAACCAAACCACGATACCCGAACACGGCGCCGGACAGCATTGCTTCGATCGTCGATTTACCCAACGCATGTCGGGGCTCTTTCAACGACAGCCTGGGCAAGAGCGCCGTTCGTTGATAAAGAAAGTTAGTCATCGCTTCGAGTCCGGGCGCAATCACGCCGCCGACGTAGCTGCGGCGCTCGGAAACGATGTCGAAAGTTACCGCAGTGCCGAAATCCACAACGATTGCGGGACATCCATAAAGCTCCGCGACTGCCGCAGCATTCGCCAGTCGATCTGCGCCGATCGATCGCGGCTTGGGATAATCGATTCCCAGGCCCAGCTTCACCTTCCAATCCAGCCAGGTCACGTTCGCCTTTTCCTTTGCGGCCTTTGAGATCGTAGAGTTTTTTGCTGGCACCACCGACGAGACAACCACCTTCCGCACCTTTCGTCGTGCAAGAAATCCAGAGACCACATCCCTTGAAAGCTCACTGGTAGCGATCCGGGCAGGAGCCCAAACCCGCCTCTTCGATGCAAACGCAAACTTTGCGTACGAGTTACTGATATCGATCAACAAATAATCAGAGTCACGCGCCACGACTAAGACGCAGACACCGAACGCTAGGCTCAGTCAAGCCATCCGTCGCATATGAGCCATTCGTCGCATACGCGCTTGCGACGCTCCCGCCAACGCGTAGCCTCGATTTGTGAGAAGATTGATCCATCGCCCGCGCCGCTTGCGGCGCTCTCACGCTCTGCGAAATCTCGTCCGCGAGACACAATTGAGCGTTCACGATCTCATTCTCCCGCTGTTTGTAAGTGAAAAATTGGATCACCGTCGGCCGATCGCCAGCATGCCGGGGGTTTTTCAGTTGTCTGTGAAAGAGATCGCCGATGAAGCGCGCGCCGCTCAGGATCTTGGGCTACAAGCTGTCCTGCTTTTCGGCATTCCCGAACAGAAAGACGAACAGGCGACGGGCGCTTACGCAGAAAATGGGGTTATTCAAAAAGCGCTGCGGGCGATCAAATCAAAATGCCCCGATCTGGTTACCATCACCGACGTCTGCCTGTGCGAATACATGAGCCATGGCCACTGCGGCGTCACTCGGATTGATGGAGATCATTTCCACGTCCTCAACGACGAGAGCGTCGAACTGTTGGTGAAGACGTCGCTTTCTCACGCAGCAGCAGGCGCAGACATGGTTGCGCCGAGCGACATGATGGATGGGCGCATTGGCGCGATTCGCGAGGCGCTCGATTCCGCAGGATTCGATCAAACAGGGATCATCAGTTACGCCGCCAAATTTGCGTCGGCGTTTTACGGGCCTTTCCGCGAGGCCGCCGAAAGTCCGCCGCAGTTTGGCGATCGTCGTTCTTACCAGATGGATATCGCCAACGCGAATGAAGCGCTGCGCGAGGTAGCCCTGGATATCGATGAAGGCGCGGACATCGTGATGGTTAAACCTGCGTTGCCCTACCTTGATATCTTATGGCGCGTCCATGAGCGCTTTGGAAAACCGACTGCTGTCTATCATGTCAGCGGGGAGTATGCGATGGTCAAAGGCGCTGTGGAGAAAGGACTCTTGGATGAGCGCACCGCAGTCCTCGAGATCATCACTGCGCTCAAACGCGCCGGTGCGGACATTATTGTCACCTATTGGGCACGCGAACTTGCGAAATGGCTGCGGGGATGACAAGCCGCAACGGCGAAACAGATCAACACGCCCGGCTGAAGCGGCTCGCATTTCTGTGGGCGCAGGCGCAGGGATTTTCCGTATGCGCAATGGAAGTGGGTTTGCCAAAATGCCGGTATCGGGCCGACGTCGCCGCGTGTCGACCGCAGCCGAAACAGATTGGAACGACTGCGATCTTCGAATGCAAACAAGTGCTTTGCGATTTGCGACGAGACAATTGCCGCACTGATGCGGCGCGGCAGCGACTCGAAGCAATCTGTCAACGTCGCCAAATTCTCGAAACGCGCTTGCGCGCACATTATCCGAGCCTGCGGAGTGCTGATGCGCTCTTCCCCGAATTTGACTCGCAATGCTTCGCTGCGATCGGTCACCGCGGTTACGCGCGCCTCATACGTGAGCTGCGCACATTGCAAAATCGGCTCTACGATTGCACTAAGTTCGACAAATTAATTCGCTACCACTGCGCGAATTTGTTTTTCCTTGTTCTGCCTGAGGAGTTATTCCGCGATCCGGAAATCCCGGTCGGCTGGGGCGCGCTTGTTGAATCCAATGGCGCCCTCACACTCGCGCGTAAACCAATCTGGCACGAAACTACACAAGAGGATCGCATTCGCCTTTTGCACCGAATCGCCGTGGCGGGAACGCGAGCCCTGAATCGAAACCTGCATGATCCCGGCGTCTTCCTGCAGCCGCTCTAGACGGGCACAAGCAGATTGTGCCCAGTCATCTCCTTTGGCTGCGGCAGGCCGAGCAGGAACAATAACGTGGGCGCGACATCGGCCAGGATTCCGTCTTCGCAGCGGAATTTTGCCGCATCTTTGGCAACATAAATAAAGTGGACGAGATAGTTCGTGTGCGCGGTGTTTGGCGAACCGTCGGGGTTGCGCATCTGCTCGCAATTTCCGTGGTCCGCCGTGACCAAAGCCTTCCCGTCGACCTCGAGAAGTTTTGAAATGATGCGCGCGCAACATGCGTCCACGGCCTCCACTGCTTTTATGCCCGCTTCGACGACGCCGGTGTGGCCGACCATGTCGGGATTGGCGAAGTTGAGGATGATGAGACCGTAGTTCGCCATGCGCGCAAGCAGTTCATCGGTCACTTCGAAGGCGCTCATCTCCGGTTTCAGGTCGTAGGTGGCGACCTTTGGCGACGGAATCAGTTTGCGGTCTTCGCCGGGAAACGGTTTCTCGACTCCGCCGTTAAAAAAGTAAGTTACATGCGCGTATTTCTCCGTCTCAGCCATGCGCAGCTGCGATTTGCCGGCCGCGCTCACCACTTTGCCTAGGATATTGGGAAGCTCTTCCGACGGAAAAACAAACGGCGAAGAAAAACGGACATCATACTCGGTGAGGCTGACGAAATGGACTTGCGGCCATACTTCGCGGTCAAAGCCATCGAAATCCTTCAGTAGAAACGCTTGCGAGAGCTGGCGCGCGCGGTCAGCACGAAAATTGAAAAACAAAACTGAGTCGCCATCGCGCACGCGCTGTTCATTGGCGTGAGAGAAAATCAACGGCGGCATGAATTCATCTGTCTTATCAAGCGAGTATTGTTGATCTACTGCGGTCGAGGGCGATGAATTGCAGATTTCACCGTGACCAAGAACGATGGCGTCCCACGCTTTTTTCGTGCGGTCCCACCGGCGGTCCCGATCCATCGCGAAATAGCGGCCCACGACTGTAACGAGCCGCCCGCCGCTTTTCTGAAGTTCCTCTTCGCACG
>Ga0209803_1003057_pt1 | contig 10199 bp, 12 predicted proteins | sample GraSoiAngelo_138_FD_185895 | JGI IMG/M metagenome (GOLD analysis project Ga0209803, IMG submission 185895) | Grasslands soil microbial communities from the Angelo Coastal Reserve, California, USA - 14_0929_09_40cm (SPAdes) (version 2) | ecosystem: Environmental > Terrestrial > Soil > Grasslands ... | reverse complement strand
GGACTTGAGCAAGAGCGGCAGGAACTTGAGCGCGGGGAGGATGAAGAATTTCAGTTTCGCAAAAAACTTCGCGATTACGACGCCTACGACCGCGACCGGGCCGAGCGTTTTCTTCAGGCGGCTCCACCAATTGTCGCGCGACTCAGGCGTAGCTTCGATTGGCGCGCTTTCGGATGGAGGATTCATGAACTGGTATTTTGTCTGTTCGCGCAGATTCATTGTCATGTCGAGCGAAGTCGAAGGGTTCGAAATGACAAATGCGGCAGTTAGACAGAAGGATCGCGCAGTTCGTTGAATGCGGCCCCCAAATGAGCGAGCACGTCGCTGGCCAGCAGCGATTCTTCGCTTGCGCCGTCTTGAAAGATCGACATCTCGGCGGCGCGGCCGCAGGTCCAGGCTCCGACCCGCCCCGCGTCGTACATCGACAATTCGCGTCCGGCCAAACCCGCGGACACGCCGGTCAAGACGTCGCCCATTCCGCCGCTCGCCATTCCCGGATTGCCGGTGGTGTTGTAACTGATCGGTTTCCCGCGCTCGCACACGATGGTGCGACTTCCTTTGAGCAGCAGCGTAATTGGAAATTGATCGCAAAAATTTCGCGCGATCCCGGCGCGCGCCATTTTGCCAACTTCCATCAATCGTCTCATCTCGCCGGGATGCGGCGTGAGCAACCGCGGGCCGCGGCAGCTGCGCAGGACGTCGATCTTATCGGCAACAATGTTCAATCCATCCGCGTCCACGATCATCGGTTGTGGCGCGATCTCGATTAAATTTAGAATTTCGGAGGCGCGTGCTTTTCCCAAACCGGGGCCTAGCGCCCAAACGTCGATTTCCTTTTCGTCGAGGAGATCGCGATATCTGCGAACCGGTTTCACCATCGCTTCCACCGGCGCAGCGCTGGCGACGATCTCATAGATTTCCTCAGGGACAAAAACCTCTACCAAACCGGCGCCGGCGCGGAGCGCGCCTTCGGTCGTCATCAACGCTGCACCGACAAAACCTTTCGAACCGGCAACTACTCCAATGCGGCCGAATTCGTTCTTATAGGCACTGAACCTTCGCCGAGGAAGAAGCGGGCTTAGCGAATACGGGCCGGCGGCCAGCTCGTTTGGCGCGCCTCCCTCCGGCCAAAGCCCGGGAAGTGGAACAATTTGAATGCGCCCGACAAAATTAAGCGCGGAATCGACAATCAGGCCGTGTTTGGCAAAACCAATTGTGAGCGTGAAATCGGCAACGACCGAATCTTCCGGATCGTTCTCGCCCGAATCGGCGTCGAGCCCGGTTGGAACATCGACGGCGAAGACGAAGGCGTTTTCTTCGCGCCGCAGGCGATTGATGTCACGGGCCGTGGTCCGGAGCGGTTCCCGCAAAAATGATTTCGCGCCCGTGCCGAGTAAACCATCCAGAATGATGAGGTGCGTTCCGCGTTCGATCGTGTCAGCCGATTTGGTCGCGGCCTCGCGGAGCGTTTTCAGTTTTTTTTGGGTTAGTTCGCTGCAATCCTCCTCTGCGAACGGCAATCGGACGTCGATCTTCCAGCCAATGCGTTGCAGCTGTTCGGCCGCGACCAGGGCGTCTCCGCCATTGTGGCCTTTGCCGGCGAAGACGATGCATCTTGCCGGTTTTGGAAAAAATTGCCGGACGGCACAGGCAACTCCCGCGCCGGCCTGATCCATCAAGGTTTCAATAGTCACGCCGCGCGCGACCGCGGATTCCTCCGCAGCGCGCATTTGCGCCGAGCTCAATACGGGCGATTCCAACTAATCCTCCGTTTGGGCGGGGGCCGATTTCTTTTTTCTGGCCTTTTTCTCCGAATCTGAATCGGAGGAATGCTTGCGCTTCGACGATGTCGATCGAGACGAACTCTTGGAGCTTCTTTTACCGCGCTTGGAACGCGAAAGGTCCGGATCGCGATAATGGGTCTGATCGATGAACGGCTGGAGCGGGACCGCCGTATTGTTGGCCGCGAGCCGGTTCGCCGCCGACGTGCTCGCTACCAGCGAACGTTCACGAACGCCGCGCCCAATTTCTTCCGCGAGTTTCTGTCGATACGCTGCGCTCTGTGCGTAATTCGCTTCGGTCGCGTTAGTCAGGAAGCCGCATTCCACCAGCACCGACGGAACGGTCGTTTTTCGCAAGACGTAAAAGCCGCGGCGTCGGACGCCGCGATTCGAGCTGGGTGCGCCACCGGCCACGTAATAATGAATCGCGGAAGCGAGCGGCAGACTTTGCGAACTATAAAAATAAGTTTCGATACCGCTCGCGCTCCCCCGACGCGCGGCATTGAAGTGGATACAAACGAAGATCGCGTTCCGATAGGAATTGGCGATCGCAACGCGCGTCCCAAGTGGCACAAAGAAGTCGCTGTCTCTGGTCATCACAACTCGATATCCGTAGGCAGTGAGCACCTCTTTGAGCCGCTGGGCGACGTCCAAAGTCATGGTTTTTTCCGCGACGCGCTGACCGGGAATTCCGCCGCGATCGAATCCGCCATGGCCAGCGTCGATCACCACCACTGTGGAAGGACGGTCAGCTTCGGAGACGGTCACTGCCCGTCGTTGCGCTACGGGAGTGGGAGTTGCTCGCGGCGCGACCGCGCGCTTTTCTCGCGAGGAGAGAGAGCTTGGAGCAGGTAAACCATAAACGGCCGGGGCGATGAACGGGGCGGCGACGAGCAAACTCAAAAAATATTTTCGCATTCGTTAATCGTCCTTCGGTGCGTTGGGCGGTCGCACTGAAAGTTTTGGAGCGGTGTCGCGCGTTGCTTGCGTAACCGGTGTGTCCATCATGCCGCCGGAGATTTTTACCACGCCATCTTCAGAATGCACAAGCCGGGGCCTGGTCCTGGTCTCGGCGACACTGGCGCGCGAAAGAAGCTCGCCATTCAAACCGACGCGAGCGTACGACCAATTGCGCGGAGCGGCACAATAAAGAACATGGAGTTGATTGGACCGATCGAATTCCGCCTGCGGTTGATCGAACGCGATGACTTGGCCTAACGAGTAAGTCGCGTAAACGATCCCGCTATCTTTGTCTTCAACCCGCACATAAAGCGAAGTGTGATCGGGAAAACGATTAGTCATGAGTGAATACGTCCGCACGTTTCCGGCAGCGCTCTCTCCCTCGGGCACGCCCACCGTTTTCTGCCAAATCGGTCGGGCATCGGTGACTTCGAAAACTTTGGTTTGGGAATAAAAGAATTTGTTTAGATCGCCAAAATAGATATGAGCGCGAACCCGGTATGTCCCAAAATCGTGGACGGCAAACAGCGGACTCAGATTAATTTTTCGAGTAACGCGTTTGCCGGCGGCAATGTTGAGCGGTTCGGTCTCCGCATTGGAGATGGGAGCGATGGAGCGACCTTCATTGCCGGTCACTTCAAAACCAAACCATGATTGACCATCCACATCGCGAAGATCGACATCCCGGCCTGCGAGATTCGTGATCACGACGTTGGCGACGACTGGCTCGTAGGCGATGTATTGCAGCCGCGGGAATTTCAGCTCGACCTGGATTTGGGCGAAGGCGGGGCCCGCCGCCAAGCAAAAACAAACCAGCGTCCAGCGCAACTTCATCAAAACGTAAACTACCGCAAACCCGCGTGGTTGCATAGGAAAGTGGCTAGGCAGATCGGCGGTGCGACTTGATCGTGGTTTCTTGCTGCCGGCTCGAAATCGCATCGATCAGAATCTCGTGCCAAGCCGCAGAGATTGTCTCGAGTGGCGGCCGGACACTGGGTTCGTAGCCGAATTCGACAAATTCCCAGCTCACCATCTCGAGCAGTGCGTCGCTTCCGCGGGCAGCGGTGGTTTCGGCATGCACGATTTTTCCGTTACGAAGAAACGCGAGCCCGCTCCTGGTTTCCTTGACCAATTGGAGCGCGCCCCCACGCCGGCTGAGACAACACATCTGCAAAACATCCGCCACGTGAAAAAGATCGGGTGTATTCGGCGGCGCGTTCTCAGCGCGCTCGATCGCCGCCAGCAGATCGTCTCCCTCGATTGGTTCCGGGAAAACTTTGGTGTCTGCAATTTCAAGTCGCTGCTCGGCCGCGGGATAATTTGGGAAAAACAAAACCTGAAGCGCCGGAAAAATTTCGCTGAGCGATGAACCGAGCGCGAGTCCATTGATCCCCTCGGCTTCGAGCTGGGTCAGAAGAAGATTACATTGCTGATGACGCCGCGCCCAATCCAGTGCGGCGACATCGCTGCCGACGAGCTCACACTGGTGCCGGGTGTAGCTCTTCACCGTTTGCACCAGCGCTTCCCCCATCTCAGAGTCGCGGTGCACGATGAGCAATTGCATTACTGCGGCGGAGCGGTGAAGGGCGCGGGGAAAAGAGTTAAGAGTTTGTTCGGTTCGGCGCGTTTGTCTTGGAGCTGATCATTATAATAAACGCGCACGATGTAACCAAGATATTTACGCGAGCCGGCGTCGGAAGGCGGGCTCGTTTTCACCGGCTTACCTTTCTTGGCCGGATTAATTGCCGCCGCGGCCGCTGCCAGGTCGGACTCCGCCGATTTGGCCTTTAACTTGGGACGAATGTACGTCACCGCCAGGGTTTCGCTGTCGCTATTGGCCCAATCGTGATTTGGAGTGAGCCATTCGTAGCTGACGTCGGCGTCGGTCAGTTTGATCTCGTTGTCTCCCACGGTGTCGTAAAAGAAAACCTGGATCTTCACTTTGGTGTGGTCGATCACTGCATTCGGGCGCTTCTTGACCGCGATCCGCAACATCAGATTGGTTTCCGAATCCGGGTCGGGCGTTTCCGATGCAGTCACTTCGCTAATACCGAGCGTCGATCCGCCAGGAATTCCTTCCGCGGTGGTGCGAACACTCGAGGCATCAAGCGCGCTGGCCGGCTTTCCCGCATCAAGCGCTGAGCCGGTAGTCGGACCCGGAGCTGCTGGGACGCCGGTTTTTAATTTCATGTCCGCCAATTCGTAGAGCGGTCCGGCGGACGGACCGATTTCCTGCACTCTGCGCCAAGTGTCGGCGGATCGGTCGAAATTCTGGATCGATTCGTAAATCATCGCCATCTCCGCCAGGACCTCGGGGTTTTTCGGATCGCGTTGGGCAGCGTCGTTTAAACGAGCGAGCGCGCTCACCGTGTCGCCGCTTTCCCGGGCCGCGTCGGCTTGCTTCCGCAATCGGTCCGCCACTGAGATTGTCGATGTTGCCGGCGTGAGCGCCGCGGTCGGAGACGCGACCGCCAATGCAACCGGCGGCGCGGAAGGCGCGACGGAAGAGAGCGGCGCCGGGGCCACGCGCGGAGCGGCGACGGCCGGCTGCGCCGGACGCGTGCGGCCGATGAAATGAACGCTGGCTGCAAAAAATTCGACGACCGCAAAAAGAACGACCAGGATAAGCCCGACCTGAAAGCTCTTGTCGGATCGCGACAAGGAAACAAAGGAGAGAGACGGCATGACAGTTGATTCCTGTAAACGGAGTAGCCGCTCTGTCAACTCAGCCCTAGCGCGAGATGTCGGACTGGCTCAGCAGCTGAAAACCTTCGCCCGTCAAAACAGAGATCGCGCAATCGTTATCGTCCACGTGGAGAGCGAGCGCGGCCTGTCCGCGCGGCCGCATAAGAAGGGGATAAGTGAAATGGACGTTCACTTCGGCCATGAACAAAGCGGCCAAGAGTTTGGCCAAATCGGTGGCAACCTCGCGCATTTCGACCACCAAGACCTCGCACATTCCGAAAGCGATATTATTTTGCCGGAACAATTTTTCCACACCCGCCGGATCGCTCACAACTACGCGGGCAATCGCGGAGTCGGTTGATTCGGAAACGCTCATAGCGACGACGTCACAGCTGTGTGCGTTCAGTAACTTCACGACATCGAGCATCGCGCCGACTTTGTTCGCCAGAAAAACGGAAAACTGTTTCACCAGTGGCCCGTCGCGTTTTGAAGTCGTTTTGGGTAAATCGAGTGGCATAGATCGGTGGATCGGCCCCGAATGCTTTCGGGGGCGATGCTAAATCGACCGCCGAGTATCACATCGGCAATCTTCCATTGGCAAACCAATATTGGACGCGGTTGGTTAGAGCGTTACATCGTCACCAAGGGGAACTAAAACAGGCACTTGGCACGAGCGCCTCTCCACCATAATCATTCCAACAGCATGGAACCGGAAAACGAATTGATCGCGCAACGCCGGGAGAAACTCGAGGCGCTTCGCGCCCGCGGAGTGGAACCTTTTGGTCGCGCTTTTGAAACATCCGGCTCGATCGCGGAAGTCCGGCACGCATTCAAGGAAGGCGAATCGCTTCGCGCCGCCGGCCGAATCACTGCGCATCGCGATATGGGCAAGAGTCACTTTGTCGATCTTCGAGACGCGACCGGCCGGATTCAGGCCTACTTCCACGAGAAAGAAGTCGGCGCCGAGGCAATGGAAATTTTCAATCTGCTCGATCTCGGCGATTTCATCGGCGTCGAAGGCGCCTGTTTCTTGACCAAAACCGGCGAGCCGACGTTGAAAGTGCGCAAATTCGAAGTCCTGGCCAAGTCGCTCCGGCCGCCACCGGAAAAATGGCACGGCCTGCAGGACGTCGAAGCACGCTATCGGCAGCGATACGTCGATCTGGTCGCGAACGAGCAATCGCGGGAGACATTTCAAAAACGCATCGCGATCGTGCGCGAAATTCGCCGATTCCTGGAAGATCGCGGTTTTGCGGAAGTGGAGACGCCAATTTTACAAACGGTCGCCGGGGGCGCGGCGGCGGCACCGTTCAGCACGCACCACAAAGCGCTCGGACTCGATCTTTATCTGCGGATCGCGCCGGAGCTTTACTTGAAACGGCTTTTGGTTGGCGGGTTCACCAAAGTGTTCGAACTGAACCGGAATTTTCGGAACGAAGGCATTTCACGGAAGCACAATCCGGAATTCACCATGCTCGAAGTTTACCAGGCCTACGCCGATTTCGAAAAAATGGCGGACTTGATCGAAGAACTAATTTGTAATGTGGCCGAAAAGATTTGCGGCTCGCTCGAAATCGAGCACGGCGACGGGGAGGGAAAGATGGTTCGCACGATCAACTTGAAGCGGCCGTGGCGTCGCGCGCGTTATGTCGATCTTGTCCGCGAAGTGGCGGGCAAGGATTGGTTCAACATTTCCAGCGAGCAACGGCGCGCCCGTGCCAGCGGCGAGTTAAAGCTCGAAATCCTGCCGCACCTGGCCGATTTCGAAGTAACCCAGCACGTTTTCGAAAAATTGGTCGAAGAAAAAACATTCGAGCCTCTGTTCGTCACCCATTGTCCAAAGGAATTGGTGCCGTTGGCGAAGCAGAATGCGGCTGATTCGTCGCTGGTTGATGTTTACGAACTGATCATTAACGGGGTGGAAATGTCTCCTGGTTACACCGAGCTCAATGATCCCGATGTGCAGCGGCGGCGTCTGTTGGAACAGGCGGGCGAAGAGACGCAAAAAATCGACGAGGATTTTTTGCTGGCGCTCGAACACGGAATGCCGCCGGCGGGAGGATTTGGACTCGGGATCGACCGTTTGGCGATGTTGTTTACCGGCGCTGAATCTATCCGTGATGTGATCTTGTTCCCGCTTTTGAAACCAAAGCGCGACTAAGGCCGGTTTTTAGCGGGCGACGAAGCTATTCCTTTGACTTGCTAGAATCCTTCGCGGTTGGTGATGCAGTCGGCGAAGGAGTAGGCGAGGGGGTGGAATCTGCTTCGGCTTTCTTGGGTTCGCCGCTCTGAACAGGCGTGAACGTTAATCTCTTTGTCTTGAATCGCGGATCGACCTCATCTGCCGCGTCGGCTTCATTTGCCTTTTCGCCAAGGCTCTCGATCGAAGATAAGCCGGAATGGAGAAGGCTGCCTTGAAACTTCGGGTCGATCCCGCTGCTCGGCAGCTTTTTCAGCGAATCAACTTCCTGAACTTTTTCTTTGGGCCGAGTTTTGAAATGCAAAGGTCCTTCGTCCCGCATCATCGGATTCTCTGTTTCACTGGTCTTGCCGCGATAAAGTGTGTCGTCGCTTTCGTCAGTGTTACTTTCGCTAGGTGTGGCAGAGGATGATGGACTGGTTGATCCCGTCCCGCTGGAGTAAGCGCCGGTGGCGGGCGGTGTGATTCCACTGGTTGAATGATCCGAAGTCGGGCTCGAGATAACTGGCTGTGTGGTTACTTCACCAGGGGCGCCACTCACCGGGGCGGGACCTGCGAACGCGTATGACATTATTCCAATCGCGAGGGCGACGATCGAAGAGGCGATTGGCAATTTCATGAGGGGAGAGCAATTACAACGACACAACGTCAAAATCAACGGATTTTACCCACCTTGGTTGCGGTAAAATCTTTGTAAACTGATAAAAAAAACTGCTCTTACGGCGTCGCTGTGACTGTTGCAGTAGCGGTTGCGCTGGCGGTCGCTGAGGCCGACGCACTGGCGGAAGCGGAGGGTGAGGGTGACGCGGAAGGAGAGCGATGAGGGTTGTGCTTTCCTTTTTCCCAGCCCAAATGTTTTCCCGGCGGCGTGCCGGACGGGGGCTGTCCCGGCGTGCCGTGAGCGGCTGGGCTTTCGCTCGCTTTGAGGCCGGTGTCCATCAGGCTCGTCTTAAATGTTTTATCGGTTTCAGCGCCCTGGCTGCTTTCAGCGGATTCTTTCTCGCCCACGTCTCGATCACCGGTCTCGATCATCTTTTCACCGCGATCAAACGCGTTTGAATTCTGATGCGAACTCCCATTGGAAGAGCCGTCCTCCGCGGTGTCGCGTCCCCAGGCGCTACCGCTTTTGCCAGGGTTGTCTTGCGAATTGAATTTGGTGCCGTCGCTGGCGGACTGTCCCTGTTGACCGGGATTATTATCCGGATTGAATCCGGGTCCGCTCGCGCTGCCGCGGCCATGATCACCGGATTGTCCCGGCCCGGCTACGACATAGGAAATGAGGCCGATGCTGCAGATGAATGCGAGAAATGTACGAAAGCTGGATAGGTTCATAAGCTTGCTGTTTTCGGTGCCATTTCAGAACAGAAACCGGCCTAAAATTCAAGCCATTTTACGGAGAGGTCGCATCCTAATTGGCAGTCGGTTTAAGTCCGACGCGCGTGTAGCTGAGAGAAGACCTGCACAAGATCGACGCCTGCGCCGCGAGATTTCAAGCGTTACGACGCTAAGGTTCTCAACAAAATATTGAGCCCGCCGATCAATCCGACTCCAAGCGAAAAGCTTTTCAGGACTAAGCCTTTACCGTGTTTCAACATTTCCCCGAGAACGGCGTGTGCGGCGAGATACAAAAATCCGCCGCCGACGTGCGCCATGAACAAAGCCAGCCAAAACGAGGATATGTTCGCCAAAAAGAGAAAACCGATCATTCCCCCGAGTAGCGTTGTCGCCTCAACCGCTGCGACCCAGCCGAGCGCGCGCGCCCTTGGCCATCCCGCGCCGATTAAGAGGCTGCCCAACGCGAGGCCTTCCGGAATTTTGTGAATGCAAAGAGCGGAGAAGAGCGACCACTGACCGGCTGTGGTCGATTGTGCTTCCTGTCCAATTCCAAGCGCCAACCCGTCGGTCGTACTGTGGATTGCCAGCGCGACAATCAGCGCCGAAGCGATCTCGCTAAAATGTTTTGTCGCGTCAGCGTCAAAATGGCTGGCCGCGCAAGCGGGACAAACGTGATGAACATACTTGCTGAGGAAGAAAAAAAGCGCGTAGCCGGTCGCAGCCGCCAATGCCACCGCCCACCACGGGCAATCAGTTAAGCTTTCCGGCAAAATCGCAAACAGCGTCACCCCCAGCAGCGTGCCGGCCGCAAAGCTGATCAACGCGCAAAGCGGTTTGTGGGTTAAGCGCAGCAACGTGCTGATCGATCCGCCGGCCAGCGCGAATACATAAGCGGCCACGACCTGCCAGAAGGTGATTTGGCCGTTCAAGAGCTTGCCACCGATTCGTGGTCTTCGCGGCAGCGCTGCGTCTCGATCGTGACGTGCACCAGTTCGTCGTGGTCGCGGAAAAGCGCTCGATAATAATCCGACGGCCTCGGCTCGTGGGCGACGATCGAAACAATCGCGGCAAATTTTCCGGCGCCGATCTGCCAGACGTGGAGATCGGTCACCATCGAGTCGCCGTCGCCTTCTACCGCGCGTCGTATTTCGTCAGGCAAATCGGAGGAAAGCGGGGTGCGATCGACTAGAATGCCGCTTGTATCTCGCAACAATTGGTAGGCCCATGAAAAAACGACT
>Ga0209803_1003045_pt1 | contig 10218 bp, 10 predicted proteins | sample GraSoiAngelo_138_FD_185895 | JGI IMG/M metagenome (GOLD analysis project Ga0209803, IMG submission 185895) | Grasslands soil microbial communities from the Angelo Coastal Reserve, California, USA - 14_0929_09_40cm (SPAdes) (version 2) | ecosystem: Environmental > Terrestrial > Soil > Grasslands ... | reverse complement strand
GCGGCGCGCAGCGGAAAGGTCTCCAGCGAGTGCCCCAGAATGCTCCGATCGGCGCTCGCAGGGGGGCACGGCGGGCGCGCGTCTCGGTGAGGCGTCCCCATAGGTCGCAGCAATCCCCCGACACGGTCAATGCCACGGGGACGCAAGGGGAACGTTGGCGGGAGCTTCTCCTATTCCACCGCGTCTCGTTGGGCACGTGCCTGGGCCGGCTGCCGCACCGGCGCGGGGGCAACCGCCGCGGGTGACACATCGCAAGCGTTAGCTACGTCAAGTGCCAGGAGGGAAGCCGACGGCGTCACCGTGGACCTCCCCCACGTCGGAGGGGACGTGAAATGAATGACATCGCGGGGAACGTCCGTGCCCTGCGACAGCACCTGGGCATGAGCCAGGAGAAGTTCGCGGCGGCGATCGGGGTGAGCTTCTCGACCGTGAGCCGGTGGGAGAACGCACACCGCAAGCCGAGCCCGCTGTCGTGGCGGGCCGTGCAGGAGCTTGCGCGTCGGCGTGGTCTGTGAAGACTTCTTGCAGGGCTCGGATCCGGCCGAGCCGAATGACGCTCTCTCACGGCGAGAGCCGTCACTCGGATAGCTTGCCGCCGAGCGCCGAGGGCGCCTCGCCCTACCGCCGTCGCACGCTCGCCCGTAGCGCCCCGCCCAGCTCTGGGTAGCGCCACGGGTAGCCGAAGCGACTGGCGACGCCCGGAAGCACGCGCTGGCCGGTGAGCAGCAGCTCCGCCATCTCGCCGAGCGCCAGGCGAAGCGCGAACGCTGGAGTCGGCAGCCAGGCGGGCCGTGCCAGCGTGCGGCCGAGCATGCTCGCGAAGTCACGGTTGGTGACCGGCTGCGGCGCGGTCGCGTTCACGGGGCCTCGGTAGGCGTCGTTGGCGAGTGCATCGAGCACGAGGCCGGTCACGTCGTCGCGGTGGATCCAGGACATCCACTGCCCGCCGCTCCCGATCGGGCCGCCGACGAAGGCGCGGAAAGGCGGCAGCATGCGCGCCAGGGCGCCGCCGTGCGCCGCCAGCACGATCCCGAGACGCAGCCGCACCACGCGGAGCCCGAGCTCCTCGGCCCTGAGCGCTTCCTGCTCCCACGCCCGGCACACGTCGGGCAGAAAGCCCGTTCCCGGGCCGGCGCTCTCGTCGAGCGCCTCGTCGTCGCGCGGCCCGTAGTAACCGACCGCGGAGGCGTTCACCAGGACCTTCGGTCGCGGCTCGGCGGCCGCGACGGCATCGACCAGCGTACGGGTCGCGAGCACGCGGCTCTGGCGGATGAGCTCCTTCTGCGGCACGCTCCAGCGCTGGCTCCCGAGCGGCTCGCCGGCCAGGTTGACGAGCGCGTCGGTCTCTCGGACGGCCGCGCTCACCCGCTCCCAGCCGATCGCCGGGCCGTCGACGCGCGCGGGATCGCGCGTGACCACGGTCACCGCGTGCCCCGCCCCGGTGAGGGCGTGGCAGAGGGCGGCGCCGATGAACCCCGTCCCTCCCGTCACCAGGACTCGCATCCGCCCGCTTTATCGACTGGCGAGCGTGTCGTCGAGGGCGACGAGCCCAGGGCGAGCGGGGTCGTCCCTTGCCGTGAAGGGAGTCGGCAAGGCACACACCGGCCGCCCGCCCCTTGCGACCGAGCCGCATTTCGGTCACCGTCGCCGCGTGGACGGACCGATGACGCAGAGGACGAGAGGGACGGTGTGCGCGTTGGTGATCGGGATCGCGCTGGTTGCCGCGCTGCCGCGCCCGGCACGCGCGTCCTGGTACGAGGATGCCGCCGGCTACGAGTACGCGCTCCGCCGGCAACGCTCCGACCATGTGCCCGTGCTGGTCTACTTTCGCACCGACTGGTGCCCGCACTGCCGCGTTCTCGACGGACTCCTCGACATGCCCGAGGTCCGCTCGCGCCTGAGCGACTACCTGAAGGTGCGCATCAACCCCGAGCACGGCGCGGCCGAGCGGCGCCTGTTCGAGAAGGAATACGGCTCGCGGGGCTACCCGGCCCTCTTCCTGCGGGCGGACGGCCGAGGAGCGGCGCGCCTCTCGCCCGCCGGGCCGCCGGCACGCTTCCTGGCGCAGTTCGGGCGTTAACCCGGCCCCGCCTCAAAGCGTGTGCGTCGAGTGGAAGAGGCGGTTTCGCGCGCCGGCGAACAGCGCCGGGTTGTTCAGGAGCATCTTCCCGCGGAACGCCGGGAAGTCCCCGAAGAAGCGGCTCCGCCGCGCCGCGAGCGAGCACAACCCCGGGTTCGGGAACTTCATCACGCGATCGAGCCAGGACGCCGCGTCCGGCATGGCGAGGAGGAGGATGCGCATGGTCGGGCCTATGGACGCGGCCTCCCGGCGTGTCAATATGTCCCTCGCCGCGTGGCTCCCCCGATACTAGTCGACGCGCTTCGGAAGAGTTACGGCGCGCAGCTTGCGCTCGACGGCGTCTCGTTCGAGGTCGCCGCGGGCGAGATCGTCGGGCTCCTCGGTCCCAACGGCGCCGGCAAGTCGACGACGCTCGGCGTCCTCGCCACGCTGCTGCGCTTCGACGCGGGGCGGGTCGCGGTGGCGGGCCACGCGCTCCCGGCCGGCGCCGCCCGCGCGCGCCGCGCGCTCGGCCTCGTCCCGCAGCAGGTGGCGGTCTACCCCACGCTCGGGGCGCGCGAGAACCTGCGCTTCTTCGCGCGCGCGCTCGGGCTCGGGAGGCGGGAGGCCGCGCGTCGCGCGGCCGCGGCGCTCGACTTGGTCGGCCTCGCCGCGCGCGCCGAGGAGCCGGTCGCGCGGCTCTCGGGCGGCATGCGCCGGCGCCTGAACCTCGCCTGCGGCATGCTTCACCGGCCCCCGGTCCTGCTCCTCGACGAGCCGGTCGTGGGCGTCGACCCGCAGTCGCGCGAGCGCATCTTCGAGGCGATCGAGACGCTCGCGCGCGGCGGCGCGGCCGTCCTCTACAGCACGCATCAGATGGAGGAGGCCGAGCGCCTGTGCGCGCGCGTGGTGCTGCTCGACGCGGGGCGCGTGGTCGCCGCCGGGACGCCGGCGGCCCTGGTCTCCGGCGCGGGCCTGACGCCGGTCCTGCACCTCAGCACCGCGCGGCCGCTGCCGCCCGGGTGGCTCGCCGGCATCGCGGGTGCGGTGCTCGCCGATTCCTCCGCCCCCGAGACCGCCGTCGAGGTGACGGACACGGCCACCGTGCCGGCGATCCTCGCCGCCGCGCTCCGCGCCGGCGGCGACGTCCTCGAGATGGCGCTCGTCCGTCCGAGCCTCGCCGATGCGTTCTTCGCGCTCACCGGCCGCGCGCTCCGCGACGACGACACTCCGGCCGCCGCTTCCGCCTGATGCTCGCCGGCCTCGCCGCAGCGCTCGGCAAGGACCTCCGGCTCCTGGCGCGGGACCGGGTCGGGCTCGTCTTCCTGATCCTGGCGCCGATCGTCGTGATCTCGGTCGCGGGCCTCTCGCTCGCCACGCTCTACGGTGCCGAGCCGCGCGGCGGCACGGCGCCCGTGCTGCCGTTCGCCGACGCGGACGGCGGCTGGGTCGGCCGGGCCGTGCGCGAGCGGCTGGCGGACGAGCCGTCGGTCCGGGTGCGCCCGGTCGCGACGGCCGCGGCGGCGCGCGCGCTCGTGCAGGCGAAACGGGCCCCGGCGGCGCTCGTCGTCCCCGCGGGCACGTCCGACGCGGTCGGCGCAGGTCACGCCGCGGCCCTCGTCCTCCTGAGCGACCCGGTGAGGACGGTGGACGTCGCCTACGTGCGCGGCCTGGCGCAGGAGCTGCGTCACGGGCTCGAGGCGGCCGCGGTCGAGCGCGCGCAGCACGATCTCGACGCGGCCCGCGCCCAAGCGGCGGACGCGCGCGCGCGCGTCGCGCGCGCGGCCGATGAGCTCCACCGTGCGCTCGACGATCTGGGCGCGCGCCTCGAGGCCATGCGGGCAGAGGCCGAGCGGCGGAGGGCCGCCGCGGAGCGCGAGCTACGCACGGCGCTCACGGAGCGGCAGGCCGCGGCGCGCGCCCGTCTCGCCGCGACGCTCACGCCGCTGCGCGCCTTCCTCGCCGAGCTCGCCGCCCGGCGGCAGGCCTTCGCCGAGTGGCTCGCAGCCGTGCGCGAGCGGGCCGGGCGCCTCGCCGACCACCTCCCGCCGCCGCCCGAGCCGCCGAGCGTGCCGCCCGCGCTCGAGGAGCTGGCGAGCGCAGACCCCGAGGCGACGGCGGCGCGCCTCGTCGCCCCCGACGGTGCCGCGCCAATACTCCCGCCCGTCGAGCCGCCCACGCCGCCGGCTCTTCCCGCATTCGACCTCCCCTCGCTCCCCGAGCCACCCGCCGGCCGCCTGCCCGGCCCACTCGTGCTCGAGGAGACGAGCGTCACCGGCGCGCCGCGCCGCCTCAACACCTTCGATCAGAACGTGCCGGGCTTCGGCGTGACCTTCCTCCTCCTCGGCGTGCTGCTCGGGGTCTCGCTCGGGCTCCTCGACGAGCGCGAGTGGGGCACGCTCGAGCGCGTGCGGAGCATGCCGATGTCGCTCGCCACTCTGTTGGTCGCCAAGCTCGCGGCGCGCGCGGCGGTGGGCACGGTGCAGATGGCTCTCCTCTTCCTGGTCGGCCGGCTCGCCTTCGGCGTCTCGCTCGGTCCCGAGCCGTGGGCGCTTCTGCTGCCCACGGCGGGCATCGTGTTCGCCGGCACGGCCTTCGGCCTGGTGGTCGCCGCGGCCGCGCCGAGCCGCGAGGCGGTGCTGCCCCTCGGCTCGATCGCGATCATGACCATGGCGGCGGTCGGCGGCTGCTGGTGGCCGATCGACCTCGAGCCCGACTGGATGCGGCGCGCGGCGCTCGTCTTCCCGACCACCTGGGCGATGGAGGCGTACAACGACCTGATGATCCGCCGGCAGCCGGCCGGCGTGGCGCTCGGCGCGACGGCGATGCTGCTCGTCCACGGGGCCGTCTACCTGGCGGCGGGCCTGCTCCTCTTCCGCCGTCGCGTGCTGCGCGCCGCGTAGCGAAGGGCCGCCTTGCGAACCGCCCCGGCGGTGTGCGAGGAGCCCGCCCGGAGGTCATTCGCGATGCCCATGCCGCTCGACGGGATCCGCGTCATCGACTGGACCATCTGGCAGCAGGGGCCGGTCGCCTCGCTCATGCTCGGCGATCTCGGCGCCGACGTGATCAAGATCGAGGAGCGCGTCGGCGGCGATCCGGGGCGCGGCGTGCTGAAGGCGCAGGGCCTCGATCTCCGCGACCGGCCGAACTTCTACTTCGAGGCCAACAACCGCAACAAGCGGAGCCTGACCGTCGATTTGAAGAAGCCCGCGGGCGTGGCGATCGTGCAGCGCCTCGCCGAGCGCGCCGACGTGTTCGTGCAGAACTTCCGGAAGGGCGTGGCGGCGCGGCTCGGGCTCGACGCGGCCACCCTCCGCGCCCAGAACCCGCGCCTCGTCTACGCGAGCGCCAGCGGCTACGGGCCCGAGGGCCCGGAGAGCGGCGCGCCATCCTTCGACTACCTCGGGCTCGCGCGCTCCGGGATCATGTACTCGTGCGGCGAACCCGACGACGAGCCGCTCGCCATCGCGGGCGGCATCGCCGACCAGATGGGCGCGATCATGCTTGCCTACGGCATCGTCACGGCCCTCCTCGCACGCGAGCGCACCGGCCGCGGGCAGGAGGTGGACGCCTCGCACCTGGGCTCGATGGCCTGGCTCCAGGGGCTCGGGCTCTCGGCGCGCCTGATGCTCGGCCGCGCGCTGCCCCGCCAGGCGCGGCGCTTCGCCACCAACCCACTCTGGAACCACTACCGCTGCGGCGATGGGCTGTGGCTGGCGCTCAGCATGCTCCAGCCCGACCGCTACTGGGAGCGCTTCTGCGCAGTGCTCGAGATCCCCGAGGCGGCGGCCGATGCGCGCTTCAAGAGCATGCTCGACCGCATGATGAACGCGGGTGAGTGCATCGCGCTCCTGGACCAAGTGTTCGCGCGCCGCCCGCGCGCGGAGTGGCTCCGCCGCCTGGCCGAGGGCGGCGACTTCATCTACTCGATCATCAATGCCGTCGATGATCTCCCCGATGACCCGCAGATGCAGGCGAACGGCTACGTGACGGCGTTCGAGCACCCGGCCTTCGGCCCGACGCAGGTGGTCGGGCTCCCCGTGCGGCTCAGCGACACGCCGGGGTCGATCCGGCTCCCCGCCCCCGAGTTCGGCCAGCACAGCGAGGCCATCCTGACCGAGGTGCTCGGCTACTCGTGGGAGGAGATCGGGCGGCTGCGAGAGGCGGAGGTGATCTGAGCCCCCGCCGAGCGGCCCTCAAGTCTGCGCCCGCGAATGCCGATACTCGGCTGGGGCACCTCTGCCCGGGTGAGGAGGACCATGAGCGAGCGCGGCGAGATCGAGCGGGAGGCGGTCGAGACGATCGAGAGAGCCTCGGAGGGCGCCGGGGTTCAGCTCGACGTGAAGCTCGGGCGCGGGCGCGCGCAGCTCCTCCAGGTCTCCGCGGCCGAGAAGCACACGCCCTGGTACCGCGAGGCGCGCGGCATCGTGAGCGCGCTCGCCCTCTTCGTCTCCGCTACGAGCCTCGCCTATACCTGGCGCAGCGACCGGGCGGCCGAGCTCCGCCAGAAGCGGCAGGAGCTGCGGCAGATCGTACAGGAGCTGACCGAGATGCGGCTCCGGTACGTCGCCGATCTCGCGCGCATGTCCGACCCGCAGCAGCAGCGGGACATCGGGAACATCCTGCAGGCCAAGCAGAGCATCCTGCTCGAGGCGGCGGAGGTGCTGGCCGACGACATCCCGCGCGAGGTGACGTCGAGCGCCTACCGGACGCTCGCGTGGGAGAACGTCTACGACGCGCGCCTGGCGCAGGCCGAGCGCCTCTTCCGGGGCGCGCTCGAGGCCAGCCGAACGCCGACCGCGCGGGCGCTCGCCTATCGCGACCTCGGCAGCTTCTACGCGGCCGACCTGGCCCAGGTCGAGAAGGCGCGCGAGATGTTCCGCCTCGGCGCGAAGCAGCTCGAAGGCGAGTGGGACCCCGCTTCGCAGCTCGCGCTCGCGGACACCTACGGGGCGTGGGGCGCGATGGAGGCCGACAGGGGTGACGCGACGAAGGGGCGCGAGCTCCTGCAGGTCGCCGACACCCATCACGCGCGGGCGGACGCGGCACGCGTGGGCCGCGGCGCCGCACCGGCCGCGGCGGGCCCGGCGCGGGACGCGCCGCCGACCGACGTGCAGCGCGCCTCGGTAGTTCGCTGAGCGCCGGCTCACCCGAGCATGATCATCCCGCCGTCCACCGGGATGACCTGCCCGGTCACCATCTTCGCGTCGTCGGAGGCGAGCCACACCGCCGTGCCGGTCAGGTCGTCGGGATCGAGCGCGCGATGGATCGCCATCTGGAAGTTGACGATCATGTCCAGGAAGTGCGCGGGCACGCCCTGCCGGGTGGCCTCGGTCATCGTCGGGCCGGGCGCGATCGCGTTCACGCGGATGTTGTACCGGCCGACCGAGCCGGCCATGTAGTGCGTCATCGCGTTCATGGCCGCCTTGGTGACGCTGTAGTGGAACGAGGGCAGCTCGCCCTCGATCGGATACTCGGGGTGCACGTAGGCCGCGCCCGAGGACTGGTTGATGATCGAACCGCCCCCGCCGTCGCGCATGTGCGGGAAGACGGCGCGGCACATGAGCCACGCGCCGAAGTAGTTCACCTCGAAGATCTTACGCAGATACGCGTAGCTGGTGTTCTGGTTGTCGATGCCGAAGAAGATGGCGGCGTTGTTGATGAGCACGTCGATGCGCCCGAAGCGCTCGGCGACCGCCCGGCAGAGGCGCTTGGTGTCGTCCTCGCTCGACACGTCGACGCGCTCGAAGACCTGCCCGATGTCCCGCGCCACGGCTGCGCCCTTCTCGGCATTGACGTCCGCGACCACCACGCGGGCGCCCTCTTTGGCGAAGCGCCGGGCGTAGGCCTCGCCGATCCCCTGCCCCGCGCCGGTGATGATCGCGACCTTGTCCTCGAGCCTCATGCGAGCCTCCCGTGAACGAGATGGCGGTCTCTACCGCCCGCTGCCGCGCGAGGGCAAGCAAGGCTCCTGGCCCGAGGCCCGCGCCCTCGGCTATCCTCGCCCCCGTGCCGACCGGGGGGGGCGGTCCGCGACGCCACGACGTCGCACGCACCGACCGACGCTGGCTCCTCGCCGTGGCCGCGTTGCTGGCGGCCTGGCTGGGCGTCTTCGTCGGCGCGGGCGCCATCTACCGGGCGACCGGGCCCCACCCGCGGGTCGGCGCCTTTCTCCGCCGCGTGCAGCACCACGCGCACGGGCTGCTCCACCTTCGCGGGCGCCGTGGGAGCCGGTGACCGGCGTCCGCGCGAAAACCTTGACGCCTCGGGAGTTGGCGTGGATATAAGCGCCGGTGCCGAAGCTCAAGCTCCCGCGCACGCTCCCGGGGCCGGCCGAGTCGCTCGCTCCCGAGCCGCCGTCCCCGCCCACGCTGCTTCTCGGGCGGCGCGAGTTCCTGAAGGGTCTCGGCGTCGTGCTCGCCGCGCTGGCGGCGCCGGTGACCGGCGCGCGGCGGGCGTACGCGGCCGCGCGTGGTCGCTTCTTCACCGGGCACGAGTTCGCGACCCTCTCGGCGCTCTGCGACCGGGTGATTCCCCCTGACCGCGACCCCGGGGCGCGCGCGCTGGGCGCGGCCCACTACATCGAGCGCATGCTGACCGCCTTCGACCGCCGCGTGCCGCTCGTCTTCGCCGGCGGGCCATTCAGCAACCGCAACCCCTTCCCCGACAACGACGACGGCACGCCCTCGCGCCGGCGGCCGAAGGACGCCTTCCGGCACTTCATCCCCCTGACGCGCGTGCAGGAGATACGCTGGCGCGCGGAGCTCTTCGGCTCCGCGAAGGTTCCCGGCGCCGACTTCAACGACGCCCTCCTCGGGCCGCTCACGGGTCTCCGCACCATCTATCGCCAGTCGCTCCGCAAGGTGGAGCAGACCGCACGCGCCATGCACGGGAAGGCGTTCGTGCGGCTCGAGCCGGCCGAGCAGGACGCCGTCTTTGCCCTGCTCGACAGCGGGCCGGTGTCGGTGCGCTTCAAGGCCGATCGGCGCCGCGGCGTCACCTTCATCGACCTCCTCATCCAGCACACGCTCGAGGGCTGCTTCGGGCCGCCCGAGTACGGCGGCAACCGCCGCCTGCGCGGCTGGACGATGCTCGGCCTCGAGGGCGACGACCAGCCGCTCGGCTACTCGATCTTCTCGCGCGCGAAGGACGGCTACAACGAGCGCCCCGACCATCCCATGTCGACGCCGAACCCGGACGAGCTGAGCGGACCGCGACCGATCAGCGCCGACGCCAACCGCGTCCAGGACACGATCATCGCCTTCACCCGCATCTTCGGGACCGACTGAGCGTGGCCCGCCGCAAGCCGGAAGACGACGTGCTCGGGAACCGCGGCCTCGCGCGCTTCGAGTTCTGCATCATCGGGAGCGGCGCCGGGGGCGGGACGGCGGCGCACGTGCTGACGGCCGCGGGTAAAAACGTGCTCGTGCTCGAGGCGGGCCCGAACCCGTTCCCTGGCCTCGACGACCCGTCGGGGCTTCCCCTCCCCCTGCACAGCAACGACGAGCTCAAGTACTCGATCCGCAGCTTCATCCAGCAGGACGGCTTCCTCGAGCCGCGCACCTTCCGCGGCGACCCCGTGGGCCCCGCGGCCGTCAACGAGGACGTGAACGTCCTCCCCAGGGCCGTGGGCGGCGCCTTCCAGCACGCCGACGCGAAAACGCCGCGCTTCAACGCGGTCGACTTCCGCCTCAAGTCGACGATCGACGCGCTCATCGCCGCGAACCCGCTCCTCGAGGTACCCGGCTTCAACGTCGAGCCCGCGAACTTCGCCGACTGGCCGTTCACCTACGCCGACCTGGAGCCCTTCTACGTCGAGGCCGAGCGGCTCTACGGCGTGCAGGGCAAGCAGGGCGACAACATCTTCGAGTCGGCGCGCAGCCAGCCCTACCCCATGCCGCCCGGCGTGCCGATGTACTTTGCCCTCCTGCTCGCCGAGGGCGCCCGCCAGCCGCTTGGTACGCTTGGTGAATTTGGCCCAGCCCACCCGCACACCTATCCCGCGGCCATCAACTCGCGCTTCTACGACGAGCGGCCGCCGTGCGTGGACTGCGGCCTGTGCAGCGGCTTCGGCTGCCCGAACAACGCCAAGGGCTCGCCCGCGGTGACCACGCTCCGGCGCGCGCTCTTGACCGACCGCTGCCAGCTCCGTTTCAACG
>Ga0209803_1003042_pt1 | contig 10225 bp, 7 predicted proteins | sample GraSoiAngelo_138_FD_185895 | JGI IMG/M metagenome (GOLD analysis project Ga0209803, IMG submission 185895) | Grasslands soil microbial communities from the Angelo Coastal Reserve, California, USA - 14_0929_09_40cm (SPAdes) (version 2) | ecosystem: Environmental > Terrestrial > Soil > Grasslands ... | reverse complement strand
CTCCGACCCACCGTCGGCATTGACGATGACGGCGCGCGCGTCGGGAAAGTGCGCGCGCAGCCCTTCCGCGGCGGCCTGGGTGACGTGGCCGATCGTTGCGGCGTTGCGGAAACTCGGGATGCCGACCACGAGGTCGGCACCAGCCTGCGCGCGTAGCGCCTCGCGCATCGGAGCGTCTAGGGCCGAGATCAGGGTCACGGGTGTCTCTACGATACCGACGAGTGATCGACGCCCTCGACCAAGTCGTCCTTCCCTTCATCGATTCTCTCTACGGAGCGTTCGGCTACCTCGGGGTCGTGATTGCCATGAGCATCGAGAGTGCCGCGATACCGATCCCCTCGGAGCTCATCCTCCCTTTCGCCGGCTGGAGCGTGTCGCGCGGGGTTGTCGAACCGCTCACCGGGGCGCCGTGGGCGTACTGGGGCGCGGTGCTCGCGGGCGTCGTCGGCAACACCGCTGGCTCGCTCGTCAGCTATGCGGTCGGGGCGCTCGGCGGTCGTCCTCTCCTCGAGCGCTATGGCCGGTACGTGCTGGTCAGCGCGCATGACCTCGAGACGGCGGACCGCTGGTTTGGCCGCTGGGGCGACCTGACCGTGCTCTTCTCGCGAATGCTGCCCATCGTCCGCACGTTCATCTCCGTACCGGCGGGCGTCGCGCGAATGCCGCTCTGGCGTTTCACGCTCTTTTCGATCGTCGGCGCGGTGCCTTGGGTGATGCTCCTGGTCTGGGCCGGGATGGTCCTGGGCGATAACTGGCAGGACCTCAAGCATCAGTTGCGCGGACTCGACTACATCGTTGTCGCAGTGATCGTCCTCGGAGTCGCGCTCTTCGTCTGGCGGCACCTGCGCGCGCGTTGAACGACATCGTCGGCGCGCTCGGCGCATTCGACACGCAGCTCTACCTCGCGGTGGCGGCCCAGCGGAACGTCGCCACCTCGGTCATCGCCGTCGCGCTCACGTATCTGAACTGGAACGGCTTCTTCTGGTGGGTCCTGGCGCTCCTTCTGCTTCGCTCGCGGGGCCTCACCAGGCGAGGCCTGGCCGCGGCCGCGACCGTCGTGCTCGGGCTGGTCGATGCGTGGGTCCTCGCGGAGATCCTGAAGCTCGTCGTCCGGCGGCCACGTCCTTTCGAAGCGATCGCCAACGCGCCGGGCGCGCTGCCAGCGCCGGAAACGGTCGTCGCGCATCCCTCCTCGTTCTCGTTCCCGTCCGGCGACGCCGCGCTGGCCATGGGCGCCGCGGTTGCCTTCGCCTCGGTCGCCCCGCGCTATCGCACGCCGATCCTGCTGCTCGGCATCGCAGCGGCGCTGGCGCGCGTCGTCGTCGGCGTGCATTACCCCTTCGATGTCCTCGGCGGGATGACGATCGGCGTGATCTCCGGCGTCGCGGCACCGAGGGCGATCGCTCTCCTGCGGCGCCGTCTCCGCTGGCGCGCGTTCGTGATCCCGCACACGCACTGGGACCGCGAGTGGTACGAACGGTTCGAAGGCTATCGCGCGCGACTCGTCCCAATGGTCTCGCGGCTCCTCGACATCCTGGAGCGAGACGGGGACTTCCGCTCCTTCACCTTCGACGGACAGACCATCGCCATCCAGGACCATCTCGAGAAGGTCCCAAAGGACCGGCCGCGGGTCGAGGCCCTCGTGAGCGCCGAGCGTCTCCTCATCGGGCCATGGCATGTCCTCGCGGATCTCCTGCTCGTGTCAGGGGAGTCGATCATCCGCAACCTTCAGGAGGGGCTGCGTAGCGCGGGCGAGCTCGGGCGCGCCGCGCGCGTCGCCTATGTCGCCGACCCGTTCGGCCATCCCGCGCAGCTCCCGCAGGTCCTCCGGGCCTTCGGATACGACACCTACATCTTCGCGCGTGGCATGGGTGACGAGGGTGAGTCGGTCGGGAGCGAGTTCTGGTGGGAGGCGCCCTCGGGCGATCGGGTGCGCGCGGCGCACCTCGTCGACCACTACTCCAATGCTCTACCGCTGGTCGGTCCGGCGGACGAGGCCCCAGCATCCTTGCGCCGCCGCGTCGCCTCGAAGACGGCTCGCATCCTCGACCGGCTCACCCCGTACGCGAATGGTGACTCGCTTCTCTTGATGGTCGGCGATGATCACGTCGACGCATATGCGCGCTTGCCGGAGGCCGTCCGCGCCATGCGCGAGGTCTTCCCGAACGTCGATGCCCGGATCGCAAGCCTGGAGGAGTACGCGACCGCGATGCCGCCGCTCCAGCACGTGGTGAGCGGCGAGATCGCGAGCGGGCGGTACCGTCCGATCCTGCGCGGCGTGAACTCGACTCGTGTCTGGATCAAACAGGAGAACGTTGCCTGTGAGCGGCTTCTTGTCGAGCGCTGCGAGCCGCTCGACGCGCTCACCGGCGGTAGCGCGCGCGACGAGCTCCGCGAGCTCTGGCGGATGCTGCTGCAGAACCACCCGCACGATTCGATCTGCGGCTGCTCGATCGACGCGGTGCACGACATCGATATGGCGCCACGCTTCGCCTTCGTTCACGGCCGTGGCGAAGCCCTCGCGCGCCGGCTCCTCGGCGAGCTCGCCGGCCCGGGCAGCGTGCCGATGGTCTGGGATCCCCTTCCCTGGACACGCGACGCGGTCGTCCCGATCGACGGACATCCGACGCGGGTTCACTCCGCCGGGCTCGGCCTCTCGCCCGTCATACCGGCGGAGCGCGTCGCGGTCGCGGCGAGCGGCGAGGGAGCGATCGAGAACGGCGTTTTGCGGGTGGAGGTCGAGCCCGACGGGAGCTTCGTCGTCGTCGACAAGGCGACCGGCGAGCGCGGCGGGCGCCTGAACACCTTGATCTCCGAAGGCGATCGCGGCGACGAGTACACCTACTCCTACGCGGGCCCGACCGTTGGCTCGCAGGGCGCGGCCGGACGTCGCGCGGCCTCGGTCGATGGTGACCGGGCGACGGTGACGGTGGATCTGGTCCTGCGCCTGCCGGCGCGGCTTCGTGAGGACCGACTCGCGCGCTCCCCCGACCTGGTCGACTGCTCCCTGCGCGTCGCCGTTTCGCTCGACGCGGGCGAGCGTCGGGTCGATGTGAGCCTCCTCGTGGACAACCGCGCCAGCGACCACCGCCTCCGCGTGCTTTGCGAGACTGGGACTAGGACGCTCACGCACCAGGCTGGGGCAGCCTTCGCGCTGCTCGAGCGCTCGAACCGCTTCGATCTGCGCCGCCGCTGGATCGAGCCACCAACGGCGGAGGCGTGCGTCCACGACCTGGTCGTGGTGCGGGGCGCGACGAAAGGAGTCGCGATCGGGGTCGACGGGCTGCGCGAGTATTCCGTTCTCCACGACGGCAGGACCATAGCGATCACGCTCCTGCGGGCCGTCGGCTTTCTCTCGCGCGGCGACCTCCCGGAGCGGCGCGGACACGCCGGTCCGGACCTCGCGACGCCTTCAGCGCAATGCATCGGGACGCGCGAGTACCGCTACTGCGTCGTCCCGCTCGACGAGCGCACGGAAGTCGCCGCGGCCGCCCGGAGCATCCGCGCGTGGCTCTCGCCGCCACTTCTGTGTTCGGGCGACGGTCGTGCGCAGACCCTCGTTTCGTTCGTCGATCAGACGACACCGATCGCCCTCAGCTCGCTTCGTGCCGGAGCGGACGGAGCGCTCCTCCTCCGCCTCGTGAACCCGCAGCGCGAGGAGGCCACCGCCACGTTGCGTTTCGCCCGGTCGATCCGCGCGTCCCGGCCGGTCGACCTGCGCGAAGGGGAGACGAACCTCGGTAACACCGGGCTCGACGTCATACGGACCGCCGCGCCCCTCGAGGTCGACGGCGAACTCGCGCGAGCGCGGCTTCAGCCATTCGAGATCGGCACGTGGATCGTCCGGCCGGCCTGAGACGAGCGCACGCACATTTGTACGACAGCGTGCGCACGAATGTGCGACGTGTTCGCACGAATGGAGGACAGACACGACGCCCGTGCTCGGGTACGGTCCGCGCATGCGAAAGCTCCTTCTGATCGTCGCCGCCTCGCTCGCCATCGCGCAGGTCATGGCGCTCGCCGTCGCCGCGGACGAGGAGGGCCGGTTCCGGCGCACGACGCCGCGTGGTTCATTCGGCCGCGATGGCCCCGAGCTGCTCGTCGGCGTGCCGGGCGGACGCGCATGGGGGATCGAAAGCGACCTCATCCCCGTGGCGCAGGATCGTTCGGCGTTGCGCGCGACCATCGAGGTACGCGATGCGACGGTGCGTGAGGCATTCGTCCGCGTCGCGTGGTACGACCGTGCGAGCGGACGACCGCGGCAGTTCGCGCTGAGCGACGCGACACCGGTGCGCGCCGGAGAAACGGTCACGCTCGAGATCGCGCTCGACCCGCCGCCCGGCGCGGTCGCGTACCGGCTGCGGGTGCTCGCGCGGCTCCGAGCCCCGGACGAGCTCTCCGCCGCGGGCGCGGTCAGCGTGCGCCTGTCGGCGCCGTTCGGCAGGCCTCCGACCTATCCGGTGACCCAACTCCTCCCGTGAGGGATACTTTCGGGGCAGATGGCAACCGTTACCTACGACCACGTCTCCAAGCGGTTCGGCGAGGTGACGGCCGTGAACGACCTGAACCTCGGCGTCCGTGACTCCGAGTTCCTCGTGCTGGTCGGTCCGTCCGGATGCGGGAAGACGACCGCGCTGCGGATGCTCGCGGGTCTCGAGGAGCAGACCAGCGGCGACATCCGGATCGGCGAGCGCGTCGTGAACGACGTCCCGCCAAAGGATCGCGACATCGCGATGGTCTTTCAGAACTACGCGCTCTATCCACACATGAGCGTGTACGACAACATCGCGTTCGGATTGAAGCTCCGCGGCATGCCCAAGCAGGAGATCGAGCGCCGCGTGAACGAGGTGAGCCAGATGCTTGGCATCGGTCAGCTCCTCAAGCGCAAGCCGAAGGAGCTGTCCGGCGGACAGCGGCAGCGCGTCGCCGTCGGCCGCGCGATCGCGCGCGAACCGGCGGTGTTCCTGATGGACGAGCCGCTTTCGAACCTCGACGCGAAGCTGCGCATCCAGACCCGCGCCATGCTGCAGAAGCTGCATCAGCGGATCCGCCGGACGACGATCTACGTGACGCACGATCAGGTCGAGGCCATGACGATGGGCGACCGTATCGCGGTGATGAGCGACGGCGTTCTACAGCAGTTGGACACACCCGAAAATCTTCACGAGCGCCCGGCCAACCTGTTCGTCGCAGGATTCATCGGATCGCCCTCCATGAACTTCTTCCCGGCAACGGTCTCCGGATCGCGGGGCAGCGCCGTCGCGGATGCCGGGTTCTTCAAAGCGCCGCTCAGCGGGAAGGCCGCGGAGTCGTTGGGCAAGGAAGTGATCCTGGGAGTCCGGCCCGAGGACATCGACGACATGGCGCACGTGCGGGCAGACGGGCATCTTCCCATCGAGGCGCGTGTGGACGTCGTCGAGTTCCTCGGTAACGAGCTTCAGCTCCTCCTCGCGGCGGATAGCCAGACGTTCGTCGCGCGCGTGTCTACCGAGACGCATACGCGCCCGGGCGCAACGCTACAAATCGGCTTCAACCTCAAAAAGCTCCACGTCTTCGACAAGCAGACGGAGGCCGCGCTGCGGTGACCCTTCGCGGCTCCACGAGCGAGTTCCCCTTGGAATCGGTCGTCGGTCTTCTCGCCGGAACCAACAAGACCGGGGAGCTGCAGATACGCGGCGGCGGCAAAGTCGGTGCGCTGGGATTCGCCGGCGGCCGCCTCGTCGCTGCGGTCATGGACAGCGAGGGCGGCGAGAGCGCGCTCGGCGGAATCTTCGCGATCTCCGAGGCCGAGTTCGAGTTCACCCCTTGGGCGTCGCCTCCGGAGTCGAACCTCGAGAGCGGCGACCTCGTGGCGCTCCTCAAGCGGGCTGCCGAAGCGCGCGACCGCCTCGCCGCGATCCGCTCGCAGATCCCCGACGACCACGCGCGCTTCAAGCTCTCCGAGAAGGCGGCGGATTCAGGCGCGGTCACGTTCACTCCGGACCGCTGGCGCGCGCTCCTCGCCGTCAACGGCGATCGCGACGTCGTCGCGATCGCGGAACAGCTCCGACTCGGAAGGATGGAGACCTTGAGCCTGCTCGCGGGTCTGGTAAAAGACGGCATCATCGAGATCCTCGCGCCGCGCACCGCGGAGCCGCAGGAGGCACCCGCGCACCTTCCGTACCTCGCGCCTGAACCCGTGCCCGAGCCGCCACCTCCGCCCGCCGAGGCAGCGCCGCCACCCGAGCCGGAGCCCGCGCGCGAGCGTCAGCCTGAATGGACCGCACCGCAGCCGACGGAGATGTGGACGCCGTCCCCGCCCAAAGAGATCGCGGCCGAACCGAAGCCAGCGCCGCCGACGGAAGTCCGCCCGGACCTCCAGGCAGAGCTTGCCGAGCGTTTTAGGGAGAGGCCAAAGCGGGAAGAGGCTCCTCCACCGCCGCGCGAGCAGGTCCCGCCTGCGATCGACGATCGGCTCGCGTCCCTGACGGGCATCTTCGCGCCGGGACCCGCCGCGAACGCTCCACCTCCATCACCCCCCACCTCGGCAGCCGAGGCCGCTCCGACAGCAGCGCCGGATGAGCCCTGGGGCGCGCAGCCGCAGCCGTCATCCTCGACGGCCTCGTGGATGACACCTTCGCCCGCGGCCACTGAGGCACCCGCGAACGCGTGGGCCCCGACGGCTACACCACCCCGCGATGGGGAGGCCGAAGCGGCACCCTGGTCGAGCACGAGTAGCGCCGCTCCCGAGGCTCCGCCCGCGCGACGCGGCGAGGAATGGGCCCCGCCGCCGGAGGCACCTGGTGAAGCGGCACCGGAGAGGAAGCGCGGCGGGTTCCTCAGTCGCTTCCGCAAGGAAGAACCGGTAGCGGCGGCCGCCACACGTATGCCCATGGCGTCGGTGGCGAGCAGGGGTGGGCTCCTCGCATCGCTCTCCAACGCGCTCCTTCTCGAGTACGGCAGCTATGGGAAGGGCAAGATCGAGACGCGGATGGCGAACCTCCTGATGCGCGTCGACGAGCAAGCCGATCCGATCGATCGACCCCTGCCGATCGTCGACGACCTCATCGATGCGACGGCGCTCGAGCGTGAGGGCTTACCCGAAGAACAGTCGGTGCCGTACCTCGCCGCGCTCGTCCGGCAGATCTACGAGGATGCTGAGCGGGCGTTCGGCAAGGACAAGGCGAAGAAGGGATACAAGGCGGCGCAGCAACAGGTGTTCGGCACCGACAACGCCCTGCAGTCGCCCGATCTCGCCGGCAAGCTTCCGAAGGTCTGAGCCTCTTCCTCGGCATCGACCTCGGCGCCTCGAACATCCGCAGCGTGGTCGCGCGTGACGACGGCCCGATCCCTCGGATCGTCGCGCGGGACGAGCGGGCGACGCCGCGCACCGGAGCGGATGACGTCGTCCGAGCGATCGGCGAGAGCGCGCGGTCCGCGCTCGCCACGGTGAACGCGTCGGTGCGCGAGCTCTCCGGTGTCGGCTGTTCGGCTCCGGGACCGCTCGATCACCGGGGCGGGATCGTGCACGAGGCGCCGAACATACCCGGCTTCGTCGAATTTCCGCTCGGGAAGCGTCTCGCCGGCGCCCTTGGGCTTGAGGCGATCTACCTCGATCGCGATACGGTGATGGCCGCGGTGGGGGAGGCGGTCGCCGGTGCGGCGAAGGGCGCTCGTGACTTCATCTACATCACGATCTCGACGGGCATCGGTGGGGCGATCGTGAGCGATGGCCGGCTCCTGCGGGGCGCGGCGGACACGGCGGGGGAGATCGGCCACCTGCCGGTGGCGCTCGAAGGCCCGCGCTGCGGGTGCGGAAGCTACGGCTGCGTCGAATCGCTCGCGGCGGGTCGTTTCATCGCCGAGGCGTTCGGTGTCGAGGACGCGGCGCTGGTGTTCGCCGCGGCCGCGGCGCATGACCCGCAGGCGGAGCGGATCATCGATCGCGCGGAGAAGGCTCTCGGCAATCTCGCCGTCGGTCTCGCGAACGCGATCAGTCCGGCGCTCATCGTCGTCGGTGGATCGATCGCCGAGCACGAGCCCGGTCACACGCTCGAGCCCATGCGCAGGGCAATCACCGCGCGCGCGTTCAAGGTCGCGGCCGCGGCGGTGCGCGTCGTCCCCGCGGCGCTTGGCCGCGATGTCGGCATGCTGGGTGCTGTGATCTACGCGCGCGAGCGGCTCGCCGGCCGCGACGAGTGGTTTCGCTAGGTCCGGACTAGTCTTGAGCGCGATCCACGCTCCGGGGGAGGCCTAATCAGTGACGAAGATCGCCATCAATGGTTTCGGCCGCATCGGCCGGCAGTTCTTAAAGGCTTTGATCGAACGTCATCCAGAGGTCGAGATCGTTGCGCTGAACGACCTCGCCGATCCAAAGATGAACGCCCACCTCTTCAAACACGACTCGAACTACGGGAAGTACCGCGGCGAGGTCTCGGCCACCGCCGATAGCCTCATCGTTGACGGTCGCCGGATCAAGGTCCTGGCGGAGCGCGACCCCGCCAAGCTCCCGTGGAAGGATCTCGGGATCGACCTCGTCATCGAGTCGACGGGCTTCTTCACCGATGCCACGAAGGCCAAGGCGCACATCGACGCCGGGGCCAAGTACGTGATCATCTCGGCTCCGGCCAAGAACGAGGACAAGACTGTCGTGCTCGGCGTGAACGAGAAGGAGTTCGATCCTGAGAAACACCACATCATCTCGAACGCCTCGTGCACCACGAACGGCCTGGCGCCGGTCGCGAAGGTGCTGAACGACGAGTTCGGCATCGACAAGGGTTTCCTCACGACGGTCCATTCGAAGACGAATTCGCAGAGGTTGCTCGACACCGTGGCGCCCGATCCACGGGATGCGCGGTCGGCGTCGGAGAACATCGTTCCCAGCGAGACCGGCGCGGCGCGCGCGGTCGCGCTGGTGATCCCGGAGCTCAAGGGCCGCTTCACCGGCATGGCCTTCCGCGTCCCGACGCCGACCGTCTCGGTCGTCGACTTCACAGCGGTGCTGAAGCGCGAGGTCACGAAGGAGCAGGTGAACGCCGCGTTCAAGCGCGCGTCGGAGGGACCGCTCAAGGGGATCATGGACTACACCGAGGAGCCGCTCGTCTCGAGCGACCTGAAGGGCGACGAGCACTCCACGATCGTGAGCGGCATCGACACGATCGCGCTCGGCAATATGGTCAAGATCATCGCCTGGTACGACAACGAGTGGGGTTACGCGTGCCGGCTCGCGGACATTACCTCGTTCGTCGCGTCCAAGATCCGCGAGCCTGTCGCCGCCGGCCGCTAGCCACGGCGTGACCTTCCGCAAGCGCACCGTGGAGGATGTGGATCCTCGCGGGAAGCGCGTGCTCGTGCGCGTCGACTTCAACGTGCCGCTGAACGATGCGGGCGCGGTCGCCGACGACACCCGCATCCGCGCCGCGCTGCCCACGATCCGCGTGCTGCTCAAAGGCGGCGCGGCGATCGGTCTCGTTTCGCATCTCGGCCGGCCGGCCGGACGCGATCCGAAGCTTTCGCTGGCGCCCATCGCGAAGCGGCTCGGCGAGCTGCTCGGGCGCGCCGTCCCGCTCCTTCCCGATTCGGTCGGGCCGGAAATGAAGAAGGCGGTGCGCGCGCTGGCGCCGGGCGGGATCGTCCTCCTCGAGAACGTCCGCTTCCACCCGGAGGAGGAGAAAAACGATCCGGCGTTCGCGCGCGAGCTCGCGGAGGGCTTCGACATCTACGTGAACGACGCCTTTGGCACCGCGCACCGCGCGCACGCGTCGACGGAGGGCGTCGCGCATGTCCTGCCGGCATACGCCGGACTGCTCCTCAAGAAGGAGCTCGAAGCCCTCGGCGGGATCCTCGAGGATCCGGCGAAGCCATTCCTCGCGATCATCGGCGGAGCAAAGGTGAGCACCAAGATGGACGTCCTGCGGTCTCTCGTACCGCGCGTCGACGCGCTCGCGATCGGTGGGGGTATGGCGAACACGTTCCTCCTCGCGCGCGGTCTCTCCGTGGGCCGGTCTCTCGCCGAGCCCGACAGGGCGACCGAGGCGCGCCTGGTGACCGACGACGTCGAAGGCAACGGAAAGGAGCTCCTGCTGCCGGTGGACGTCCTCGCCGCCCCGAGCGCCGATGCCGACGGGGCCGCGGGCGCCGCCGTCTACGAAGTCGACGAGGTGCCCGCGCATCTGGCGATCGTCGACATCGGCCCGCGCACGATCGATCGCTACGCGCAGGTCATCCGACGCGCGAAGACGATCTT
>Ga0209803_1003037_pt1 | contig 10232 bp, 7 predicted proteins | sample GraSoiAngelo_138_FD_185895 | JGI IMG/M metagenome (GOLD analysis project Ga0209803, IMG submission 185895) | Grasslands soil microbial communities from the Angelo Coastal Reserve, California, USA - 14_0929_09_40cm (SPAdes) (version 2) | ecosystem: Environmental > Terrestrial > Soil > Grasslands ... | reverse complement strand
GAGAGGAATTTGCTCGCAGTCGCCAGACTTACGGCAGCCCACGATTGTCTCATGCGCTGGGTTGTCCAGGAAGACGCAACCGCATCGCCCGGCTCATGCGCAAGGAGCGACTCTACGCTCGGCAACGCTCTAAGTATCGAGCCGCTACCACTGACAGCCGCCACGGCGGACCCATTGCCCCTAATCGGCTCCGAGGTCTCGCCGTGCAGCGGCTTGATCAGATATGGGCCACCGATGCCACTTGCGTGCTCACAGGTCAAGGTTGGCTGTATCTGGTTGCGGTCCTTGATCTGTTCTCCCGCCGGATTGTCGGTTGGGCCATGCATCAAATCCTCGATGCTCGCCTTGTCATTGCCGCTTTACGCATGGCGCTCGCTCAACGTCGCCCGGTCAAACCTCTCATCATTCACTCCGATCGCGGCGCTCAGTTCGCCAGCGCCGCTTACCGGCAAATCCTAGCCCAACACGGTTTAATCGCTTCCATGGCTCGCAAGGGCAACTGTTACGACAACGCTTTCATTGAGTCGTTTTGGAGCAGTCTCAAATACGAACTGGTTTACCACCACCGCTTCGCCACCCTAGCCGAAGCGTGTAGCGCCATCTTCCATTACATCGAAACCTTCTACAACCGCACCAGACTCCACTCCAGTCTTGACTACCAAAGCCCTATCAAGTTTGAATCCAAACTGAATTAAAGATTATCCCTTACTTACTGTCCGAGAAATTAGGGCAAGCCCAGAGCTTACAATCGACACTGGAGAGTAAATTTGAGATATAGCTGGCACTCCCCAGCTATTCGCAATTCTTTGGTGGGATTGGCTCCATACCTAGGAAAATTTCGGGCTCTGAATCAAATAGGAGAGTTCCATTGTCACAGTTTTTTTTCAGAATTGAGGCCACTTCCTGTAGTCGTGCAATAACTCCCTTGGCTTCATCACTCGTCATAAGAGTTTGATTTTGAAAATACTCGAGTAAATCGCCCGGATTTGTTTTTGCAAAACTCTGAACGTGTTTGTAGACGCTAGAACTGATGTGACGAAGATGCTGAACCATATTATTTTTTTGAACTACATTGCTATTTTGCCGCAATCCGCAATCGTTGTCGGCAAGAACCATTACGGGAAACTGAACATAAGGGATATGGTTCGCGTTTAGATACTGCATCGTCGTTTGATTGGTACCATCAATCGGTTTGTTTGCCTTCGTAGCTTTTACAGAATGAAGCTTTTGACCAGCGGCTGTTTGCTCCAACCAAAAAATTTTTTCTTTTTTAGCTACATTTCCAAACCTGTCCTGTTGAGCCAATATGTGATCGATAATTGCCATTTCACCTACATCGCGAACGGCCATCATTTGCCCGAGTGTCTTCAGCGAAGGCGGAATTTGACTCCTTATCTCTGAGCCTTTCGTAGCCATGGCCCAAGTTGAAGATGCAAGAAAGGGAGCTGCAGGATTGGAATCGGGACCCCTTTGATTCAAAGTAGGATGGTGATCAATTCCACCCTTATGGTCGACCATTGCTCCGTAAAGAAGTCCGTCCTTTATCACTTTGGGATTTGAAGCTGCCATTTTGCTAACGAGTCCAGCCCAAGTTTGCTTTATGAGACCGTGAGCATAGACGCCGGCCATTTTTTCGACTCCCTTGTGGGTTGCTTGTTCCATCGTTCGATAGACAACTGCCGGAACATCAACATGAATTTTGAGTGCATCAGCCACCTTTCCGTAAGCTAATATCGCCGGAGTGTAAGAGCAGCTTGTTGATTGCTTAAATTTTGCTAGAAAGTTGGCGTTTCTCTTTGTCTCCTTGGCGCATTCCTTCTGTTCAAAGGATGCTCTTGAAACTCCAGTCGGTAATTCGTAGATATCAGTCCCAGGATTTGTGCTATGAAGCGCAGGACAGAAAATCACGTTCGGATCGTCGAATTTAATTTTGCAAAGGGCGTCTTCATCATCCTTTCGCCCTGAATCAATTTCAGTTCCAGGAGCCGGAGGAAGTGCTACGCATTCTTCTCTGCCGTAGGAAACACGTGATCTACCAAATGTGTCCGGGACCGAAGCCATACATTTTGTTGACGGCATCCTTGCTAACCGCCATTTGTTTATTCCCTTATCATTAATCTCATGAGAATTAGCTGATCGTCAACTTTGTGCACGAGTTCTATGCGAAGTGCAACCGGACATTGTTTCAAACTCCCCATTTCTCAGTCTTGCCATTCGTTTTCGCAGGTTTTAAAAACTGCGGTAAAGGCTACATGCCAAGGCGCGTAACTTTGAAATGATTAGTATTGTAATTCGAACGATTACGGTGGTACTCGCCTTAATCATTCTGTATTTATCTGCATTTTTACGGGAAGACGAAGAAGGAAAGATTCAAAACCTTGTTGAAGGCTGGTGGATTCGACTCAACGACCTAAAATCAGTCGCCTTGTCTAAGCAGATGGCATTCATGCGAACGGTTGCGGCTATCGCAAATTCTTGGTTTGACCGGCTGTTTACGAAGAAACTGTTATCGCCAACAGCGATTTGCGTCTCAATGTGCTACACCGTGGCTTCACTAGCCCTCGGATACTTCGGATACTTGTACCTGTTTGCGCCGCCGGATGTGCATTTGCTAGTCCTGACATTAGGTGTCGGGATTACTGCCGTGTTTGTCTTCCTAGGTACGGTGCGCAGTTTTTTGAAAACTGAACGAACGCAACGAATCTGGTTGTTCTCGATTTGCCTCATCATAACTCTTTTTTTTGGTTTAGCACACAGCGGCTTCGGCACCTACCATGGTTCCAGGATAGCGAGGTCTGTGGACGAGAGCTTGGTATTTATTGCGCTATTTATGGGGAGTGTGATTTGCGATTTTTCTTTCATCACGTTAAATAGATTAGCTCTTAGATGGATTAAGCAATCCAACTCTTTCGGTCCAAGTGTGGGAATCGTAATTGGCAACTGTGTGCTCGCGGCGTTATATGTATGGATACCCGCACAGTTAGGGGGGATAGGTACAGGTACCCAGTTAGGGGGGATAGGTACAGGTACCCAGTTAGGGGGGATAGGTACAGGTACCCATTACGGATGGAATCCGTGGAGTGGCGGCTGGTGGAAGCGAGCAGCAGCTTGGATTGCGTTAGCGAATATTCTAACGGCTTTTGTTGCGCTTGTTTTTGTTGTCGTTGCCTTCATTATGATTATCCACCGCCTAGCTTGGCCGGTACTGGAGCGACTTGTCTATGCCTTGGCCCGTTACGGAATTTTCCGTCACAGGAAGGCGCTAGCCCTATCTGGAGTCGCGCTTCTGAGTACGGTTTTTCCCGCTGTTTCCAGCGTGGGAAAACGTGTGATTGAGATTTTCACCTCCTAAACGGCCTGCGTTGGCAGGTTTTTAAAACACGCGAGTGTCTTGCCTTGTAGGGTAAAGAATTCGTAATATCGCCGTTGTGACGAGCATCGCTGTACTGATTGGACGAATCGTAGCGGGATGCTTGGGAGCTATACTAATCTATTCTGTGTTGTTTCTTTATCACAATCCATTCCGTTCAGTTCCATTTGCAAAACAGCGTGGAAACGCTGTGGCAAAGAGGATAATATCTGCAACCGACGTAAAGGCTCTCCTCCAGTATTCCCTTGATCATAATTACAAGGCTGAATGTGCGTCTTTGGCACTCGTATTCTTCGCGGGAGTTCGAGTAGATGAAGTCAGCCGTTTGTCTTGGGAGAAAATCAATCTGGATGGCATCAAGTCTTTTGTTGATATTGGCGCAGCCGCAGCTAAAACGAATCACAGGCGAGTTAACACGATTCCGCAGAATGCCGTCCGCTGGCTTCGGTTATGTTCCTCAAAAGGGCCTGTCGCCCCAGCGAATTATGAAAAGAAGATGCAGCGCCTCAGAAAAAAGGCGAAAATAAATTACCCTCAAAATTCAGCCCGTCACTGCTTCGCTAGTTACCATATCGCATTTCATCGTGATGCCGCCCAAACCGCATTCATGTTGGGGCATCCCAATCCAGCACTTCTCTACAACACGTATCGAGAATTAGTGAGTTTCCAGGAAGCGGAAAAGTTTTGGAACATCGTACCAGATTCCGCTCTTCGCGAAAACGCACAGCAAGATGGAGAAAGAAGGTCTTTTGAAATGGCGAAACTATTGGGGCGAGACAGAGCCGAAAAAGAACAAGCCGAAATCGAAAGCAATGTTGGAAAAGCAGTAAAGGGCGACGATGGACACTGGCATCCGGTGATTGACGAAAATGTAGATTTTTATGCTCGAATCGAAATGTAGCGCATTGCGTTACGCGGCGACCCCTCAAATATCTTCAAAATTGCATTCTCAGAGGGAGCCGGCAGTCGGATTCGAACCGACGACCTGCTGATTACAAATCAGCTGCTCTACCAGCTGAGCTATGCCGGCGAAGGAAAGGTCACAAAGTTAAAACGGAAGCGGCAGAAAGCCATCGTAACTTTTGCACCTGTTCGTCCGACTTTTTGGTCAAATTTGTTCAATTACTCGCGCACACGCGAATATGCCTTGAGCGGTTCGGCCGTCTCCAGATTTTTGATCACTGTGCTGAGATAGACCGACTCGGGATAGAAGGCTTTATATTTTGTAATCTCCGCCCGATTCAACACCTTGAACCCGTACCGCTCGAACATTTTCTCCCCGCGCCGGCTTTCGAACGTGATGATCTGGCCGTAGACGCGTTTTTCGCCAGAGCGATACAGATAACTCAAATACGCGCTCATGAGAGCGCGCGTCGTCGAAACTTTGCGAGCGTCCGGCAACAGATTGATATGAAAATGCGGCGTACGCCGCGGTGCTGCAGGCACTTCCCGCCAGCCGTGCACAAGAATCCAGCGAATGAACCGGCGCGAGCGCTGGTTGTAGCGGAAATAGCGCGTAAGCGCGCGAAAAAATAGCCAGACATTTTGATACAGCGCGTAGAGCTGGTTTCGCAGCGGCTTGCGCGAACCGAGGAGGTACCCGCGAATTTCGCCGTCTACCTCCAGGAGAAAACACGATTCCGGCTCGTGATCGGTGTAGTAGGTGGTGAGAAAATCAGCGAACAATTCTCGATCCTCGTACACGGGATCGATTGGCTCGCCGAGAAATCCGGTATCGCAGCAGAGTTTTCTTACCGCTTCGCGGTCGGAGCTGCGATAGCCACGAATGAGAAACGGCTTGTGATCGTCGCTCGCCATTTAAAAACGGCGATAGTTTGAGCGAACCTCGCGATAAATGCAAAACAGTTCCTCAAACACGCGCGGCCAACTATAGAGGTTCTCCGCGGTCTGCGCGGCGCTCATGCCGAGGGTCGTCAATTTTTTCGCGCTGGAACCCTCGATCGCGCGGGCTAGCTCTTCCGGAGTGTTCCCGCGTGCCCACGATTCCTGGTCATGGCAAATAATCCGGTCCATGTAACTGCCGCGAATTCCAACCACCGGCGTTCCGCACGCCTGGCTCTCCAGCGCGACGAGGCCAAATGTTTCCTGGACGCCCGGGTGAACGAAGAGATCCGCCGCCCGATAGAAGCGGGCCAGATCAGCAGAATCAGTGCAGTACGAAATCCACGAAATGGGTCCAACGCGCCGCCGCAACTTTTGTACTCTGTGTCGCTGCGGTCCATCGCCGATAACCAGCAGATGAAATTGATTCCGGTCTCGCAGGCACAAAAGCTCGAATGCTCGAAACATTGTTTGGGTATTTTTTTCTTTCGCCAAACGCCCGACGTAGAGCAGCAGCTTTTGGTCGGCCTCGACTCCTAACGACTGGCGTGTGGCTCGTGCATCATCGGGCGTGGGCTTGAAAACTTCCGTGTTCACCCCGAGCCGTACTGGCCGGACATTGTGCACGCCCCATTCAGAAAGGAGGTCAGCCAGTCTCTCCGACGGAACGAGCGTGGCCTGAAAGCGGTTATAGAGTTTACGCACATAGGCTCGCGTTAGTTTCATGGCGCGATGTGAGCCGCGTTTGCCCAAAAATCTCGCGGTGCCCTTCAAATACGCTTCTGGAAAGTGTGAATGATAAAAACCAACGACCGGAACTTTCAGGGCGCGCCCGGCAGCAATCGCTTTCCATCCAATTTGATATGGGTCGCTCGATTCGATGAGATCGGGCCGCTCGCGTTCCAAGATTTCTTCGATCGCGCGCAGATTAAGCAGCGCGCGATAACGCGAGCTCCGTGACACTAATGGCGAGCGAATCGAATAGACTCGTGACCGCCCGTTGCTCGTCGCCTCAGTCTTTGGGCCGGGGATAATGAGAACGTGTTCGTCCTCGGGCGAGTAGTTCCTGATGTACGCAATTTTCTCGTGGAGATAACGCTTCACGCCGCCGCTAAACGGAGAATAAAACTGGGTCAGATCGCAGATCTTCACTACGCGGCCTTTGTAGGGCAACCGCTTCGGTTGCCAAATCGAGCGTCCGCACGCGATGCGCCTGCGCTACAGTTGTTCGTGACCAAACCCGACAATTAGCTCTCCAGTTCGCTCAAATATTTCTCCGCATCCATGGCCGCCGCGCAGCCGGAACCGGCTGCGGTTACAGCCTGCTTGTAAACGCGATCGGCAATGTCGCCCGCCACGAAAACGCCGGGATGTTTGCTCTCGACCAGATTTTTCGTGATCAAATAACCCTCCGTATCCATGTCGAGTTTGCCTCGATATGGCTTCGAGTTCGGGTCGTGGCCGATCGCCATGAACACGCACGCCGCCGGAAGTTCGCGTTCCTCGCCGGTCTTCACGTTGCGTAAACGCACGGCGCGCATCTCGCCTTTTTCATCAGCAATGTATTTCGTAACCGCAGTGTTCCAGATCGGTTCGATCTTCTTGTTCGCAAAGACGCGCTCCTGCATGATTATCGAAGCGCGCATTTTGTCGCGGCGATGAATCAGATAAACCTTTGACGCGAACCGGGTGAGAAACAACGATTCCTCCGCCGCGGAATCGCCGCCCCCGACGACGCAGACCGGCACATTTTTGTAAAATGCGCCGTCGCACGTGGCGCATGAGGTCAGCCCGTGACCGATCAATTTCTCCTCGTCTTCCAGTCCTAAATACCGGGCTGAAGCTCCGCTGGCGATGATCAACGCTTGCGTCTCCAGCCACTCATCGTCGGCTTTGACGCGGACATGTTCGTTGCTTCCGTCGAAATCGGTCACTTCGGCATAAGAAAAGCGCGCACCAAATTTCTCAGCTTGCCTATGCATATTGAGGATGAGCTCCGGCCCGTCGATTCCATCCGGGAAGCCGGGATAATTTTCCACCAATGTGGTAGTCGAGAGCTGCCCGCCTGGCTGCCGCCCTTCCAGCACTAGCGGGCTCAAATTAGCCCGCGCAGCGTAAATCGCCGCCGTCAATCCGGCGCAACCGCTTCCCACGATGATGACTTTCTCCATCGATAGAATTTAGCACACGACGCAAGTTGGAAAGGTCAAGAACGTGAAGTGCCGCAGCCGTGCAGCGTTTTTTGGGTAGCACAGGCTGCTAGCCTGGCAGCCTGCGCTCCCCAGAAACATCACGCGGTGACATGGACGACGATCTTGTGAAAGCCGGAGACGCCGGAGAACCAACCGCGGTCTTCTTCAAATTCTTGCACGTCGCCTTCGCCGTCGGTGGCGCGGACGACGAGGACGTAGTCCGCTGCTGCATCAGGCGTCCATTCCGTCTTCCAAAGCGACCACGCGAGATCGCCGCCGGCGTAATAAATCTCGGCGTCCCGCCAGGTCTTGCCGTCATCAAAACTGAGTTCTACTCGTGAAATGCCGCGGTCGCCTCCGTAAGCCATGCCGTTGACTTCGATTGGCGCGTTCAATTCGCCTAACGAAAACCGCGACTCATATTCGGGCAGGTCGATTCTCGATCTTGTTGGCGCGATGAAATCGGGGCCCCAGCCTTGCGTTTCGTAAAATCCTTTCGCGTTGGCATCCGTTAGTTCGATGCGCGTAAGCCATTTCACATGTTTTTCGCCAAAGTAGCCCGGCACAATGACGCGCAGCGGGTAACCGTGCCGGTGAGGCAATTGGACACCGTTCATTTCGTACGCGAGCAACGTGGTTGGCTCCATGGCTTTCTCCAACGGGATGGTATCGGTGTAATTATCAACGCCGCGGAGGCGCACCCGGGCGGCGTTGGAAAGCGGCGCGGCTTGGTCAAGCAGGTCGCGCAACGGAACACCCTTCCACATAGCATTGCTGATCAGGCCCGCGTCCAAACCATTGCTGATACACATGAGCGTCGTTTCCTGCTCGGTCGCTTCGAATCCCAGAAGATCCTGAAATCGCCACGTGGCGCGATTTTGCACAAGCCCGTTCACTTCAAGGTGCCAAAGATCAACATTCACCCTGGGATCAACCACATTCTTCGTCACGCAATAAAACAACTCGTTAGGCGTAATCGGCTCGACGATGCGGCCTTTGTATTGCGTTCCGTCGTAGCTGAATGTTGCAGCACGATAAAGTTTGCGGACCAGCGCAACACCTCCGCCCGCCGCTACGACTCCGATTGCGCTCAGGACAAACGCGCGCCGACCAATGGCGGGAGTAAACTCGTAGTCGTCCTTCCCGATTTTTCGCGTTGCCAGAAATTGAAAGCCAAGGACGAGGGTTCGCTCGAACAAAAAAACGCACAGCGCGAAGCCTATTAGTGTGACCAGGCGCGCGACGTCGATAGGCAGGCCAATGTAGCTTGTGCCCATGACTGGCCAGAGCGCGATTGCACCTGCAACGATCGGCAGCAAAACAAAGATCGATATCGTCCACATCGCGGACACGCGACCTGGATTGCGTCGCGCGAACAATCCGAAAATCACTCCGCCAATCGCGCTCAATACGAGCTGGCCGGCGATTGTCGATCCAACGCCAATTTGCTTCAGATGATTGTACCCGCCCACCTTGCCCATGAGGGAAAGGAACGGACCAGGGGGAATAAAAACTGAAAGGCAGTCGCCGATGATCACGAGGGGGGTCGCGACACCCAGCGCAGCAAGCAATAGCATCACCGTTGTCATCACGATTCCGCCGAGCAGTCCGGCAACCAGACCAGCGAAGATCGCCTTTGTTCTACTCATTCAGCGCGAATATGAGTTGTAGAGGCGCTTGTGCCAAGCGCCTGATGATTCGCTTCGGGCGTTCGCCGCAACGAACGCCGCTACAACAATTCAGCGTGACTCTTGGGCGCCCCAAGAATTTTCCGTACCCGCTCCACGACCATCGCAGGCGTCAGCTGTTTCATGCAGGCATGGTCAAACGGGCATTGGCTCAGCCGGCGGTAATTGCATGGCGAACATGGTAAGTCCAAGCGCACGACCGATTCCGGTCGCTGATAAGGTCCGATGCGAACCGGATTCGTCGGGCCGAACACGCTGACCATCGGCTTGCCGAGCGACGCAGCGACATGCATCGCGCCAGAATCATTCGTCACGCAAATCTCGGAACGCTCAATAAGCGCTGTCAATTCTGCGGGCGTCGTTTTGCCGGAAAGATCACATGCGCCGGGTGCGGCGGCGGCGATTTGTCGGCATCGCGCCTCATCGCGTTTCGTACCCGCCAGAGCGACAGCAAATCCCTCGTCTAGAAAGTGCCGCGCAACAGCTGCGAATCCTTCAATGGTCCAGTGCTTGGTCTCCCATATGGTTCCGGGCGCCAGCACGGCGAGCGCTTTGGACGCGGGCACGCCGTGCTCCTCCAAGAAGCGCTGCACATTACGCGCGGTTTGCGATGAAAGGTGAATAGTGAGGTCTGGCGGGTTGTCGTCGAGGCCCAGCAACGGCCCGACCCAGAGGTAGCGATCGATTGCGTGAACATCGAGTGTCGGAATGGGAATGCGGTGCGTGTAGGCTATCCATGAACTCTCGCGCGCGCCCCGCCAACCATGGCCGGATATGTTCTTGACGGGCCGATCAAATCCAATGCGCGCAGGCGCTCCGCTGACAAGAGCGAAAAAGGCCGAGCGCGCCTGACCGTGCAAATCGATCACTAAATCGTACTTTGCACGACGGATTTGCTTGAGCAGATCGAGAAACGCCAGCAGCGCACGCCATCTGCGGCCGCGCTTTGAGAAATCGCGCCGCTCAAAAAGAACGACATTCGAGAGCGCCGGATGGCAGCGCACGATCTCCGCGTTCTCCGGCGTGATCAGCCAGTCGATCCGCGCTGCCGGATAACGTGCGCGCAGCTTCACCAGCACTGGCAGCGTATGGACCACGTCGCCCAAGCCCGAAAGCTTGATCAATAAGATGCGCGAAAAC
>Ga0209803_1003036_pt1 | contig 10235 bp, 11 predicted proteins | sample GraSoiAngelo_138_FD_185895 | JGI IMG/M metagenome (GOLD analysis project Ga0209803, IMG submission 185895) | Grasslands soil microbial communities from the Angelo Coastal Reserve, California, USA - 14_0929_09_40cm (SPAdes) (version 2) | ecosystem: Environmental > Terrestrial > Soil > Grasslands ... | reverse complement strand
GACGAGGAGGATCGGCGTCCCCTGCGCGTTGATCTCGGTGCACACGCGGAAGATCGTCTCGACGAGGATCGGCGCGAGCCCGAGCGAAGGCTCGTCGAGCATGAGCAGCTTTGGGTGTGCCATGAGCGCGCGACCGATCGCGAGCATCTGCTGCTCGCCACCGGAGAGCGTGCCTGCGAGCTGTTTTGTGCGCTCCTTGAGGCGCGGGAAGAGCTCGTACACGCGCGCGAGGTCGCTCTGGATGCCGCTGCGCTCCTTGCGCGCGTAGGTCCCCATCAGAAGGTTGTCGAGCACGATCATCCGCGGAAAGAGGCGCCGGCCCTCGGGCGACTGGCAGATGCCGATCCGCACGATCTCGTGGGCCTTGGTCTGCGTGAGGTCGCGTCCGTCGAAGCTGATCTTCCCCCCGGCGGGATGCATGAGTCCCGAGATCGTCCGCAGCGTCGTCGTCTTTCCCGCACCGTTGGAGCCGATGAGCGCCACAATCTCGCCGGCGCCCACCGATATGGACAGGCCGCGAATCGCCTGCACGCGGCCGTAGAAGACGTCGATCTTCGAGACCTCCAGAAGCGCCATGGCTAATGCTGCTTCCCCAGGTACGCCTCGATCACACGCTGGTCGTTGCGCACCTGCTCCGGCGTTCCTTCGGCGATCTTCTCCCCGTGATCGAGGACCACGATCCGCCGCGACACGCCCATGACGACTTTCATGTCGTGCTCGATGAGGAACACGGTGATGCCACGCTCGATGATCTTGTGCACGAGGCTCATGAGCTCGACCTTCTCCTGCGGGGTGAAGCCGGCGGCCGGCTCGTCGAGCAGCAACAGCGCCGGGCTCGTGGCGAGCGCGCGCGCGATCTCGAGGCGGCGCTGAGAGCCGTAGGGCAGGTTTCGCGCGTATACGTGCGTGTACTTTTCGATGCCCACGAACTTCAGTAATTCGATCGCGTTGTCGGTGACCCGCTTCTCCTCCGCGCGCTCCGCCGGCGTCTTGAACAAAGAGTCCCAGAGCTTCGCGTGCATGCGGCAGTGTTGCCCCAGCCGGACGTTGTCGAGCGACGACATGTACTCAAAGAGGCGGATGTTCTGGAACGTCCGTGCGATGCCGAGGGCGGCGACGCGATGTGGCGGTGAGCCGGTGATCTCACCGCCCTGGAAGACGACGCGTCCCGTTGTCGGCGGGAAGATCCCGGTGATCCCGTTGAAGAGCGTCGTCTTGCCGGCCCCGTTTGGGCCGATGAGCGCGAAGATCTCTCCGCGTTTGACGTCGAACGTCACGTCGTCGACCGCGACCAGACCACCGAAACGTTTCGTGACGTGATCGATTCGCAGGATCGGCTCGGCGGCCGGCTGAACCGTCACCCGCCGACCTCGGCCGTCACGTCCTCGATGACCGTGTCCTCGTGCGCGATCCCCTTTTGGAGCTCCTGCTCGCGCTGGCGACTCGGCAGGAGCCCCTGTGGCCGCACCAGCATCACAACCACGAGGATGAAGCCGAAGATCAGGAACTTGAGGCGCGAGATGAACTCGCCGATCCCGGGGAAGTCGCCGCTTGGATGGGTCAGACCAGAGAGACCGACCGAGTTCGCAAAGCCGGTCGCGTACTCCGGCATCTGCGGCAAGAGGATGAAGATGACCCCGTAGATGAGGAGCGCCCCGGTGATCACCCCGGGGATGTTCCCCATCCCACCGAGGACGATCATCACGATGATCGTGATCGAGACAGAGAAACCGAAGTTCTCAGAAGATACGAGCGACAGCTTGGCCGCGTAGAACGTGCCGGCGAACCCGCTGAATGCCGCGCCGATCGAGAACGCCAGGAGCTTGACCGCGACGGTGTTCACGCCCATCGCCGCCGCGGCGACCTCGTCCTCGCGCACCGCCATCCAGGCGCGACCGAGACGCGATCGATGCAGGTTACGCACGAGGACGACGGAGATGATGAGAAGCAGGACCATGATGACGTAGTACGCGAGCGGAGAGATGATCTTGAAGTCCGGCACGATCGCGAACGGATCGCCGGACCAGGGCCCCTGCAGCCAGAGCGGGAGCGCGGGGATGTCGAGCGCGGAGATGCCGTTCACGCCGCTCGTCCACACCGACGCGTTCTTGAAGATCCGGGGGACGATCTCTCCAAACCCGAGAGTCACGATGGCGAGATAGTCCCCGCGCAAGCGGAGCGTCGGCGCGCCGAGGATCACACCGAACGAGGCCGCGACGAACATCGCGATGAAGAGCACGATCCAGAACGGGAGGTGAATCGGCTCGCCCAGCGGCGTGACCCGCCCGTGGTCGGAGGCGAGGAAGGCGTACGTATACGCCCCGATCGCGAAGAACGCCGCGTAGCCGAGGTCGAGCAGTCCGGCGAAGCCGATGACGACGTTCAGCCCGACCGCGAGGAGAACGTAGACGCCGGCGTCGGCCGCGACGTTGATCATCACCTCGCCCTGACCACCGGTCGCCACCGTCGCAAGGATCGGGAAGGAGATCGCCACGACAAGCAGCACGATGTACGCGACCGTGTTCGGGTCGCGCCGCGGTCCTGACTGCCAGAACTGGCGGAGCGAGGTCATTTCTCGGGCACCCGCATGCCGAGGATCCCGGTGGGACGGAACACGAGGACGAGGATCAGGACCGCGAAGATCACCACCTGAGTCCACGCAGACTCGAAGTAGCCGTCCCAGAAAGACTGGATCATGCCGATGAGGAGGCCCCCGATTGCCGCCCCGTAGATGTTGCCGATCCCGCCGAACACCGCCGCCGTGAACGCCACCAGACCGGCCGAGAACCCGAGATCGAACACCGAGGTGTTGTAGTAGAGCCCGTACATCGTGCCTCCCGCACCGGCGAGCAGGGCGCCGATGAAGAAGGTGGCGGCGATGGTCTGGTCAATGTCGATCCCCATGAGCAGCGAGGCGTCGCGGTCCTGGGCGGTCGCGCGCATGGCCTTGCCGAGCCGGGACCGCTCGACGAACAGCGCAAGTGCCACCACGAGGACCAGCGCGGTGACGATGACGATGATCTCTTTCGTCCCGATCTCAGCGCCGAAGAGGTTGAAGCCCGCGCTCGGGAGGACGTTCGGGTAGTGGACGTTCGACGGACCCTTCCAGAGGAACAGGGCGCCCTCGAGGAAGAACGACATCCCGATCGCGGTGATGAGCGGCGCCAGGCGCGGAGCGTGCCTCAGTGGCCGGTATGCGATCCGCTCGATCGAGACGTTCAACACGCCGCAGACGAGCATCGTGACGACGAAGACGCCGAGGAGCGCGAGTGCCGGGAGCACGCCGAAGGGCTTGTCCTCGCCGAGGCCAAAGACCGGGATGAGCGACGCGGAGAGGAACGCGCCGAACGCGAAGACGTCGCCGTGCGCGAAGTTGATGAGCTCGATGATCCCGTAGACCATCGTGTAGCCGAGGGCGATGAGCGCGTAGATGCCGCCGTTGGCGATGGCGAAGGTCAGGATCTGCAGGAAGAACGAGGGGCCGTGCTCGAGAACTCTCGTCGCCAGGAGGATCAGGAATGCCGCGACGACGACGATGAGACCGAGGTCGAGGAATCGGCCGGTGAGCCCGCTCCGCAGCGCGCTTCGCCGTCGCCTGACCGCCTCGCCGATCGTCCCCATTCCGTCCCCCCGAATGGAGAGGGGGCGCTTGCGCGCCCCCTCCACTCATCGCTCTTAGAGCTGGGTCACTGGCCGACCGAGAATTGCTTCACGAAGGACCAGTCGCCACCTTTGTACTGGTAGAACGCCATGGTGGCGGAGGTTGGGTCACCGTTGTTGTCGAAGCTATACGTCCCGGTCGAGAGCTTGAGGCCCTTGGTCGCCTGGACCGCCGCGACGACCTGCTCGCGGGTCGGCATGTTGCCGCCCGCGGTGTCGATCGCCCGGCTGATCGCGTCGAGGAGGATCTTCGCGCAGTCGTAGCCCGGGAAGGTGTAGGCCCCGAGGTCTTCCTTCGACGTGTACTTCGACTTGAAGTCATTGATCAGCGCGGTGTTTGCCGGGTCCTGGGCCGCCTCGGCGGCGGCGTTGGTGAAGTACATGTTCGTATTGGCGTTGTCACCGGCGTCCTTGATGCATTGGGTGTCGCCGATGCCGTCCGGTCCCATGTACGGGATGTCGGTGGTGAAGATGCCCTTCATCTGCGCGCGCGGGATGCAGCCCTTGGTCGCCGAGGTCGCGCCGGCGTAGATGCCCTGCGCGCCGGCGTCCTTGGCCTTCTGAAGGAACGGCCGGAAGTCGTTGGTGCTCTTCCAGTCGAAGTCCGACCGAGCCACGACGGTGCCGTTCTTCTTGGTGATCTCCTTCGCGAAGTTGTCAGCAACGCCCTTGCCGAAGGTCTCGTTGTCCGACCAGACCGCGAGCTTCGTGATCTTGAGCGTGTCGATCGCGAAGTCGGCCATGGCGGGACCCTGGACCGTGTCCGGCGCGGCGATCCGGAAGTAGTTGTTCTTCCCGGTAGGCCGGAGCGCCGATGGCTGTGGGTCACAGTACGAGAACGTCTGGGTGAGGCACTCGTTCGTGTTGGCGGGGCTGATCATGACGAGGCTCGCGCGGTTCGCCACGGGGATGGTGGCGCGGGCGACGTTCGAGTTGAACGGGCCGACGACTCCGAGGATCTTGGAGTTGCCGACCATGTCGGTGAAGTTCTGCGCGCCCTTCTGGGGATCGTGGGCGCCGTTCACCGCGTCGTCGTACGGCTTGTGGGTGATCGTGAAGCCCTTGATGTTCGAGTTCAGGCTGACCGCATACGCGACGCCCGCCTCGGGACCGCGGCCGCTCGACCGCTCGGCACCCGATGTCGGAAAGTCGCTCGCGATGATGATCTCGCCCTTGTTCGCGCCACCGCCGCCAGCAGGCGCCTGGCTACAGGCCGCCGCGACGAGAGCGCCGGCGAGGATCGCAGCCGCCGAGAACCAGCGTCTCTGCATTGCTTCCTCCCAATGGGATTTTGTAGTTCGGGCCGCCCCGCCTTTCCCCATCCGCGTAAGCCGCCCGATATTGATGGTCGAGGGTAGGAGGCGGCCGAGCAGGCGTCAATTGCAAAGGGATCGTGGGATCGCGGCGCCGATCCACCGGAGCGGGTGCTTCTCTGTGAGTGCGGCGGCGCGAGTATGGTTCAGCGGATGCCGCCGCGAGCCGCAAATCCTGTCGCCCGTGTCGCCAAACGACCGGATCCGGCACTCACGAAGCGTGCGCGGGCGATCCTGCGACGGCTCGAAGTGGCGAATCCTGACTGGGGACCAACGCTCCGATTCACGAGTCCGCTGGAACTCCTGGTGGCGACGATCCTCGCGGCGCAAGCCCAGGACGAGCGCATCAACGAGGTGACGGCGACGCTCTTCCGCAAATACCGGACTCCGGCGGACTATGCATCGGCGCGAAAGGGTGTCCTCGAGCGCGACATCAAAGCTACGGGCTTTTACAACCAGAAGGCCAAGGCGCTGCGCCGGATGTCGCGGGGGTTGCTCGACGAGTTCGACGGCGAGGTCCCAGCGGACATGGAGAAGCTCACCTCGCTCCATGGCGTCGGTCGCAAGACGGCATCGATCGTCCTTGGAGCGGCCTTCGGCGTTCCCGCGGTGGCCGTCGACCGCCACGTCGCTCGGGTCGCCGAGCGTCTCGGATTGGCCAAGGCCGCGCGGGGGATCGAGGAATCGCTCCGGACGATCTATCCGCGGAAGGACTGGATCAAGGTGACGTGGTGCTTCGTGCTCCACGGCCGGCGCGTCTGCCGACCGACGCCGGCATGCCCGGCGTGTCCGGTCATCGAGCTCTGCCCGTATCCGAAAAAGACGAAGGCCCTCCCGGCCGGGCCAGCCATCCAGCGAGCGCGCCGACCGCGAGCAGCGTCCCGTCGCTCAGGATGATCGCGACACTATCGGCTAGGGCGTTCTCCGCCGGAGGAAACGGGGTCGGCACGACACCGATCCCCTCGAGCACGACGTAGCCCGCCGCGGCCAGGGCGCCGTGGTAGAGGGGATGGCGTTTTGCCCGTTTTCCGGCCAGAAATCCGCCAATGGCGACACCAGAAATCGGTGCAACGCTACCGGAGATCGGCGCGATCGCGGCAGCGGCGAATCCCAGAAGCGCGGCGACGATGACGGCGACCACGACGCCGATCGCAACAGCGGGCCACTCGACGGTTGGCGGCGGTCTTCTCTGCGCGATGCGACAAGCGTAGTGCTCACGCGGATGCTGATCGCCGATCGCAGATGGAGAAAAAGAAAACCGATCCGCGAGGCCTACGCGGATCGGCGGGTTCGCGAAAGGTGTCGGTTCAGTAAACGAAAAAGCGACGACCTTCGTCGTCGCTCAAAGGCATCCTTAGTGCTTCTTCTTCGAGGACTTCTTCGCCTTCTTCTTAGCTGGCATCAGTGGATCACCTCCTCCTGGCCACGCATTGTCCGGTTATATAGACACACTAACGTCGCGGATGTCAACAGATGCGCGGCGCCGGACCTCAGAGCGTTGTGGGTGGCGTGTCGCGCCGCAGACGCTCGAGGACCCGCTGGCGGAGCTCGGTGGGGGCGACATCCGAGGTCCCGCAGTCGCGGATCACGCGGAGGAAACGCTCTTCGAAGACGAAGTTGTCGTCGCAGTCGCCGCAGTCGGCGAGGTGCTGGGCAACTTCTTTGCGCTCCGTCGGGCCGAGCTCCTTGTCCAGAAAGGTGTAGAGGCGCTCGAGACAGTCGTCGCAATCCATCGTCATCCCCTCACTTCGCTCGCTCAGTGGAGGTCCGGACCGCGGCGATCCCGCGCTCCTTCGCGACCTCGTAGAGCCGCTGCTGCAGGAACTTCCGCCCGCGATGAAGGCGTGACATGACCGTGCCGATCGGGATGGCGAGCGTCTCCGCGATCTCCTTATAGGAGAAGCCTTCGACGTCCAGCAGGACCGTCGTGCGGAATTTCTCGGGTAGGGCCTCCAGGGCGTCGGTCACCTCGGTCGAGACGATGCCGTCCAGAAACTCCCGCTCCGGGTCGGCGGAGCTCGCCGACGTGCCGTTGGAGGACATTCGCCGGTAGAGCGAGAACTCGTCGACGTCATCCAGCTCGGTGGTTTCGGGCGCCCGCGAGCGCTTCCGGTACGAGTTGATGAAGGTGTTCGTGAGGATCCGGAAGAGCCAGGCCTTGAGATTGGTCCCCGGCGTGAATTGCTGCCGGAAGCGCAGAGCTCGGATGTACGTTTCCTGCACGAGGTCCTCCGCGTCAGCCTCCGATCGAGTCATCCGGAGCGCCGTGCGGTACAGGGCATCGATGTACCCGAGCGCCTCAGTCTCGAACGGATCTTGCGCCACCCGGTCACTTTATCCCAACGCCTCTTCGCTCCAGGTCATTCCCGATAGGCTCGCGCGGGATGGACCGACGCCGGTTGCGCGCCATCGGCCGACGTTTAGCGCGTGCCTATGGCACACCGCCACCGCCTCGACACCTTCCGCCGCTCGAGGAGCTGGTCCTCACCGTGCTCTCACAGCACACGAGCGACACCAACCGTGACCGTGCATATGCCGACCTCCGCAGGCGGTTCCCCTCGTGGGACGAGGTCGCTGACGCTCCGCTGCCCGCGCTGGGCCGAGCGATCAAGCGCGGAGGCCTCGGCCCGACGAAAGCCGTTCGCATCCGAGCGATCCTCCGAGCGATCCGCGACGGCGGCGTCCCTCTCGACGAGCGCGCCTTCACGGGCATGGAGGATGGCCAGCTCTGGGATACGCGCGTTCCAGGAGAGCGTTCCACCGGAGGACATGTACCCGCTGCACATGAATCTCATCCGGCATGGTCGCGCTGTCTGCGTGGCGCTCCGACCGCGCTGCTCGGAATGCGTGCTGAACGATCTTTGCCCGAAGGTCGGCGTCGCGGCGCGGCGATGAAGTCGAATGCTTCGGTCACCGGCTCGCGAAGCTGGCTGACTAGCTCTTGATGCGTTTGACCCGCCTCGCGACGCGAGGATCATTGGGCCGCAACTCTTTTCCGGTTCGCAGGTCCCTGGGGAGGAGACGGCAAGATGAACAAAGCCTTACGCCTCGGACATCGCTCGCGTGCCCGGTGGGTCGCCTGTGTCGCGCCGCTCGTCGCTGCACTGCTAGTTGCCCAGCCGGCGTTGGCCACGACTCCTTCGGAGGGAAGCGGCACTTTCACCTTCACGACGCCCATACCGAGCGGCCCTCCTCGCACCGCGGACGGGAACACGTTCTTCAGTCTGACCGCGACAGAAACGATTCACCTTGCGATCGAAGGAATCGCGACCGTCCAGTTCAGCCAGGTGGTCCACGCTAGCGGTGAGTCGAACGTCAGAGGCGTGATCACCTGTGCCGTATGCAGTATCGGCGGGCGATCGGGGATGGCGGTGTTCCGCTTCGAAGGTAATGGGGCTTTCACCCCGGCGAGTCCTCTGGCCGGTCAGTTCGTGGTGCTCAGCGCATCCGGTGGCCTCAGTGGTCTCCACGGTGAGGGAACGTTCAGCAGTATCGATGGCGGCGGAACGTATACGTTCAGCTGGCACTTTGATCCGTAACGCCCTCGTGCTCTGCTGCGCCGCTCCGGATGCGTGAACGATGCCTAACCGAGGGTGGGGGTAGCCCCGCGCCCTGAGATTCGGGCGGAGGCTCATCCACCCTCGGCATGGCCTTCGTATCCCGCGTTCTGAAGCACGCTCGGCGGGGGAGGGCGATCTCGAGTAGGCCTCCTCAACGCGGAGCTGCGGAGGAGGAGACCCATGCGATTCCCACGTGCCATCGGCGGCGTCGCCGTTGTGACGCTCGCCGCGGCGCTAGCGGTGCCACCCGCCGCGCCGCAGTCCACCAGCGCAGCCAGTCACCGCGAAGCACCCCTCATCTCGCTCGACCCCTCGGCGGACATCACCGACTTCTTCATGTTCCGCAGCTACCAGACCGGCAACTCGGACAAGGTCGACCTGATCATGAACGTGATCCCCGGTGAGGAGCCCAGCTCCGGGCCCAACTACTTCCTGTTCGACCCCAACGTCTTGTATGCGTTCAACATCGACAACGACATGGACGGCGTCGCTGACGACGTCCGCATCGAGTTCCAGTTCTCGACCGAGATCAGAGGTGCGGTCGACGCCTTCGATCTCTTCCTTGGGTACGTCGGGTGCAACGCGGCTTCACCGCTGCCCCCGACCGGGCCCGCGTGCATGGCGACGCTACCGCCGATCACTGCGCTCGATGGCCCAGGATCGGAAGGTCTCGGCCTTCGCCAGCACTACACCGTCACGATGGTCCGCAAGGGCCAGCGCCAGCAGATCGCCGGCGGCCTCATCGCCGTCCCATCGAACGTCGGGCCGCGCACCATGCCGAACTACGACGCGCTCACCTCGCAGGGCATCTACTCAGTGCCAGGCGGCGGGAAGGTATACGCCGGCCAGCGCGACGACCCGTTCTACATCGATCTCGGCGGGGTCTTCGACACGCTGAACCTGCGCCGTTCGCCCCCGCTCGAGACCGCCGCTGAGGACGCGAACGACAGCGCGAACCCATTTGGGACAGACATGCTCAGCGGTTTCAACGTCAACACCATCGCGATCGAGCTTCCGGCCTCGATGCTCACCAAGGACGGTCAGCCGATCGCGACGACGAGCCAGACCAGGCTTGGCGCTTACGCGAGCACGAGCCGTCGCAAGGAGCGCGTTCTCACCGGCGCTCGTAAGAACGAGCCCAAGGACGCCGACCTCCAGAAGACGGCCGGGCCCTGGGTCCAGATCCAGCGGCTCGCCAACCCGCTGATCAACGAGGCGATCATCGGCACCGAGGACAAGGACGAGTGGAACGCACGCGAGCCTGAGGACGAGAGTCTCTTCCTCGATTACTACCAGAACCCGCGGCTCGCGCTCGCGCTCCAGGTCGTCTACGGAGTACCGGCGGCCACCACTGGCCGCGACGACCTCGTCGACCTCCTGCTCAAGTACAACCCGACCGACGCGCAGCTCTCCGAGCTCCTCCGCGTCGATCTCTCGGTCGCGCCGACCCCATTCGCGACCCAGCGCCGCCTGACGGTCCTGGCCGGCGACACGGCCGGCTGGCCGAACGGACGCCGGCCAAAGGATGACGTCACGGACATCGCCGTTCGCGTCGTCGGTGGCACCAACTACATCAACGCGCGTGCCGGTGACGGCGTAAACACCAACGACAAGCTTCTCTCTGACACGTTCCCGTTCCTCGCGACCCCCTGGGACGGACGCAACCGCGTCCACCAGAACGGGAGCTAGTGACCCAAACACG
>Ga0209803_1003019_pt1 | contig 10262 bp, 5 predicted proteins | sample GraSoiAngelo_138_FD_185895 | JGI IMG/M metagenome (GOLD analysis project Ga0209803, IMG submission 185895) | Grasslands soil microbial communities from the Angelo Coastal Reserve, California, USA - 14_0929_09_40cm (SPAdes) (version 2) | ecosystem: Environmental > Terrestrial > Soil > Grasslands ... | reverse complement strand
TGTACCTCTGTGTCTGGCTGCCTCCACCGAGGCGTTACAAGACGCCGGCCTTGATCCCGGCGCAATGTCATTAGAAGAAAAACGCGAGATCGGCATCATCCTGGGCTCGGGTGGAGGCGCGCAGGAATTCTCCGAAGAGATGTACCGGCTTTGGCACTCGGGGCACGTAAAGCAAGTCAGCCTGTTTTGCATTCCCAGCGGAACCATGGGCACCATCTCCAGCGAAGTTCAGATGCGCTTCGGTTTCCGCGGCTACAGTCACGTGGTCACCACCGGGTGCACATCTTCGACAGATGCCATCGGCTACGCTTTGCAGCATATCCAGGCAGGCGTGCAACCGATGTTTCTCGTGGGCGGAGTAGACTCGCCGATCACGCCGGGGATCATCAAGGGCTATACCCTGCTGCGGGCCTTGACTACATCATGGAATGGTGCGCCGGAGCGCGCTTCGCGCCCCTTTTCAGCCGATCGCAATGGCTTCGTGCTCGCTGAGGGTTCCTGGATGTTTGTGCTGGAAGACTATGAACATGCTCGCGCTCGCGGTGCCCGTATCTATGCCGAGATTGCCGGATATGCCTCGACCTGCGAGGCGTTCCACCGGGTTCGTCTGAGCGAATCTGCCGAGGAACCTGCGCGCGCCATTAGCGAAGCCCTGCAGGAGGCGCATCTGGTCCCCGACGACATCCATTACGTAAGCCTGCACGGTACCTCCACTGAACTGAATGACCGTGTGGAGACCCGGGCCCTCAAGCTGGCGCTCGGCGAATATGCGAACAAAATTCCGATGTCCGGCCTGAAATCCCAGATTGGCCACGCGCAAGGCGCTTCCGGGGCGGCCGGTGTGGCGGCAACGCTAGTGGCCATGGAGCACAGCCAGGTTCCACCCACTATTAACCTCGACGTCCCAGATCCCGAATGTGACCTGGACTATGTCTCCGATGTCGGCCGGAAGGCGCACATCAAACATGCCATCTGCAATTGCGTAGGTTTTGGGTCGAAGAACTCAGCCCTGGTGCTTAGAAAACTTACGTAGGAGCAGCCGCCTCGGCTGTCCAGTTCGGCAACTTTTCCATCCTCCCCTCTCACTTCCCCATCTATTTAAGGTACTCTTAGACCTAACGACCGATGGCCTCTATCCAAGAAGAAGAAGTATTAGGAAAAGCCTACGACAGCCGCCTGATGAAGCGGCTGCTGAAGTATTTACGGCCCTACACCTGGCAGGTAGCGATTGCCTTGGCGGCGATCATTCTGAAGGCCGGGGCGGATGTCATTGGTCCTTACCTCACCAAGATTGCGATTGATAAGTACTTAGTCCGGGCCGATGGCACGCATTCCCTGCTCGACCGCTGGCTGAGTTCGACGCCGCTAGTGGGCATTGCACAGATCGCAGGGATCTATGTAGGCCTGCTCGTCTCCACCTTCTTTCTGGAGTTCCTGCAGACCTATTTCATGCAGTGGACTGGCCAGAAGGTGATGTTCGACCTGCGCAGCCAGATTTTCCGTCACCTGCAGCACATGCACGTCGGCTTCTTCGACAAGAACCCGGTGGGCCGCCTGGTCACCCGCGTCACAACGGATGTTGATGCCCTCAACGAAATGTTTACCGCCGGCGTGGTCTCGATTTTCGAGGATGTTTTTGTCCTGGTCGGGATCCTGGTGATCATGCTGCGCATGAATTGGAAGCTGGCGCTGATCACCTTCGCCGTGCTGCCGCTCATCTTCTGGGCCACGCAGGTTTTCCGCGACAAGGTGCGCGACTCCTACCGCCGAATTCGCGTAGCCATTGCGCGTATCAATGCCTACCTGCAGGAACATGTCTCCGGCATGATGGTTTTGCAATTGTTCAACCGAGAGAAGCGCGCCTTCCAGAAGTTCTCCGATGTGAATAGGAGCCACATGGAAGCGTTCAAAGACGCTATCCTCGCTTACGCGCTCTATTACCCGGTAGTCGAAATCCTGTCGTCGATTGCAGTAGCCTGCATTATCTGGTTCGGCGGGTTGGACGTGATCCGACGTGTGACTACACTCGGCGTGCTGGTCGCCTTCATGCAATACGCGCAGCGCTTTTTCCGTCCCATCCAGGACCTGAGTGAGAAATACAACATCCTGCAGTCGGCTATGGCATCGAGCGAGCGGGTGTTTAAACTGCTCGACACGCCGGTCGAGATCACTTCGGCCGCCATGACCAAGACTCCCACGGGCCCCGGCCGAATCGAGTTCGACCACGTCTGGTTCGCCTATCGAAATATCCCCATCGAAGTGGACACCACCCACGTGGGGACAGATCTCCGACCCGCAAATGTGGGGACGGGTCTCCGACCCGTCCAAGCTGAGCCTAGCCCGGCTTCGCAAGATTCAGGCGGAGATGGCCGCCCTCAAGAGGCGGCCGCCGAGCCCGACTGGGTGTTGCGTGGTGTCAGCTTCACCATCGAACCCGGAGAAACCATAGCCGTTGTCGGCCACACAGGAGCCGGCAAGACTACGCTGATCTCTCTGCTCATGCGCTTCTATGACGTACAAAAGGGTGCCATCAGAATCGATGGGGTCGATGTGAAGGATATGGACCTCGCCGAATTAAGACGCCGCTATGGTGTCGTGTTGCAGGATCCATTCCTGTTTACGGGCACGGTGGAAGGCAATATCCGCCTGGGCACCGATTGGATTGAAGACGAAGACGTCGAACGCGCCGCCGAGGAGGTCAACATCGCTGATTTCATTCGCACCTTGCCGCGGGGCTTCAAGGAAGAAGTTCGCGAGCGCGGCAGCACGCTTTCGACCGGCCAGAAGCAGCTCATCTCGTTTGCCCGTGCTCTGGCGCACGATCCCAAGATCCTAATTCTGGATGAGGCCACTTCCAGCGTAGACACAGAAACCGAGTTTAGAATACGCGATGCTCTGAGCCGCATGGTTGAGGGCCGCACCTCCCTGATCATTGCTCACCGGCTCTCGACCATTCAGCGCGCCGACAAGATCATCGTCATGCACAAGGGAAAGGTCCGCGAGGTCGGCACACATCAGCAACTCCTCGCCCAGCGCGGCATTTACTATAAGCTCTACCAACTGCAGTACAAAGACCAGGAAACTGTCACTTCGGTGCTCCCCAGCCCGCAAGTCACGGCCAGCGCCGACGACTGAATGACACTGAATGACTAAGACGACTGAATGACGGAATAGTGTCATCTACCATGTCGTCATTCTGAGCGGACGTTTGTCCGCGAAGAATCCTGCGTGTACCACCCAAAATCATAGGGTCCCAGCTTCCGTCGCCGTCCTGAGCGAAGCTAGGGCTCGCGCAGCCAGCTCTTGCGCAGTCGAAGGCCTCCAACATCCAGATAGCCCGAACGCCAAGAGCTTCCCTGCCCTTTACAATGTCCTCGTGCGAATCCTGATCTCCGCCGGCGAAGCTTCCGGCGAAATGTACGGGGCGCAGCTGATCGAGTCGCTGCGCCGCCGCGATCGCTCGCTGGAATTTTTCGGAGTAGGTGGAGAGCGCATGCGCGCCCTCGGCTGCGACACCATCGTTGATTCAAAGGATCTTGCTGTGGTTGGTATCACCGAAATCGTCAGCCACTTGCCTAAGATCTATGGACTTTTCCACGAACTGATTGCCGCAGCCGACCAGGGCCGACCGGATCTAGCAGTTGTCATCGACTCACCCGCCTTCAACTGGCGGGTTGCGCGTCAGATGCATCATCGTGGTATCCCTGTCGTTTACTACGTCTGCCCCCAGTTTTGGGCCTGGCGCCAGCGCCGCGTCAAGCTGCTGCGCAAATACATCGACAAGGCCCTGGTTATTTTTCCTTTTGAAGAACAGTTCTACTGCGACCGGGGAGTCGACGCGACGTTCGTTGGACATCCACTGGCAGACCTGCCCCACCCGACCGCTGAGCGTGACGAATACGCTGCTCAACGTCGCCTCGACCGCTCCAAGCCATGGATCACCCTGATGCCCGGCAGTCGAGTTGAGGAAGTACGCATGAACCTGCCTACGATCTTGGAATCGGCGGCTCTTCTGGGACCCGCCTATGAATTCCTGCTGCCGGTCGCGCCTACTCTCAGCCGCAGCTTCCTCGAGCAACTGATCGGCGCCCAGCGAGTGACGCTTGTTCCTGAGGCTCTGCCTGCTCTGTGGCACTCCCGCGCCGGAATCGTCGCTAGCGGCACCGCTACCGTCGAGGCCGCCATGATGTCGACGCCATTTGTGATGGTGTACCGGGTCTCGCCACTCACCTATCTGCTGGGACGCTGGCGGGTGAAGGTCCCACACTTCGCGATGGTGAACCTGATTGCGGGAGAAAAAGTCGTCCCCGAACTGGTGCAGTCTGAATTCACTGCCGAGAATGTAGTCTCTCGTATTAGCCAAATCATCTCAGACGGCTCGGCGCGCGACAAAATGCTGGAAGGTCTGGCCCGGGTCAAGGCTCGGCTGCATGCGCCGAATCGGGTCACTGGCGCCCAGGCGTCCGCCGAGCGCGCCGCCGGCATCATCCTCGAACTGCTGCACCCCGCGCGAACATCGGTCTAAAGCCTTGTGCGGTCAGCATCTTTTGCGTCACAATCTACATCATAGAGAGTAGCGGTTTTTCTCCAGGAGAACATTAGTAGATGCTTTTTCAAGCCAGGCGCCCCATTCGGGCCTTAGCCCCGTTTTTTGCCTTGCTGGTCCTGTTAACCTCCTTGCCCGCGTGGGCGGCTGAGAAAGCCCGTCTCCGGGTAGATGATTACGTAATTGACGCTGAAATCCAGCCCAACGGCCACAAGCTCAAAGCCCGCGCCAAGGTCAAGTTCACGGCCCTGGAAGACATCAGCGTAGTCAGCTTCGAACTGCACAATGCCTTGCGTCCGACCAAGGTCCTCGACGACGCTGGAAAGCCGCTTAGCGCCGAGCGCATCACCCAAGACTCGAGCGTCCGCGTGGCGCTCCCCAAAGGATTGGCAAAAGACACTTCCACCACTCTAACTTTCGATTATGAGGGTGTGCTGGAATCTGCAGATGAAAGTCCGGTACAAGGGCTCAAGCTGGCCTATGTGGGCGACGATACCACCTATCTGCTCTACGCCGGACGCTGGTTTCCAGTGGCCAACTATGGAGTGAACCGCTTCACGTCGACCATCAACGTAACCGTGCCGGCGCACTTCAAGGTCATCGGAAGCGGCAAGGAGTCGGTCGAGTCGGCTGCCGCGGCAGCTTCCAAGGCAAAAGGTGCGACAACCGCTGCCCTGCCCTCGTCCAAGACCTATACCTTCGTCTCTGATAAGCCCAGCTTCCCGGGAACCATCATTGCTGGCCAGTTTAGCGACACACAATACAACGAAGCTGGCGTTGATATTCACGTCTATTTCAAGCCCGTGCACCAGGCATTGGCAGCCGAATACGCCACCACGGCCGCCAAGGAATACACCTATTTCACCACTCTCTACAATCCGTTTCCTGCGCCCACAGTGCGGATTGTCGAACTCCCGGACGACACCGTGCCTTCCGCCTGGGCCCCGCAGTTAGCTGCCGTTGCCAGCCGGGCCGTAAGCGAGAAGATCAACTATCGCTTGCTGGCGAACACCATTGCGCACCAATGGTGGGGTGCTTCGGTGAGTCCGGCTTCGCGCGATGATTGGTGGCTGGAGGATGGCTTCGCTCGCTACTCCGAAGCTCGTTATGTGGAGAGCGCAGCCGGAGAAGCCGGGCTGGAAGAAGCGGTCAAGGACATGTCGGTAGGCGCGCTCGCTTACGACACTGTGCCGCTTTCCAGCGCCGGCAAGCTCGATATGTTTTCTCCCGAGTTCCAGTCGCTCACTACAGACAAAGGTGCCATGATCCTGCACATGTTGCGCTGGGTTGAGGGTGAGGCGAAGTTTGACCAGACGATGCGCACGTTCGCCACTCAATATATGGAAAAATCCGCCAGCCTCGACGATTTCCGTGCCATCGCCGAGAAGGATTATGGCGACAAGCTTACCTGGTTTTTCTCTCAGTGGCTCGATTCCACGGGTGCCCCCGAGTTCAAGAGCAAGTACACCGTCTATCGCCTTGGCGAAAATAACAAGGGATTTCGCGTAGTCGGCGAAATTGCTCAGGACCTGGATCTTTTCCGCATGCCGGTGGAACTGAAGATTGACACCGACGGCAAGACCGAGAACAAGCGCGTGGAAGTGGTAGGAACGAACTCCCCGTTCACGGTTGAAACGTTTGGCAAACCGCGCCGGATCGTCATCGATCCCGACGACCACGTCCTGAAAAACTCCAAGGACGTTAAACTGCGCTCTTCCATCCTTCGCGGACAGGCCATGGTGCAACAGGGTGACCTGGCGGGCGCTTTGACCGAGTTCAAGAAAGCGCTCGACGTGAATCAGAACAGCTCGCTGGCGCACTACCGCATCGCCGAGGTGTTCTTTCAACAGCGCAATTACCAGGCCGCGGCCAACGCTTACCGCGAATCGCTCAACGGCGACGGTGAACCGCGCTGGACTGAAGTCTGGAGTCACATCCAGCTCGGCAAGATCTTCGACATCACCGGCCAACGCGAGCGAGCCACCAACGAATATCGCCAAGCCTTGCAAACCAACGACAATACCCAGGGCGCTCTGGACGAAGCCCGCCGTTACCTGCAGAAAGCTTACGAACAGCAAAAGAACGGCCTATAGACTTCTGTGACACTACGTCCCGCGGGTACCCCACGTCTCGCGTTTTTTGAGGCCTTTACGAAACTCGGTTTCGATCCCGAACGGTGGGAGGAAACACGCCTTAGCCGCGCAGCGGCCGGATTCCATTAGCCCCAGCGCGTGAGCGCTGGGAACGCGAAAGTCGAACAACCTGAGTCCGCTTTAGCGGACGGCACGAGTTTCGTAACCGGTTCGCGTTTTTTGCGAGACATGGGATACTACCTCCGCTCAGAAGAGCGGTTCAGAGTCTCGAACCTCCCGCATCGCATCTCATATCGGAATGAACCATACACAGACGAAGGCAGCTGATCGGTCGCTTACGGCGCGCCTTGACGCTTGGCTCGAAACGCTGGTTGCGCAAAAAGGCAGCGACCTCCTGCTTGTTCCTGGCGCCCCTGCATCGATTCGTTTGGAAGGTGACGTGCGAAGCATAGGGGATGCGCTGCTCGATGGTTCGGAAATCGAGACCATCGTCTCGCCTGCTCTCACGCCGCATGCCTTAAGGGAATACCAGGAAACACATATCGCCGACTCCTCCTACCGTGTCTCGGGACTGGGAAGGTTTCGCATCAACCTTCATCGCGAACAGGGACTTGCGGCCGCCGCCATTCGCGCTCTGCCTTCGAACGTGCCCATGCTGAAAGATCTGAATCTACCGCCGGGCCTGGGTTCGCTGGCTCAGCTCCCACGTGGCTTGGTCCTGATTGGCGGGCCGGCAGGCTCGGGAAAAACTACTACGCTGGCTGCTCTAGTTCACGAGATCAATCGCAGCAAGGCGCGCCACATCATCACTATCGAGGACCCGATCGAGTACGAGCACACGCACCTACTGGGTTTAGTCGAGCAGGTGGAAATTGGGCTCGATGCGCCTGATTTTCCTACCGCCTTACGCGCCGCGGTGCGGCAAGCTCCTGACGTAATTGTGGTCGGCGAGATGCGCGATTCAGAAACCATGCGCATCGCCGTGGGCGCCGCCGAGACCGGACACCTGGTGCTATCCACGCTGCACACCACGGATGTCGCTTCCACCGTTTCTCGAGTCTCCGATTCCTTCCCGCCCGAGCGCCAGAATGTTGTTCGCCAGGAACTCGCCATGGCGCTGGCTGCCGTGCTCACCCAAATTCTGCTGCCTAGCAAAAGAGGCGGACGCGTTGCCGCGATCGAATTACTGATGCTCGGCTACGCTGGCCGACAACACATTCGCCGCAACTCGCTTCAACATCTTCATCAAGAGATTACGATGACCAAGAACAAAGGATCGTTCACCCTGGAAGAATCTCTTGCGCAACTGGTAAAGCATGGTCACATCGACCGCGAGGAGGCGCTGATCGCGGCCTTCCACCCCGACGATCTGATCAGCATTTTGAAAGCCGGCACGACAGCGCGGATGTAAGAAAGAAGGTTGGGTGCCCCGGGTCTCGCGGCTTGAGGCTGTTACGAACCTCGGTTTCGATCCCGAACGGTGAGAGGAAACACGCTTTAGCCGCGCAGCGGCGGCATTCCATTAGCCCAGCGCGTAAGCGTTGGGAACGCGAAAGTGGAACAACCTGAGTCCGCTTTAGCGGACGGCACGAGTTTTCTTAACTGACTCGGTTTTCGAGACCTGGGATCGTCACACCACGCAAGCGGCCCGCGACCCTATTTCGCTGCGACCGACGAGAGCCTGACGACAGCCTGACGCGCAAACCCTGCGTTACTCCCGTTCGGAGCTTCGACCAGATACAACTTGTATTCCTGAAGCGCCTGTTCCGTCTGATGCAACGAATCCAGCGCCTGCGCGAGGATCAGGTGAGCGTCAGCCAGTCCCGCATGTGGCAGCGTGTGCACCTTCCGGGCGTGAGCGATCGCATCTTCGGTCTTGCCGGTGTGGAATTCGGCGAAGGCAAGAAACGTGAGCCCCCAAACGTCGAGATGTCCGACAGCCACGGCTTTCTTCAAAGCTTCTTCCATTTCAGGATATTTCTTGTCGGCCATCAGCACGCGTGCAAGATTGTGATAGGCCTCGACGAATGAACTATTGACGCTGACAGCCTTGGAGAATGCTTGCAGAGCGGCTGCCTTGTCCCCGGTGCGCAGCGCAGCCACGCCCAGGCTGTTGTAAGCCAGATCGTAGTCGGGATACAGCGCCACCGCGTTTTCGTAATGTTTGCGCGCCTCTGCCCAGTCTTTCCCTTCTTTAGCTTTTCCCTTTTCATATTCCTTACGCGCGTTTTTGGGCATGTGAAGGCGAACTGCGGGAATCGTTCCCTTCTGCTCAGGTGCGGACGCGGCACGTCTGCGTAACACCGTCACCCGCTCGGTATGGGATGATTCGTTGGGCTCAATCGTGAAATCGCCATCGTATTGATCGATAGTCGTTCCAGTGATTTTCAGGCGGTGGAGGTCCGGATTGGTCATGAACTCTACGATGCCGTCCCGAGTAGATGCTTCACCTTCCGGCAAGCCCCAGCTATCGAGCAGCGTAACCGTAATCTGACCGTCGAAGGGATGCTGCTCGCCTTCGGCATACACCATAACTTGCAGGCTGACCGTCTTTTGCTGTGCCGCCGCCGAGCCGGACAGGAGCAGCGTTAAAACAAGCGGTAGAACGCGCCGGATCAGCATGGCACTTCTCCCCTGCAGGAGAGTCGACGAATACGACTGGCAGCGTGAGGAATTATAGCCCTAAGAGAAAATGGGGCTGGGCCGAAGCCCAACCCCGGAGACTTCCGAAACGGCTAGAAGTCGATGCGAATACCAATGTTAAGGAATCGAGGCGAGTTGTACTGAGTACTTGTCTGGCCGAACGTCGTGGTGTCACTGATGTCCGGCGTCGGATCGCTAAACTCCATGTGGTTGAACACGTTGACGGCTTGCAGGCTGAGCCCGATGCCGACGCGCTCGGTGATTTTGATGGTTTTGTTGAGTGCCGCGTCCACGTTCCAGCGGGGGAATCCGACGATGGGAGTTCCACCCATCCGGCTATCTCCGAAGAGAGGCATGCGGAAAGCTGCCTCGACGGCCGGCCAGTTGCTCCCGTACACGTTGATGCTGCCATCAGGCATGGTATGCCTGCTGAAGCTCGTGTGCGCCGCGCTGCCAGTCGGAATCCAGGAAGCGCACTGACTCACGTAGCCGTCCCCTAGTTCCTGGCAAGAGTTGCCGTTGTAAACCTTTTGGGGCAGCCCGCTACTGGCGGTTATAGCACTGCTGATCTCCCAACCGCCGAGCAGTTTGCTGAGCCAACCGGTAGCACCAGACTGATGGCCTTGACCGAACGGCAGGTCATACACGAAGAAGCCTGTGAAGACATGCCGTCGGTCGAAGTACGAGGTCGTGTAGTCCCGCTTCATGTTAAAGCCGTCGGTGGGATTAAAGAACACGTACTCCTGGGCGAGACCGGAATCGTCCATCGAATGGGAGAGCGTGTAGTTGGCCTGGAACATCAATCCCTGAGTCATCTGCTTGCGCAAGGATATGTAGCCAGCATTGTAGTTCGACATGCCCTTCGAAGTGGTGATGTCGCTACCACCGATGAATTGTCCGTCGATGGGCAGAGTGACCAAACCTAGGATATCGAAGGCATCGGTGGCCTGTCCGTTGGTCAGGTAATCCGCCGCGTCCGA
>Ga0209803_1003016_pt1 | contig 10272 bp, 9 predicted proteins | sample GraSoiAngelo_138_FD_185895 | JGI IMG/M metagenome (GOLD analysis project Ga0209803, IMG submission 185895) | Grasslands soil microbial communities from the Angelo Coastal Reserve, California, USA - 14_0929_09_40cm (SPAdes) (version 2) | ecosystem: Environmental > Terrestrial > Soil > Grasslands ... | reverse complement strand
GTCTTCGGGTCCCGATCATACACGCCCTGGACTTTCGTGGCTTTCAAAATCACGTCGGCGCGAATCTCGCTCGCACGCAGTGCCGCTGTCGTGTCGGTGGAAAAATAGGGATTGCCGGTGCCTGCAGCGAAAATCACAACGCGTCCCAGTTCAAGATGCCGGATCGCACGACCAAGAATAAATGGCTCGGCGACATTTTTCATTTCGATGGCCGTCTGCACGCGCGTCTCGACGCCCATTTGGTCGAGCGTGCTTCGCAGCGCCAGCGCATTGATAACGGTGGCCAGCATTCCCATGTAATCGGCCGTGGTTCGATCCATCCCGCGATGTGACGCAGAAAGACCACGCCATATGTTTCCGCCGCCGATCACAACCGCCACTTGCACACCGAGGTCGCGCACCTCTTTTATGCGCTCGGCGATCTCGCGGACGACGGCGAGCGAAATATTGTCGCGGGCGCCGCGCTCCTGCATGGCTTCGCCGCTTAGCTTGAGTACGATGCGCTCATAGACTGGCGTTTCCTTTTGCATGGGCTACCCAACCATCATCAAACAGAAGATATGGAAACTTGGAAAGCACAAACACGCGGGTCATCCCGAGCCCCGAACGCTTTCGGGGCCAGGACCTCCCCAAAGCTGATTGATCACACAAAGGTACTTTTGCGTAACCCTCGCCGCCCTTTGTGAGGTCCTTCGCTTCGCTCAGGATGACCGCCCGTGATGTCCACGGAGAAATTCCGCGGCGCTCATTTTGCGCTTGCCTTCGAGTTGTACTTCGCCCAACAAGAGCGCGCCTTTGCCCGCGGCGATCACTAGTTCATTCTCGCTTTTCAGGATTTCCCCCGGCTCGCCGCTAAGATCGACAACAGATGCGGAAAATATTTTTAGGTTTCGCCCGCTGATTTCCATGAACGCGCCTGGCCACGGATTAAACGCGCGGATTTTTCGCTCGATTGCTTCTGCCATTTCCGACCAATCGATTCGCCCATGTTCGCGCTTCAATTTCGGAGCCCAAGTAGCCTGCGCATTGTCCTGCGGAATACGGGGCGCGCTGTTCTTTTCAAGCATTCGCAAAGATTCGAGCAATGCTTCGGGAGCAATCTGCGCCAACCGGTCCTGCAGCGATCCGCCCGTGTCGTCGGGCAGAATGTCGATCGTGCGTTGCAATAAGATGTCGCCGGTATCGAGTCCCTCATCCATGTACATCACAGTGATGCCAGTCTCCCGATCGCCTACCGCGATGGCTGCCTGAATCGGCGCGGCACCGCGCCAGCGCGGCAGAAGAGATGCGTGCAGATTCAATGAGGCAATCTTCGGAATTTCGAGGACATCGCGCGGCAAGATTTGCCCATAGGCCATCACAACAATCACGTCAGGTGTTAGCGCACGAATCTCTTCAATTGCTTGAGGATCTTTGATCCGCGGTGGTTGCAAGACCGGAACATTTGCCGTGGTAACCGTTTTTTTCATTGGCGTCGGTTCAATCAACTGCGCACGCCCGGCTGGTTTGTCGGGTTGAGTCACGACTGCTACGACGTGGTGCTCCGACTTTAGCAACGCTCGCAGCGCCGGCACGCCGATTTCGCCGGTGCCGATGAAAACAATGCGCATGCCGAATTACTGCGTCAGTTGATGGACGGCGGCACGGCGACGCGGGCGCCGCCCGGCCATGGCTTGGGCCAGCATTTTCTCTCCGGCGGTGATCTCCCGCCGGCCTACCGACGATCCGCACCCCGTGCAGAGATAATCGAAAATTTCCCGGTCAGGAAGAACTAAGAGCAGCCGCTCGCGCACCGGCATCGCGGCTCTGCATTTCTCGCAGTAAAGACTGGAGGCAGTGAAATTTTCAAACTGCTGCTGGTTCATACACGCCGTCGTTCACGCTCTGTAGGATCTCGAGCAGAACTTTGGCGGGCGGCTGAGTCGCGTCAACCACGGTAACGAGCTCTTGCGGGTAATATGAAAGCACCGGCTTCGATTCAGTCTCGTAAGTGTCGAGACGTCGTTGGATGACCTGTTCGTTTGCGTCATCGAGGCGGTTCTCTTTTAAAGCGCGCTTCTTGAGCCGGTAAAACAGCGTTTCGCGATCGGGACATGCCAGATGAAATACTTTCTTTACGTCTATCATTTCCTCCATGATTTTGGCCTGGCCAAGGTTTCGCGGGATCCCGTCCAGCACCAGAGTGTCGATGTCCGGCTTGAACTTGTGCGCTTCCACGGCCGCATCGATTGCCTGTCGCCAAAGTTCCACCGTAATATCATCCGGTACGAGCTCACCTTTACTGGAGTAATCAAGGAATGCCTTCCCGACTTTCGTGCGAGTGTCGATGGAGCGGAATACGTCGCCACAAGCGCAGTGATACAAGCGGGGGATCGTGCCGAGCGTTTTCCCCTGCGTGCCTTTGCCACTGCCCGGCGCGCCAAAAAGGATAAAGGTGTTGTATCTCATCATCAGCGAAATCCGCTTATACTGCAGGTAGGCCCGGATGAGGAAGCAGAATCCGAGCGGGCTATTTCCCAGTCACGAGCGGATCGACATTTACCCGCCGCCCGCCGCGATCGAACCTCACGCTGCCGTCCAGCAGCGCAAAAATTGTGTAATCGCGGCCCAGCCCGACATTTTTTCCGGGCAAAAATTTCGTCCCGCGCTGGCGCACAATGATATTGCCCGCCACAACCATTTCGCTGCCGAATTTTTTTACACCCAGCCGCTTGCTGACGCTGTCGCGCCCATTCTTAACGCTGCCTTGTCCTTTTTTATGAGCCATTGGAGATAGCTGACAGTTATTTGTTGATAGTTGATAGCCGCAAGGCGTTTTTAGTCCTCGCTCTTCTTTGGCGCAGCTTTTTTCGCTCCTACATTGATGCTCTTGATCTTTACCCGCGTCAATTTGCGACGGTGGCCAACTGTACGGTGATAGCCTTTGCGCCGCTTATACTTGAACGCGATAACCTTCTTATCCTTGCGCTGCTCGAGAACTTCAGCAGTCACCTTCGCTCCGGAGATAAGTGGATTGCCATGTGTCACGTTTTTTCCGTCGGCAAACATTAGTACATGATCGAAGGTCGCTGTCTTGCCGGGATCGACCTCGAGAAGATCGACATCGATCGTGTCACCTTCCGCGACGCGAAACTGCCTGCCTCCAGTTTTGATAATTGCGTAAGCCATAAGCTCTCTTGGGGGGAGAAAAAGCCGTCAAAAATTCCATAGACCGGCCGGTTTGGCAAACGGAAAGCTCAGACGCCAGCATGTAAAATGGTCGCCTCTCCCTTCGCTAGGGAGAGGCGAAGAGGTCCGACTTGAGCTACGCAGCTGCTTCACCACTCGCGCCGACGAGTTCTCTGTAAAGAGCTTCATAACGTTGCGCGGACGCGTCCCACGAAAAATTCCGTGCCATCGCTCGTTTCATCAGCCGCGTCGAGAGGCGCCGGTCGCGGAAGATTTGCCGCGTACGTTTGATCGCGTCCCAGAAAGCTTCGCTCGAATATTCGTAACAGAGAAAGCCGTAACCGCTGTCGGTTGTCGGATCGTAATCTTCGATGATTTCCTGAATTCCACCGGTTACCCGCGCAACCGGGAGGGCGCCATATTTCAAGTTGTACATCGCGCTCAAACCGGCTGGCTCGAAACGCGATGGAATCAGGCTGATGTCCATGCCAGCCTCGACCAGATGTGCCAGTCTCTCGTCGTAATTTTTTTGGTAGGCAAATCTTGTTGGAAATTTTCTGGCTGCGCCGGCGAGCGCTATCTCATATGCGGGGTCGCCTTCTCCGAGAATGATCAAGCGGACATCGTCCCAGAGAAGTCGATCGAGCAGTGGCACGAGGATTTCGAAACCCTTTTCCTGAACGACGCGAGTCACCATCCCGAAGACTGGGCCGCGCGGCGCAGGTGCGAGGTTCAGTTCTTTCAGTAGCGTCTCACGGCAGACTTGTTTTCCCCGGAGCCGTTTCGCGTCATAACGCGCCGGGATCAAACGATCCGACCCCGGATTCCAGCGCGTGTAATCTACGCCATCTAAAATGGCGCTCAGCCGATGCGCATTTTCGCGCAACACACCATCAAGACCATGGCCGCCAGCTGGCGTCAGAATTTCCCGTCGGTAATGTTCGCTTACCGTTGTAATCCTGTCGGCATAGAGGATCCCGCCTTTCAAAAAATTCAGTCGGCCAAAAAATTCCAGCCCATGCAGGGTGAAAAAGCGCTCCGGCAAATTTGTGAGCGCGAAGTCCAGTCCCCAAAAACTGCCTTGGTCAGCCACGTGATGAATAGTCAACACAGTCTTGAACGGCAGCCTTGGCGCATGAACAAAGACCGGCACCAGCGCCGACGCCCAATCGTGCACATGCAGAATCTGCAATTGCGGCGTCAACCGCCGAGCTAGTTCGAGCGCCGCTTTACAGAAAAAAATAAATCGCGCGGCATTATCTTCGTACGGCTTGCCGCGCTCGCAGTAAATTCCAACGCGATCAAAAAACTCGTCGCAGCGGATCAGAAATAACTGCACGCCGCTGGCGCTGCGCCCCTCGAGGTACCGGGCAACGTAAACTTTGTCCCCCACCTGCACATCCACAGTTATGCCGGTGTTCTTTTTCTTAAACGCGCGATTCTCTTTAATCTCGCGGTAGAAAGGCAGGACTACGCTTACCTCATGTCCGCGCGCACGTAGCGCGCTCGGCAATGCGTCCATCACATCCACGAGCGCCCCAGCTCGCTGCAAGGGCGGTCCTTCTGCGCTGATCATCAGGGTTCTCATTCGATGTTTGGCGTTTTGTCTATTCCTCTTTGCCCGATAAGTATTCGCGTTTTACCCACTCCAGCGCTTCCTCTCTCGTCCGTAGTGTCCCCTCGAGCTGTCGCGTCTCGACTGCCTCAAGGATTTCCCCGAATTTTGGGCCGGGCTTTAAACCGAGCGCGATCAAATCGTCTCCGCGCACCAGCGACGGTGGAATGATCGGCTCGTTGGCGAATTCCTCGCGTTTGCGCAGGAGAAATTCGTAATTGTCGAGCATCCGATGGCTGCTTTCGCAATCCACACGGTGCAGCTCCAGCTCTTCGTCAAAGGTCGGTCGCGCCATAAAACGTTTCAGCTTTGCAACTCGCATGTTCGGCGCGTCCTTGAAGACCATGTGCTGCCGCACCATTTCGACCGTGGCCTCAATCTCAGCGCCAGAAAATCGCAGACGCCGCATGATCGCCTCCGTCATCTCAGCGCCGATCCGGTCATGCTCGTTGAAACGGATGCGGCCGGTTTTATCCACCATCGCCGTGACCGGTTTCGCGACGTCGTGAAACAACACGGCGAAAACCAGCGGAACAGAAACTTCCGCTGGAAGCAGCTGCAACATCAGTCGGGTGTGCACGAAGACGTCGCCTTCGGGATGAAACTGTTCCGGCTGTAAGACACCTTTCATCGCTTCCAGCTCGGGCAGAATCGCGCGCATCAAGCCGCTGGCATCGAGCAGGTCCCAGCCGCGCACTCGATTGGGCGATAGAAAAATGCGCACCAACTCGTCGCGAATTCGTTCCGCGCTGATTTGGTTGATTGAGGACGCGTTGGCCACCAGCGCGTCCCACGTCTGCTTGTCGATCTGGTAATCGAGCGCCGTGGCAAAGCGCACGGCCCGCAGCATGCGCAGCCGGTCTTCTGCGAACCGTCGCGCCGGATCCCCAATGGCGCGCACCAATTTTGCGTCGATATCCGCGCGGCCGCCGACGAAATCGATCACCTCCTCCGCCACCGGATCATAAAACATTCCGTTGATGGTGAAGTCGCGCCGTTGGGCGTCCTCTTCGGGCGAAGAAAAATGCACCGCGCTGGGATGTCTTCCGTCAATGTAGGCGTCGTCGGAACGAAAGGTCGCCACCTCGAATTGAAAACCGTCCTCTAGCACGATGATCACGCCAAAGTGCGCGCCGACTGCCACCGTCCGTTGGAAAATCCCCTGCACGGCTTCGGGTCGGGCGTCAGTAACGATGTCGTAATCCTTCGGGATCAAACCGCGCACCATGTCACGCACGCAGCCGCCCGCGAAGTACGCGATGTGACCGCTCTCACGCAAGCGCGCAGCGACTTCGCGCGCGACCTTTTCCATCGGCGGAGATTTCACAGAATCACTGTAGCCGCTTCGCCATGCGAAGCGCAACGCGCGCGTAATCAACATCGGCGCACTCGGGCAGCGCATCATCCTACCCAGCGCTCTTGTGCTTTCGAAAAGAGTGAACGATGAAGAGTAATACCGCAATTGAGATGCACGAGTCGGCTACGTTAAAGGCAGGCCACGGGTCGGCGTACCGAATGTGCAGATTGAAAAGGAGAAAATCGATCACATGCCGGTATAGCAGGCGATCGGTCACATTACCCAAAATTCCGGCAAGCAGCAGTGCAAGGGAGAGATCGCGCCACGCATCAGGCCGTCGCGGTCTGACGAGCAGGGTCACCACAACCACTAATGCGACGACCGAAATTACAATGAAGAAAGTGTTGTTCCCCCTGAATGATCCAAACGCTGCGCCTGTGTTGGTCACGTTAACCAGACTGAAGAAATCCGGCACAATGATGTGCGCCTCATAAGGGCCGATGAATCGCAAGACCAAGTCTTTGCTCCATTGGTCAAGCGCGTAGAGCGGCAGCGAGAGGAAAAGAATGAACTTCATCTGTCCTTATATTGGTAGGGGCGGTTCACTGAAACCGCCCAGGGCGATTGGGTCAATCGTCCCTACCACCCCGTTCCGAGGTCGTTTTGCCAGACGTGACCACGCTCTCGCACCGATCGCACAAATCCGGATGCGCCTTGCTGGTGCCGACGGTTGGCCGATGGCGCCAGCAACGTGCACATTTTTTATACGGCGTTTTCGTCACCGAAACGCTCGCTTCCTTCGCCTGGTGGATCGTCAGATCACTCACGATGAAGAATTCTTCGAGTTCTTCCTGGTCGATCTTCTCTGTGACGTCGGAGTCCGAATTCAACACGACCCGCGCTTCCAGCGTGTTGCCAATTAGTTTTTCCTGGCGCGCGCGCTCGATCGCCTGCCCAATCACGCTGCGTAATCTCAACAGCTCCGCCACCTGAGCACCGGCGTCATTATGTCGATGCTGTGGTTGAGGAAATTCCTCAAGGTGAACGGAACCCCCTGCTTCTGAATGCCGCCAAGCTTCCTCGGCCGTAAATGCAAGAATGGGTGCCAGCAACCTGCACAGCGCGTCGAAAATCTCATGCATCGCCACTTGAGTCGCACGCCGACGCGGCGAATCCGGCCCATCGCAATACATCCGGTCCTTGGTGATATCGATATAGAGGCTGCTCAGATCGACGGCGCAAAACTGGTTGAGTGTGTGATAGACCTTGTGGAATTCGAACGCTTCATAGGCCGATCGACAATCGCGAATCACTTCATCCATTCGCTCCAGAATCCAGCGATCAATAAGCGTCATTCCAGCGGACCCCTCACCTTCATCCTCTCCCCTCGCAGGGTAGAGGCGACTGCGGGCACCGACGGGTTGGCTTTCCGCCTCTCCCCTCGATGGGGAGAGGGCAGGGTGAGGGGTGAAATCGTAAAGATTTCCAAGCAATATGCGCAGCGTGTTTCGAATGCGACGATAGGTGTCGCCGAGACGGGTAAACATTTCCTCAGAAAATGGGACATCAGCGGTGTAATCGATGCTGCTGGCCCAAAGCCGCAGCAGATCCGCGCCGTATCGGCCGACGAAGTGATCGGCGACTGTTGGTTTCTCGTACGTTCCCGATTTTGAAATCTTTTTTCCGTCAAGATCGACAACGAAACCGTGCGTGACGCAAGTTTTGTACGGCGCGCGATTGTTTAGGGCGACGCTGGTCAAGAGCGATGATTGAAACCAGCCGCGATGTTGATCGGTCGCTTCGAGATACATGTCGGCGGGATCGCGCAGCTCTGGATGCAACGCGCAAACGGCTTTGTGCGAGACGCCGCTGTCGATCCAGACATCGATCGTGTCGTTGCGTTTCGTTGTGCCCGGCGGAAGCCCGAGTCTTTTTGCAAGGTCGGCATCGCTCAGTTCAAACCAAATGTTTGACCCGCGCTCGGCGACCAGATCAGCGAGCTTTCGGATGATTTTTGCATCGAGAATTGCTTCCCCTTCCTTCGAATAGAAAACTGGAAGCGGCACGCCCCAGCTGCGTTGGCGCGAAATGACCCAGTCGGGGCGCGATTCGACTGTGCCCGCGATGCGATTCTCGCCCCACGCTGGAATCCATTTCACTTCTGTGTGAATGGCATTCAGCGCTTTGTCGCGCAGCTCATCGATCCGGATGAAGAATTGCTCGACATTGCGAAAGATGATCGGGGTTTTCGAGCGCCAGCAATACGGATAAGAGTGATGAAAGTTTTGTTCGCCTAACAACATGCCGCGTTCGCGCAGCAAGTTCACAATGTCGGCATTCGCATCGAAGACGTATTTGCCAGTAAGACTCGGCAAACCGGCTTCTTCCGTGAGACGGCCGTGATCATCGACCGGCGATAAGATCGGCAGATTATTATCTTTCCCCAAATTATAGTCGTCTGCGCCGTGACCGGGGGCGATGTGTACAAGTCCGGTTCCCGTATCCGGAGTTACGAAGTCGGCAGCCAAGACTTTTCCGGTTCTGTCCAAAAATGGATGTTGGTACGTCAGCTGGCTCAGCACTTCATTTTTAACGCTCGTTCCATAAAGCGCGCCCGGCTCATGAAGAGAGATCGATCCGACTAGCGGGACTTTGTGAGCTGTTTGACCGAGGATGTAGCTCTCAGTTCCTCGCTCAACTATGAAATAATTCATGCGTGGGTTAAACGCGACTGCTAAGTTCGCAGGCAGTGTCCAAGGCGTAGTTGTCCAAATTACGAGATTGATCGGCCGCTGATAGTCGAAGACTCGCTGAGACTCCTCGGTCAGAGGAAACTTCACGTAAACGGCCGCGTCGTCGCGTTCCTGATATTCCACCTCCGCTTCAGCCAGCGCAGTCTGCGCGCCGGTGCTCCAAAAAACCGGCTTCTGCGCTTGATAAACCAGACCTTCCTCCACGAACACGGCAAACGCGCGAAGAATCTCCGCTTCGTATTTGGGATCCATCGTCAGGTAGGGGCCCTCCCAGTCGCCGAACACGCCAACCCGTTTAAACTGCTCGCGCTGGATGTTGATGTATTTGCGCGCGAACGCTTCGCATTTTTTGCGGACCTCCAACGGGGAAAGAGCGCGCGACTCCTTTACCACTTTGTATTCGATCGGCAGACCGTGGCAGTCCCAACCAGGGATGTAAGGCGCGCGCTTGCCCAGCATCGTCTGCGATTTCACCACGAAATCCTTGAGGATCTTGTTCAGCGCCGTGCCCATGTGGACGTCGCCGTTCGCGAACGGCGGACCATCGTGCAGGACAAATAGCTCTCGACCTTCTCTCGATTTCTGAATCTGCTGATAAAGGCGCGTTTCCTCCCACATCTTGAGCATTTCCGGCTCGCGCCCGGCGAGGTTTGCCTTCATCGGAAACTCCGTCCGCGGTAAATTCAGGGTGTCTTTGTAATTCTGGCTCATGGTGAGCGGGCGCTGCTACGTAACATCCGCGTCTGCACAAATCAACGCGCGGCGAAGTTGTCAGGAAACCATTTTGATCGACTGCGTGGCTTTTTCGCGCCGCAAGCATCCGGCTGCATCAGATTTTCCGAATCAGTCAGCGACTGGCCCCATTGTGGCCTAACAAAGGAAAGTTTATGCGAAAAAATCCTTCTTCGGAATCTGGCTTATTCAATCCCCGCGTCTTAATAGCTCTGAGTTTTTGTTCAGTCGGCGTATTGCTGGCGATGTTCAGTTTCGCCGCTACACCGTCGAGCGGAACACTGACGGACACCTCCGGCCCACTCACATACACGGCCGGACCGTTCTTCGTAGCGAATCCGACGCCAATACTTTTTGTTGATCAAGGCCCCGAATGCTTCGGTTCGGCACAGCCGTGCGATGACTTTGTGCTGACTGTGACACTGCCTGCAGGTTATCCCGCCGCGCACCCAAACGCCGCGGTGAAGGTAACATTAGCCTGGACTGATGCCGGGAGCGGCGCGTCTGACTACGACCTGTATATCTATAGAGGCATTGTCCACGATACGGACGGCAGCCAACCAGCCGATTACCAATCGGCTAGCAGCTCTAATCCAGAGATCGCCACCATCAGCCCATTGTCCGATGGCACCCACCAGTACACCGCTAAAATCGTGCCATACACGCCGACCGGCGAAAGTGTCCGCGTGACAGTCGAATTGCTGGCA
>Ga0209803_1003008_pt1 | contig 10289 bp, 4 predicted proteins | sample GraSoiAngelo_138_FD_185895 | JGI IMG/M metagenome (GOLD analysis project Ga0209803, IMG submission 185895) | Grasslands soil microbial communities from the Angelo Coastal Reserve, California, USA - 14_0929_09_40cm (SPAdes) (version 2) | ecosystem: Environmental > Terrestrial > Soil > Grasslands ... | reverse complement strand
GCCTGAATAACCTGTGCGTTGCCCACATCGACGTCTATTTTCTGCACAACCCCGAGGTCAGTCTCGAGGCGGTCGGACCGGACGCATTCTATGAGAACCTCACGCAAACATTTCAAGTTCTGGAAGGGGCCGTTGCGTCCGGGCGAATCGGATGCTACGGGGTCGCGACCTGGGAAGGGCTGCGCGTGAGTCCTTCCAGCAAGCAGCACCTGTCCCTCCAGCGCGTGGTCGACGCAGCACGCGGGGTGGCCGGAGACGGCCATCACTTTCGGGCTATTCAGATGCTTTACAGCGTCCTTCGTCCAGAAGCGTACACGCGAAGGTGCCAAGAGATCGGAGGCCGATGGCTCACGCCGCTCCAGGCCGCCCATGAATTGGGCCTGTATTGCTTCACGAGTGCGACGGTGGGGCAGGCGACGAAGCTGAACGATGGCATTCTCGCGGGACTGAAGAAGCTGGCGCCTGGACTGCCGGCCCATTCGGCGATGCTGCAGTTCGCTAGGAGCACTCCAGGAGCCGGAACGGCGTTGATTGGGATGCGTCAAATCAGCCATGTTGATGCGGCCACACGTGTCGCTGGCATGCTACCGCTAGGAGTCGACGCGTTGCAGGCGTTCCTGGGTGAATTGCAGGAACCAAGATGAGCATTGTGCGCCCCTCCAGATGCCTTGTGGCGCCCGCCGGCGCCGGGGACATCCAGCACCAACTGACCCCGGTGCTGGCGGCGGCCTCACAATCAGGACATGGGCATAGCTGAGGCGCACGGTATGTGACCAAGACACACCTGCTCCCGGCCCCACGAAATGCTCTGTATAGAGCACCCTCATGCTTGTCAGGAATGTCACCTGCTTAGTTTTACTTGACTCATATTAGAGAGCTGTGACAAGCTCAGTGCCTGACTTTCACAAGTGACAGATTGCCTTCAGGCTGCCTCCCAGCGAGAGGGAAACAACCGTCGCGCCTATTTTTTCTCGGTAGATCACGCCGTGACAGGGCGTCAAAGAGGAGAAACTAGAATATGCCGGAGCAGATCGAAAAGCCGGAGAAGAAAGCACGAGAGGGAAAGACTGTTGCGTTGAGCCTCAGGCTGGCCCCCGTCAACAACTCGGACCAACCGGTGTCGGCGAACCACACCACGGTCAGTGTGGCGCAAGGGATCGCCTATCTGGATTTCGGCTTCATCGAACCCGCCCTACTGGCTGGCCTCGCCCGCACCGCGCGGGAGGGTAAAACGATGCCGGAGAAGTTGGAGGGGAAGCTGGTGGTGCGGGTCGGGATGGGACTGGATGTCCTCCAACGTTTGGAGCAACAGCTGCAACAAGTCCTTGTGGGGCTTCGCGGCGCGAAGACAGCGAAGCAGTGAAGAACAGCGCTTGGGCGGTTTTGCTGACTCTCTGGGGCGGCACTGTGGCTGCCGCCTCTGTCGAAGAGACGAAACTAGGGCTTCCCCTGGTCTGTCAACTGGGCGAGACCTGCTGGGTCGCCAACTACGTGGATGTCGATCCCACGGGGGCAGCCCATGATTTCCGCTGCAAGGGCCGCACGTACAACGGCCATGACGGCACGGATTTCGCGATTCGCGACCGCGGGGTGATGGAGCGAGGCGTGACCGTCGTTGCGGCGGCGCCCGGCACTGTCCGTCGCGTGCGGGATGGGGTGGAAGATCGCGCGCTCACTGATGAGGCGTCAAAACGTGCCGTCGCCGGACGGGAATGCGGCAACGGCTTGGTGGTTGACCATGATGGCGGCTGGCAGACGCAGTATTGCCACCTGCGCCGTGACAGTATTCGGGTTCGGGCCGGTGAGCCGGTCGATCGGGGCAGTCCACTGGGACTGGTCGGGCTTTCAGGGAAGACCGAGTTTCCCCATGTGCACCTGACCGTGCGGCGCAGCGGGCAGGTGATCGATCCCTTTACGGGTCGGCCCCAGAGCGCCGGCTGCGGAGGCGAGGAGAAGCCGCTCTGGCAAGCCGACGCGCACGTTGCGTATGAAGACGTGGCCCTCTACAATGCGGGATTCTGGGATGATCAACCTGATGTGGAAGCGATTCGAAGCGGCAGAGCTTCGGACAGGCCGCTCCCACCGACCGCGACGGCGTTGGTCCTCTGGGTGGATGTCTTCGGCATCCAGGCCGGCGATCTTGTCCGCTTCCGCATCATCGGTCCGGATGGGCAGGCGATCCTGGACAAGGAGGAGCCCGTGGACCGGGCGCAAGCCCGCCGGTTCATCTTCGCTGGTCAACGGCGGCGCGCCGGAACGTGGTCTCCCGGAACGTATAGCGGCCAGGTCACGCTCACACGCGCGCTCGATGGTCATCTGGTGGAACGCAGCATCAGCCGAACCGTGACGATCCAGTAGGCACAGAGTGAAAACCAACGGCGCAGCGGGCAACGATCTGCTGTTTGGACAGGGCGGGACCGATGTGTTGGCGGGCGCGGACGAACTGCAAGGCATGGCTCTTGCCTAAGTAAGAGGTGACTTTTTCTCGACGTGGTCGGATGTCCCTCGCAGGGTTCTGGGCTAACTCCTCGTAAGACAACAAGAAGGTAGTGGTCTGAGCATGGGCTGGTAGCCAGCCGGGGAGAAGACTAGTTGTCGTTGTCGTGTATCTATTTGTGTAGCCTTCGTATCTAATTGTGTAGTCCTGAGCGGGGCTGAGGGCGTTCGGGGTCGAGGGCTGAAGCACGAGATGAAAATGATTGGGCATCAGGCAGAAGCCGAAGACTTTGATCGGGTATTTGGTTTTGGCGATGGCCAGCAAGTCGAGGAAGGCGCGGTAGTCGCCGTCTTTGTGAAACACGGTCGCACCTCCGTTACCACGTTTGAGGACATGGTAGACATAACCAGTACTCTTCTGTCCACGGGCGAGGCGCGGCATGGTGTCTATGAGACACCGCCACGGGGAGAAAGGTCTAAAAAGTAGAATGTCCCCTTTATTCCCTCCATTTGATCTAAGGAGATTGCCATGAGACGCATCATCGTGTTTTTTGTTGTATCCATGCTTGTTGGGGCAGGCGTGGCCTGGGCTGGGAATGCGGCCTACAAGCTGGTTATGAGTAAAGACAAAGAGCTCTGCACCAGCATGCTGAAGCTGTTCAATGAGGACATGAAAAAATACGGTGAGATTCGTTACGACCAGCACGAGGTATTTACAAGGGTGTCCTGGCAATCTGTTGAGGTAGAAGAGGATAAGGGATCTTTTTTTCCTTACTGTTCAGTTGTCCAAAAAGCCAAGGTCGACGTCAACAACGATGGCCAGGATGAATGGGTCATAAAGTGGAGTGCTTGCTTGAAAGGGCAGCCCATTGATCATATCTATGTGTTTCCTTCCAACACCGAATGGATTCAAAGACCAACTTGGGCCAATCTGAGCTTATTGGGAGACGCTCCCAACAAGTTCGACGGGTACGGAACTAACTTAGAGCCTTTCATTTGGGGAAAAACTGTGTTCATCAGCATGACCAGTGTGTACGATTCAACTTGGATTGTGATCGCGAAATATCTACACGGAGAGGAATTCCAAGATATCTGCAATTTCAAGATCCCGTCATCCAAATAGTCTATTGAAGTGAGCATCACAGACTGAGGCACCCCATGCTGTCATTACACACAAATTATCAATTCGGCAGCTATCAATTGGACCGACTCGCTCTCCTGCAGGGGCTGGAGAATGCAACATTAAGAGACAATCCAACTCTTGTCTCTCAATTGAAACCTAAATGGGACCGAAAGGATAGCCTGGACATCGGATACGGCTTTGACTTGTTGACGCACAGTAACGCCGATATCGCTCGGTTGCTGGCTGCGGCAGGGCTGTCTTACCAAAATGTCGGATGGGGCAGTCCAGACGTCAAGACAACTGATCTCAATCTCCTAGACATCTATCGTGGAGCACGCAGTAGTGGACTGCTTGGAAAGGCGAACAAGCAATTCTGGGATAACCGAGCGGACAAGCTTTCTTTACAACTGCCATCAGAATTGGCGGCAAGGGCGCTTCTGAATGCCGAAGCCGACGAGAAAGAAACCTTGTTGACCCAATCCCTGGCCACCCGCGGCCTCATACTGGGTGAATCGAATGAGCGGCTGGCGCTCCTCTCGATGGTGTTCAATGGTGGGCTGGGGATCTTTGGCTCGTCGCTTTCTCAATCAAAACTATTAAATGCATTGGAAACAGGTAACCGTGCTGAAGCGTGGTTCGAGATTCGATACAACACGAACGCAGAGAGTAAGCGCACTGATGCAGCAAGCCAGGCAGTGACTGAGGGTATCGCCGATCGGCGCATCAATGAGTCGAACCTCTTTGGACTTTATAACGAGCAGGGACCTGGCATTCCCGAAGACGAAGCGAAAGATGTGCTCAGGATGTACACCATACACCGCAATGACATTCAGACCTATGAGAACCAATTTCACAGTCTCTTTCTTGTTGCCGGCGCCAATACCATTCAGTCTCAACTAACAGCGGCGAAAGGGCCATTGCTGGCGCTATATGCCGATGGGCAGACGATTGACGGCGATGTGCTGGTGGGGGCAGACCTGCTCCTAGGGACGGCGAAAGCGGATTTGATTTTTGGGGAGAAGGGCGATGACATCCTGGTGGGAAACGATGGGAACGATATCCTCCGAGGCGGAGAAGGGAACGATGAACTGTTCGGCGGGCCAGGAAACGACGTTTTAAAGGGCGGGGCTGGTAAAGACACGTATTTCTACTCCTCTGGTGATGGGAGCGATGTCATCGTCGACACACCACTGATTCTCGATGGTGGTGGCCAGCCGGAGGGGGATGGAAAGGGCGCGATCGTCTATGACGAGCATGTGTTAGGAGGCGGTATCCACCACACCACTGATGCGGCCAACACGTTCGCGAGCACGGACGGACAGTTCACGTTCGTGAAATCGGGCAACGATCTGCTCGTCACGAGCACGAGCGATACGACCGGCGGCAGCATCACCATCAAAGACTTCACCAACGGCGACCTGGGCATCACGCTGGCGAATGCCCCGAACATCGTCACGAACTTCGGTGGTGCCACGCGCACGGAGTTTCAGAAAGTGGATCACTTCGTGCAGGTGGGCACCGACCTGAACGGCAACCCCATCTTCGAGCCGGTCTACGCCCCGTTCTTCGATGAACAGGGGAACGACACCAGGACCACGTCGGATCCCGGCCGGCTCACCCCGCCCATCGGCGACGACAACAACCTGATCCATGCGGGCGGGGGCAGCGACTTCATCGCCAGCGGGGCTGGGGATGACCAGTTGTTCAGCGACGCGGGCAACGACACGATTTTCGCCGGCGGGGGGAACGACCGGGTCTTCGGCGGCACGGAGAACGATTTCCTCGACGGCGGACCCGGCTCCGACGCGCTGAGCGGTGACGAGGGGGACGATACCGTGTACGGCGGTGCGGGCAACGACTCGGTCGTGGGGGGCCCTGGCAACGACTTTATGAACGGCGACGATCCGAACGATCCGGTGGGCGTCACCGGCAACGATGTGCTCGATGGGGGCGATGGGAATGATGTGTTGGAGGGCGGCGCGGGCAACGACGTGCTCATGGGCGGCGCCGGCAACGATCACATGGAAGGCGACTTCGCGCTGAATTTCAATGCGACCGGCAACGATTTTCTGGACGGCGGTGCGGGCAATGATAGCATGCAGGGCGGCGGCGGCGATGATGTGCTCCTCGGCGGCGCGGGCGATGATCTTCTGCAAGGCGACGGCCCGAACAATCCGGCGATCCCATGGGATTCTTCAGTGGACGGCAACGACGTACTGGACGGCGGCGAGGGCAACGACGAGCTCCAGGGCGGTGGGGGCGATGACATCCTCGTGGGCGGCGCGGGCGATGATCTGCTGTTCGGCGACGACACCTTTCCCGTCACCGAAACCGGCAACGATCTGCTGGACGGCGGCGCAGGGAACGATCAGCTGCAAGGGATGGGCGGCGATGACGTGCTATTCGGGCGCGACGGTAACGACACGTTGTTCGGCGATGATCCGAACAGACCCGATCGTGCCGGTGGCAACGACTTCCTCGACGGCGGCGAGGGCAACGACATCCTGACGGGCCAAGGGGGCAATGACATCCTGGCCGGCGGATCGGGTGACGATACGCTCCGTGGGGATAGTTTTTTGAGACCCAACGGGCTTGGCGGGTTTACGGAGATCCAGGCGCCTAACCCCGGCAATGACGTGCTCGACGGCGAGGCTGGGAACGACTTCCTGGAGGGGGATGCGGGGGACGACGCTCTCGTCGGCGGGACGGGGAGCGACACGTTGTACGGGGACAGTTCCACTGATCCGGGCGTGACGGGCAACGACTCGCTCGACGGGGGTGAGGGCGATGATCAGTTATTCGGCGGCGGCGGCGATGATGTGCTGACGGGCGATGCCGGCAATGATCTGCTGTCGGGTGATGACCTGAACAGTACGAACCTTTTTGGGGTCCAAGTGTTCACGGCCTCCAACGCTCCGGGCAGCGACCAACTGGATGGCGGCGAGGGAGACGATCGCCTCTTCGGCGGGGGCGGCGACGACACGCTGACCGGCGGAGCGGGGAACGATTACCTTCTGGGTGACGATTTTCCCGGAATCGATCTGTTCGGCAATTCCATCTTTTTCCCCTCGAGCACGCCGGGCGATGACTTGTTGGACGGCGGCGACGGAGACGATCAACTCTTCGGGCGCGGCGGGAACGATGTCCTACTCGGGGGTGACGGCAATGATCTGTTGGACGGCGGCGTTGGGAACGACTCCCTGGACGGTGGGGCTGGCGACGATACGCTGACAGGTGGCGCCGGCGATGACGTGCTGGTCGGTGGCGCCGGCAATGACGTGCTGACGGATGAGTCGGGGAACAATCTGCTGGACGGAGGCGACGGCAACGACATCCTGACGGTGTCTGACATTGGGAACAACACGCTGCTGGGCGGGGCGGGCGACGATCGGCTAACCGGGGGCCAAGGGAACGACGTGCTGGATGGTGGCTCCGGCAACGACATCCTGACGGGTAGTGGCGGCAATGACACATACGTGTTCGGGCGCGGCTACGGCCGGGACACGGTGAATAACATCTTCGGCAGCGGCGGAACTATTCAGATAAACGCCGACACCGCGCCCGGCGACGTGACGGTCACGCGCGTCCGGGATCTCACGCGCGGCATCGACGACCTGGTGCTGAGAATCAAGGGAACGACAGACCGGCTTACAGTCTCGAACTTCTTCCTTGATCCGATCTTCCAGGTCCAGCAGGTCTTGTTCGCGGACGGCACGACGTGGGACGTGCCGACCCTGCAAGATTTCGCACGGCGTGTGCCTGATCCGGATCCGGGGCCGTCCTCGCTTATCGGCTTTGACGATAGCGATGACATTATCCGGGCGTTCGGGCCCGGCAATGTCCTGATGGGTCTCGGGGGCAATGATCTCCTGGACGGGCGGGACGGCAACGACACGATGTACGGTGGCAGAGGCAGCGATACCTACATCTTCGGCCGGGGCGCGGGGCGGGCCCAGGTATTCGATTTCGCCCAGGCCGGGTCCGGGGACCTGAATACGATCCAGATGGCCGATGTCACACCGGATGACGTGACGGTGCTGGCGAGCCCCGAGCATCTGGTGCTGGCGCTCAACAACCCGGATGGGACGCCCGGAATGGCGGACCGACTGGCGCTGGCGTACTTCAACATGGATGAGGCCTTCCGGGCGGTGCAAGTGCAGTTCGCGGACGGGACGGTGTGGGACGCAGGCACGCTGAGGGCGTTGGTGAGCGGAACGCTCAGCGATGCTGACTCGGTGAGCGTCCCGTCGAGACCGCCGTCTGGCGACGGGGGCGGCGGAACGTCCGGAAGCGGCGGCACTGGGGTTGGGACGACTGGCCCGACGGAGACGCCTGTGCTTGTGGGCGGACCGGGCGACGACCTGCTGGGCGGCGGCCCCGGCGACGACACGCTGATCGGCGGCGCGGGTAACGATACGTACCTGTTTGGACGCGGGAGCGGCCACGACACGATTGTGGAGGACGACGCGACGGCCGGCAATGTGGATACCGTGCAGTTCTCGGCGGACGTTGCGCCAAGCGATGTAGCCGTCACGGGCAGCGGTGACGACCTCGTGCTGAGCATCAATGGGTCAACGGATCAACTCACCGTGCAGGCCTTCTTCCTCGACGCCGCCCATCAGATCGAACAGGTGTCGTTCGACGACGGCACGGTCTGGGACATCGCAACGATCGAAGACCACCTGCCGAAGACGCTGACCGGCACGAGCGGCGCAGACACGCTGTACGGCGGTGCGGGGCCGGACACGTTTGATGGCGGCGCGGGCAACGACACGATGTACGGCTATGACGGCAATGATACGTACCTGTTCGGCCCCGGGTCTGGCCAGGATACAGTCTTGGACTTCGATCCAACGGCCGGCAATGTGGACACGATTGAGATGGCCTCTGGCGTGGCGCCGAGCGATGTGACGGTGACACACCAGCAGGACCTGGCGGCCGGCGTTGACGATCTGGTGCTGAGCATTAACGGGACGTCCGACCAGCTTACGGTGCAATCCTTCTTCACCGATCCCGTCTTCCACGTGGAGCGAGTGGCGTTCGCGGATGGAACAGTATGGGACGCAACCGAGTTGAGAGACAAGACGCTCCGTCTGTGGCAAGGAGGACCCGACACCGACTTTATCATCGTCCCAATATTCGGTTTCGAGTCGAACGATAATCTCGTGGATGGCGGGGCGGGGGACGATTTCCTGGAGACGAGTATCGGCAATAACGTCCTCCGTGGGGATGAGGGCGACGATCGCCTGTTCGCCGGAAACGGCGCTGACGAACTTGACGGCGGTCCGGGCGACGATCTTCTGCAGGGAGACGGCGGGTTTGTGGGATTTGTCGGCGCGCCCGGCCGGAATGACACGCTCCTCGGAGGCGACGGCAACGACACTTTGAATGGAGCGGGTGGTGACGACCTCCTCGACGGCGGAGCAGGGGACGACTTCCTATCAGGAGACGGCGGGCTCTTCCGCGGTATCTTTGGGAACCTCGTGAGTGAAGCGACCAATCCCGGCAACGACACGTTGTTGGGCGGCGAAGGCACCGACACGCTCTTCGGCGGCCCCGGCGATGATCTCCTCGACGGCGGGGCGGGCAATGATTTGTTGGCCGGTGGGCCAGGCAACGATACGTACCTCTTTGGGCGCGGCTCGGGGCAGGACACGATCGATACGATATCGGACTCGGGCAATTTCGGGACTGAGGTGAACGTGATCCAGATGGCGGAAGGCATCTTGCCGGGCGATATCGAAGTGAAGGCGGAGGTCGATCTGAGCCGTGGCCTCCCGTCCGGTGACAATCTGGTGCTGAGCCTGGAAGGGACTGCGGACCAGCTCATCCTCCAGGGCTTTTTCCTTGACCCGTTTGTCCAGACTTACTCGGTGCAGTTCGCCGACGGCACGACGTGGGACGTGGCCACGTTGAAGGAGAAGACGCGATTCATCACGGGCACCGACGGACCGGACTTCCTGCATGGCCACGAGCTGAACGACGTGATCACAGGCCTCGGTGGAGACGACATCCTGGACGGCGGGTTAGGCGAGGACACCCTCATCGGCGGACCCGGCGACGACACCTATATGGTGGACGACCCGCTGGACCAGGTGATCGAAGCGCCAGGCGAGGGCACGGACGCGGTGCGTAGCTCTGTGAACTATATCTTGCCGGAAAATGTGGAAGACTTGACGTTGCTGGACAGCGCCCGTTTAGGGTTTTCGGACTTTGGTGATCCGCAGTTGAGCGCGCGCGCGACCTTCGGCATCGGAAACGCCTTGGACAACGTGTTGACTGGCAACACCGCCGACAACGTGCTGGATGGCGGCGCGGGGAACGACACCCTCATCGGAGGAATCGCGGGCTTCCAGGGAGAAGGTGGGTTTATCCCCGGGTCCGGCAATGACATCCTGATCGGCGGTGCGGGGAACGATGCTCTGGAAGGCGTGGATGGGAACGACACGCTCGTCGGTGGTCCGGGTAACGATCTCCTCATCGGCGGCACGGACGACGACACCTATAGTTTTAATTTAGGCGATGGCGATGACACCATCGATGATGGGAATTTAGGAGGCTATGTTGGAATTGGAAGTAGTGCGGGCGGTGGCGGAGGCGGAAATAATACCGTTGTCTTCGGCGACGGGATCACGCCGGATTCGATTAGCTTGAGCTTGGATCAGGAGTCCTTGCTGACGGTCAGATATGGCCACCAAGGCGATGCCATCCATATGGAGAACTTCGATCC
>Ga0209803_1003003_pt1 | contig 10301 bp, 5 predicted proteins | sample GraSoiAngelo_138_FD_185895 | JGI IMG/M metagenome (GOLD analysis project Ga0209803, IMG submission 185895) | Grasslands soil microbial communities from the Angelo Coastal Reserve, California, USA - 14_0929_09_40cm (SPAdes) (version 2) | ecosystem: Environmental > Terrestrial > Soil > Grasslands ... | reverse complement strand
TACTCTTCGTTTCCTGGCATTGCAGTCATCGAAAGACCAGCGAATAACTCCCAGAGCCCGGAAGTTTATGCCGGGAAACGAAGAGTAGTACAAGACCAATCACGTTGGGAGGCACCCGACTTCCTCTATTCCATCGGGTGCGTGCACAGGGCCTCTGGCGCTGCGGAGGGTGTTGTGAAGGAAAATCTCGGTCCTGGCAGTTCTAACTGCTTCCATTAATCATGCGGCAAGTCGGTCAATGACGCGGGCGCCGGGCCCGAACGCGAAACTAGATAGCTGCGCATTCCCTTCCCGTCGGCATCTACCGCTTGCAGGTTCATCCGGAACTCACAGAGCTTCGCGGCGGTGCTTGGGCGAGAGTGCGCTATTGTGCTGTTCCAATGCGATGCGAACGAGCTGGGTTCGAGTATGCGTGCCAGTCTTGGCAAAGAGCAGGTGCAGGGTGGCCTTAACCGAACTCTCTGAAACCCCAATTCGGTCGGCAATCTCCTTGTTAGCCAGGCCTTCAAGGACAAAGGAAAGGATTTGCTGCTCTCTTCGCGTAAATTGTTCTCCATGAGACCGTGCGGAAGGCGGCATGGGAACGACTGGTTCCAAGGCGGGCAGATAGGCGCTGATCGGTTGTCCCCGCAACGATTGTGCTTCCGGCGCCAGCAGACGCTGAGCCGTCTGATTGCAGAGAACAATCTTTCCGTCCAAGCCAACCGTGACGATAGCAGCCGGCGTGCCCTCGACCAGAATATTTAACCGCTCCTCCGCTTCATGCCGCCGCTCAATTTGGTCTGCCAGTTCGTCGGCGTGCTGTTGGAGTGCAAGATAACGATTGCGAATGAGCTCGGAAACGAACAGCCCCGTGCCCATGAATGCAGCTGAACTAAATAGGAGGTGTATGAACGTCTCATTCTTGGGCCGGTTGCTGAAATCAAGAACAGCGCATACCAGGGCGATGATGATAATCGTCCGGCGCGCCAGGAATCCTGCTGCAATCATGATCGGAAACAGGTACAGGAGGCCCAACGAGATGTAGGGCTTAATCCACAAGTCGACGAGGGCAATCGCTGCCCCGAAAACCGCTGCCGCAAACAAGAGTTTGCTGCGATTAGCCGCAACAAAAATGGATAAAGGGTGTTTCATGGCGGAATGATGCCATGGGGCCCGCGATTTCGGGGGTAGGAACGAGTGGCCTATCCATTAGGATAGCTCAATCTAAGTCCGAAAGATAGTTATTTTGTACGAAAGATAGCATTCCCATCTAATTAGACGATTTGCATACTCGGCAACATTTGAGCTCAACTGCTGCCGAGTAAAAAGAACTGGCAAGGGGAAAGCTCAAGTCCCCCTGTAGGCCCAAGTTCAATAGAGACAAGCAACTGGCGTCTGTGCCGCATGATTCAAACCATACTTTCTGACGGGAAGTGATGCCTGTGTGAGGCCAATGGTGACTGCGCCCAGTACAACAAGGAGAACAATTAAGAGCCTGCAATGGGTCGGCATGGAGGCACTCAACCAACTTAACGTTGGCTTCATTGCAATCAATGATGCGGGCCGGCTATTGCTCACGAATTCTACGGCCAAGCATATTCTTTCAGCTCGCGACGGTCTGGAGGTGACTCCCGAGGGAATACTAAGCTCGACTGACGGCTCACGGTTCAGCCTGATGAACACAACTGTCGAAGCATGGCCGGGGAAATCCGAGGATCGCAGCAGGCTGGTTGTTGTTCCTCGGAGTGGTGGTCGAAGGTCGCTGACCGTCATCGTGCGCCGCGTTGTTCAAGTATCTTCAACACAAAATTCGGATGCTCCTGCTGCGTTGGTGTTTGTCCTTGACCCCGACCTCCCCATGGATGCGTGTAACGCCGAATTGCGCCAGCTCTACCAACTCAGTTCTGCCGAGGCCCGATTGGCTCGCCTTTTAATGGAGGGTAAAACCTTCGACGCCTGCTGCGAAGAACTGTGCGTTCAGCCATCAACAGCCAGGATGCACCTCGGCCACTTGTTTGTGAAGACGGACGTGCAACGCCAAGGCGAGTTGGTTTCGCTGTTGTTCAAGAGCGTTGGCCTAGTCCGGATGGAACCGAGAATTGCGCGGCGAAATTCCGAGGTTGTGGAGTGATACCAAAAGAAACCGAAGAGTTGTCAGCTTCCACCGAGTGGAGTCTGGAGAGTGCCATTAGTGTGGAGTCCACTCACACCTGTGGCGACGGCCGAGCATATCGGCAGGACGGCTTAGCATGACAATGCCGGAGAACCTTCTGAATACGTCTGCACATTCTGAGTGCGAGATCTGCGGTATGTCGCAGGCCAATGGTGGCTGCGGGGATGCGGGGAATTGCGCTGAGATCAAGAGCAAACTAGACATGGAGGATGTATATCTCAGGGAGATCACCAACCTGCTCGACCGTCATCCTGATAACCGTCCCTTTTACTTAGCCATGGCCGGATTTGAGGTGCTCGACATGCTCAACGTCGGATTCGCTGTGAGTAATGTTGCCGGCCGGGTGTTGCTGAGTAACCGGACAGCGGAGCAGATTCTGGCCGCTGGTGATGGTCTCACAGTGACCGCGCGCGGGATTCTACGTAGTCCAAAAGGATGTGCGTTAAGTGACCTAATTGAGCAGACGGCGAATGCGGTTCAGGATGGGAATTCAGAACTGAGATCCGTGGCGCTTACCATTCCACGGCCGTCTGGCAAGAGGCCCTTGATCCTGCTCCTGCGTTCGGTCCGGAACATGTCTTCGAAGCCGGGCACAGCCAGAGCTCTTACCCTGTTGTTCATTTTGGATCCTGAGGTGTCGGTCGAAGTGGAAATAAGCGAACTCCGCGAGCTCTACGGATTCACTCGCGCCGAAGCTCGTCTCGCTAATCTGCTGATGGAGGGCAACAGCCTCGAGAAGTGCTGCCATCAACTTGGCATCGGGCGCACAACGGCTTGTAGCCATCTTCAACAACTGTTCAAGAAAACTGGAGTTCGACGGCAGAGTCAATTGGTCTCCTTATTGTTCAAAAGTGTCGGACTGGTTAGGACAGGTTTGGTCCCCACGTTATTGAAGATGGGCTTATTGCGCACCCGGGGTGAGGAACGGGTAATGAAGAGTCGCCCTAACTAGCGTCGCCCGTCGCGATGTCCACACCGCGATTTAAAAGATCCTGTTGGCTCAACATTCATGGCAGTGAATCTCAATCGCCGACCAAACGCGCACCGATCAGCGCTGCGGCTGCCTGACTCAACGGTAGTGGTCCATCTTGCATAGACAATCGGCCGCTCTCCTTGTTGTTCTTGGCTGAGAACCTTCAAAAATCGCCTCCCGCCTTACTAAGTCCCTCGCACTTACAGTTTTCTTACACGAAATTTGCTATCTCATCTATTTCGATGTAGACGTCTGCCTTTGAGCGAAATAGCATCTCGGCGCTGGCCCCCCCGCCTGCCTCCCCCAAAAAAACGTTATCTCAGGAGGCTCAACCGCCATGAGAAAGCTGTTCCCGCTTTGGTTGCCAATACTTTTAGTTTGCCTTGCAACAGCGGTCGCAAGCGCCCAGTCATTCCGAGTGCAATGTCCAACCAGCACCGCCACACACCCAACCGCGGCCAACTCGGAACCTGACTACACCGCCCCGACTTACACGAGCGGGCAGACATATGTGTCGTCAGGCGCTGGCCATGTGAACGGCGCTATCAAGTGCCAGCAGATATCCGGCGGTGACGGTTACTCCACGATGGGTGACGGCACTCAGACGTACATGTTCTCCTTCGGGCCGCTGTCGGGACTTGGCGACATGGCCAACGGCCGCCCCGGTACAGAGTTCCCGAGCGTGTTCAATGGCGTCTACGGCGGAACATTCGCACCCGGCGACCCCGCCACCAGCGATGGAGCGGGTCCGGGTCCAAATCCTGCTTCGGGATTTAGGTACAACGGTGCAGTGGGGCTGATTCCGGATGCGACCGGAAATACTGCCGCCCCAAGTGCCGGTCATGTGGACCCACGTCCCATTGAGGATGTGGGAGTGATGAACGGGAACATTCCGGCTCCGTTGATGGCGATCGATGAGGATGACGAATTCTTCCTGACCCTCACCAACGTCGGCATGATCATGCGCCCCGACCTGTTCGAGCAGCACACGGTTCACTTCCACGGTTACCCGAACGCCTCCTCCTTCTATGACGGCGTGCCGGACGCCTCGGTCGCCATCAACATCGGCGGCAGCTTCACCTATTACTATCTGGCGCCGGATGCCGGCACCTACTTCTGGCACTGCCACATTACTCCTCCCGAACACTTGCAGATGGGCATGGTGGGGCAGATCTATGTGCGCCCGCGGCAGGATCGAGTTCCGGCAGGCACCAGCCTTTACACGGCCCTGAGCACTCAGCAGGGGGATCTGCGCACGGCTTGCCCTCTGGGCAATGATGCGGTTCACCACGACATTCTCTGCAGCAATCCTCTGCCCGCCATCAACACCGGCGCTACGAATACAGCAGCCGTTTATAGCGCAGCGGCAAGCGGCACTAACGCGCAAAGGCCTGGGTACGCCTATAACGATGGCGATGGCTCCACGTACTACGACGTCGAGTATCCCATCCAGATTCACGGTTTCGATCCCAACTTCCACTTTGTCGGCATGACCTTCAATCCGGAAGGTTTTGTCGACATGAAAGACAAGTACTTCCTGCTGAACGGCCGCAGCTACCCCGACACGGTCACGCCCGGGCCGCTGGCAACGCAGTCGGCAGATGGCGTCCTGCACTACTCGCAGCCGCTGCCCACGATCATCACCATTACGGCAGGCCAGAGGGCTCTGTTGCGCATTTCAGACCTCGACGTTACCGAATTTCAGACTCTGGCCTCCCTGGGGATTCCAATGCAGGTCGTCGCGCTGAACGCCAAGCTGCTCAGGGATCAGGCGGGAAACAACCTCTATTACACCACGAACTCGATCACGCTGGGCGGCGGTGAGTCGCTGGATGTAATTCTCGACACCTGCGCGGTTCGTGCTTCGATAACCAGCTGCACCACGCCGATGGCAGCGGGAACCTATTACCTCTACACCCCCAATCTTGACCACTTGTCAAACGACGCGGAGAACTTCGGTGGGTTGATGACCGAAGTCCATGTCAATTAGGAGCGCAGCAATGAGGACGATGACAATGAAAAAAGTGATTTCGAATGTGCGGCTGTATCTCGTGCCAATCGCAGCCGTGGCGTTGTTGCTCGCGGCTACGGCGCATGCTGCGGCTCCTGGGGTTCGAGGGACCAGTTTCGGCCTAACGGCCAGCGCAGCCTTCATCTCGCAGCCTGACGGACAGCTGGTCTACTCATGGGGCTATGCGTGTGCCAGCGGTGGCAGTGCCGTCCCGTTCGGTCCCGCAACCGGAAGCGCGTGCGGGGGCGCGATGCAGATTCCCGGCCCCACGCTAATCGTCACGCAAGGGCAGTCGGTCTCGGTTACGCTGACGAATAATCTGCCGGCTGCGGCCGGCAACACATCGATTCTGTTCACCGGATTTGATGTGACGACATCGGGAGGTGTCGCCGGGCTGCTGACGCAGGAAGCGGCTCACGCGGGAACAGTTACTTACACTTTCACGGCCACGAACGCCGGCACGCATGCCTACTACAGCGGCACGCAAGGCGACCTGCAAGTCGAGATGGGGCTGTACGGCGCAGTCATTGTGCTCCCGTCTGCCATTCCCGCCAACTGCACGTCGGGGGTCGCGGCTTCGAACCTAACTGCGGAAAGGTTTTGGGGGGAAACGGATTTCCGCTTGGCGGCGGCCGCTTACAACCACCCCAAAGCATGCTACGACCGCGAATACCTCTTCCAGTTCTCCGAGATGGATCCCAGAATTCACCGCCAGGCCGAGGAGCAGGTTGCGGCACGGAGTACCTGCGTGGCTGGTGCTGTGGGGTGCAACCTCGAGGTGGAAACCGAACCTTACGTTCCCGCGTACTACCTGATTAACGGACGCTCGATGCCCGACGACATGGATCCTAACTATGCCGCCGAGTATCCCCACCAGCCTTACAACGGTAATCCACACATGCATCCGGGTGAGCAGGTACTGCTGCGCATCATCGGGCAGGGCCGCTGGCAGCATCCCTTCCACGAGCACGGTAATCACGTGCGCATTCTGGGGCGCGATGGAAACTTGATCGTCAGCCAGAGCGACCCGGCTAACAGTCTCGCCGGGCCTCTCCTGTTCACCACGACCACAACTCCGGGAGTGGCGATGGACGGCATTTTCTACTGGACGGGAAGGGGCCTGAACTGGGATCCATACGGCCACAACCCAGCTTCTGCTGACCCGCTGGCCAAGCTTTCCTGTACTCCGGATGCTAACGGCTACAACACTGGTGCTCCCACGGCAATCAACTATTTCGAGTGGTGCCAGGATCACAACAAGCCAGTTCAGTCTGCACCTTTCGGCGATGTTGCAGGCGGCGGTCCGGTAACTCTGCCTGATCCGAACATCTTTACCAACGGCGCCTGGTACGGCGGCAGCCCTTATCTCGGGCCCAATGCCACAGTGCGCGCGACCGGACCCACCGGCACTACGCCGCCCTCGGGGACAATCGCGAACTCACCCACCAGCGAAGCCGGCTTCGCCTTCATGTGGCACTCGCACAACGAGCGCGAGATCACCACCAACAATATCTTTCCCGGCGGAATGATGATGATGATGCTGGTTGATTCGCGGGAATTTCAGATCGACGAGACCAACTAGTCATGAGGAGAAGAGCAATGCTACCCAACTATCTCAAAGCCAGCCTGAAGACAGCGGTACTGATAACAACTGTTCTCCTCCTCGGAGCGGGCCTGGCCCTCGCCCAGGTCAACCTGACCGCTGTGCCCACAAGCGTAACCCTGCCCAGCGGCGACGTGGTGCCGATGTGGGGTTACAGTTGCGGCACGGCCGTGACAGGGGCCACCGCAACCTGCGCTCCACTGAATCCGGCGGCGCCGGCCGCAACGGCGACTACGCCGGCCGGTTGGTCCCCAGTGGTCATCACCGTTCCCTATGTGGCCACGGGGACGACTCTGACGATCAACCTCACGAACAGTCTGTCGTTCTTGAATGCCAACACCGTGCCTACTTCGTTGGTAATCGTGGGGCAGTTGGGCGGCGGACTCGGAACTGTCGGCGCAGGCTGCACCGGAGGCGCGACCTGCACAGCGAGTCCGGACCACTCTCTCGCCCAGGCGGCGACCACGTGGCCGATCGCGGGTAACCCGGGAACCGCTCCGCCGGGACAGGGGCCACGCGCACAGTCGCTCGGCACGGAAGTGGCGGCAGGAGCGACCACCGCACTGACGTGGTCAGCGCTCCGCCCCGGCACCTACCTGATTGAATCGGGCACACACCCGTCCATCCAGGGTCCGATGGGCTTGTATGGAATTTTGGTGGTAACGACTGCGCCGGCAGGTACGACGGCCGGCACCGCTTATCCCGCGGTGGCCGCCACGGCTACTACTGCCGCGGTTCCCGCAGTGACCTACAGCGCGGAAATCCCGCTGCTCTTCAGTGAAATCGATCCTGTCCAAAATAAGGCTGTAAACGCCGCCGTCAATACCGCTGGCTTCAGCGAGACCGCGGTGTGGTCCGGCCAGCCAGGCGGTTGCGGCAATCCCAGCTCGGCGACATATAACACCTGCTATCCGCCGGCGGTCAACTACACGCCGCTGTATTACCTCATTAATGGAGTCGCGTTCAACAAGACCAGCGCCGCAACCTCGCTGTTTGCCGCTGCCCCGGCGACGGGCGTGACCGGCAGCGTGCTGGTGCGCCTGGTGAACGCCGGGTCGCGGATGCACGTGCCTTCGATTGTGGGAGCGGACACCACGCCGCTCGTAGTGGCAACCGGGACAACGGCAGCTGCAGTGCCGGGCTTCAGCCTGGTGGCCGAGGACGGCAATCCTCTGCCCGGAGCTTCCCGCGTGCAGAGCGAAGTATTTATGGCGGCGGGCAAGACTTACGATGTGATGATCAATGTGCCCGCCAATGCCACGAAGCCGGCTCTTCCGGTGTTCGACCGCGAACTGAGCCTGTCGGGCAACGCGAGCGCTCGTGATGCTGGAATGCTGGCATACATCGGCGTCAACGGCGCTGGCCTTCCGAGTTCTCCCGCGATCGCTGCCGCGGTCGCCAGAGCCGATACCTATAACTCCGTAATAGCGGGCCAGACGTTGAGCGTGTCAGATCCCGGCAAGGGTGTGATCGCCAACGATACCAATGTTTATGGCGTCCAGTTGTTGACAGCACCGACTGGCGGTACGCTCACCCTGAACGCCGACGGCACGTTTACTTATGTGGCCGGTACGGCAACATCCGGCAGCTTTACATACTGCGCGAACGGTTCGGTCACGGCGGGAGTATGCTCCTCCGGAATCACCGCTTCGGTGACCTTGGGTGCGGCGCCGATTGAGGCCGCCAGTGGTATTACTTGTACCGCCCAAGCGTTCGCGTCGAATGTAGCAACCACTCTGAGCATCAAACCCCCTGGCGTCCTAGCATCTTGTAAAGACGCGTTGGGCTATCCGCTCACGGTTGGCACGTGGACAGGGGGAGCTGGCGTGACGGTCACCGGCGATCCGAATGGCGGATTCACCGCGACCGTTCCCACGCACACCACCGCAACCAGTGTGAATTTCACCTTCCAGCCCAAGAACTCACAGGGAACACTCGGCGCAGCTGCGACCGTGACAATCAACTTCCCGGGGGCAAGCAATCTCGTGGTATCGGTTCTGGACGGCAAGAGCAGAGCTGCTATCACCGACTATCGCTGGATTATTGAGGAAGACCGCACGTTTTACGTCGACCCCACGAAGACGACCAACACCGGCGGCACAACGTCGACGACGGTGGTTCCAACCTATGGCACGAATTTCCACACCAGCTACATGCCGCTGGTGGCGGCGGGCTGCACCGGACCTCTGTCCTGCGAAGCTGGCCAGACTTTGGTTGATCCCACCACTGGCAGCCATGCAGCCGCGGTGTGCGATATCGGCAATGGCGTTTGCCGAACCACGCAGGCACAACAGACTCCTGTAATGCCCAGCACGGTCCACTTGGATCCGACCAAGCGTTACTACATCTCCGTTCTGCCGGGCGACGCGGCGAATCCGTTTAATACTGGGAACGCCTCGGGCGGACACGGCATGGGCGGTGCCCCGATCCTGTTCCCCGGCGCAATAGCCGGGACAACTCCATCGGTCACCATATTGACCGAGCCTACACCCCTGCCAACCGCGAAACTGTCCGTATTTGTGTTTCAGGACGATTTCCCACTGAACGGTGAAAACGATGCCGGTGGCAACCCGGCCCCCATAGCCCCTAATGAGCCTGGTCTGGGCGGCTTCGAAATCATCCTGTTTGACGACGCCGGCGGCACCGGGGATGCGACTGGTCAGATGACCTACGACATGTTCAACATGCCGTTGTCGAACAGCCTGGCGGGAACACCGGATCCGACCACGGGGCTGGACGCTTGCCCGATTTCGCAGCAGGCCACCACAGATAAAACTCAAGCAGGTATCACGGGCATGATCGTGACCTGCCCGAAGTTTGAAGCGGACGGTAAAACCTTTTCTCCGCTAGCAGGGCAAGCCGTGGTTGCCAACCTGATGCCGGGAAGGTACGGCGTGGTGGCCACGCCCGCTGCCGACCGGATTGCGGCCGGGGAAGAGTGGCTGCAGACTAATACTCTGGATGGCCAGAAGGCTCACGATTCGTTCTTACGGGTTGGCGAGCCGAGCTTCTTCCAGGAATATGGGCCGGCCGGTTACCACGTATCGGTCGGCTTTGCCAACCCGGCTATTATCCAAGCTCGCTTGGCGGGCGTTTGCGCCGGCACTGACCCGAACATTACGGGCACGGGTTGCACCAATACCTTGACCGGCCGGGTCGTAACCGAGCGCATGAGCCGCACGCCTGATGAACGACTCTACGGCAGCGGTTCTAACGATAGCTTCGCCTTCACCCAGTGCTACGTGAGCTTTGGCGATCCGGACGGCGAAGACTTCGCGTTTACCAAGTGCGCGGGCGATGGCACCTTCAGCCTTTCGGGTCTGCCGAATGGCGATTGGAGAATGACCGTCTTCGACCAGTGGAACGATATGCTGGTGGACGGCCTTTCGACGCCGGTCCGGTTGGCGGGCGGAACCACCAACATCGGTGACGTTGCCATGAACCAGTGGCAGGCGAATATCTACACCAGCAGCTTCTTTGACGCCAATGGCAACGGCATCCGGGACACCAACGAATCCGGCCTGACGCTGGTACCGACGAACATTCGTTTCCGCGATGG
>Ga0209803_1002998_pt1 | contig 10314 bp, 8 predicted proteins | sample GraSoiAngelo_138_FD_185895 | JGI IMG/M metagenome (GOLD analysis project Ga0209803, IMG submission 185895) | Grasslands soil microbial communities from the Angelo Coastal Reserve, California, USA - 14_0929_09_40cm (SPAdes) (version 2) | ecosystem: Environmental > Terrestrial > Soil > Grasslands ... | reverse complement strand
CGTGGAGCGGATGCTGAAGGAAGCGGTCCCCGAGATCAAGGCCGTCGAGGCGATGCCCTTCTAAAACGAAACTGCGGGACTAGGGACTGGGGATTAGGGACTGGTAAAAAGCAAGATCTGACCCAAGGCCTCCGCAAAGACGGGGGCCTTTTCTCATTCCCTGGTAGTTACTAGTCCCGAGTCCCCAGTCCCGCAGTCAGGTGAAACATGGGCATTCCCTGGACTCACATTTTGAAAAAGGTCGACGACTATCGTTGGGAGATTCCGACGTCCTACAAGCCCGGCATGCGCGTGCCCGGGCTCGTCTTCGCCGACGAACGCATGCTGCGCCAGATTGCCGAGGAGCAGGCGCTGGAGCAAGTGGCCAACGTTGCCACGCTGCCGGGAATTGTTGGCTATTCTCTTGCCATGCCGGATATTCATTGGGGGTATGGATTCCCGGTCGGCGGCGTTGCAGCGTTCCGCATCGATGACGGCATCATCAGCCCTGGCGGAATCGGCTACGACGTCAACTGCGGCGTGCGTCTCATTCGCACAAATCTCATGGAGTCCGATGTACGGGCGAAGATTCAACCGCTCGTCGATGCGCTGTTCGTCAACGTTCCCTCCGGCGTCGGGTCGACCGGTCGCATCAAGGTCAGCATGGGCGAGATCGATGATGTGCTCAAGGGCGGCGCGCGGTGGGCGGTGCAGAAAGGCTATGGTTGGCCAGGCGACCTGGATGTGATCGAAGCGCACGGTAGCCTCCCGCAGGCCGATCCTGACGCTGTCAGTCAGGCAGCCAAGCAGCGCGGGCGCGGCCAGATTGGTACGCTGGGATCCGGCAATCACTTCCTTGAAGTACAGGTCGTCGACGAGGTCTTCGATGCGCGGGCAGCGGCGGCGCTGGGTGTCGATCAGGTCGGTCAGGTTGTGGTCTTTGTGCACTGTGGCTCGCGCGGCTTGGGCCATCAGGTGTGCACGGATTACCTCCGGGTGGCTGAGCGATCCGCGAGGGAACACGGAATTGAACTGGTCGACCGCCAGCTGGCTTGCATGCCATTCCAGTCGCCCGAAGGGCAGCGGTACTTTGGCGCTATGTGCGCATCGGCGAACTTCGCCTGGGCCAACCGCCAGATGATCACTCACTGGGTGCGCGAGGCGTTTAGCCGGGTGTTCGCGCAAAGCCCTGAAAGCCTCGGCATGGAGCTCATCTACGACGTCGCCCACAACATCGGAAAGATCGAGGAGTATCAGGTCGACGGACAGACGCAGCGTCTCGTCGTCCACCGCAAAGGCGCCACGCGGGCGTTCCCGGCTGGTCACCCCGAAGTTCCCGAGAAGTACCGGGCGGTAGGCCAGCCGGTGCTCGTGCCGGGTGACATGGGCCGCTATTCCTTTGTCGCGGTTGGCACCGAGCAGGCGATGCGCATCTCATTCGGCTCGACCTGTCACGGCGCCGGCCGGTTGATGGGCCGCAAGCAGGCCGTGCGCACGCTGGCGGGCGTGGACGTCGCCCAGCAACTGCGCCAGCAGGGCATTCTGGTCCGCGCGCAGGACCGCGGCCTTCTGGCCGAGGAAGCGCCGGTCGCCTACAAGGATGTCGCCGACGTCGTCGGGATCTGCCAGGCGGCAGGACTCAGCCGGCGCGTCGCACGCACGAGGCCCCTTGGCGTTGTGAAAGGCTAACTGCGGGACTGGGGACTAGGGACTGGTCAGGCTTCCGATTTACGCTATGACGCGTCAGTCTTTTCGCAAGCTGGTTGATCAATGCTTGAAGCATCCTGCCGAGCTGATCGTAGGCGGCGAACAAGACGCGGAATTCATCTTCGGTCAGGAATCCGAGGTTTAGGCTGATGCGAAGAAGGCATTTCACTTCAGCAATTGAACCTCTCGCAATGTGGCAATATTGTACATATTCGCGCGGATAATTCCGTGCGTTGCCTTCAGCGATATTCGCCGGTATCGCTACCGCCGCCCGACGCAGTTGCTGGCTGAGCCCAAATCTTTCCTCGGCAGGAAAGTGACCGGTCACTTTGTAGACTTGCACAACGAGTTTCATTGCCAGATTCCAAACCTTCAATTGCTCGACTGGGTCAGCCATCTCGTTCCCCAAAACTGTGCTACGCAAATCTTCGCGCAGGAGTGAGGAGTGTGTCTATGACTCAAATGAGCTATTTGGGGACCCAGTAGTTGCCAGTCCCTAGTCCCCAGTCCCTAGTCCCGTCGTTCGAAAAGGGAGGCCGTCGTGTCCGACAAGAAAGTCGCTGCCCTCGTCGAGTTTCCGCTCAAAGGTGTGTGGTTCTACGATCGCTACACCGAGGCCGAGGTCCACGCCCACCGCTGTGGACAGGTTATCGCCCGCGCGCAGACTGCCTATCAGGACGTAATGATTCAGCAGTTCGACCACCTGGGCCGCTGCCTGGTCGTGGACGGGAAGATTCAGTCGGCCGAAGTCGACGAGTACATCTATCACGAACTGCTGGTACATCCGGCGATGATCGCCCATCCCAACCCCAGGCGCGTGCTGGTCTGCGGCGGTGGGGAAGGCGCCCCACTGCGCGAGATCCTGCGGCATCCCACGGTCGAATCGGTGGTGATGGTGGATATCGATCGAGAGCTGGTGGCGCTGTGCCGCGAGCATCTACCGTCCTGGCACCGCGGCGCGTTCGACGATCCCCGTGTGCAGGTACGCCATGGCGACGCGCGCGCCTATGTGGAACAGGCCGGCGAGCGGTTCGACGTCGTCATCAATGACATCACTGATCCAATCGAGGGCGGTCCGAGCAAACTGCTCTTCACCCGCGAGTTCTACGCCTCAGTAGCGCGGGTGCTCAACCAGGACGGAATATTCGTTACCCAGGCCATCGGCGTCCATTACGACGCCGGTGACCGTCTGCACGCGGCGATCCACCGGACGGTTCGGGAGGTGTTCCCCCACACCCGATCTTACTGCGACTTCGTCATGTCGTTTGATTACCCGTGGGCATTCGTCGCCGGATCCAGCCGCGACGTTTGGAGCGGCCTGTCTCCAGCTGAGATCAACCAGCGCCTGCAGGCCCGCAAGATCCGGCTGCGTTTCTACGATGGCGAAACCCACATACGAGTCATGAGTCTGCCCTTGCCGCTGCGGACACTCATAGCGAATGAGCGCACCGTGATCACAGATCAGGAACCTCTGACTGTGAAGTGATTTGTGATTCGTGATTAGTGATTCGGAACTGCCCCAACCTCTCGTCCATTCGTTTTCGCTGCGAATCACAAATCACGAATCACTAATCACCGCCAGTCCGTTTGAAAGGGATCTCATTGCGCATCGAACTCACTGAAGACCAGCGAATCCTCCATCGGACCGTACGAGCGTTTGCGGCGGCCGAATTGAAGCCACACGCCGCGGCGCGGGACAGGGAAGGTAAGTTTCCCCTCGCGCTTGTCCCTAAACTGTCGTCGCTGGGGTTGCTGGGACTCACCGTTCCGCAGGAGTACGGCGGAGCGGAGCTGGACATGGTCAGCGCCATGCTGGCAATCGAGGCTGTGGCGTGGGGTGATGCATCCATTGGCCTCACGGTCGCGTCGCACAACTCCCTGTGCACCGGCCACATTCTCCTTTTCGGGAATCCCGAGCAAAAGGGCCGCTACCTTCCCTCGCTGGCGCAGGGGCAGGCGTTGGGCGGGTGGTGCCTGACCGAGCCGGCCGCCGGCAGCGACGCCGCCGCGATCGAGACGCGCGCGGTCCGTCGCGGGAGTGGGTGGGTCCTCAACGGCGCCAAGACATTCGTGACGCAGGGCAGCGTGGCAGGCGTCTATGTTGTGCTGGCCGTGACCGATCCGCTGTCCGGGCGTCACGGTATTTCGGCGTTCATCGTCGAGCGGACCGCGGCGGGCCTGCGGATCGGTAAGAAAGAGGATAAGCTCGGCCTGCGCGCGAGCGATACCGCGGAGGTCGTTTTCGACGATTGCCAGGTGCCGGCGGAGACCCTCATCGGCGCGGAAGGGGAGGGGTTTCGTCAGGCGATGCGCGTGCTGGAACGCGGGCGCATCGGCATCGGGGCCATGGCGGTAGGCATCGGCCGCGCAGCGCTCGACGACAGCATCGCCTACGCCACGCAGCGCAGGGCGTTTGCCAAGAGGCTGGCCGAGCACCAGGCCATCCAGTTCATGCTCGCCGACATGACGATGGAGCTGGATGCGGCCTGGCTGTTGGTGCTGCGGGCGGCCCAACTGGCGGATCTGGGACAACCCTTTCGCCGCGAGGCGTCCATGGCGAAACTGTACGCGTCCGAGGCCGCGGCCCGCGCGACCAGCAAAGCGGTGCAGATCCACGGCGGCTATGGCTTCATCAAAGACTATCCCGTCGAACGCCATTACCGTGACGTGAAGCTCACGGAGATCGGCGAGGGAACCTCTGAAATCCAACGAATCATCATTGCCAAATCGCTGCTAGAAGGGAAGAATCGAGATTAGGACTGGGCAGACTGGGGAGACTGTATGATGAAGTCGCATCCATTCCTGGCCCGCCTCGAGCAGGGCGTCCTGCTGGCGGACGGCGCCATGGGCACACTCCTCTACGCCCGGGGTGTGGCATTTGACCAGTGTTTTGACGAGCTGAATCTCAGCCGCCCGGAAGTCGTCCGCCAGATTCATCTGGACTACATCGCCAGTGGCGCCGAACTCATCGAGACGAACACCTTTGGCGCCAACCGCTTTAAGCTCGGCCAGCACAATCTCGCCCACCGTGTCGCGGAGATCAGCCACGCCGGCGCGGCCCTGGCCCGCGAGGCGGCGGGCACGGCGAACCGGCACGTCTTCGTCGCGGGGTCGATGGGTCCGATTGGCCGGCCCATGGCGCCGCTGGGTGCGATTACTCCCGAGGACGTCCGCAGCGCCTACGCCGAGCAGGCGACCGCCCTGGTCGAGGGCGGCGCAGATGTCCTGATCCTGGAGACATTTACGGACTTGAACGAGTTGCTGGAGGCTGTGCGCGGGGTGCAGAGCGCGACGGCGGTTCCGCTGATCGCGCAGATGACGTTCACCCAGGATGGCAAGACGATGCTGGGGCACGAGCCGCGTGAGATTGTCCGTGCGCTGGAACAGATGGACGTGGATGTCATCGGCGCCAACTGCAGCGTGGGATCGCAGGGCATTCTTGAGGTGCTGCAGCAGATGGCCGCCGGCGTCACCCGCGCCCGCTTGTCGGCCATGCCCAACGCAGGGTTCCCCGCCTACGTCGGGGGCCGGTACATCTACTTTTCTAATCCCGCGTACATGGCGGGGTACGCGGCCCAGCTCGCCGCGGTGGGGGTGCGCGTCATTGGGGGCTGCTGCGGCACCACTCCGGAGCACATCGCGGCGATGCGACGCGCCCTGGCTGAACCGGTGGAGCGCGCTGTGGATCTGACAATCCCCGCCGACCTGCGGTCCTCCCGCCCGGCCGAGTCTGAGCCCGTCGCGCGACCGCAAGACCCGACGCCCTTCGCCCAGAAACTCGGCAGGTCGTTCGTCATTACCGTGGAGATCGATCCACCGCGCGGCGTGCACGACCGCCGCGAACTGGATGGCTGCCGGCGTCTCAACGATGCGGGCGTGGACGTGATCGACGTCGCCGACAATCCGATGGCCCGCCTGCGCATGAGCCCGTGGGCGATGTGCGCGCGCATCCAGGCCGAGGTCGGTGTGGAGACGGTGTTGCACTTTACGACACGCGACCGGAACCTGGTGCGGCTGCAGTCCGACCTGCTGGCGGTGCACGCGCTGGGCATACGCAACGTGCTGGTGCTGCGGGGCGATCCGCCGCAAATGGGCGACTATCCCAACGCCACCGCGGTCTCAGATGTTAAACCGTCCGGCCTGGTCCGGCTGATCAAGAAGTTCAACCAGGGCCATGACGTCGCCGGCAACGCCATCGGGACGCCGACCGGGTTCACCGTCGGCGTGGCGCTCAACCTGGCCGCTCCCGATCTCGACAAAGAGGCCAGGATCCTGGAGCGCAAGGTTGCCGCCGGCGCGGATTTCATCTGCACGATGCCGATTTATGAGCCGGAAGCCCTTGATCGCTTTGAGCGGATCATGGGCGGACTGCCTGTGCCGGCGTTGCTCGGGGTGCTTCCGCTGGTCAGCCACCGGCATGCGGAATTCCTGCACAACGAATTGCCCGGCTTTGCCATCCCGGCGTGGGTGCGCGAGCGCATGCATCAGGCTACCGACGCCAGGCAGGAAGGGATCAGGGTCGCAGTCCAGTTGATGGAGGCCGTGCGCCTTCGCGTGGGCGGTGTGTACCTGGTTCCGTCGTTTGGACGCTATGACGGCGTGCTAGAACTCGTGCGCCTTGCACGCCAACCCGCAAAAACCTAAACTGACGTAGACGGCGCTCAATGTCGTCATTGCGAGGGGCGTAGCCCCGAAGCAATCTCCGTGAACAGAGATCGCCACGGCCCTGCGGGCCTCGCGATGACAGAGAGAAGGGCGCTTAAAGGAGATTGGATTGATCACTACCGTCATCGGAAATTACCCGAAAATTCCGGACATGCCTGCGCCGGGCAAGTGGCGCAGCGCAGTCGAGAAATTCCAGAAGGGCCAGCTGACCGAGGCCGAGCTCCATCAGGTAGAAGACGAGGTCACACTCGAAGCGATCCAGGACCAGGTGGACGCCGGAGTGGATCTGATCACCGACGGTCACATCCGCTGGGATGATGGCCAGACGTACTTCGCCAGGCGCCTGCGCGGGCTGTCGATCAACGGGCTGCAGCGCTACTTCGACACCAACATCTACTTCCGCGAACCCGTGGCGGAGGGCGAGATTGCCTGGGTTGAACCGATTTCGGTGCGAGACTTCGAGTTCGCCCGGCAGCATAGCCCACGGCCGGTGAAGCCGGTCGTCACGGGGCCGTTCACCCTGGCCAAACTGGGCCGCAACACGCACTATCCCTCAGGACGAGAGTTTGTGCTGGCGCTCGCCCGCGCCCTTAACGCGGAGCTGCGCGCGCTGCAGGCTGCGGGCGCGGAGATCATCCAGGTCGACGAGCCCGCTTTATGCCAGCATAAGCAAGAATATCCGGTGTTTGCCGAGGCGATGGCCGCGCTCGTTGATGGCGTGAGGGCCAAGAAAGTCTTGTGCACCTACTTCGGCGATGTCGGCGGAGTGTATCCCCAACTGCTGCAGCTGCCGTTCGACGTGATCGGGCTCGACTTCGTGGCCGGCTATCGCAACTGGGACGTCATCGCGCGGGCACCGTTTACCAAGACGTTGATGGCCGGTTTCCTCGATGCCCGCAACACCCGGTTGGAGACGGTCGATGAAATCAAGGGGGCCGTCCGCCGAATCACCAGTATCGTGCCGCCCGACCGGTTGATGATCGCTCCCAGCGCGGGGCTCGAGTTCCTGCCGCACGGGGTTGCGAAGAAGAAGCTCGAGCGGCTGGTGGAAGGCACCCGCGCCGCCAGTCAGACGCTGAAAGGGGTGCGCGCATGAGCCTTCCTCTGCTTCCCACGACCGCGGTCGGCAGCTACCCGAAGCCCGCCTCACTCATCGAGGCGCGGCGCAAGTTTGCCCGGAAACACCTCTCCAAGGATGAACTCACAGAGCTGGAACGGCGCGCGACGCGGGAGTGGATTCAGATCCAGGAAGACGCCGGCATGGACCTGCTGGTGGACGGCGAGCAGTACCGCGGGGACATGGTGGCCTATTTCGCCGATGAGATGGAAGGGTTCGCCATCGCCGGTCTCGTCCGCTCCTACGGGAACCGGTATTATCCCAAACCGGTGGTGGTTGGGCCGGTAGGGCGCCGCCACCCGGTTACCGTGGAGTGGTTCAAGTACGCGCAGTCGCTCACCAGCAGGCCGGTCAAAGGCATGCTGACCGGGCCATACACGATTGCGGAGTGGTCGTTCAACGAGCACTATCCGACCCGCCGGGAACTCGTCCTGGAGCTCGCCCGCGCGATTCATCAGGAGGTCATGGATCTGCAGCACGCCGGCGCGAAGTACATCCAGATAGATGAGCCGGCGATCCACACCCGGCCGGAGGAAGATTTTGCCCTGGCAGTGGAGGCGATGGACATCGTCACCGACGGGGTCAGCGCCTACACGGTGAGCCACATCTGCTACGGCGACGTGCCCAAGATCTATCCCGCGATGCTCAAACTTGCCGTCAACCAACTCGACCTGGCTCTAAAGAATGAGGAGTTCGCGCTCCTGGAGACGTTTAAGAAGGCCCCGTTCACCAAGGACATCGGCCTGGGCGTGGTGGACGCGCACTCGCACCGCGTGGAATCTGTGGAGGAGATCGCGGAGGGCATCCGCCGCACCCTCCAGGTGATTCCGGCCAAACAGATCTTCATCTCCCCGGACTGCGGCCTGAAGACGCGGATGACCGAAGAGACCGTGGGCAAACTTCGGAATATGGTGGAGGCGACGAAACTCGTCAGGAACGAACTGACGGGAACACGGGAACACGGGAACGCGGCAACGCGGGTACGATGATTTCCTCAGCCAAACCGTTCTTAGTCTGTCATCGCGAGGCCCGCAGGGCCGTGGCGATCTCCTCTCCTGCGCTGTCATCGCGAGCGGAGCGAAGCGATCTCCTCTCAACAGGAGATTGCCACGGGGCTTCGCCCCTCGCAACAGGGGAGATTGATGTAGTCGATGGTTAGAGTCGAAGGCCACCGTCTCGTCCGCGCCCCCGTTCACAAGGTATTCCAACTCATCAGCCACCTGGAAGCGCAGCCCCGGGTCACAGGATTGTGGCTGGCGGCGGATGTGCTGGAGCGCAAGTCCAATACCGTGACCATCCAATACCGAGGCTATTTCGGCGGCATGCCCATCGAATCGATCCAGCGCGCGACGCTGTACCCACCTCAGCGCGTGGAGTTCCGCCAGACCCGCGGCGCCCTCAAGGCGTTTCGCGGCGAGTACGTGCTCAAGCCGATCGATGGAGAGACTGAGCTGGCGATGACGGTGGAGGCGGAGGTCGGAATCCCGCTCATCTCAGAGGCGTCGGCCCGGTTGATCCTGCACGCGTTCGTCGAGCGGAGCCTGGAGAAGTTTAAGCTGACGGCAGAGCGCGATCTTCCTCGGGTCCAGCGCCGCCCGCAAGAAGCGGCGGCAACAGCCGAGACCGCACCGGTCGAACCCACCGGGCCCGAGCCGCCCGCAAGTGAACCACCTCCCGAAGCCCCTCGACCGGCTTTACCGCCGCAACCGCAGCAACAGCAAGCGGGCGCACCGTCGGCGGACAGCGGCGGCCCAGTCCGGCGCCGCAGGCGTCGCCGGCGGAGAAGACGCGGCCGCGGAGGTGGAGGCGGGGGCCCGACTACGATTCCTCCCTCTCCCCAGGGGAGAGGGTGAGGGTGAGGGGTCGGTTACTACTCCCTAGTCCCCATCCCTAATCCTGTAATTGGAGGTTTAATCGTTGAGTCCCAAAATGCCGACTCCCGTAGAGCTCGGCAGCGTCACCGACAAGACTCTCTCGATCAAGTGGTCCGACGGCCACCAGTCTACCTACACCTGGATGTCGCTCCGCCTGCACTGCCCCTGCGCCCGGTGTAGGGGAGAGTTTGGATATCATCCTCAACCGCCGACAACGAAGGATATTCCGGCGACCATCCGCGCCATGAGCATGAGCCGGGTCGGCGCCTATGCTCTCCGCTTCGTCTGGTCCGACGGACACGACACAGGTATCTATCCCTTCAACATGCTCCGGAATGACCTTTGCGAGTGTGACGAGCATCGGAGCGAACGGGAACGCGGGAACGCGGGAACGCGGGAACGCGAGTAGGCTGTTGTCGCGAGGAGGGATGCGACGAGTCAATCTCGGATGCTTGTCATTGCGAGGCGCCGCAGGCGCCGTGGCAATCTCCTCTAACCCGCGAGATTGCTTCGCCCCTTTGGGGCTCGCAATGACAAACATGTCAGTCTGAGGAGGTTGTGGTTGTGGCAACGGTAACTCCCGAACTGCACAAGAACCTTATCAACGGCAAGTGGGTTGAGGCTCGGAGCCGTCAGACGATGCCCTCCACCAACCCGGCCACAGGCGAAGTCCTGGGGGTCGTGCCCAAGTCAGGCCCCGAAGACATCACTGCTGCGGTCGAGGCGGCCAAGAGCGCGTTTGAGCAGTGGCGGAAGTACCCCGCGCCACGGCGCGCGGAGATCCTGTTCCGCGCCGCCGAGATGCTGGTCAAGGAAAAAGAGAACCTGGCCCGTCTGATGACGCAGGAGATGGGTAAGGTGCTCGCCGAGACCCGCGGGGACGTGCAGGAAGCGATCGACATGACGTACTTCATTGCCGGCGAGGGACGCCGCCTGCACGGCTACACAGCCCCCAGCGAGATGCCCAACAAG
>Ga0209803_1002997_pt1 | contig 10316 bp, 11 predicted proteins | sample GraSoiAngelo_138_FD_185895 | JGI IMG/M metagenome (GOLD analysis project Ga0209803, IMG submission 185895) | Grasslands soil microbial communities from the Angelo Coastal Reserve, California, USA - 14_0929_09_40cm (SPAdes) (version 2) | ecosystem: Environmental > Terrestrial > Soil > Grasslands ... | reverse complement strand
AGGAGGCCAACCGTAATCACTACTGTCGCGCTAAGATTATCGGAGACGTATTGGCGGAGGTAGAGGTTGTTCTGATAATCCAGGATCAGAGCCAAAAGCTCGCCGAGCGATATTACAATCAGGAATACGAGGATTCCTATCCAGCGAGCTTGGTAAGAACCTGGCTTGCTCAACGCGCGCACACATTGCCGTAGAGAGTGCCAAGGCTGGCTTTCTAGGCTATTTACGCGTAATCTACAAAATATCCGTGGAAATGGTTAAGTCTCAAGCAGGCTGCCTTGCAGTCTTGCGTCTCAAGAGAAACACTGAAGGAGTTACCACTTCGGCCCAATTCGCAGTAGTCGGCGGAGAACGTCAGAGCTGGGCGGTCTATGGTGGACTTGTCTTCACAATGTTCATCTGGGGACTCGCTTGGCCAGTTGGAAGACTCCTCGCGACAAATCAGAATCTTCCCCCTGTCTCTATCGCCGCGCTAAGATACGCCATCGTCGTCCCCGTGTTATTCGCCATTCTCTGGCTCAAAGAGGGCTCTTTCAAGATCAACCGATCCTGGATACCAACACTCGTTGTAATGGGGATTCTCAATACAACTCTCTACCAGATCTTCTTCCTTTACGGCGTCAAATACGCAGCCGCTAGCGACGACTCGCTAGTAATTGGGATAGGACCTGTACTCATCGCTATCATGGCAAGCTTTGTTCTCAAAGAGCGATTCACATGGACCAAGATTCTCGGCTTCGCTTCCGGGTTAGCAGGAATCATTACAATCTCTATACTCTCTCCCAACACTCAAGTCCTCAACAGACCGCTAGGCGTGACCCTTGTCTTCGGCGGCGCAACCGCATACGCTCTCTACACCGTCCTACTGAGAAGATTCCTCTCGAAGAACCGCGCAGACAATAATGGACCTCAACAATCCTCTCTATCAATCCTAACATGGATCAGTCTCTTCGGTTGGTTCTTCCTAATCCCCTTCTCGCTCCTTGAAGCACCTTGGACTTACACATGGGACACTGGCTCATGGCTCGGAATTATCTACCTGGCCGTTCTCTCGACCATAGTCGGATATTTCCTCTACATCGAAGGTGTTTCGAAGATTGGGGCTGGGAGGTCAGCGATCTTCGGCAATCTCGTCCCGGTCTTCGGTGTCCTAACTTCCGTTTTCATCGGTGAAAACCTGAGCCCCTGGACCGCTGTTAGCTTCCTACTCATATTCGCGGGAGTCCTCCTCGTCAACCGGCAAGTGAAGAACTCCGGTTCCTGAGCCCATTTCTAATACCCCTAACCCCGAGAGAGCACAGGGAGCCGTACCTCAATTGGCCCTAGACCTTTCAGCGTCGTCACGGAATGCTGAGAAGCGTCTCTGGATTGCTCTCGTCGTATCATCAGCGATTGTAATTGTAGAGTTCACGGGAGGCTTCTTTGGCCAGAGTCTCGCATTGATCAGCGACTCCGGCCATGTACTAACCGATGTTCTGGCAGTAGGAGTGGGAATTCTTACTCTCCGATTGGGTCGGAAGCGTCATACTGCGAGACGGACCTTTGGATATCATAGAGCAGAGATATTCGCCGCGTTGATCAACGGATCGATCCTCATAGCCGTTGCTTTTCTAATAATCTACGAAGCATATCTAAGACTCCAGCAACCGCCCACCGTCCAAGGCCCGCTAGTTCTAGCAATCGCATCGATCGGCCTTCTGGGAAATCTCAGCATTGCCGGACTGCTGTCCCGATTGGGAGGGGCCAATCTCAATGTTCGAGGAGTGTTCCTCCATACTGTCGGTGATGCCCTATCATCTGTGGCCGTGATCGTCAGCAGCCTCATCGTCATACTCACCGGCTACCAGGGAATAGACTCGCTTGCAGCAGCCATAATCGGAGTTCTCATCATGCTTAGCGCATACCGCCTCGTAAGAGACTCGACAAACATCCTGCTAGAAGCCACTCCCAGACAGATGGATCTAGAAACCATAGCCAAGACAATTAGTAGCGTCAACGGAGTAAGGGGGGTCCACGATCTCCATGTCTGGACGATAACCTCCGGCCTCTATGCTCTAAGTGGGCATATCACAGTGGACACTGACAGCATCAGTGAAAGTTCAACCATAGTGGAGAGGATAGAAGCCAAGCTAAAGGAGTCTTTTGGGATAGAACACGTTACCCTTCAAGTCGAGAAAGAGACACTTGAGAGTATTCAGGAACACGAATCGTCCACGATTTGACCGAATGAGGATCTTTCTACCGATTCCCAGAGCCTTGGGGTCTTGGGACGGCCAGCGCGTTCAACTCGTCAAATGTGATCGCGCCCTCGATTAGGTTCTCGTAGGTTCCTTTCTCAAGCACCTCCTTGGCCGCCCGTTTCAGCAGGCCCATCGCCGCATAAGATGGGCTGGGACCGAAGCTCACGCGAGCGATACCAAGCCTCTGCAGCTCACTAATCGGTGGCAGACTCTTTCTCACCATAACATTGATCGGAAAGTCCAACGCCTTCACAAAGTTCGTGATGGAATCCGCATCCACGAGACCCATCGGGTAGACGCAATCAGCCCCCGCATCCCTATAGGCCGTGGCTCGACGAACTGCCTCCTTTAATCGCGCCCCTTCATCACCCTCAGCAAATCTCAGCGCGTCAGTCCGTGCATTAATTACGAGAGGAATCCCTGTAGTCTCACCTAGCTTTCTGATCGCCTTGACATTCTCGACCTGTCTCTCAATCGGGTAGAGTTTCTTCGTTGCATGAGTAAAGTCTTCGATGTTTATTCCGACAGCTCCCGTCTTTAGAATCGCCTTGACTGTCACGAGAACCTCTTTTGTGGTCTTTCCAAAGCCGGCGACAACATCAGCGGAGAGCGGAACCGACAAGACTCTGGCAATTCTCCCAACTGCCGAGACAAACTCGGTTCTACCAATCACTTCACCGTCAGGATAGCCTAAGGAGACCAGCATACCGGCGCTGGATGTCGCGATTGCAGGGAACCCTGCATCCTCAAACAAGCGTGCACTCGGAACATCCCATCCGTTCGGAAGAATCAGAATTCGCTTCCCATGGTGGAGCGCGCGAAAATCCTCCGCCTTCTCCTTTTGAGATTTCAAGGGCATCTGGGTTCACTCGTCTGTACTACGTTTGCTTTGTTTCAATGATTCTCTTGCCCTTAACCAGTTCTCCGGGAACCATCCTCAAAGCTTCCGGGTTTAGATTCTCTGGGAAAAGCTCGGGATGTATTATGTGAGCTAGGATCTCAAGCCCATCAACCACTCTGGGACCTGACCTGCTGAAATACGCGGACGCATTGACCGCATAGATTCTGGAGGACTGGAATGCCGGGATCTTCTCCCATCCTTGGTATGATGCCAGCACATGGGCTTCTTCCATGACCTGGTTTGCATCGAACCCGCATGGAGAAAGAACGATAATCTCAGGCCTGTACTCAAAAACTTCTTTCCAACCAATTCTATGGGAAGGCTTGCCAATACGGCCAAGCCCTTCGACCCCTCCAGCGTAATCTACCATCTGAGGAATCCAGTGTCCGCCAGCCCACGGAGGCCGGAGCCATTCCATGAAGAAGACACGCGGTTTATTTTGCACAGTTTGCGTTTTCTCTCTAACCCTGTTTATTCTCTGCAGCATCTGCGCAACAAGTTTCTCAGCTTCTGCCAGCTTGCCTGTCATCCTGCCAACCAGGAGAATATTGTCAACGATCTCCTCCAGATTCGTAGGCTCCAGTGAGACGATCTTTGTATCCGCATCCAATACCCGTGCTGCTTCCTTGACCTTCGTATAGGAAACAGCGCAAACATGGCAGAGTTCCTGCGTCAGAATAATATCCGGCTTCAACTTCTCCAGAAGTTTTTCGTCAATCTCGTAAATGGCGCCGCCGCGTTGCTCAACTTCCCGGTCAACCTCAAGGCTTCGGTGGATCTTTTGGTGAATCGTCGACTTCGTCAAAACGGGCCGGTTAGAAGCCTCAGGAGGATAATCGCACTCGTGGGACACTGCGACAACTTGGTCCGCAAGCCCAAGTGCGAATGCAATCTCTGTGGCGCTGGGAAGTAGCGAGCAGATTCTCATCTTGTGCCTTGCTCGTCCGCTAGATGCAGCGAAAGGATATATTTAACGGGCGGGTAACTTTGCCCGCTCCCTCAACTATGACCAACAACCCTACGGGTTCTGTCCTCGACAGGCGATCCACCAAAGTCATGATTACGACCGTCTTCACAGCTCTGGCACTTGCAACCAATTATGCGCTCATCGGCATACCAAATGTCAAGATCATGGACACGCTGGTATTCATCGCGGCTTTGTTCTTCGGCCTCCGACTCGGAATCGGAGTCGCAGCGTCCGTCTGGCTAGTATACGGATTCGTAAACCCGAACGGCGTGGACACTTTTCTTATGTTGTCATTCCTGATGGTAGGAGAGTGTTTCTACGCTCTCGCTGGTGTAGCCCTCAAGAAGAGCTTCGTGACCAGGGATCTTGTAAAGGGAACGAAGGAGTATCAACGCCTGAGCATCATATTCGGACTCGTCGGGCTACTATCGACCTTTGCTTATGACGCATTAACGAACTTTGGCAGCTGGATTTTCAGAACAGGTTCTCTCTACCAGGATTTTGTCTTCGGCAACATTATCGGGGTCCCGTTTTCGATCGCGCATGAAGCTAGCAATGTCATCTTCTTCGCAACCATCGCTCCCGCCATCATCGTTGCGGCAACGCGTCTCGGTCTTAGAACTTCGCCGGATGCGGCTTAGATTGGCATCCAATATCATTGGCGGTCACAAGGCGTTGTTCGCTATCCTGTTTCTAGTTGGGGTTGGAATCGTTGCATTCCAGGCCGGCGCGTACTATTACTATCAGAAATCTAGTGCTTGTCCAGATCCGTGTCGGGTTTCCACGCTTATGGTCGAGACCCTGATAAATTATGGAAACGGGACAAGTCATTGGTTCAATGAGACCGATGTGCGTTCCGATTGGAACTTCTATCAACTAACGAGTTCTGTCGCAAGAGTTCAGGCCACGTATTATCCTTCTGCATCTGAGCACTTGATCACAGGGATAAATGGGGTCCAGAGCAGTGGTCAATATTTCTGGAGCTTATGGGCCGTATGCGAGAATTCCAAGGCATGGTTTGCTACGAATGTCGGTGCCGACGCGATTCACTTTACGACTTATCACACACTTGCCTGGTATTACCAGGCGACGAACTCGCAGGACTCGTCCAAGTGGGACCCGCCTGTTCCCGGAGCCGCAAAAGTGAACGTGTGCTAGGATTCAGGCTTTACCGTCGGCTCTGTCTTGTTCAATGCTCTCTTTCGCTCTACGGCAGACCGTTCCATACCCACCGCCACCGGGCGTTGTCACAGTCAGAACGTCACCACCATTCGCAGGGAGAGTTGTCTTTGAGGACAAACTCGTGATCCTGTTCCCTCGAATAAGTCCATACGTGCCCGGAGATCCCGAATTTCCTCCAAACAATCCGTAGGGGCCACGGCGCTGTCGCTCTCCCATCAATGATATAGTAGATCCTTCAGCCAACACCTCCGTATCTCTCCTGATTCCTAGTCCTCCACGAGATCTTCCTCGTCCACCGGACCCTCGCACTAGCTCGTATCTCCTGACCCTCAGAGGGTAGGCAGATTCTAACGCCTCGACGGGCGTGTTCAGAGTATTCGTCATGTGGCTATGAGTCCCGTCGACACCATCCTTGTTGTACCGTGCGCCGAACCCGCCGGCGATGGTCTCATAATAGGTGAAATACTTCCCAGTACGAGGGTCAACCCCTCCGATGGTCACATTGTTCATCGTTCCTTGACATGCGGCACAGACTCTCTGTGGGATAATACTGGAGAAGGCCTTGAGGGTCACGTCAACGATCCGTGTCGACGTTTCCACATTTCCACCTGCCACTGGTGCTGGTGGCTCTGCCCTAACAATCGTCCCGGATGGTGCTTTGACCTCGATAGGTTTGAAGCAGCCTGCGTTTGCTGGCATCGAAGGATCCGTCACACATCTCACCACGTAATAGACCGCTGAGAGAGTGACGCTGTACACGGCGTTTAAGGGTCCCTGAACTTGCTTTGAAGAACCGGAGAAATCAAACGCGACAGATTCTCGACCAACGGTGACCTTGACCTTGATTGGGATGTCGGTTGTGCCAAACCCATCGTCATCGAGATAGTCAATTGCAGAGGATGATTTTCTCGGCAGCTCACGAATTCTCTTGATCATCAATTCTTCAGAGTAATTGATCAATTGACTCATTCCGGACTCGACAGTGGATACGCTCGATTTTTTCAACAGCTCAACAAGGCGTTTCGCGCCAACAAGATTTGCGGCTCGTTGTGCTCTGAGATCTCCCAATCTCTCATCAGGCGTCCGCACATTCGAAAGCACAAAGTCCAAGATTTGCCGGTTGGGTTTGCCCTTTGACCAAAGTTTGACAGGGGGAATTCGGATACCCTCCTGGTTGACATCTCTCGATAGAGCAGACATGCTCCCTGGCGCAACTCCTCCGACATCAGAATGATGGGCACGGTTTGCTGCAAATCCGACTAATCTGTCCTTGAAGAAGATCGGTGAGACCATCGTAATGTCGGGGAGATGGGTCCCGCCTCGATATGGGTCGTTAAGGATGACATCGTCGCTTTCCGAAAGGTCGTTTTCGAAGTCTTTCAGAACGGCCAGCACCGAGTAGGGCATCGCGCCGAGATGAACCGGTATGTGCTCCGCCTGGGCTACTAGTTGCCCCGAGGCATCGAAAAGGGCACAGGAGAAATCTCTCCTCTCTTTGATGTTGGGAGAGAAGCTCGATTTGCGAAGAACGACCCCCATTTCTTCTGCGATCGAGATGAGCGAGTTCTTGAGAATCTCAAACGAAACAGGGTCAAGCAATTCCGATCTTTCTCCACATTAGACCCCTAGCGATGTCTCTTGGGTTTCCATAGCAGTTGGTATGCCCGGTGTATTTTGTCTGCTGATTTGTCAAGTTCCTTTCGGGAGGGTCTGGAGCTATGGCCGGCTGATATCCGGAATTTGTCTCCTTGGAATCTTGGGATCACGTGCATGTGGAGGTGAAGGATCTCTTGTTGCGGTTCTCCATCTGCCAGGAAAAGGTTGATTCCTTCACATCTTAAGCCCGACTTGCGGATGGCATGTGCTACGCGCATGGTGATCTTGAAAAGATACATGCCCATTTTATCCTCCATACTCGCTAGAGCTGGAAAGTGTTTCTTCGTGATAACTAGAACATGACCCGGGTTTGCTGGGGCAATCGTCATCAACGCCATGGTCTTCTTGTCCTCATACACCACACTCGCCGGTGCTCTGCCGCTCACTATTTTGCAGAATATGCAATTCTTCATGGGCTGAAAACCTGATTTATTGGCTCTGGCGGCATCGAGCTTATATGGCGCCGAAGCGTGGAGCGGGTAACTTTGCCCGCTCCCAAACACGCGCTAAAAACCGCAATCGGGGTCGTTATTCTCTTGGTCCTCAGCACCTTCATGCCCGCACACTTTGCGAGTGGGACAACGACATCTCAAGCGTCTGCCATAAGATCCTCTCTGAACTGGTTGTCCAATAATGAGAAAACAGATGGGTCTTTCGAGAGCTTTCCTCAAATCCCAACGCCCGGTGCGGCGCTTGCACTTTGGTTAAACGACTCTCAATCCGCCCAAGCTGCAAAGTCTTTCACATGGCTTGCTTCCCAGCTTGACAACTCGTCAAGCTATGCGTGGGGAGAGGCGGACGTTCCGGGAGAGATGTTGTACACCTTGGGTGCATCGAACAATGTTGGATTGCTTAACAATTTCGCGTTTGTTTCGTCTGAGCTTGGAGTATACCAGCAACAGGGTAGCGGGTTCATTGGTTACTATGCCCAGTTACCGGATGGTAGCTATGCACAGGTCGCTACAAGCGTCGATACGGCAATGGCGCTTTGGGGCATGTTCAAGGCCAACTCTCCGATCTCCTATGATAATCGAACGTTTGCACTCAACTATCTTCTGTCACTTCAGAACGTTGATGGAAGCTTCAATCTGACAAAAACAATCCCCCAGAGTTCTACAGATGCCCTCGGACCGGAGCCGATCAGCGTGACCGCACTCGTGCTCTTGGCGCTGAGATATGCGGGGAAGTACACCGCAGACGACAATCGTGTGTCGAAAGCCTTGGACTTTCTCGCCAAAACGATATCCAAGAACTTTACAACCACTGGGGATCACAAGGGTCACGTCTACGGCGCTGCTTTGTCTGCATTGGCCTTTCAGGCATACGGCCGAACTGTTCAAGCACTAGCCTCAGTTGCCTTCACCCTGACCCAGCAAAATTCCGATGGCAGTTTTCTGGATGCTGCCCGAGGATCTTCTCAAAAGACTCTTGATACCGGCTGGGTAGCTATCGCGTTGGAGCAGGTTCAACCGGGTCCGTTGTTCAGTTCTTTTCTGTCTCCGATAGTATTTGTCGGGATAATTGTCGCTGTAGGGGTCGCCGCAGTTGTTGCTATCCTGGCTGTCTTTCTGGTGATGAGGAGGCGTGGGATCAATCAAACAGTCGCTTCTGGAGCAGTCCTTACCGTTCTTACCTATTAGAGTAGAAAACAGGAATTGGAAAAATCGCCTATTATCAGCCCTGATCTCGAATCTGGAACGTGCCTAGAAGTTCTCCAGCAAATTGTTCGGGAAAAGGCCTAGATTTCCAGCATTGGACTTTTTCATCAAAGCCCAGATCACGCCCTGAATCGCAAAATTCGCCCGCTGTAATTGCCACACAGAAATTTCCCATGTCAAAAGGAGGATGGGGATAAGAGCAGAGCACCTCGCGACGCAAGAGTGGTTGAGGAAGAACTCTCGCGCCTCTGACTTCCATAAGAAATCATTGCGACCTTGGCTCCGAGCTTTCCTTCGATCCAGAGTCCGGGACGTTTCTGTAGAAGGCTTTCACATACGGTCTTGTAAGATAGATAATCGCGATGATAGATGTCGGAAACTCGATACCGTTCCCAGTGAGCAATCCAGAAAGCAGTTCAGGACTCGCACCCAGCGAGGATGCATCCAAGAAAATCGAAGATATGCTCGTTGCAATTCCAAGACTCCAAGCCCAACTCTTGCCTGTCCGGAGAACCAGCCCCGACAGAATCTTGAGAGAGCCGAGAGCCAACGCCACGAACGCTAGAATCAAAAGTATTGTTGAGATTAGTCCAACAGTTCCGGCCGGGAAGCCTATTCCTGCAAAGTCGGATGTATTGAGGACTGGCGGAAAGAGGATGTTTCCGACTCCGGCAAGTATGAGGTTTGCTCCACCGAGAATGGACAAGGCCGCGATGAAGGAGACACCTCTAGGCATCCTACCTTCAAGAACAGTGTCGTGCTTCACTAACACCTCTCTCAGAATAACGACGATTCCGACAAGCGCGAGAGGCGTTCCAAAACTCAACGACCCGAAAGCAAAGAGAATGAGAGAGAATCCTGTAACGAACACGCCCAGAAGGGCCAGCCCTTCACGGGTCATCAGATACGACACCTCCCTCCACAGCAGGCTGCGATACCTAATGACCAACAGAAGCAGTATGCTAGCCGAAATGGCTCCGATGAAGAAATCATAGGTCAGCTCAGACTGATAGTTGCCGAGGGTAAGTAGGAGTCCAACCTCGTCACCAATGAACCCTGCCCCGAGACCATACATCACCGCGTAGGCTCGGTCTAGCCGCTCACTCTTCCAAGTGATCGCAAGCCAGCCCGCAATCCCCATCAAAGCTATCCCATACCAGAAATGGTGGAAGTGAATTCCCTGCTGCTGAATCACAATATTCGGATTGAGTGTCGCGAAAAGCCGTGACCCGAAGAAACTGATTATGAACGATAATAGACCGATGAAGGAAAGGGCCGGACGAAAGGTGCCTATGTGAAACCTTTGGAGCATTGGAATCTGCGAGAATTAGTTTTGCAATTATAGGGTTTAGGACGCGGAAGCGTCGAAGCTCCTCATCCGTTCACTGCAGTTTCTGGGCCGTCGTCAAGATCTGTTGCCGTAGATAATTTCGTCACGTTCTTCGATAAGGGTACACTGAGGTCCTGCTGTTCACCCAGCTGGAAATTGTCCAGCTCATCAAAGTTGAAGGGGACCTGACCGTTGATGTACATCTTCATCTGCTCAACGCACTTCTGCACCTCAGCATCCGGTGTCTGTGCCATCTCCTTCTTCAACAAGACAACCATGGCATTCCAATACACTCGCTCCATCGCCGTCAACGAGGCGTTCGTAAAGGGGTTAACCTCGCTTGAGATGTAATTCTCGATCGGCTGGATCCTGAACCGTTTCA
>Ga0209803_1002991_pt1 | contig 10323 bp, 12 predicted proteins | sample GraSoiAngelo_138_FD_185895 | JGI IMG/M metagenome (GOLD analysis project Ga0209803, IMG submission 185895) | Grasslands soil microbial communities from the Angelo Coastal Reserve, California, USA - 14_0929_09_40cm (SPAdes) (version 2) | ecosystem: Environmental > Terrestrial > Soil > Grasslands ... | reverse complement strand
TCTTTCTTCTTCTGGACGATCTCCACTTCGAGGACGTCTCCCGGCGCGCTCCTCGGAACGAAAACGACACCCTGATCGGTACGCGCGAAACCGGATCCTCCGTATACCAGTTTCTCGATTGTGAGATGCATGATGTTGCACAAAGCATTCCCCTCCTCGCAGAGCTCTGCGAGGAGGGGAATGCTTTCCGTTACTTTCAAATCAGATAAAACAAGCTAAGGCGCGGCACCTGAAATCGCTCGAGCAGTTTTCTTCGCCACATCTGTTGCTCGAGCATAGAGAGTTGGGGTGCCGTCATGGTCGAACGGAATGGGTTCAATTCTCGATCGACGGCCTGCTTCAGGTCGATCATCGTCTTGTCGTCTGCCGTGACCTTCAGTTTCGCGATCAATTTTTCTTCCAGTGCCGCCAAGGCTTGTTCGGCGGCTCGCAAATCCTTACAACCGATGGCGCGCATTGATTCAGCAATGGCTGAATCGACGGGTGCGACCTCGTTTGCCAGTTTTTCGATATACTCCGCAACCTCCTGGTCCTGAAAGTCTGGCAGTTTGGGAGCTTCGACCAGCAGGTCCTTTTGTTCATCGCGGACTTGCTCGACTGACTTGACACAATAAGCTAACGAGCCGATATCGCGCTTTCGATTTGGATTTGAGAAGGCTCGTTCAATGCCTTTGAGAACGACATCTAGCGGGATCCCTTGTTCGAGCCAATTTTCCATGAGAACCCAATCCAGACAAGAGACGAGAGTGAATGAGCGACGCTTCGTTTGAAAGAAGCGCTCAATTTCGGTGAAGTAATTGAAGTAATCTAGTTCTGGATCCATCCGCCGCCGACAACCACATCGCCCCAATAAAACACCGCGGCTTGGCCGGGCGTGATGGCGCGCTGCGGTTCGTCGAATTCAACAGTGACCAGCCGTTCCTTGCGAAACACCGTTGCCGGCTTCGGCTCGAATCGGTTCCGGATTTGAACGTCGCATCGAATGGGAACGGTTAACATCTCGATGGCGATCCAGTTGTGATCGCGCACGGTGAACCGCCGGCGCTGCGGATCATCTCCAATAACGATGCAATTCAGCTCAGGATCGATCCGGACGACGTATTGCGGGCGGCCCGCCGCGATCAGGCCCTTGCGCTGGCCGACTGTGTATCTGTGAATTCCGGCGTGTGTTCCGACCACTTGACCGCTCTCGTTGACAATCGGGCCGGGCAATCGGGTCTCGGTTCCGGCATATTCTTCGACAAAATCGGCATACGACCGGCCTTCGACGAAACAGATTTCCTGCGACTCGGCCTTTTCCGACGTCGCCAGTCCATAACGCCGGGCAATTTCGCGCACTTCGGGCTTCGTCATTTCGCCCAGCGGAAACAATGTCTTTGAAAGCTGTTCTTGAGTCAGTCCGAACAAAAAATACGACTGGTCCTTGTTTCGGTCCTTGCCACGGAGCAACAGCCATCGGCCGAGCGCTTCGTCGTACTTGACGCGGGCGTAGTGTCCTGTCGCGACCCGGTCGGCACCGATTCCGGCGGCCTTTTCGACGAGATGGTGAAACTTCACATAGTTGTTACACAGGATGCACGGGCTCGGTGTTTCGCCTCGCAGATACGTCTGGACGAAAGGCGCAACGACGGTGTTCTCGAAGTCTTTTTCGAGGTTGAGAACGTAGTAAGGAATGCCGAGCTGCGTGGCCACACGGCGGGCGTCCCACAGATCATCCAACGAACAGCATCGGCCATTGTTGCGCCAAAGCTGCATCGACAGACCCATGATCTGCTCTTCGCGTTCCTTCAATAAAACAGCGGCTGTTGATGAGTCAACGCCGCCGCTCATGGCAACAGCAATCATTGAACTAAAAACCTTGGAGAACTTGTTTGATGGCGTCCGACGCAAGCACGCTGCAATGGATTTTAGACGCAGGCAAACCGCCAAGCGCTTTCGCGATCTGATCTTTCGTGATAAGCCTTGCCTCGGTAACATTCATTCCAACCAGCATCTCCGTCGCATAGGAACTCGTTGCAATGGCAGCGCTGCATCCCTGAGCTTTGAATTTCGCGTCCTGGATGCGGCCATCACTGACTTTCACCCACAGCTTCATGACGTCCCCGCATACGGGGTTCGATACTTCGGCGACGGCATCGGCATCGGGGATTTCGCCCACGCACCGCGGATTCTGAAAATAATCGAGCAGCTTTTCCGAATAAGCCATTCGTGAGATCAGACCTTCTTGTAATATGGCGACAGTTCGCGCAATCGGTCGACGATTCCCGGTAACACCTCGATAACGTAGTCTATGTCCTCCAAGGCCGTCATCGTGCTGAGGCTGAAGCGCAGGCTTCCGTGTGCTTCGTCCGGCGTTTTCCCGATTGCGGTGAGCACGTGCGACGGTTCGAGCGATCCGGATGAACAGGCAGAGCCGGTCGATACGGCGACTCCTTTCAGGTCGAGAGAAATAACCAGGCCTTCGCCTTCCGCATAATCGACCATGATGTTGGACGTGTTCGGGAGTCGCGGCGCATTTCCGCCGTTGACGTGGATAAACTCGATGTGGGATTGCAAGCCGGCTTCGAGCCGATCCCGCAGCTGGCCCACTCGCGGCATGTCTTGCATCAACCCTTCGCGCGCCCGGCGAGCCGCTTCGCCAAAACCCACAATGCCCGCTACATTTTCGGTGCCCGACCGGCGGTTTCGTTCATGGCCTCCTCCGGTCATGGTTGGCTTCAGCGCCGTACCTTTCTTCACGAACAATGCCCCGACGCCCTTCGGCCCGTGGATCTTATGTGCAGACATCGAGTACAAGTCGATGCCAAGCGATTTGACGTTAACCGGAATCTTGCCTGTCGACTGTACACCGTCGGAATGGAAATAGACGTCTGCTTCAGCGGCAATCTTGCCGATTTCGTCAATCGGTTGGATCGTTCCAATCTCATTATTGGCGTGCATGATCGAGATCAGGATCGTATCCTTCCGGATTGCTTTTCGAACATCTGCGGGATTCACCAGACCGTCGTGCGATACCGGCAGCCACGTAATTTCGTATCCCTGCTTTTCGAGGTCCTTGCAGGTATGCAGAACCGCATGATGCTCGATTTGCGACGTAATGATGTGCCGGCCTGCGGACTTTTGCGATTCCGCGATACCCCGGATGGCGAGGTTATCGGCCTCGGTTCCGCCGCTTAAGAAAACAATCTCGGCCGTTTCCGCGTTGATTAATTTCGCCACGTGCTGGCGCGCGTCATCGATCAAGGACTTGGCGTGCTGTCCAAACCAGTGGATCGACGACGCATTTCCGAAATGTTCCGTAAACACCGGCATCATGGCAGCCACGACTTCTGGCCGCAGGGGAGTCGTTGCGTTACTATCTAAATAGACGCGTCGCATTGTTTCTGGGCGCGGGGGTACCGGCCGGCGTAAGCGGCGTACCGTAGCGATCCGGACGGTGGCCCGACGCTAAAGAAATGATTATAACGCTGACAACAGACTTTGGGAGTGCCGATCCGTTCGTTGGGATCATGAAGGGCGTCATATTAGGCATCGCGCCAAACGCGCAATTGGTCGACATTACACATGACATCCGCGCCTACGACGTCCTCGAGCCTGCATTCATCATCGATAGTGCCTACCGCTATTTTCCCGACGCAACCGTTCATGTCGTCGTGGTTGATCCCGGTGTTGGGTCGGCGCGGCGTCCTATTGCCGCTCGAGCCAACGGGCACATCTTTGTGGCGCCGGACAACGGCGTTTTGTCGTGTGTCCTTCAAAGCGATCCAACCGCTTCAACCCCATCGGTTCATTGGATCAATAATCGCAGTCTTTTCCTGAATTCGATCAGCCAAACGTTTCACGGCCGCGATATTTTCGCCCCCATCGCGGCGCATCTCGCGCGCGGCACTCCCATCGAATCGGTAGGGCCTCGCATCGTCGATTTCGTCAAGAAAGCTTTGCCGACGCCGCGCCCCCAAGGAGACAGGCTGGTCGGTACGGTGTTACGCGTCGACAAATTCGGGAATATTGTGACGAACCTGCGGCGGAACCATCTGAGCCGGGGGTTTTCGATTCGTCTTCGAGGCCTCTCCATCACGCGTTTGTGTTCGAGCTTTTCCGAAGCGGAGCCCGGCGAGTTTTTTGCGATTGAGGGGAGCACAGGCTATATCGAGCTGGCATTGAACCAGGGATCCGCGGCGGATCGGCTGAATGTCGCTATCGGCTCCGAAATCGAGCTAGAAACTCCTTTTGTAAATCAATAGAATGGCTGGTCCGCCTGAGTTGCGGGCAAAAAACCGACGAGGACGAGAATGAACGCGGGATTAGAAGACGTTATAGCGGGTGAATCCGGTATCTGTTACATCGATGGTGAGAAGGGTGTACTTGCTTATCGCGGATACAACATCCACGAACTTGCCGGGAATTCCACCTTTGAAGAAACCTGCCACTTGTTATGGTTCGGACGTCTGCCGAAACCAGCCGAACTGGACGACACGACGAAGAAACTCAAATCTGCCCGCGCGGTCCCGCAGCAAGTCATCGATTTCATGAAGACGCTTCCGAAGAAGGCTCTTCCCATGGAAGTTTTGCGGACGACGGTGTCGATGCTGTCGATGTTTGACCCGGAAACCGAGGACATGTCACCTGAAGCCAATCTTCGCAAGACGATTCGCTTGACTGCTCAGACCGCGACAATCGTTACCGCTTTCGATCGCATGCGGAACGGCAAAGATCCGGTTGCACCGCGCGCAGATCTCAGCCACGCCGCCAATTTCGCTTATATGCTCAACGGCACGCTGCCGAATGAGACGATGACGAAGGCCCTGGACATCGCATTGATCCTTCATGCCGATCATGAGCTGAATGCTTCGACCTTTGCGGGCCGCGTGACTGCGGCGACTCTTTCCGATATTTACTCGGCGGTCACATCCGCGGTCGGCGCTTTGAAAGGTCCGCTGCACGGCGGTGCGAACGAAGCCGTCATGCGAATGCTAAAGGAGATCGGCGAGCCTTCCCGAGTGGACGCGTATGTCCACGACCTCTTCGCGCAAAAGAAAAAGCTTCCGGGATTCGGGCATCGCGTTTATCACACCGAAGACCCGCGCGCGACGCACCTCCGGCGCATGTCGAAAGAATTGTGCGACCGCGCCGGGCAGTCCAAATGGTACGAGATGTCGGCGCGAATCGAGGAGATCATGAAGTCAGAGAAGAAGCTCAACGCGAATGTCGATTTCTATTCCGCCACCACATACCACGTCATCGGCATGCCGATCGATTTGTTCACTCCATTCTTCGCCGTGAGCCGCATGTCGGGCTGGACCGCACACATCCTGGAGCAATATTCCAATAACCGCCTGATTCGGCCCCGCGCCGAATATATCGGGCCCGCGCCGGACTTGAAGTGGGTGCCGGTGAACCAGCGATAAGACGAAGAACCGGCTGTCACCTCAGAATTCTTCAAACGAAGGATAACGGCCCAGGACGATCACCGCGCGTTTTGCGTGCCGCTCAGCGTTACGGCCCAGCCCTCAGAGATTCCTGAGTCAACGGAAGGTAGCGGCCCAGAACGATGATCACCAACCACAGGATTAACGAACTTGCTGCAATAAATTTCGCAACTGCAGGCGGATCTTCCCCGGGTCCTAACGTCGCCCAACTGCGGAAAGCGGAGGTGCAATTGAACAACACCAGAGTCGCTCCCGCTACTACTACGCCCGCCATCTTCAGATGAAAAAGCGGATTCCAGGCATAAAAGAAGGGCATGCCGACGAAAAAGAGAATGCCCGTGATGATATTGATGACTAAACCGGCGATACCCCAGGGTAGCAACCGGTGCAGGGGAGCTACAGGCAAGTCTTTCACAAAACCCAACAGACGGAGGTTCAGCCCCCCAATTGCCGCCACGATCAGGATCAAGCCAAGGAAGTGGAGGGTCTCGAGAACCGGCCAGACCCAGCGTGAGGACGCCGTGACGAAGTGAGAAACCGACGGAACGATCTTGGAGCCGATTGCGCCGACGGCCGAGGCCGCGTCCTCGGCGGACAAAATTTCGGGATGGCGGATTGCTCCACCCGTATTTCCGGTGGCTGTCATCATCCCCGCCGTCACGATAGAAAGAATGAGCACGAGTGTGAAATTCCATCGCGCCACCGGGGCTGGTGCCGGACGTGACATCCGGCTAAACTGCCACAATCCGATCAGCGCGAGTCCGCCCGTAAGCTCCATGAATACTAAAGAGAGCAATGCGGCGCCCTGGTGCGTGTTAACCAACTCCTTCGGTAGCTGAGTGGATGATTCCCTGAGGACCTCGTTCGCAACATCTCCGCTGAAGTATGTCGGGATCGTCAGAAGCGCAATGAGCGTGAAAAATGCAAGACTGGTCTGCTTCAAATCGTCGCTGTTTGCAAGAAAGGCAACCAGGAAAAGGAATAGCCCGACGAAAGCGCCGATGATCGGCCAGTGGTTCAATAAGAGATGGATGTGTGCCAAATTCATTTTGATTAATCCTACGCTGTGAGGACGGTGTACGTATAGGCCAGCAGACGGCCCGCAGTAACGGCTCCAACCCAGAAGATAAGCGCCCACACTGCAAAGACCCGGCCCTTCGCCATCATTGCAGCTTCACTCAAGTTGGCGTCGGCGAAAACACGATTCCGGAGCATTTGCATCGACGTGAGGGCCAGTCCGATTAGCGTCAGCTTTACGTAAAAAAGCGGATTCGTTAGAGATTTCGTCGGATACCCGATCAATAGAAGGAGGCCGGATGCCACTTGTATCCAGAACCCAACCCATATAAAGCGGTAAAACCTCTTAAGCGGGGCTATAGGCAGGTCCGGTGCGAGACCAAGAATTCGCAACCCGATCAACACACTCGCGCCAACCAGCAGGCCCATGCCAATAGCGTGCACCGAAAGGATGAACCAGAATGAGAAAACCGAATCGGATTCGCGAATCCAGGTACTCAGTCCGGTTGCTTCGATTGCTTGAAAAATTGAGAACAACACCAGGTTTCAACTCCTTACCGAAGTTTGGGTGATTCTAGGCCAACGTTCAGCCGCGCCACAATAGGAGAAAAATTTGGAGAAAAATTCGAAGCGGTTCTTGTGTGAAACGCGGGCCCACTTGAGCCACACGCTCCCCTTGCGGATGGACACGCATGGAACTATGGACGAATCGAGAAGAAACTCAAAATGAGAATTGAGAATTGATTAGTGACTAATGACTATGCGCGTTGGAAAATTTGCGATTTAGCGAAGTAATTAATCATTACTCATCAATCAATCCTCAATTCTCATTTGGGTGCCGTGCACTATGGTTTCACATTCTGACCCCCGGTCGGCAGCTCGTACGGAGCGCCGGTACCTGTCGAGCCGAGAAACAACGTGCGTCCGTCGGCGAGGGTGATATCCCTGCCGTTGGCCCTGTGTGACCCGTCCTTCGACTGGTATCCGTCCACAACGACCTTCGTTCCGGGCAGCAAGGAATTCTTTGTAAAGCCGCGCCGGAACAACACGTTCGGGGTACCCGCCTCGAAAGCCCAATTTTCGACCTTGCCGTCGGGCTTTTTCACATCGACGTAGACCCACACGTGGGGATTGGTCCACTGCATCTTCGTGACCGTGCCTTCGAACTTGACGGGTTTATTGGAGTCAAATTCGGCTGCAAACGCGTGGTGCGCCGAGAGCGGTAGGGCTCGGCCAAGCAGGAACAAGCCGACCACCGCGCTGACAAGTGCCAGTTTCGTTCGCATTGGATGAACCTCCTTCACTTTCTATACCATTCAAAAAAGCGGTCGCCTGGTGGAACCTTGCGCGTGACATCGATAATCATCGTCTCCCCTTCCCATCGCTTCACCAGTTGTTTCTTGCGAACATGTCCATAAAGGAACTCTTCGGCGAACTCGATGCAGGGGTACTCGATGAGCTGAACATTGGGTTCCAGCCGGCGGTAAAGCGGCATCGCGATTCGCCATGGCCGCGTAAAAGTTTCCGGATCCTCAATCGTCACCTCGTAACGAATGGCGTCACGATGGATAGGCGTGAAGCGTTCGACAAGGTGGAGAGAAGCGCTGTGAAAATTCCCGGCCCTGTCGAACCAATTCTTGCCGTTGAAGCCCGTTACGTCAACCACTAACGTATCGCCCTCCCAGTGGCCGACCGAATGACCCATGTATGTATCGTCTGGCGGTCCCTCGACTTTATCCAGATGGATCGTCCGAGCCGCGTTCGCAAACGTGAATGCCATCTGGATTTTGTTGGTGCTTTGGACGATTTGAAACGGATACGGCATATACACGGCTCGTGGAATGCCGGGCAGATAACACTTCAACTCCGGATCGCGATCGATCCAGTTTGCAGCGTTCTCCTTCTTTATCGCCGCCGCTTCGGGTTTATAAGGAATTTCACCGTCTCCTTCGATGACGCCGAGCGATCCGGGCACACCCGCTGCAGCACCCAGCGCGAGGACAGGGGCTGCCGGCACGCGTGCGAATTCATAGGTCGGATAGACACCCGGCTCCGTCACTGCTCCCGCGCGTGCTTCATGAGCCTGCAGGTCCCAATGCGCTTCATTGATGGCCTGCCAGATGCCGCTGAAGTTGGGCTTGCCGTCGGACGTCCGTGCGGACCCTGATGCGGGTACGGCCCTGGAGCGTGTTACGGCTATCCCAATTCCAGCCCCCACAGCAGCCGAGAGGATGACAATCACAATCGTCGAACCATTAATCCGGTTGCTCATGGTCAATCTCCTCGAGCAGTCGATTTCTCATCCGAGACTCCTCATACCGAGTTGTCAATTAATGAGATGTCGTCATGATAATCCACGCCGGATTAATGTCAAGCTGACGAATGATCCGTGATTTCTTGTGAGTCGCTGGAAGTTAAGCTCCTTTTCGCAACGCGCGATCACCAAGCTTTGCTGGCGCCTGCGATGGTGTTGGCAAAATCAGATTCGATCTGATAACCTCTGCGCATGAAGACACTCACCGTCACCGAGGTTGCCCGGAATTTTAGCGCCGTCATGGACCGCCTCGAAGCGGAACAGGAAGAGGTCGTCTTGATTCGGAACAACAAGCCTATTGCCCGCCTTGTGCCCGAGCCTCCCGCACAAAACGCGCTCGAAGTCCTCGGCGACCTCTACCGCACGCTGGATGACGAAACGGCGGATGCACTCATTGAGGCAATTAAGTCCGGTAAGAAGGCTGAACACGGAAGGCTTGATGAACTGCGTGACCCGTGGGCTTTCTGATCGACACGAATCTCTGGATCTCCATCGAGCGGGGTAAACTGAGCGCCGCCGACATTTACGCGATCACCAAGCAGCAACCGGTTTATCTCTCACCAGTCAACGTGGCCGAGGTTCGTTTCGGTATTGAGTTGATGACAAACGCCAAACAAAAGCAACACGCCATGGCAACCCTGCGGCGGATGCGCCGCAAGTCATTGCTTCGCATCACGGGCGAAACAGCTGAAGTTTTCGGGGTTATCGCAGCCAAGCTCACCAAACGTGGCCGCAGCGCAGACTTCAGAGTTCACGATCTCTGGCTTGCTGCCCAGGCAGTCGAGCGAGATTTCACCGTGTTGACAGCAAACGCGAAGGATTTCAAAGATGTTCCGGGATTGAGGTTTGTGGAGGTAAAGAACGCGTGAGCACCCGGGCAAAACATTTATCGGCCGGATCGAAGAAGGCTTTGATTTTCTGGGCTACGACTTCAGCCCGAGGGGACTAGCCGTGGCCCCGACGGCTTGGGATCACTTTATTGCACGTGCGCGCCGGCTTCATGAGCAAGCACGGGTCGAGGCTCAAGTGCCCTCCCGCGTCGGGGCGTACGTGAAACGCTGGCTCCCGTGGATGAGAGGCGGACTCGGTCTCCTTGGGCCCGGCTGTGCCTTCTTTCGGCACAGGCGTGCCCAAAGCGGCCACGACCTGCGCAAACTTGGGAAATGCTTTGCCCTCTTTTGGGCATAACCGAGCCCAAACGCAGAAGCAGATGGCGGATCTTTCGTCCGGGCAAGCAATTAAGACGATCAAGATCCGAAAATTGCATGCCCTGGATATTTGGCCTATCCTTCACTTTTCTCCATGATTGCGACTGAACCAACGACCGAGGCTCGACCGTGCTCAATTTACGTGCCGCCTTTGCGCGGTTTCAGCATCGCATCCGTCTTCATTTTCGGTTTCGTCCTGTTTGGACTTCTCGACCGCGTTCGAGCAAACCCAAGACTGTTCTGGTCGTTTATGGGCGCTGTGGCCGTGCTGCTGGCATGGAGCGCTGTGCTGTTCGGGTCGGCATGGTGTCGTCGTCGAAGGCTCACGTTAGAGTTCGTTCCGCGGCCGCAGCAC
>Ga0209803_1002989_pt1 | contig 10326 bp, 6 predicted proteins | sample GraSoiAngelo_138_FD_185895 | JGI IMG/M metagenome (GOLD analysis project Ga0209803, IMG submission 185895) | Grasslands soil microbial communities from the Angelo Coastal Reserve, California, USA - 14_0929_09_40cm (SPAdes) (version 2) | ecosystem: Environmental > Terrestrial > Soil > Grasslands ... | reverse complement strand
TCCTCCGCCTCATGGAGCCCCTGGTCGGAGCCTGGTTCGGGACGAAGTTCAAGGGTCTCACGGAACCCGAGGCCTATGCCGTGCCCCTCATCCATGCGAGGAAGAGCGTCCTCGTTTCCTCGCCGACGGGGAGCGGCAAGACGCTCACGGCCTTCTTGTCCATCATCAACGAGCTGTACGCGAAGCAACTCCGTGGCGAACTTGAGGATCGGATCTATTGTCTGTATGTCTCGCCCCTCAAGGCTCTCGCGAACGACATCAACCGCAACCTCGAGGAACCGCTTCGTGAACTGACGCAACTGGCAGAGAAGGAGGGCAAGCCGGCCCCTCTCATCCGGGTCGGGGTTCGCTCAGGCGACACATCCCCGCAGGAACGCCAGAGACAGGTCCGTCATCCGCCGCACATCTTCATCACGACGCCCGAGAGCATCGCGATCATCCTCAGCACCCCAAAATTCCGTGAACACTTTGCGAACGTCGAGTGGGTCATCCTCGACGAAATCCACGAGGTCTGCTCCTCCAAACGCGGTTCCTTGCTTTCGATTTGCCTCGAGCGACTTCGCGAGCAGACCGGGCGCGATTTCGTGCGGATCGGCTTGAGCGCGACGATTGCGCCGATCGAGGAGGAAGCGAAATTCCTGGCGGGCTACGAGAACGGCAAGGTCCGGGACATGTACATCGTCGAGGTCGATACCCGGAAGGACCTCGACCTCTCGGTCTTGTGTCCGGTGCGTGACATAACCGCCGTGCCGATGGAGGTCGCGAACGCTCGGATGTATGACCTTCTTAGCAAGTTGATCGACGAGCATCGCACGACCCTCATCTTCACGAACACCCGAAGCGGGACCGAGCACGTTTCCTTCCGCCTGAAGGAACGCGGCGTCGAAGACCTCGAAGCCCACCACGGCTCGCTCTCAAAGGTCACCCGCCTCGAGGTGGAGCAGAAGCTGAAAGACGGTCAACTGAAGGCGGCCGTCTCCTCGACTTCCCTGGAACTGGGAATCGACATCGGTTACATCGACCTCGTCGTCCAGATTGGTTCTCCCAAATCTGTCGCGAAAGGGTTGCAACGGATCGGCCGCGCGGGCCATGCGTATGGCGAGACCGCGGTCGGCCGGATGATCGCGTTCGAGCCGTGGGACCTCATGGAGTGCGCGACCCTCGCGAAAGCCGCGTACGACGCCCGGATCGACCGGGTGGACATCCCGAGCAATCCCCTCGATGTCCTCGCCCAGGCGCTCGTCGCGATGTCGCTCGAGAAACGGTGGGACGTCGACGAGGCGTTCGAGCTGGTCCGGCGGTCGCACAGCTTCCACGATCTGACGAAGAAGGACTTCCTCGCGGTCCTCGACTATCTTTCCTCCCGGAATCCGGACATCAAGGTCTTCGCAAAGATCTGGTTCGACGAGGAAGAAGGCCGGATCGGGAAGAAGAAAGGCACCCGGATGATCTACTACACGAACGTCGGGACAATCCCGGAGGAAGGGACGTACCATGTCTTCTCGGAACGAGGATCGCCGCTGGGCGAGCTGAGCGAGAAGTTCGTCGAGTACCTGAGCCCGAGCGACATCTTCGTCTTGGGCGGGCGCACGTACCAGTTCGTCCGCGCCCGCGGCACGTCGGTGTACGTGAAGGACGCGTCCGGCCGTCGGCCGACGGTGCCCTCGTGGACGGGCGAGATGTTGCCTCGTTCGTTCGACCTCTCGATCGCGGTCGGCGAGTTCCGCCGGGATCTTGCGGGAGAGATCGCCAAGGACGGGGAGAAGGCCGCGAAGGAGTGGTTGATGAAGGAGTACCACGTCGACACGGGCTCGGCTCAATCCCTCGTTTCGTACGTCCAGGAGCAGGAGGCGTTGATCCCGTCCCTGCCCACGGACCGCCAGGTTCTCCTCGAGGGGTACCTCGACGTCAAGGGGAACCGGAACGTCATCTTCCACTTCCCGTTCGGGCGTCGGGTGAACGACGCGCTGAGCCGCGCCTTCGCGTTCGCCATCACAGAGGCCCACCACACGAACGTCCGCGTGAGCGTGACGGACGACAACTTCATGGTCACGGTCCCGCGGCGCATCGAGCTGAAAGGCCTCACGAAACTCGTCACGAGCAAGAACCTCGAGGACCTCCTTCGACGTGCGATTCGCAACACGGAGCTGTTCAAGCAGCGCTTCCGCCACTGTGCGACGCGGTCGTTCATGATCCTCCGCAACTACAAGGGCCGCGAGGTCTCGATTGGCCGGCAGCAGTTGCGGTCCCAGCGCGTGCTCGATTGGCTCCACGAGATCGAGGACTTCCCGGTGGTCAAGGAGACCTACAACGAGATCCTGCACATGGTCATGGACCTGGATCACGCCCGGGAGATCCTGCGGCGGATCGAGGCGGGGGAGATCGCGGTCGTCGAGAGCGACTTCACCAGCCTCCCGTCCCCGTTCGCCCACAACGTCGTGCTCCAGGGGGTCTCCGACCTCGTCCTCATGGAGGACCGGTCGGCGCTGTTGCGCGAACTCCACCGTAAGGTCCTCGAACGCGTCATGCCGACGGACCAGATCAGCTCGATTCAGTTCCAACCGGGCGAGATTGCGGAGTACTTCCGGCGAAAGCTGCCGAAGGTCGCTCGGAAGGAAGACATCCTGTCCTATCTGGATCGCGTCGGGGATGCGAACCTCCTCCAGCAGAAAGGCCGAACGGTCTTCGAGGTCGCGTCCGCGTCCTTCGCCGACTTGCGGAAGTGGGCCGGGCAGCTCATGGACGAGGGCCTCGTCGACAGCGTGTGGACCCCGCAAGGCATCCACTGGACGCCGAAGGACCAGCTGCCGACCTACGTCGCGGTCTATGCCCAGCGGTCCCGACTCAAGCCGCCAGAAGAGAAAGCGCTCAAACTCATCAAAGAGAAGGCGCGGGCCCACAAGGACCTCGCTCGTCTCACGAAATTGGGGAAAGACGATCTGAACGAGGCGCTGCGCAAACTCGAGAGGGCGTACCTCGTCGGCCGGCGTGGCGTCGAGGAGACGATCTATTTCGCGCGCGAACCGCAACGGGCGAACTTCGAGGAGTCGTTGGACAAGATTCTCACGAAGCGGCTCGAGGTCGACGGCCCGCACAGCGCGCAGGAGCTCGCGGTCGCATTGGGCCTGGAGCCCGAGCTCGTCGAGGAAGTCCTGCGGGACCTCGAGTCCGAGGGCGTCGCCTCGTCCGGCCACTTCCTCGTCGACAAAGAATTCCAGTTCATGATGACGCGGGACCTCCAGCGCCTCCAGCGGAAAGACGAGACGCGCGAGGTCTTCGACGAGAACCAGGTGAAGGCCTTCTTGCTCGAGAAGCAGTTTGCGAGCATCGACACCCTCGACGAATACTTCGATCGGTTCCTCGAGGCCGGCATGGTCCTCGACATCTACAATCACACGGCGCGGTTCGACTACAAGGAGTGGCTGCGCAGGCGGGAGGCCGGCGACATCCTCGAGGGCCGCTTCCTGAACGGCCGTGTGCGGTACGTCCGTGCGAAGGACGTGCCCCTGTTCTTGTCCGCCTTTCCCCGGAGCCCGCTCACGGAATTCGAGTCGAAGGTCCTCGATGTGATTCGTGAAAGCGACGGGACGGACCTTTGGGCGATCACATCGAAGGTCCGGGCGGAACGGGAACAAGTGAAAGAGGCCCTCGACAAACTCGACTACGATGTCTACGTGATCCGTCGGTTCCAAGGGGACGGGTGGACCGCCCGCAATCTGTACGTGGCGTTCGATCCGCCGCATGCGAAGGTGGCGGACGCGTTCGAGACGATCGTGCGGCGCTTCCTCGCGGCGTACGGTCCCGTGCCGTTCTCCGGGATTCGCGAATGGGCGCGGTTCGAGTGGGACGAGCTCGAACGGCTGATGGACCGGCTCGAGGAGGACGGAGTCGTCATGCGGATCCTCGTGACGGGGAAGGCGGAGTCGGAGATGTACGTCCTGGCGGCGGACCTCCCGGCGCTCCGAAAGGTCGCCGGGAAGCCGGGTGCGGATCCCATGCGGGTCCTGTCCCTGCTCGATCCGTGGACGCAAGCGCTCTGGGCCCAGGTCGCGAGCCGCTACGGGGACGGCTGGTTCTTCCCCCTCGTCAAGGATGGCGACCTCGTCGGCATGGCGGAGATCTGGGAGATGAGCGGATGCATCGAGGTCCGCGAGATGGATCTCGCCTCTCCGGATCAGCTGGACGAGGCGATTGCGGCCCTCACGCGCATGATGCAGTTCTACGCGATGCGCGGTGTCGACGTCCTGCGAGTCACGCGATTCCAGGCGAAGAACGTCCCGGAGGCGGAAGACCTTTCCCACTGGGCCCGGGCCGGCTTCATTCGATTCTCCGATTTCCTGGCCCACGGTTCCATCGTGCCGCGGGACTTCGAGCCGAAGGATCTCCTCGCCTTCGCGCTGACGAGGCAAGGGGTCGCCCTCGACGCCCGTTTCGCCGATCCGGTCGCGGCGGCAAAAGCCCTCGGGGGCCTGCGCTCCGATTTCGCGGCGCGCCTCCGCGTGAAGGAGTTCCGTCCGCTGGAGCGGCTTCACCGCAGTGGGCTGCTCGCGAAAGGCCTCGCGATTCCGGAGTACTGGACGTACTGCACGGAAGCGGATCTCGGCTTGTACAAAGCCGCGAAGGCGACGCGCCTCACAAAGGACATGAAAGCCGTCCTCCGAATCATCCAGGAGGAAGGACCGATTTCGCGCCAGCGGCTCCTGATCCTTTCGGACCTCAGCCGGCCCACCACGACGGCGGCCCTGCGGAAGCTGTACGAGGGGCTCCACGTGACTCGGGACTCGGACAATCGCTATCGTCCGGTCGCCGACGTGAAGATCGGCCGGGACGACGCTCGCCGCGAAGTCCTGCGGCGGATTATCCGCAGCCTCGGTGTGACTTCGGCGGAGGCGCTTGCCGCGTACACGCGTTTTGAGTACAACATGGGGGAGACGCGCCTGCGATTGCGGGAGTTCGAGGCCGAGGGATGGTTGGTGAAAGGCTTCCTCGCCCGCGGGGAGCGAACCGTGATGTGGGCGGTGAAGGACGGCCTCGAGGAGATCGAGCAAACGGAATTCCGTCGGAAGTTCGTGCTCACGCCTCTGGACAACTTGTTCCTCTACTTGCGCGAATCGATTGTCGACAAGTTCCACATGGGGTCCTGCTACGTCGTCTTCGACGGCCCCGAGATGGTCGCGGCGTTCAAGGCGCGTCGCCGAAAGTGGGAACTCCTCGTCACGGAGTTCCAGGGCGAACCCGCCTCCCGGAGGATCGTGGAGGCCTGGGAGGCGGAGAACGAGCTCGCGGTGGAGGAGCAGGTCGACCGGATCTCCGACCACGAGGTCATGGAGTGGTACGCGAAGATGTACGGACGCGGGGCGGCGGAGCGCTGACGCCCGCCGTCCGGAGACGCTCAGGTTCATAGCGCGGACCTCCGATTCCATCCCGACTCGCATGACCGTCCTCGGCGTCGACACGATTGCGATCGTCGTTTCCGATCCGCGAAAGGCGATCGAATGGTATCGGGATGTCCTCGGCCTGGACGTCGCATACATCGGCCCGAGCGATTCGAACCCCGACCCGTCGGTTCAGGGGACGGCGGAGAACCCAGGCCACTGGGTTGAGCTCGGACCGGCTCGTCCGCGCACCCGGGTCCACCTGTGCTTCATGCGCGGTGAGACGGAACCCGGGCCCTCGGGGATCACGTTCATCTCGGACGACATCCAGGCGGACTACGAACGCATGCGGCGCCAGGGCGTGGAGTTCCCGCTCCCGCCCGAAAAGATGGAGTGGGGCGAATGGCTCGGTCAGTTCGCGGACCTGGACGGGAACGTGTTCGATCTGAAGCAGCCCATCTCCGCCGCCGAGTGGAAGGCCGGATCCCCGCCCGCGAAACCGCGCAAGGCGAGGCTGGTCAGATAGGGTCGGCCCTCCGCCCCGGCTCCAAGCCCAACGCGCGATCCGCGCAGGAGGCGGCTTCGTCGAATCGTCCGAGCTTCGTCAGGACGAAGCCCTTGTTCACCCAGGCGCCGCGGTACGCCGCGTCGATCTCGAGGGCGCGCTCGTAGCATCCGAGCGCCTCGTCGAATTTTCCCAGGCGCGCGAGCGCGTTCCCCTTGTTGTTCCACGCGACCTCGTACGCGGGATTGACCTTGATCGCCGCGTTGAAGCAGCGCAGCGCGTCGACGAGCCGACCGAGTTTCGTGAAGGCGTTTCCCTTGTTCAACCAGGCGACCTCGTTGTGCGGGTTGATGTCGAGCGCGGTGTCAATCGCCCGCAAGGCCTCGTCGTAGCGGCCGAGCAGGATGAGGGTGGCCCCCTTCCCGTACCAGGGGATTTCCGCACCGGTCACGCCCGGTCGGGCCGTGGCGATCGCCCGATCGTAGTCCGCGAGAGACTGCTCGTAGTCCTTGCGCCCCATGTCCCGCTCGGCGCGGATCAGCTGCCGACGGAGGCTCGACGCGGAGTTGCGGCGGAGGATTTCTGCGGCCGCGAGGGCCGCGGGCCACGGCATGGCGGCCCCGATGCCGACGATCCATGGTAGGCTCATCGCGTATGCGGGATCGGCGACCGTCGCGATGGCCTGACCGATGATCGGAATCGCGCTGGCAATGGCCAGCAGGATCCGATGGGGACCGCGCACCAGGCCCCTCGTGGCCCTGGCAAACGGAAGGACCCCGAGGACCGGGAGGGCGACCGCCGTACTCGCGTCGATCGGCAAACCGCGGAGGAGGAGCGCGCTCACGGTGAGGACGGTCCCGGTGCCCAAGAACAGGGCATCGAATCGGGGCGGTGGGGCCCGTGCGGCGCGAACGTAGTCCCAGGAGAGGTATGCGCCGAAACCGATGAGGAAGGCGGCGATTCCCGCGCTCACGAGGGGCTGGTTCAGCGCCCCTGCTAGGAGAAGGCTCGTCGAGGCGGCGAGGACGAGACCCCCCGCGGTCTCGGCGGTGATTCGGACCCGAGTCTTTTCCGCAGGGGGGCGAGCGTTCTTTCGCGGGATCCGACCCGGCGCTTCCGCCCGCCCGCGAATCTTGGCCGACGCTGGCGTTGCGGGCCTGTCTCTGGGGGCCAACCTCGCCTCGATTTCCGGAGCCGGAGCGGGCCGCGTCTGGTCGACGGGCGGCTGCTTAGGCAGCGGCGACGCGGGCCTCGACGGGATCGGCACCGGTGCACTCGGTGCGGGAGCCGACCCCAACTTCTTAGTCGACGAGGCCGGAGCGGGTTGGGGAATCGAGACCGGCGTCTTTGTCTTGGCCTCCGGCGGTCTCGGAGCTATCGCGGGCCGCGGGGCGTCCGGGCGCGGGACCTCGGAGACGAGCGGCCTCAGGTCTCGGAGGAACTCATCGAGCTTGTCGAGCACGCGGCTGACCGGACGCGGTCGGGTGGCCGGAGGAATCGGAAGGCTCGCCTCGGTCGCCACCGGGCTCGGTTCCTTCCTCCCCCGAAGGGCGGTGCCGCAGATCTCACATTCCTCGAGCTCGGGGTCGTTGTCCGCGCCGCAGGTGGGGCACAGGACCAGATCCAGGATGTCCTCTTCCACGCCCGGCGGCTCCGGCTCCGCCTCGAACTCGGCCGCGCACCGAGGACATTTCGTGTCGCCCGCGGCGACGAAGCCGCCGCAGTTCGTGCAGATGAATAGGAGACCGACCTCTCCCTTTTCCAAGATGCCATTCGGATCCCGGTCCCGCAGTTGTTTCGTGTGGCGGAAGCCGGCCTCGAACAGCTTCAGGGCTTTTTCGCGGTCGAGCCCGAAGGCTCGGCTGAGCCGGACGACGGCTTCGTCGATGACAAAGGCCCCGCAGTTCGCGCACTCCGTCTCGTCCGGAGGCATGGGCTCCGCGCAGACGGGACACAGGACCCGGGCCTGTTTCCCGGGCATCGACGTCGGATTCGACCCGTCCCGCGGACCATAAACCCGCGTTCCCTGTTGTCAGGCTCGATAGTCGGCCGCGTTCTTAAGTAGCGCCCGAGCTTTCTTGCGGTCTCGATGGCCTCGAACCTGGATTTCCTCGTCGCATTTCTCCTGGGAATCCTTCCGGGCCTGGTGATCCTGTGGGCCTCCCTTCGACGCTTCGATCGGCCGCAGGTCGACCACACGTTGTTCGACGACCGTCGCGTGTTCGGAAGCCTCGCGGTCGGTCTCATCTTCGGGACCGTGGCGAGCATCTTCGCGCTCGCCCTCCCTCGCGGGGACCTGGCATCGTTTGCCGTCGCCGTCGTGGTCAGCTTTGTCTTCGAGGAGTCGTTCAAGCTCGCGTGGCTCAATCGCCGGAGCTACCGCGGCCGATTCGACACGACGTTCTACGGCGTGCCGCTCGGAATCGGAGCCGCCGCGAGCGGCGTCGTCGCGGCCGCGTGGGCGTCGCGTGACATTCTGTACGTGCCCGAGACCTTCTCGCTTCTCATCGTCTACTCGATCAGCCTCGGTCTCGTGAATGCGGATACGGGGGCGCTGATTGGTTTCGGCGCCTCGCGCGGAGACACATGGAGAGCGTTCCTGCGTGCGATCGGCGTCCGCCTCGCGCACGGGGCGTTCCTCTCTCCGTTCCTGCTGCAGGTGGACGAACCGTACGGCGCGATTTCCGCGGTCACGTCCGTCGGCTTTGCCTTGTTGATCTATCACTACATCTACCGCGAGATTCTGCCGGGCACGCTTCCCGAGGACATCCGTCGCGAGCTGCGACGAGAGCGTCGTCGCGCGCCGGCGGCTAGGGATTGAGCTCGACCGCTCGGAAGAAGCCGGCCTTCGGTTCGAACACGGTGTTCTCCTGCACCAGCGTCGCGAGGGCCTCCGCGGGGTGGGGAATCCCCAATCCGGCGAGGACCCGCTCCCAGTCGGAGATCGAGAAGAGTTCGAGTTCCCGCGTCAGTTCGATCGCGGCGGACCGCACACGACTTCGACGGTCGCGGGCTTTCGCGGCCACGCCGATGACGCGGACGTGGACGTCTCGGGATCGGCCCCGCCGGGCCGGCGCACGGGCACGACGGTATTCGTCGGTGCCACCCGCGAGCTCCGCACTCACCTGCCCGACGAGCGGTGCGAGCTCCCGCGCGGTCTCAGCTCGGGCACGAACGCGCGCCGGGACGACATGAATCTCAAACCCACATTGACAGGTCGTCGTCTTCTGCTTCAGATTCACGCCTTTCGCGCGTTTGCATCGCGGGCAGACGACGACTCCGTACATTTGCTCAGACGAGAAACACGAGCGCCGCAAGGCATGCGCCGTAGTGGTCCATCGGGATGCTCAGGTCCTCAATCCGGTAGTCGATCCGACGGAACTTGATCCCGCGGAGCTTCGCCATCTCCCCCATCTTCCACTCCATTACCTCCCGCAGAGAATTCTTGGTCCCATGCATGTGGCCTTCTGCGACGTACCCCCCGAAATCATCATCGCGGAATCCGTACGCGATGCCCGCGGAGATCGTCTCGCCCTCCCCCCCTCGTTGCTGCGCGAGCACGCAGTGGGTGATCGCACCCATCGGGAGATCCCGCCGGCGGACGGCTCGGATTCCCACCGGGAGGACCGAGGAGACCGACACGATGTTTTGTTCCGCCAAGCCCGCGTTTTGGAGGGCCTCATCGAAGGCGTTCAGGTCCGAGACTTTCGACACCGCCTTGCCGGACGTGACGAAGAATTTCGTGGGAAGGGGCAACATGGGCTCTGCGAACGCGCGGGATTGCCCGAGGAGACTTAAGGGTTTGCGAACGAGAGCGAGACCCGTTGCGGAATAATATTCAGGTATTATTATTTATCAGGTTGTATGGCTCGCCGCGGTCACCGGCTGAGAATTTTCCGCGGAGGACGGCGGGATGATCGGTTTGTGCATGCTGTATGCATCCTCGCCCCATGAGTAGTAACCGTACAGCACGCCGTCCGTGCGGTAGCCGAGCCGACGATAGAATTCGATGGCGACGAGATTCTTCGTGCTCACCTCGAGTCGGATGGTCGACAGGCCCCGCTCGCGGCAAACGGCTTCGGCCGCCTGCATCATTCGAGTCCCGATCCCGTGGCGCCGGGCTTTCGGCGCGACCGCCACCGATAGGACGCGGCACACGTGTCCCTCGAAGAGGAGCATCATCGCCGCGGTCACCGCTTTCCTCCCGTCTTCGACCAGGGTGAGGGCCCGCTCGTTCCGCAAGATCCAGTCGACATGGTCCCGACGGAAGCGATGCTCTCGGAAGCAGAGGATCTCGAATCGGTACAACGCGTCCAGATCATTAGGCCCGGCAACGCGGAACAAGGCGCGGTCAAACCGCGCGCCTGCTTATTCTCCTTTTCGACCCGCGAAAGGGTAATCTAGACCCAGCCAAATAGGGCGGAGGTTCATGGTCTCCATCGCGGA
>Ga0209803_1002988_pt1 | contig 10326 bp, 9 predicted proteins | sample GraSoiAngelo_138_FD_185895 | JGI IMG/M metagenome (GOLD analysis project Ga0209803, IMG submission 185895) | Grasslands soil microbial communities from the Angelo Coastal Reserve, California, USA - 14_0929_09_40cm (SPAdes) (version 2) | ecosystem: Environmental > Terrestrial > Soil > Grasslands ... | reverse complement strand
ACCAGTTTTCGGCGAGCTTCATTGGCAGTCCTCCCATCAACCTCATTTCCTGCGATGTGCGGGATGACGGCACGCTCGATGCGGGCGACTTCCGGATTCCGGTGCCGGCGCATCTCGCGGAATGTCTCGTTCGCGACTCGGCGCACGCGGTCGTCCTCGGTGTCCGGCCCCAGGATTTGAGCGTGAGCCCGGACGGGGGCCACGAGGCCGACGGAGTCGTCCTCTACCGATTTCCAGCGTCCTCGGTCCCGGCGGAGATTTACACGACCGAGCCCCTTGGAGATTCGACAATCTTGGACTTGAAAGTGGGGGACAAACTCCTCAAGGCGCTCGTCGCCGCGACCTTCGAGGGGGATGCAGGCACGAAGGTCGTCGTCCGCTTCCCTCCGGAGCGGCTTCATCTGTTCCATCGGACGTCGGGTCTTGTGATCCGATAGCCTGGCGGGCGATCCGAACGGACGTCCATACGATCCGGGCGCGCTTGTGGGAAGACTTGAATCGACTCAGGAGCCGCGAAGGCTATCTTCGAGCTGGATCCCCGCGATACTCCACACTGTTTGGCCGCGATTCGCTCATCTCGGCTTGGCAGACGTTGCAGTTGGATCCCTCGATTGCTGCCGCCACCCTTCGAGTCCTTGCTTCCTATCAGGGGAGGCGAGTCGATTGGAAATCGGAAGAGGAGCCCGGAAAGATCCTTCACGAGCACCGGTTTGACCTGGCATCCCAGAGAGAACTCCCGGACTGGAGCTTCCCGTACTACGGAAGCATTGACAGCACGCCTCTGTTCCTGATCGTAGCCGACGAATATGTGGCCAAGACCGGAATGCGATCAATCATCGACGAGCTGTGGGGCGCGATCGAAGCGGCCCATCACTGGATGATCGAATTCGGCGACCCGGACGGCGATGGGTACCTCGAATATGCACGGAAGAACCCTCTTGGTCTGTTCCACCAGGGTTGGAAGGACGGCTCGGCGGACCATTTGCGAATCGCACCTCCCGTCGCGATGATCGAAGTCCAAGGCTACGCCATCGCGGCCCACTGGGCCTACGCGAGACTCGCCCGGCTGCGAGGCATGGTCGATGCCGCGGAACGAGCCGAGGACCTGGGAAAACAGATCCGGATCGCGTTGAATCGAGACTTCTGGATGTCCCACTCGCAGTTCTTCGCCCTCGCCTTGGACGGATCCAAGCGCCCCCGCGACGCGATCACGTCGAATCCGGGGCACCTTTTGGTCGTCGATGCCATGCCCCCGGAACGGGTCGACGCGCTCGTCGGGCGACTCTTTGCCGAAGACATGTGGACTCCGTACGGCATCCGGACCCACGCATCCTCGGAACCGGACTTTGACCCATACGGGTATCACACAGGAGCCATTTGGCCTCACGACAACTGGTTCTTCTACAAAGGGCTCCGAGCGCATGGACGAGATTCGAATGCCCGTCGGATTAGGGACGCATTGCTCCGGACCTGGGAAGAACTGGGCAAGATGCCGGAAGCATATGCCGTCGTCGATGGAACTCTCGAGGACCTCTCACAGGAAGGGAGTCGGACTCCCGCAAATCCCCTCCAAGCCTGGTCCTCCGCGGGCCTCTTGGATATGATCTCCGAAGAGTAGCGGCGTTCACCCTTTGATCGTCCAACCGATCATTCCGCGAATATAGTATCGCTGCAAGACCGTGTAGAGGACCACGGGGACGAGCATCACCAGGACCGACCCCGCGGCCAGAAGACCGGGGTCAAATTCAAACCGGCCGATCGTCCGGATCAGGGCGACCGTCGCCGGCATGCAGCTGATGTCCGCGGGACACAGAAGGAGCGCAAAGAAGAAGTCGTTCCAGACCCACATGAACTGGAGGACAGCCACGGCTCCCAAAGCCGGGAGGGCCATGGGCAGGACGATCTTGAAGAACACCTTTAAATCGGAGGCGCCGTCCACCCGGGCGGCCTCTTCGACCTCCTTCGGGAGGGCCGAGATGAAGTTCCTCATGAAGAGGATGATCCAAGGCAGGCCCCATGCCGAATGCAGGATCACGAGGGAGAGGACCGTGTTGGCCAGGCCCAGGCCCAACATGATTCGAAAGATCGGAATGGCCACCATCTGTTGAGGGATCGTCATGAGCATGACGACGGTCAGAAAGAGGTAATCCCGCAGCGGAAAGGAAAACCGCGCGAACCCATAACCCGCGAGCGTCGCGACGAACATCGGAATCAACGTCCCGGGAATGGCAATCAGGAAGGAATTGCCAATGCCCGTCCCAATCGCCGCGAGCGCCGCGCCAAATTTCGCGACCGTGGGGGTGAAGTGGTCGAAGTTCCACCACCCTCCGATGATCTCGGGGAGCGGGCGGAAAGCGGCCATCACGAGACCGACAAACGGGAAGAGCCAGCCCACGGCGAGGGCCCATGCGAACACATGAATCACGATCCTCCTCACGCGGACCTTCATCGTTTCACCATGTAGCGAATCGTCACGACGGTCGCCACCATCGTGAGGATGCTGAGGAAGGTCGCCACGGCGGCCGCTGCGCCGACATTGGCGGGGAGTTGCACGAACGCGTACCGATACATCTGCAGCGCGAGCACGTCGGCGGCGCCTCCAACACCACCCTGCGGATTCGTCGCGCCGAAGACCAAGTCAAAAATCTTCAGCTCCCAGAGGAGCGTCATCGTGATGACGACGATCGTCATCGGTTTCAGGAGGGGGAACGTGACCCGGGTAAACATGCGGAAGGTCGACGTCCCATCGACCTGGGCCGCCTCCCAGTAATCCTTCGGAATCGTGGTCAGCCCGGCCGAATACACGATGAGGCTGAACCCCGTCCAGAGCCAGACGGACCCGAGAATGAGGCCAACCAGGAGCGTCGTCGGGCGCTGCATCCAGCCGACGGCAAGGCCCTTGATCCCGATGGAGTCAAAGAACTTCGGCACGATCCCGATCGAGCCGTCGTAAAGGTAGAGCATGAGAATGCCGCCAATGATGAGCGGCGTCACCATCCCGATGAAAATCGCGGTCTTGACCCAGGAGGCGCCCTTCACGTCTCGAAGGACAAGCGCGAGCCAGAGGCCGAGAAAGAGGGACAGGGGGAGGTGGATGCCGATCCAAATGGCATTGTGGATCAGCGTTCCGAGCGGCGGCGGCTTGGGGAATCCGTTCAGGTTGACCGTGTCGGGGCTTCCGAGCACCTCTCCGTAGTTCGTGAGTCCCGCGAACTGGCCGTTGGAGGAGAAGAAGCTGACTCCGACCGTGGCGATGACCGGGTAGGCGACGAAAAGCAGGATCAGGAGCATGGCCGGAACGAAGAAAACGAGGCGCATGCTCGCCTTGGCCGCCCGGGTGCGCGACCTTGTCAGGCGCGGCTTACGCCGGCCGCGCCGGAGGCGGCGAAGGAGCTTAGTGACTCCTTCGAGCCTCAATCGTCTCACTACGCTGACACCTTCGCCTGAATCGAGGCTAAGACGGAGTCAAGCTGATTCGGGGACACCCAGAGCAACTGGAGTTGGCTCCAGAAGTTCGTTTGGAATTGTCCTCCAATCGTATCGTCCAGGTCAGACAGGATCTCGACGCCATTCATGAGTTGCTCCACGCCTCGATCGACCGGGGGGTAGTCCGCGAGGGGGACCCCGAGAGCGGTGGCAATGTGCCCGCCTTGCTTCACCTGGTAGTCCTGTCCCTCCTTACCGGCGAGCCACTGTGCGAGCTGCATCGCCCCCGTCGTATTCGCCGTGTACTTCGGGATGAAGAAATAGTCGCCTGCGAAGACGATTCCTCGGGCCGTACCGGTAACCGGAGGCAATGAGAAGACCCCGAGGTCGGTTGCGTTTACAGGTGTCACGCCGGGAGGAACCAGACCCGTGATCCAGCTGCCCATGAAAAAGAGGGCGTGGAGTCCGCCCCACCAGTTCGTGAGCGCAACCGTGTTCCACTCGAGCGGCTCGCTAAAGCATTTCCCTGCGAGGAGGGGAACGAGCCGATCCGCGAAAATCGCTCGAACCTCAGGGGAGGTCCAGGCCATCGTCTTGTTTGTGAGGGCGCGATGCATCGCAGCGCCACCGTAGGTCGCAATGAAGTGCTCGGTTATGTCGGATAGGGGCCAGCCGACCCCGTCGCCGCTCACGATCGGCGTCCGAATGCCGCTGATCTTGGAAATCTTGACCAGAAGATCCTTGAACTCCTGGAAGCTCGTCGGCACCGTGAGGTTGTGTGCCGCGAAGAAGGACTTTCGATACCAGAAGCCGGGTTTGACCTTTCCCGTGTAGACGCCGCCATAGTCATCCGCTCCGACCTTCACCGGATCGAGGGAGCCCGGAGTGTACTTCGCGTCCGTGATGTTGCCGCCGTTGAGTTTCAGCATGTGATTCGGCCCATTCGCCTTGATGAACGAACTGACCATGAAAATCACATCGCCCGGCGCTCGGCCAGCGGCGAATTGCGTCGGCAGGATCGTCGTGAGTTCCTCTTGGCGAATCTGCTTGTAGATCACGGTGGTTCCCGTAATCCGGGTGAAATTCTCGAGGACCCGCAGGAATGGTTTGGCCTCCGAGTCGACGGCCCAAGGCCCTACGATGGTGACGGTCGTCGCCGTTGGGTTGACCGGCGGATCGATGCGGAATGTGGTTGGCGTGGAACTCGAATCAGAGCCCAGAGAAGAGGATGAGTACGTGACCGCCGGCGCCTTGGACGCGCCCGAGGTTCCGGGGCAAAGGGCGGCCGCCGACACGGTCGGCTGCGCCAGATAGAATGCCGATAGGCCCGTGATCACGTTCGTGATGATCAGGAGGGCTGCGATGATCGCGATGAGCCTCCCCCGGGCACTTGGCGGCCGGTAGTTCTCGCTCGCTCTCCCTGCCTCACTCGCCGGAGTCCCTGGTGCCGCCATGCTCCTCCTCCCCGAGGTTATCGCCCGGGATGTCCTTCATCGCTCTTTATTCTTGCGGGCGTCGAGCCTTGACGGTCTACGACAACTATACGGGTCGGACTTTTCTTTCAATGGAGACAGCGTCTGTCTTGCAACATCCAAGTGCAAATGACGTCACCGGAAGGGCCGCGTGCCGACGGAGGACTGCACGGACCGCGAGGCCACATCACAAGGAGGCGGACCCGGCGGGTCTGGGCCGCGTGCGAGCGACCTACCGTTGTTTGATGAGTTCCGCATAGAGCCGCAGATGATCCCGCAGATATCGGGTGATCAGGAAATTCTCCCTCACTCGGTCGTGACCGGCCCGACCCATGGCCTTGCGTCGATCCGGGTCGCGAAGGAGCTCGATGGTACGGTCAGCGGCTTCCTGCACCGAGGACACGAGGAATCCGTGGCGTCCATTCTCAATCTGGATTCGGATGCCGACCACGTCCCCACCGACCACCGGAACGCCCTTCCAGAGGGCCTCGCTCACGATGAGTCCGAACCCCTCCCGGAGGGATTTCGCCAATGCGACGTCCGTCTCCCGCTGGAGTACGTTCACCTCAATCGCGCCGACGCCGCGGAGGTCGGTCAGAAAGTGGATGTCAGGCTCGTCGCCCGCATGCCGGGCCGTCCGCTCGAACCACAGCCAGCCCTCCGGGTCGTCTTTGGCCATGGAGCCGATCATCAACAGCTGGACGTCAGGGAGGGATCGCTTCACCAATCGATAGGCGTCGATTACCCCGAGCGGGTCCTTCCACGGATCGAAGCGGCCCACCTGACTGATCACCGGCCGGGCCGGGTCGAACTCGAACCGCGAGAGGATGGCCTTCCGTTCACCCTCGCTAACGTCTCGATTCTTCGGACTCAGCGGATCGATCGCGGGCGGTGAGACGACCAACTTGCGGAACTTCACATCGGACGGCGCATAGGTCGCGGCACTGAAGATCGCCGCGTCATATTTCTCCAAGTAGGGCTGCAGCAGTCGCAGCACGGAGCGATTCGGGGTCGTGAGATCGATGTGGCACCGCCAAATCCAGGGGGACTTGTGTTCGATGAGGTTCACGAGCGGGGCCGGCTGGGGATCGTGGATCACGACGACGTCGAAGTCGTCTTGGAAGCCCTTGGCATTCGCCTCATTCACCTCGCGATAGGCCGATTCCATGTCGGGGGTCAGGCCGGCGGGGGCTCCTTGGAGGGCATTGTGAATCGCCTTTGTGGCATCGAAGAAGGGATTCGTGCCGGAGAGGACGTACCAGTGGACGTCCAATCCAAGGTCCTTCATGAGGGGGATGATGCTGTGAAGGAGTTCCGCGACACCTCCCCCATAGGAGGTGGCGTTCACATGGGCAATGCGTTTTCCTTTGAGCGATTTCGAAACGGAGTGAAGTGCCTCGTAGGCCGCCTGCCCGATGATCGAACGGTAATCCGCGAGGTGCTTCGGCGCAACGGCGACTTCCTCCATTTCGAAGCCTCGCGAGGCGGAAGGCCGCGGGGTTCATTAGACGTTGCGCAGCCGATCCGGGCATTTACTTCCTACGCCGCGTTCCACCTGATGCGGGCCCTTCGTGATCTCTAGGCCTGGGATTTCTCGAACCAGATTTCAATCCGGTATCCGTCTAGATCTCGGGCGAACAGATAGGGCTCCCCGGGAACGAACTCGCCGCTCTCGAGGACCTCGCCCCCTGCGTTTCGCACGGCTTCCGCGGCGGCCTCGATGTCTTTTGGATCAACGAGACGGAACCCGAAATGCGTGACGCCTTCCATCTGGCCGACCTTCCGCCCGTTCTCCTCGAACACGATCACGTCGTGGCTACCGGGGGTCTGCGCCTGAATCATTCCTGGTTCGCGATACATCGCTCGGACGCCCAGGACCCGCTCGTAGAATCGGAAGGAACGGGCCGCATCGCGGACGGCGAGCCCAATGTGCGTCAACCCATACGTTCGGATCACCGAGACACCGCGGAAACGAACCCGTGCGCCATACTTAAAGCGGCACGGCGGACACATCTTTCGTGGACGTCATCACGGCACCGTTAAGTAGGCTCGGCCGCTTAGCGCCGATCGACGGAATGGCCGACGATCCCGGCGAGGAAGAGCGGAAGAAACGTCCGTCGCCTCCGCCGGTCGAGTTCTTGAAGCCGGGGGAGACGCAAGGGCCTCTGCCCCCGAGGGACCAACTTCCGGCCGCCTGGGTGCCCCGCCCGGAGGAATACCAGCGGCCGACGTCGTGGATCCCACCATCGACCGGTGCGCCGCGAGCTCCGTCCAATCTGCCGAAGATCGCAGGCGTCCTGCTCATTGTCTCCGCAGTCGTCGGCATGTCGGGGGCCATCTACAATGCGGTCAGCTTGCCTTCCCCGGCCGAATATGCTAACTTCACGCAAGCCAACTCCCCAGCGACGGTCGCTCTTCTTCAGATCTGCGGTCTCATCTCGATCTGGTCTCAGGGGCTGGCCTTCCTCGGAGGGGTGATGGCCTTCCAACGGATGAATTGGAAACTCACGTTGGTCTGCGCGATCTTCTCCCTGGCGACCCTCGGATTCTTTTACGTCGAAGCATCCCTGATCGGACTGGTCGGACTGCTCGTCACGATTCGCGCCCGCCCCTATTTCCTCACCTGACTGGCGGCGCAACGGCCCGCAGCGCCTGCACGAAGCGCTCGTTGTCGTCGGCGCTGTTGTAGAAGTACGGCGACACCCGGAGCCGATCGTGGCGATAGTCCACGACGAACTTCCGCGAGGCCAGGGCCCGCACCGCCTTCGGCGGGTCCGCCATCTGGATCGCCACGATTCCCGCCCGCTCGGCCGGTGAGTCGGGCGTCTTGAGGAGATACCCCGCGTCGGAAAGACGCTCGACGACGTCCGTCACGAGCTCCGAGGTCCTCGTCCGTAGCCGGTCCACCCCGATCTCGAGGACGATGTCCAGGCCCGCATTCGCCGCGTACACGGCCGCATTCGCGGTCGTCCCGAGCTCGAACCGGCGGGCACCTTCGTGGAACTCGAACACCTTCGGGTCGAAATCGAACATGCGGGCGTTTCCGAACCAACCGGCGATCGTCGGCCGAAGCGTCCCCGCCAAGGACCCCCGGACATAGAGGAACGCGATCCCGGTCCCGCCGAGGAGCCACTTGAGCCCGCCCGTCACGAGCACGTCGACGTCCGCCGCGTGCACGTCGGTCGGCAATTGGCCCGTTGCCTGGTAGGCATCGATCAGGGCGAGGGCTCCGTGACCGTGGGCGACCTTCGCGATCGCGCGGATGTCTTGGACCGCGCCGCTCGTGTAGTACACGTGAGAGGTCGCGACGAGGGCGGTGCGGTCGTCCGCGGCCGATTCGAAGAGGTCCGGCGACACGAGAACCCCGTCTTTGGACGGCACGAAGACACGCTCCACGGCGGGCTTCACCGCCCATTGATAGGAGAGCGTCGGGAACTCCAGATCCGAGAGGACGACCCGGGGACGTTCGGCGTAGTCCAGGGCACTCGCGACGGCCGACAAGGCGACGGACACGCTCGGGGCGAGCGCGATCTCCTCGCGTCGGGCGCCGAGGACGAGGGCGACTTTTCCGCGCAGGGAGTCCAGGGCGTCGACCCAGAGTTCGTACCACGCGGACGCCCCCAGGGCTTCCCATTCGTCCAAGAATCGCTCCTGCGCTGCCCGAACCCGCGCCGCGAGGGGTGCGAGGGAGCAGGTGTTCAGATAGGTCGTCGTCCGGAACGTCGGGAACTCGTCCCTCCACGCGCTCCAGTCCATGCGGGCCGGCACGCGACACGGAGAAAAAAGGATTGGGGCATGAACGCGGCGGTGGCCCTTATCGGCCCTTGTGGCGTCGGCGCCTCAGGCGCGCGACCGAGACCGCCCACGGACCAAGAAACGGCAGACGGGATCCCCGGCGACGACCCGGTGGGACGTCTCTACATCCGCGCCAAGCAGATTCTGGAACATCTCCCGTTCGACCCGGCAAGCCTCCGGATAGGTCTCGGCGACGGCCATGATGGGGCAGTTGTGCTCGAACATCTCGACCACGTTGCGACGGGCCTGGCCGAGTTCCGCCATGTAGCCGCCCTCATCGCGGATCCGCACGAGCTCCGCGACCCTCTCCTTCAAGCCGCCGTCCGGGACCCGGTTGCGATTCGCGTCCAGCACCTCCTGGGCCCGTTGTTGCAGGAGCCGGACGATCGCCTCGCGTCCGATCTTCTCCTCGATGAAACGCAGGGCGCAGAGCGTCATGTGGGTGTACGCCTCGGGAAAGAGACTCGCCGACCCTTTGCTGAGGGCAAAGAACGCCCGCGGACGACCGCGGCCCCCGCCTCGGAAGGACCGTTCGATCAGTCCCTTCGTCTCGAGCACGGTCAAGTGCTTCAGGGTCGCCATCTTGGAGATCCTCAAACCGCCCGCGAGATCGGTGAGGGAGGTGCTGCCCTGCCGTTTCAGCGTCAAAAGGATCTGCTTCTTCGTGGACGAGAACCCGGTATCGAGGCTGCCCCGATTGACCTCGTCGACGATGGTCACGGGTTCTTCAAGGCCGTGCTGATATGATATACTTACGCGTTTACAAAATAGATGTGGAGGCCGGTCCCTCCTGGCCGAACTCGCGGTCAAGAGGACAGGGCGTAGTCGTCCCAGTCTCAGTAGTCTAGGCCTCAGGTGGAGGGTAGGCCTCAGGTGGAGGGGGCGGCGGAGGCGTTACTCGCTTTCGACGCCTCATGACCAGGACCAGGACGAGCAGGATGGCCGCGATCACCGCGACGGCGCCGACCAAGGCGACGACGGGGAGTCCCTGCCCTACGGAACCGGGGAGCACGAGCTCCGCTTGGACATCCGTGGTCACCGTGGGATCGTGGACAATCGATTGCCCACCTTGGAAGTTCAGCCCCGCTAGCAAGGCGAAACCGACGAAAGCGTTCCCCGACTCTCCGATGGCGGCGAAGCGGACGCCCGAGACGATCTGGCCGTAGACGGGGGAATTAGCGCCGTCGACGACGGCGTTTCCCGCCCAGACCAAACGGGCGATTCGCGTCCAGTTGCCGCCGAAGTCAATGGAAGGGCGCGCGGTGGCCACGGGTCGGACCGGCAGAAACGGGCTCGTCGTGTCATTCGCCCGTTGCGCACCCGCCGTCGTGTTGTAGGAAGCGCTGCCCGTCTCGCCGAGGCGATCCATCCCACGGGCATCGAACCAGGCGTCCACGAGGGCGGCGGGAATCAGGTTCCCGACGATTGCTCCCAGCTCGAGGAAGAGCCGGCGCCGAGGCGCGGTGTTGGGTCCCGCGTAGGACCAACCCTGAATTTCCTGGTCCCACTTCAGGTCGTAGTGGACGACCTTGCCGCTGACGTTCACGAGGTTCTCGATCCGGGAGGCGTTCGTGATCACCCGGCGGCCGCCGACCGTATCGACGGTCACGCGCCATTGCGGCACCGTGGCGTT
>Ga0209803_1002987_pt1 | contig 10327 bp, 9 predicted proteins | sample GraSoiAngelo_138_FD_185895 | JGI IMG/M metagenome (GOLD analysis project Ga0209803, IMG submission 185895) | Grasslands soil microbial communities from the Angelo Coastal Reserve, California, USA - 14_0929_09_40cm (SPAdes) (version 2) | ecosystem: Environmental > Terrestrial > Soil > Grasslands ... | reverse complement strand
CCTATCCCAACTATCAACAGGTCATCCCGAAGGAGAGTGCCAAGAAGGCGGTGATCGAGCGGGCGGCGATGGAGGGCGCGCTCCGGCGGGTCGCCGTGCTCTCGAAGGACAAGACGAACGCGGTCAAGCTGATGCTGCAGGCAGGCACGCTCACCCTGCACACGAGCAACCCCGACCTTGGAGAGGCCACCGAAGAGGTGCCCGCGCAGTACCGCGGGGAGAGCCTGACCACCGGCTTCAACGCCCGATACATCCTCGATGCGCTGGCGGTGATGGACGGCGAGTCAGTCACCATGGAGATCAACACTCCCTTGAGCCCCTGCCTGATGAAATCGGACGGCGACCCAGGCTTCCTGTGCGTCGTCATGCCGATGAAGATCTAGGGAGGGCAGAGCGAAGGAGGTCTATGGCCACGGACGAGACCAAGATCGAGAGCGGGCAGCGCGACTCTTACGGCGCCGAGCAGATCAAGGTGCTGGAGGGCCTCGACGCCGTCCGCAAGCGCCCCGCCATGTACATCGGGACCACCGGTCCCGAGGGTCTCCACCACCTCGTCTACGAAGTGGTGGACAACAGCGTCGACGAGCACATGGCCGGGTTCGGCGAGACGATCGAGGTCGCGATCCACATCGACGGCAGCGTCACAGTGGTGGACAACGGCCGGGGCATCCCGACGGGCCTGCACCCCACCCAGAAGAAGTCCGCTGCCGAGGTGGCCCTCACCATGCTCCATGCTGGCGGGAAGTTCGAGGAGGGTGCCTACACCGTGTCGGGCGGCCTCCACGGTGTGGGTATCTCGGTAGTGAACGCGCTCTCGGAGTGGCTGGAGATGGAGATCTGGCAGGACGGCCAGGTCTTCGAGCAGCGCTACGAGCGGGGCAAGCCCACCGCTCCCCTGAAGGTTACCGGCAAGACCAAACGGCGCGGCACGAAGATCACGTTCAAGGCGGACCCCGAGGTCTTCGAGAGCACGGAGTTTAGCTTCGACATCTTGGCCCAACGCCTGCGCGAGCTGGCCTTCCTGAACAAGGGTCTGGAGATCTCGCTCAAGGACGAGCGCAAGGAGCTGGCCAAGGAGCAGGTGTTCCGCTACAAGGGCGGGATCGTGTCGTTCGTCGAGCACCTCAATGAAGCCAAGACCCCGCTGCACAAGCCCATCTTCATTAGCGTCGAGAAGGGCGACATGGTCCAAGACGTCGCCCTCCAGTACAACGACGGTTATGCGGAGAACATCTTCTCCTTCGCCAACAACATCAACACGCGGGAGGGCGGCACCCACCTGGTCGGCTTCAAGGCGGCGCTGACCCGCACGATCAATAACTACGCGAACGCGAACGACCTGCTGAAGAAAGACGCAGAGTCGCTAACCGGGGATGACGTCCGCGAGGGGCTCACCGCCGTCATCAGCGTGAAGCTGCGGAACCCTCAGTTCGAGGGCCAGACCAAAGCCAAGCTGGGGAACAGCGAGGTGAAAGGGATCGTCGAGGCGGCGGTCAACGAGGCCCTCGGGGCGTACTTCGAAGAGAATCCGCCTATTGCCCGCCGGATCGTCGGCAAGGCCGTCGACGCCGCGCGGGCGCGCGAGGCGGCCCGCAAGGCCAAGGAGTTGATCCGCCGCAAGAGCGCCCTGGACAGCGGCGCGCTCCCCGGCAAGCTCGCCGACTGTTCGGAGAAGGATCCAGCCAACAGCGAGCTGTTCATCGTGGAGGGGGACTCGGCCGGCGGCTCCGCCAAGCAGGGCCGCGACCGGCGCTTCCAGGCCATCCTGCCCCTCAAAGGCAAGATCCTCAACGTGGAAAAGGCGCGGTTCGACAAGATGCTTTCCAGCGAGGAGATCCGGGTGTTGATCATGGCCCTCGGAACCGGCATTGGGCGCGCGCGGGAAGATGGCGACTCCGGCAAGGACGGTAAGGACGACAAGGAGGCCTTCGACATCTCCCGCGCCCGCTACCACAAGATCATCCTGATGACCGACGCGGACGTGGACGGCAGCCACATCCGGACGCTCCTGCTCACCTTCCTTTACCGCCAGATGCACGAGCTCATCGAGCGCGGGTACATCTACATCGCGCAGCCGCCGCTCTTCAAAGTCAAGAAGGGCAAGACCGAGAAGTACCTCAAGGATGAGAACGCCCTCAACGAGTACTTGGCCGACCTTGCGGTCGAGGAAGTGGAGGTCTACGTCGAGAGCGGGCAGGCCTTCGTGACCGGCCGGCGCCTTCTGCCAATCCTCAAGAAGCTCATCGCCTTCGAAGGGCTGCTGACCCGTTTCGGGAAGAAACAGCACGAGGCCAGCGTCCTGCGCGCCTTCGTGGACGAGCCGGGTATTGACCGGGACCTCCTCAAGAACGCGGCGGCGCTCCAGAAAGCGGTGGCCAACGCCAAGAAGGCGCTGACGGCTTCCTATCCCAAAGCGCAGATCGCGCTCGACATTGCCGAAGACGAGGAGCACGAGTCCAACAAGGTCCTCTGCCGGATCCAAGCGAACGGGATGGCGCAGACCATGGAGATCACCCACGAACTGGTCGGGTCGGCCAACTTCCGGGAACTGCAGAAGCTTACCCCATCCGCCATCGGGCTGGGGCGCCCTCCGTACAAGCTCAAGGTGAAAGGGGAGGAGAAGGAGTGTCCCGGCACGGCCGAGCTAGTCCGCGCCATCCTGGAGATCGGCAAGCAGGGGATCGGGCTGCAGCGGTACAAGGGCTTGGGCGAGATGAACCCCGAGCAGCTCTGGGAGACCACGATGAACCCGGAAACCCGTACCCTGCTCCAGGTCAAGCTCGAGGACTTCACCGGCGTGGAGGATATCTTCTCGATCCTCATGGGGGACGAGGTGGGGCCGCGGCGGGACTTCATCCAGCAGCACGCGCTCGAAGTGAGGAATTTGGATGTGTAGGAAGAGTACAGAACGGGTCCTGTCGCCGAGCAGCCCCGCCGAGCGGCGCCTTTCGGCGTTGCAGCCCCGCAGACTCGCCTGTAGGCGCCCTGGCTCATCGGGGCGCCCCGCTCGGCGCCACCCGCAGAGTATTCACCATCCGCATAAGGAGATCGTGCATGCCGGTTGATGAACGATTAATTCAGGTTCCGATCGAAGACGAGATGCGGTCGTCCTACCTCGACTACGCGATGAGCGTGATCGTGGGACGCGCGCTTCCGGACGTCCGGGACGGGCTCAAGCCGGTCCACCGGCGGATCCTCTACGGCATGAACGAAATGGGCCTCGTCCACAACCGGGCCTACCGCAAGTCGGCCAAGATCGTCGGCGAGATCATGGGGAACTACCACCCGCACGGCGACGCGGCGATTTACGACACCCTCGTGCGAATGGCCCAGGACTTCAACATGCGCTATTGCCTGGTGGACAGCCAGGGCAACTTCGGCTCGGTGGACGGCGATCCCCCTGCCGCGATGCGGTACACCGAGGCGCGGCTCACGAAGCTCGCTGAGGAGATGCTCGCCGACATCGACAAGGAGACCGTCGACTTCCGCCCCAACTACGACGAGTCGCGCCTGGAGCCGCTGGTCCTGCCGGCCAAGGCGCCGAACCTCCTCATCAACGGCGCCGGCGGGATCGCGGTCGGATACGCGACGAACATCCCGACGCACAACCTGGCGGAAGTGGTGGACGGCCTCATCAGGCTGATCGATATCCCGGACACGACGATCGAGCAGGTCATGGAATTGATCCCGGGGCCGGACTTCCCCACCGCTGGCTATATCTACGGTACGCAGGGCATCAAGGAGGCCTATACCACCGGCCGGGGACTCCTCACGCTGCGCGCCAAGGCGAGCATCGAAACTGACGAGCGGACGGACCGCGACCGGATCATTGTGACGGAGATTCCCTACCAGGTTAACAAGGCCCGGCTGATCGAGAAGATCGCCGAGTTGATCCAGGACAAGCGCATCGAGGGCATCGCGGATCTCCGGGACGAGTCGGACCGCGACGGCATGCGGATCGTCATCGAGCTCAAGAAAGGCGAGATCCCGCTCGTGATCCTGAACAACCTGTACAAGCACACGCCCATGCAGAGCACATTCGGCGTCATCATGCTGGCGCTGGTCCACAACCGGCCGGAGGTCCTGGACCTCAAGCAGATCCTTCAGGCCTTCATCGAGCACCGGCGCGAGGTCGTGCTGCGCCGCACGGCGTTCGACCTGCGCAAGGCCGAGGAGCGCGCCCACATCCTCGAAGGGCTCAAGCTCGCGCTGGACAACCTCGACGCCGTCATCGCCCTGATCAAGCGGTCCCGCTCGCCGGAGGAGGCGCGCAGCGGCCTGATGCGGCAGTTCGCCCTGTCGGAGATCCAGGCCACCGCCATTCTGGACATGAAGCTGCAGCGCCTCACGCAGCTCGAGCGGGAGAAGCTGACGCAGGAGTACGAGGAGATCATCAAGAAGATCGCCTACCTCAAGTCCGTTCTGGCCTCCGAGGCCCTGGTCCGGCAGTTCATCAAGGACGAACTCCTAGCCCTCAAAGCGGAGTACCAGGACGAGCGGCGCACGCAGATCATCCCGGAGGAAGCGGAGATCAACGTCGAGGACCTGATCGCGCAGGAAGAAGTGGTGGTGACCATCTCCCACGCCGGCTACATCAAGCGCAATCCCGTCTCCCTCTACCGGGCCCAGCGGCGCGGCGGCAAGGGGAAGATTGGGATGGGGACCAAGGAGGAGGACTTCGTCGAGACGCTGTTCACGGCCTCGACGCACGACTACCTCCTGTTCTTCACGGACGCCGGGAAGGTGTATTGGCTGAAGGTGCACGAGATCCCCGAAGCCGGCCGGGCCGCCAAGGGCAAGGCGATGATCAACCTCCTGGCCCTCTCCGGGGACGAGAAGGTGACGGCCACCCTGCCCGTCAAGGAGTTCCGCGAGGATCGCTACGTGGTCATGGCGACGCGGATGGGTACCATCAAGAAGACGGAGCTTGCGGCATACGGGAATCCGCGCCAGGGCGGCATTATCGCGCTGACGCTGGACGAGGGCGACAAGCTGATCGGCGTGGAGATCACGGACGGCCAGCGTGAGATTTTGCTCGGCACTCGCGACGGGATCGTCATCCGCTTCAGGGAGGAGGACGTCCGGCCGATGGGCCGCCCCGCCTACGGGGTGCGCGGCATCACGCTGGACGAAGGGAACTACGTGATCGGAATGGAGACGATCACCCCCGACTCCACCACGTCCATCCTCACCGTCACGGAGCGTGGCTATGGGAAGCGCACCCTCGTGAGCGAATATCGCCTTCAGGGCCGGGCCGGCAAGGGCATCATCAGCGTGAAGGTGACCGAGAAGAACGGCCATGCGGTCTCGTTCCATCAGGTCCGCGACGATGATGAGATCATGGTCATGACGGCCGAGGGCAAGATCCTCCGCACCCGGGTGGACGACGTGCGCGAGATCGGCCGCAACGCGCAGGGGGTGCGCCTGATCGACATGGCAGACACCGACCGGGTCGTGGGTGTGGCCAAGCTGGCCGAATCGTCAGGCGAGGGAGCCAGCGAGGGAACCGCCGAGGGTGGCGGCGTGGGTTCAAACGGGGACGAGCCCAGCCCCACCACCGGGAACAATGGAGGGTGAGCAGTCCAAGAAACCCCTCGACCCCCTTGTCAAAACCGCGCTCGCGCTCTGCATTAGCCTGATCGTCATTACCGTGGTTGGCATGGTCCTGACCGCGCCGGACCGCTCCATTCCTCCCTATAGCGTGATGGCCCAGCAGGGAGAGATCGTGACCGTCAACGTGCCGCCCAGCACGAGGGACCCAGAAATCGAAGCGCTCCTCGTGCGGTTCCAGGTTGTGGGCCACGGTGACCGCAACCAGTTCGCGCGTCTTAAGATCAAGCCCACCACGCCCGCCAATCCGGCCGGCCTGTACCAGCGCGTGACGATCTACGTGTTCGACAATCCGGGCCTGTCGGACGACGCTTCGCTGAAGGAGTACCTGAGCGGCAGGGATCCGCTGGCCCGGTCCGGCTTCGAACGTGCCGTGCGAGGGCTGTATCGTCTCACGTCCGACACGGAGCTTGGTGCCATGGGGTTCGTGCCGGAATCGGGTGCAAAGGGGGAGCGGCCATCCGTGGGCGCGCGCGTCCTCTTTCAAGGCAAGGCGGGAAAGACCTAGGAGGAGGCCGATTTCTCAAACAGGGCGCGTAGCCGTGCTTGGAGGGCCGGATCGTGGACTGGTTCGAGGGCCGCTTCAATGGAGGTCCGTGCGTCATCAGGCACCGCAGCCCTTGGTTCCGCCGTGGCAGGAGGAAGTTGGGCTGCAGCGCTTGCTGCGACGTCAGGGGCAGGCTTCGTTCCTACGCGTAAGACGATGTCGGTGATGGCGTCACCGCCGGCGCACGACGAGAGCTTCGCCAGCAGCTCCGGTTTCAGGAACCGGAGCTGCTGCAGCCAGACCGAGTTCTCGGCGACCAGGTAGAGTTTTCGGTGGCGGATGGATTCGGGCCACGTATGGTGTCCGATGTGCTCGCCGACGACCTCGGGCCAGTGTTGCTGGAGCGTGCACTCCAGCATGCGGGACTCCATCCCGTGACTTTTGAGAAGCCGGCCGAGGACATCCGGGATCGCGATCAAGCCGGGGCGCTTGGCCATCAAGGTATCGTAGCCCGCTGCAACAGGCCCGTCAAGACGGAGGAGGCTGCCATGAAGATGAAGACCCTCTTCGATAACTCGCTCTTCGAGGAATTCATGGGGCAAGCCCTGGAGAAATTCGAACAGCACCTGAGGAACGAAGGGATCAAGCAGAACCCGCTGGAGCAGCGCATGAGGGGCGCGCGGGAATTTGCGGTGTTCCTGCTGGGCCGGGGGCACCGCAAAGGGGAGCGGACGAAGGGGCGGATATAGCGGGGCCTGTCGCCGGGTGCCCGAATATGCTCGCGCGGGGCACCCGTTGCTCTTTGAGCGGGTCCTGCCTCCGCATAGCCCAGCGCAGCTGGGCGTTTCGCCGTCGGAGCCCCGCAGACCCGGCTGTACGCCCCGCGCTGCATCTGGGCGCCCATGCGGTGTCACCCGCTCGATTGCAACGGGTCGAAACGCCGTCGCGGCCCCGCAGACTCGTCTGCGGCCTGGAACGCTGCACTCCTCCGGGCACCCGGCGCCACCCGCAAGATGGACTCTGGAAAATGGGCCCGCGCTGCGTTATAGTGGACGGAAATAAGCGAAAGGGGGCGACAGGCTTCGACGGGGATCATGAGGCCAGGGTGGCATGCCGAGCTCCGGGAACTCGTAAAAGTCCGGAAACAACAACTGCCAACCAAGAGCTGGCACTCGCTGCTTAATTAAGCAGTGACGTCTCTCTCCTGACGCCTGCGCGGGGGAAGAGGCGACGATAGCGGGCTGGTCCGGCGCCGGTGCTCAGCGGCGACGGGCGAGAGACACTGGGCTAGCAACCGTTCTAAGCCTGCCGACGGGCGTGGACGGAAGCGAAACCCCAAATCGTCGGCTACGCATGTAGAAGCCCTTCGCTGACGGTCTTCGGACAGGGGTTCAACTCCCCTCGCCTCCACCATCTTTACTTGTCGTCTTTGGCGCAGCGGAACCCGCGGTCGGTGCTGGCGACCGACGGGTAACTGCGAGACCGGAGTGCGGAGCGCTGAAGTGGGCCTGGATCATACCACGACCCGCCGCGCACCACTTTCTCCTCGCCGTCCGTGGGCCCTTTCGGATTCCGGTCCAGCTCGTACTTGTAGGAAGTGCTGTTGTACCAGTCCGCCACCCATTCCGAGACGTTTCCCGCCAGGTCGTAGATCGCATAGGGACTGCGGCCAGCCTCCAGACTCCCGACGGTGGCAAGCAGGTCATAGCCTTTCCAGTCGCAGCACTTGTTGAAGTTCGCGTGCCGGGACGTCGGCGCCTCGTTGCCCCAGGGGTATTCTCGGCCGTCCGTGCCCCGGGCGGCCTTTTCCCATTCGGCTTCGGTCGGCAGGCGCTTGCCGGCCCACCGGCAGTAGGCGTCGGCATCCTCCCAGAGCACGCCGATCACGGGCCGCTCCCCATGGCTCACCAGGCGCACTTCGCGCCATTTAGACGGCAGTTCCCGCCCGGTTGCCTTCACGAATCCTGCATAGCGCGAGGTGGTCACTTCGTACTTGTCCATATAGAACGCGTCGAGATAGACCGGGTGCCGGGGGTTATCCAGGCTGTCGCCGCCCATCGTGAACTCGCCGGCGGGCACCAGCGCCATCGGTGCACCGTCCTTACCGATCTGGACCGCGCTCGGTGCGCCACCGGGCGGCGTACGGGGCTGCATGGGCATGCATGCAGCGATCACGACGAGCACAGCCATGAACGTAGCGAACGCTGAGATGGCGGATGCGAGACGCTTCACGGGAGGGCTCTCCAGGCCGGGAATAGCAAAGCAGAGCGTAGGCTACAGAAAGCAGGGGGCCGATAGCAAGCACGGTAGATCCGCTGGCTTTTCTTTTGCGACGGGCTCCTCTAGTATAAGTGTTCCCTATGGCGGAGAAGAAACCTAGGAAGTTGCGGGCGCCGGGGACTACGCGCAAGCGGCGGAAGCCCGCCGGGGTCTCGACTGGGCTGGCGGCTGCGGAACTGCTGGCGGCGGCGCCGCCAGGAGAGGTGGCTGAACTCCATCGCGCGATCGAGGACGATGGTGGGAAGGTGCTCGCCGTGTACCGTGAGCCCTTCGGCGGGCGCTGGCTCCTCATGGCCGCGCTCCCGATTGAAAAGGTGGCGCCCACCCCTTACCAACGCAACCTCTCGGAGACGCACGTGCGCAAGCTCGAGGCTGTGATCGGCAAGCTCGGGCGCTTCCTCGATCCGATCATCGCCGTGCGTGCGCCGCAGGAAGCCCCGGCCAGGTATTGGACGCCGAACGGCCACCATCGCCTCTCGGCCATGAAGACCCTGGGCGCGAAGAGCATCACGGCGATCGTGGTGCCGGAGGGCGCCGTGGCCTATCAGATTCTTGCGCTGAACACCGAGAAGGCGCACAATTTGCGAGAGAAGGCGCTGGAGGTCATCCGGATGTACAAGGAACTGGCGAGGCTTGACAGTGCCACGGAGGAGTCTTACGCGCTGGAGTTCGAGGAGCCGGCCTTCATCACGCTGGGCCTCTGCTACGAGGAGCGGCCGCGGTTCAGCGGCGGCGCCTACCATCCGGTGCTCAAGCGCGTGGATCAGTTCATCAAAGGCTCCTTGCGCGCTGCGCTGGAGGCCCGCCAGGCGCGGGCCAAAACCGTCCTGGCGCTGGACGATCTGGTCGTCCAGAAGGTCGAGGCGTTGAAGGCCCGTGGCCTCACCAGCCCGTACCTCAAGAGCTTCGTCGTCGCGCGGATCAATCCGATTCGCTTCCGACCCAAGGAGGCCGCGCCCCTCTCATTCGATGAGTCCTTCGAGCGCATGACGAAGGCCGCAGCCAAGCTAAACCCCGACACGATTGCGATTGACGACCTGGCCCGATCCGGCGGCGCGCTGGATGAGGGAGACTGACTGTCGTAGCGCGGACGGAAGAATGGCCAGGATTCTGTTCATTGATGATGACCCGCCGACATTGGACCTCTTCGGGCAAATTCTCAAAGGGGCGGGCCACGAGGTGATCATGGCCCGGGATGGGGTCACGGGGATCGCGCTCTACCGGAAAAACCCTACGGACCTGATCATCACCGATATCATGATGCCGGTGAAAGACGGCATGGAGGTCATCAGCGAATTGAAACGGGACTTTCCCGAGGTGAAGATCATCGCCATCTCCGGTACGGGTCGGGAGGAGCGGCGCGAGTTCTTCTTCGACGTATCAAGGATCCTGGGAGCCAAGCGCACTTTTGAGAAGCCGATCGATCCGGCGGAATTGCTGCAGGCGATCCGGGAACTGGCTACCGACTAGCTCGGCCACGCGATTGACACCCATCGGCACGACTCTTATAATGCAGCGTCATCTGAAAGTTTGAAGAGCCTGGAGGTTTCGCATGTCCGCCACGATGCGGCAGCCATCGAATTTGGCAGGGAAACGCACACACGGGTTTCTCGAAAGGATGAAAACCAAAGGTGGCCGCAAAGTGCTGGCGCGCCGTAGGGCCAAGGGCCGGCACAAGCTGACTGTCTGAGTCGGCGATCGGTGGTTTCGCCCCGCTCCACCCGCTCCCAGCATCTCCTTCGCAACAGCGCCGCGATCCGGTTGGTCTTCAAGGAAGGCAGGCGGGTGTCGTGCCCGTTGTTCACCGTGCTCTACCGCCGGAACGCCTTGGATCACACACGCGTCGGAGTGGTGGTGGGGAGGAAACTGGGCGGTGCGGTGTGGCGCAATCGCTCCAAGCGACGGTTCCGGGAGCTGGCCCGCCTGAGCCTGCCCCGGCTGGCGGCTGGC
>Ga0209803_1002986_pt1 | contig 10329 bp, 10 predicted proteins | sample GraSoiAngelo_138_FD_185895 | JGI IMG/M metagenome (GOLD analysis project Ga0209803, IMG submission 185895) | Grasslands soil microbial communities from the Angelo Coastal Reserve, California, USA - 14_0929_09_40cm (SPAdes) (version 2) | ecosystem: Environmental > Terrestrial > Soil > Grasslands ... | reverse complement strand
CATGTTGATCGAGGCATACCTGCCGGCGTTCGACGACACCAGCAACCCGAAGATCGTCGAGTACCAGGCGTTCATGGCGAAGTACGCACCGAAGGAGCAGATCGGAGGCTTCACCGAGGTCGGATACGCGTATGGACAGGTGTTCATCGAGGCGCTGAAGCGCGCCGGCAAAGAGCTGACCCGCGAGGGCTTCATGGCGAACCTCGACCAGATGAAGAACTTCACGGGCTCGCTCGTGCCAAGTCTCAGCTACAGCCCAACAGATCACGCGGGTGTGAAGGCCGCCTATTTTCAGGCGGCGAAGGATGGGAAGTTCGTCACCGTGACCGGCTACATCACGCTCAAGTAGCGTCGGGCACAACGCAGTGCGTGCGCTACTTGGAGGGCGGGCGAGGTCGAGATGCGTCGATGTGACGCCGATCCCGCTCGCCCGGACGTCAGAGCGCCCGGCCCAGAGGCGAGGTCCGGGCTGATGCGCGTCGGGCTCCTCGACGGCGCGCAACGCGACCGGCGACCCGCGACGCTGGACGAGCTCCTCGCGCGTGCCCGCCTCGCGGAGAGCCTTGGTCTGCGGTCCGTCTGGTTCTCCAACATCTTCGGGCACGACGCGATGACCGTCGCCGCGCTCGCGGCGCGTGTGACCGATCGCATCGAGGTCGGCACGGCCATCACGCCGACATACCCACGCCACCCTTACGCGATGGCCCAGCAGGCGGCGTCGACGGCGGCCGCGGCACGGGGTCGCTTCACGCTCGGCGTCGGGCCGTCGCATCGTGTGGTCGTCGAGGAGATGTGGGGTCTCTCGTACGAACGCGCGTACGCCCACACGGGGGAGTACCTCTCCGTCCTGGTCCCGCTCCTCCGCACCGGGAAGGTCGAACACGCCGGCACGCGATTCACCGTACGCGCTCACCTGACCTCGACGGACGGGCTGCCGGTGCCGGTGCTGCTCTCCGGCCTCGGTCCGAAGATGCTCGCGCTCGCCGGTACGCTCGCGGCCGGCACGATCACATGGATGGTGGGCGCGCGCACGCTGCGCGATCACATCGTTCCCCGCCTGCGCGAAGCGGCGGCAGAGGCCGGTCGGCCCGCCCCGCGCATCGTCGTCGAGCTCCCGCTCGCGCTCACCGACGACGTGGCCGCCGCACGCGAGCTGGCTGGCCGCATGTTCAAGAGCTACGCGGTGCTTCCGGCCTATCGCGCGATGCTCGACCGTGAGGGCGCCACCGGCCCGGCCGAGGTCGCGGTCGTCGGAGACCACGACGCGATCGGGGAGCAGCTGCTCCGCCTGGCGGAGGCCGGCGCGACCGACTTCAACGCCGCGCCGTACGCGCTCGGCGAGCACGACGCCAGGCTCGACACATGCCTTCGCGCGCTGGTGGAGATCGGGGCACGGCTGTCGGCGCCTCTGCCGCTGTCCGTCGAGCGTTCGTCGTGACGAGGCTGATCGATCGCTTCAACGCGATGGTCGGTGGGGATGCCCCGGGCTCAGCGGTGGGCAGGCTCGTCGGCTTTCGACCGACGTCGATCGAACCCGGGAAGGCGATCTTCGAGCTGGAGGCCGGGCCGCAGCACGCAAATCCCATGGGCACGCTCCACGGCGGCATCATCTGCGACGTCGCCGACGCCGCGATGGGGACGGCATATGCCTCGACCCTCGGTGACGGAGAGAGCTTCACCACCCTCGAGCTGAAGATCAACTTCCTGCGGCCGTTCTGGAGTGGTCGCCTCGTCGTGACGGCGCACACGGTGAGGGCGGGGCGGACGATCGGTCTCGTCGAATGCGACGTGACCGACGTGGACGGGAAGCTCGTCGCGCGTGCCATGAGCACCTGCATGACCCTTCGCGGCGAGTCGAGCGAGGGACGCTGATGGATCTCCGAGACGGCCCAGAGGAGGCCGCGTTCCGCGCCACACTGCGCACCTGGCTCGCGGCGAACGTGCCGGCCGAGCTCCGCGGTCTCCGCGGTTGGACCGGACCTGCCCTCGCGCTCGGACGCGCCTGGAGCAAACGCCTCGCAGGGGCCGGGTACGCCGGGCTCACCTGGCCGAAGGAGTACGGCGGAGCGGGACAGCCGTGGCGCTACCAGGCCGTGTATCTCGAGGAGCTCGCGAAGGCTGAAGCGCCGCAGCACCTGGGCGTGATCGGCCTCGGCATGGCTGGTCCGACGATCATCGCGCACGGCCGGCCGGATCAGAAGGCGCGCTACCTCGCGGAGATCCTGTCGGCCGACGACATCTGGTGCCAGGGCTTCTCCGAGCCGGGCTCGGGCTCCGATCTCGCGTCTGTGCGCACACGAATTGAGCTCGTCGGCGATCACTTCGTGGTGAACGGTCAGAAGGTGTGGTCTTCATACGCGCACATCGCCGATCGATGCATCCTCCTCGGCCGGAGTGCGGTGACCGGCGAGAAGCACGAAGGCCTCACGTATCTGGTCGTGGACATGAAGAGCCCCGGTGTCGAGGTCAGGCCGCTGCGCCAGATCACCGGCGAGGCGGAGTTCAACGAGATCTTCTTTACCGACGTCGCGGTGCCGAAGGAGAACCTACTCGGTGAGATCGGTGGCGGCTGGCGCGTGGCGATGACGACCCTGTCGCACGAGCGCGGCACCTTCGGCTTCGCGCTCGCCGGCGCGCTCGACGTCGCGGTCCGCAAGCTTGTGGCGTTGGCTCGCGAGCGCGCCGGCGCCGACGCGCTGGTGCGCGACCGCGTCGCTCGCGAGTGGATGGATCTGCAGGCGCTCCGGTACACGAACTACCGCGCGCTGGCCCGCCTCGAGCGCACCGGTGCGCCCGGCCCCGAGGGATCCGTCGCCAAGCTCCGCTGGTCCGAGGCCAATCAGCGCCTGACCAAGCTCGCGATCGAGATCGTCGGACAGGAGTCGCAGGTGGCGGACGGCGACGGGACGCCCGCGTACTGGCGCTACCAGCAGCTCCGGAGCCGCGGCAACACCATCGAGGCCGGCACGTCGGAGATCCTCCGCAACATCATCGCCGAGCGCGTCCTCGGCCTGCCGCGGAGCCGCTGATGGACTTCAGCTTCTCGCCGGAGCAGGACCAGCTACGAGCGCACGCGCGCTCCTTCCTCGAGAAGCGTTTTCCGGCTACGCGCTTCGCGGAGATCGCGATGTCGGAGGACGGTTGGGACCGCGCGTCCTGGCCGGAGCTCGCGCGCCTCGGGTGGACCGGCGCGTCGATCGCCGAGGCCCAGGGTGGCGCCGGCCAAGGCTTCGTCGAAGAGGCGATCGTGTTCGAGGAGCTCGGCCGCGCGCTCTATGCGGGCCCGTACTTCTCGACGGTCGCGCTCGCGCTCCCAGCGCTGGCCTGCGCGCCCGACCTCTTGGCAAAGGTCGCTTCGGGCGGGCTCACCGCGACGCTCGCACCGGATGATCCGGTCCGGCAGTCGGCTGGGGCGAAGGCGAAGGGGGCGGCAGTGGAAGCACGCCGTGCCGGCGATCGCTGGCTCCTCCGCGGCGAGACGGACCTCGTGCCCGATGCCGGCTGGGTCGACGCGTTCGTGGTCGAGGCCCGCGGGCCCGATGGCATCGGGCTGTATCTCGCGGAGCGCCATGACGCCCGGCCGCTGATCCGCGTCTTCGACACGGTCGACACGACGCGGCGGCTCGGTCGCGTCACCTTCGACGACGACAGTGCCCGCATCCTGGCGGCACCCCCCGCCGCGACGGCGATCATCGCGAGCACCCGCCGACGCGCCCTCGCCGCGCTCGCCCTCGAGGCGGTCGGCGTCGCCAGCTTCGCCCTCGCTCTCGGTGTGGAGCACGCGAAGAGCCGCCAGCAGTTCGGCCGGCCCATCGGTACGTATCAGGCGGTCTCGCACAAGCTCGCGGACACCTATGTGGAGACGGAGCTCGCTCGCTCGCTTGCCTATTGGGCGGCGTGGTGCGTCGCCGAGGATGACGCGCAGGCCGAGCTCGCCGCGGTCGCGGCGAAGGCGTACGCGGCGGAGGCCGCAGTCGCGGCATGCGAGCGCGCGATCCAGGTGCATGGCGGCATGGGCTTCACCTGGGACCATCCGCTCCATCGCTACTACAAGCGAGCGCTCTGGATCGAGTCGTTCGACCGCTCCGGCGCGGCCCACCGCGCGGAGATCGCGCAGGCGCTCGTCGCCGGCTGATCAAGGAATGGGAGGGGTATCGACGTGGACGGACTGATGATGGAGTACCCGCTGACGATCGCGTTCATGCTCCGACGCGCGGAGCAGCTCTTCGGTCACAAGGCGATCGTCACCCGCCGACCGGACAAGACCATCCACCGGCACACGTACGCCGACTTCGTGCCCCGCGCGAAGAAGCTGGCGGTTGCGCTGGGGCAGCTCGGCCTGCGGCGTGGCGACCGCGTCGCGACGCTCTGCTGGAACCAGTACGAGCACCTCGAGGCGTACTTCGGGATCCCGCTCGCGGGCACCGTCCTCCACACCATCAACCCGCGCCTGCATCCGAGCGACCTCGCGTACATCGTGAACGACGCCGAGGACCGCGTGCTCGTCATCGACGACACCTTGTTGCCGGTGCTCGAGAAGTTCCGCGCCGACGTGCGCATCGAGCACATCGTCGTGATCGAGCACGGCGCGAAGGCGCCCGCGGGCATGATCGGCTACGAGCAGCTCCTCGCCGGCGCGGACGCGAACGCGTTCGCCTATCCGCCGCTCGACGAGCGCGAGGCCGGCGCGATGTGCTACACGTCCGGGACGACGGGCCGACCCAAGGGTGTCGTGTACTCGCACCGCGCGCTGGTCCTCCACAGTCTCGGGCAGGCAGCCGGTGCGATCGGCGTCTTGGAGTCGGACGTCGTCCTTCCCGTCGTGCCGATGTTCCATGTGAACGCCTGGGGCCTCCCCTTCACCTGCACGATGATCGGAGCTACGCAGGTCTATCCCGGGCCGCACCTGGATGCGGAGAGCCTGTGCGAGCTGTTCGTCGGGGAGCGTGTCACCTACACCGCGGGCGTGCCGACGATCTGGCTCGGGCTCCTGCGCAGACTCGACGAGCGACCCAAGGACTACGACCTGTCGCGCCTTCGCCTCCTGGTGGTCGGTGGCTCGGCGGCGCCGAAGTCCCTCATCCGCGGCTTCGACGAGCGGCACGGGCTCCGCGTCCTTCACGCCTGGGGCATGACCGAGACCACGCCGCTCGGTGTCGTGTCCAGCCTGATGAGCGATCTGGAGCAAGCGGATGTTGAGACCCGCCTGGGCTATCGCGCCAAGCAGGGGTATCCGGTGCCGCTCGTCGAGATCCGTGCGCGGAACGACGCCGGGCAGGAGGTGCCCTGGGACGGGAAGTCGATGGGTGAGCTCGAGGTGCGCGGCCCATGGGTCGCCGGCGCGTACTACAAGAGCCCCGACTCAGCCGACCGCTTCACCGCGGATGGCTGGTTCCGCACCGGCGACATCGTCACGATCGATCCGCGCGGATATGTCGAGATCCAGGACCGTTCCAAGGACCTCATCAAGTCCGGGGGCGAGTGGATCAGCTCGGTCGCGCTCGAGAACGCGCTCATGGGTCATCCCGCGGTCGCCGAGGCCGCAGTCATCGCGATACCCCATGAGCGCTGGCAGGAGCGTCCCCTCGCGGTCGTCATCTGCAAGCCGGGGCAGACGGCCACTGCGGACGAGCTCCGTGCGTTCCTCGCGCCCAGCTTCGCGAAGTGGTGGCTACCCGACACGTTCGAGTTCGTGACCGAGATCCCGAAGACCGCGGCGGGCAAGTTCCGCAAGACCGCGCTCCGCGAACGCTTCGCGACGTCGCGTGAGGCCACACCTGCCTCCTGAGTTCGTTCACCTCGAACGGTCGGGTGGTGTGACGACCATCACGATCGATCGCCCGCCGGTGAACGCCATGAGCCGGGCGGTCGTCGCCGCGCTCGAGACGGCGCTGGAGACGCTCGCCACCGACCCTGCGACGGGCGTCGCGCTGCTGCGCGGCGCGGGGCCGCGAGGCCTCAGCGCGGGGGCCGACATCTCGGAGTTCCCGGCGCTCCTCGAGCCGAACGCCGACATGCGTGGCGAGGGCATCCAGCGCCTCGCCGACCGCGTCGAAGCCTTCCCAAAGCCGATCATCGTGGCGATCCATGGCTTCTGCATGGGTGGTGCGCTGGAGATCGCCCTCGCGTGCGACATCCGGATCGCGGCCGAGGACGCGCGCATCGGCCTGCCCGAGATCCGCATCGGCATCCTGCCCGGCGGCGGCGGCACGCAGCGCCTACCACGAGTCGTCGGACCCGGGCGCGCGCGGCTCATGATCTTCAGCGGCGAGCCCATCACCGGACGCCGCGCCGCGGAGTGGGGACTGGTGGAGGAGGCGGTGGCGCCCGCCGAGGTCTTCGACACGGCCGCGGCGATCGCGCGCACGCTCGCGGCCCAGTCATCGCATGCCCTCGCGGTGATCAAGGCGCTCCTGCGTGAAGACGAGCGCCGCTCCGCTCCGCGATGGACTGCGGGCCGAGACCGCCGGGCTCGCGCGCCTCCTCGCGCACCCGGACGCCCGCGAGGGCATCGCTGCGTTCCTCGGGAAACGCGAGCCGCGCTGGGCGGCGCCGGGTGAGGGGAGCGGTGATGCGTGAGGCCGTGATCGTCGCGAGCGTGCGGAGCGGCCTCGCCAAGTCGTTCCGCGGCTCGTTCAACCTCACCCGCCCCGACGACATCGCGGTGCGCTGCGTTCGGGAGCTCTTGCGTCGTGTACCCGAAGTCGACCCGGCGCAGGTGGACGACGTCATCCTCGGCGCGGGCTTCCCAGAAGGGCCGCAGGGCCAAAACGTCGGGAGGACGGTCGCGATCATGTCCGGCCTGCCTTCGTCGGTGCCGGGTTCGACCGTTAGCCGCTTCTGCGCGTCGGGGCTCAATGCCGTGGCGATCGCCGCGCGGATGATCGAGGGCGGCAGCTACGACGTCGCGATCGCCGGCGGACTCGAGTCGATCACCATGCTCCAGAACGACTACAACCGGAAGAACCTCCAGAACCCCTGGCTGCTCGACCACAAGAAGGACATCTACATGCCGATGGGGCAGACCGCGGAGGTCGTCGCCGAGCGCTACGGCGTGACGCGCGAGCGCCAGGACGAATTCGCGCTCCTCTCGCAACAGCGGATCGCCACCGCGCAGCGCGAGGGCAAGCTCGCCGACGAGATCGTCCCGATCACCGTGACGATGCACGTCACCGACAAGGTCACCGGGGCGACGTCGACGAAGGAGGTCACCGTCGATCGCGACGAGTGCAATCGCCCTGACACGACGCTCGAGGGCCTCGCGAAGCTCCCACCTGCCTTCAAGGAAGGCGGCTCCGTGACGGCGGGTAACGCCAGTCAGCTGTCGGACGGCGCGTCGGTGGCGCTCCTCATGTCGGCCGAGCGCGCGACCGCGCTGGGCGTGCGGCCACTCGGCGTCTTCCGTGGCTTCACGGTCGCGGCGTGCGAGCCCGACGAGATGGGCATCGGGCCGGTGTTCGCCGTACCGAAGCTTCTCCGGCAGGTCGGGGTCCGTCTTGGGGACATCGACCTCGTCGAGCTGAACGAGGCGTTCGCCTCGCAGGCGGTCTATTGCCGCGACCGGCTCGGGATCGATCCCGAGCGGCTCAATCCGAACGGCGGCGCGATCTCGATTGGTCACCCCTACGGGATGAGCGGAGCGCGGCTTGTCGGGACCGTGCTTTACGAGCTGCGTCGCCGGAAGGAACGCTACGGACTCGTCACGATGTGCGTTGGCGGCGGGATGGGGGCCGCCGGCCTCGTCGAGGCGACGAACTAGCTTCGGTGAGGTCCGGCCAGCTGACGGGTGAGCGAGCCGGAGTCGTGGTAGATGCGCTCGCCCGCGAACCGCTGGGCGCGCGGATTCCAGGGAAAGACGATGACGATGTCGAGCTCGGCCCGACCGCCCGTCGCCGGCTCGCCCTGCCAAGCACCCAGCTGCGTGCCGCGCATCGTGGCGATCTCGATGACGCCCTGCGGACCGATGACGATGTCTTTCAGATCGAACCGCACGTCCGGAAACGCCCGGAGGAAGCTCGTGTAGAAGGAGCGCGCTCCATCATGACCCTCCCAGCGCTCGCCGGTCGGAACTATCTCGTAGACGCAGTCTTCGGACAGCGTCGCGATGAGCCCCGCGAGGTCACGAGCGTCTTCGGCCTTCGAATGGTCGATCCACAGACGCCGGATTTGCGCGTAGAGCTCGGGCGTCACGTCCCATGCGAGGCGCTCGCGGATCGTCGTCGCGTTTCCCACGTCCTACAGGAACTCCCGCGCTCGCCCGGCGCGATACGAGCGGAGGATGTCCCGGCTCACGACCATCCGATGGACCTCATCCGGTCCGTCGACAAGCCGCATGCCGCGTGCGACCAGGTACATCGCCGAGAGCGGTGTCTCGTCGGTCAACCCGAGGGCGCCGTGCACCTGGATGGCGCGGTCGATCACGTCGTGCAGCACGCGCGCGGCGTAAAACTTCACGAGCGAGATCTCCACCCGCGCCTCGTCGCCCTCGTCGAGGCGGTGTGCCGCTTGGAGCGTGAGCAGCCGACAGGCCTGGATCTCGGCGGCGGAGTCCGCGATCCAGTTCTGAATCGTCTGCTTGTCCGCGAGCGCGCTCCCGAAGGCCTCGCGCGTGAGCGCGCGATCGCACATGAGGTCGAAGGCGCGCTGCATCTGACCCAGCCAACGCATGACGTGATGGATGCGGCCAGGACCAAGCCGCTTCTGCGCGATGCGGAAGCCGTCGCCGGGTCGGCCGAGCGTATTCGCGATCGGCACGCGGACGTTCGTGAAACGCACCTCGCAGTGGGTGTTCCAGCCACGGCCGCGGTGGCCGAGGGTCGGGATCGCGCGCACGATCTCAAGGCCGGGGGTGTCGGCGGGCACGATGATCTGGCTGAGGCGTTCGTGCGGCGGTGCGTCGGGATCGGTGACCGCCATCACGATCGCGAACGCCGCGCCCTCGGCGCCCGAGCTGAACCACTTGTGCGCGTTGATCACCCAGTCGTCGCCCGACCGCTCCGCTCGCGCTCGCAGGCCCCGCGGATCGGCCCCGGAGACCTCGGGCTCGGTCATCGCGAAGAAGGAGCGGATCTCAGCGGCGACGAGCGGCCGCAGCCAGCGCGCCTTCTGCTCGGGCGTGCCGAACTCGTGCAGGATCTCGGCGTTGCCGGTGTCCGGCGCCTGGCAGCCGAAAACACGCGGCGCCACGAGGCTGCGGCCGATGACCTCGTTGAGGTAGACGTAGGGGAGGAAGCCGGTGCCGGTCCCGCCGGCGTCCGGGCCGATGAACATCGCCCAGAGACGCGCGGCCTTCGCTTTGCCCTGAAGCTCGCGCATCAGCGCTTCGGCAGCGTCATCTTCGCGCGCGAGGGCCCGCTCGTTAGGGTAAACCTCGGCCTCCATGAAGGCCGCAAGGCGCTCGCGGCGCTCGTGCACATCAAGGGACGGCGCGAATGCGGGCACCGGCGCGACTGTACTACCGGCGTACTCGCAGCGAGATAGCGAGGGGAGCGTATGCACACCAAAGAACTGTTCGACCTCCACGGGAAGGTCGCCATCGTCACCGGCGGAGGCAGCGGGCTCGGACGGCAGATGGCGAGCGCGCTCGCAGAGATGGGTGCGGACATCGTGCTCTGCGCGCGCAACGCGGAGCGCTGCGCGCAGACCGCCGCCGAGCTCGCGGCGCTCGGGGTCCGCGCGCTCGGCTTTCGCTGCGATGTGACCAGCCCCGACGACGTGCGGGCGATGGTCGAACGCACGAAGGCCGAGCTCGGACGCATCGACATCCTCGTGAACAACGCCGGCCGCGCCTGGGTCGCGCCCGTCGCGACCATGGCCGTGGAGGATTGGCGGCGGGTGCTCGAAGTGAATCTGACCGGCGCCTTCCTATGCTCGCAGGCCGCGGGGAACGTGATGATCGCGCAGGGTGGTGGGAAGATCATCAACATCGCATCGGTCGCGGGCCTCGGTGGTGCGACGCCCGAGGTGCTCGACGCCATCGCCTACAACACGAGCAAGGGCGGACTCATCAACTTCACTCGCGACCTCGCGGTGAAGTGGGGCCGGCACCGCATCAACGTGAACGCCATCGCGCCCGGGTGGTTCCCGAGCCACATGTCGAGCGCGATCGTCGAGCGCTGGGGCGATCGGCTCGCCCGCACGGTCCCGCTCGGCCGGATCGGCGGTGACGAGGACCTCAAGGGCACGGTCGTTTACCTCGCGTCGCGGGCCTCCGACTACATCACCGGGCAGGTCCTCGCGGTGGACGGGGGCCAGACGGCCTCGTGAGCGCCGTGACGCCGCGGCGGGTGCCGATGGTCGAGGTCGAGGCCACGGCCGCCGGCTTCGATC
>Ga0209803_1002985_pt1 | contig 10342 bp, 9 predicted proteins | sample GraSoiAngelo_138_FD_185895 | JGI IMG/M metagenome (GOLD analysis project Ga0209803, IMG submission 185895) | Grasslands soil microbial communities from the Angelo Coastal Reserve, California, USA - 14_0929_09_40cm (SPAdes) (version 2) | ecosystem: Environmental > Terrestrial > Soil > Grasslands ... | reverse complement strand
CAGGTCGGGATAGACCCGCTGCAGCGCCTCCCGGTCGCTGCGCGCGTGCAGCATGGCCGGCGAAGGCATGGTGAATTTCGGCGTGCCCTTCTTCACCACCGACTTCAGGAACTTGAAGTGATCGAGCATGCTCGGCTTGGAGCGCCGGACCTTGCCCGTCAGCTTGAAAAGCGGCGGCTGCTCGTCGGTGCCCTGGAACGTGGCGAACCTGTTGACGGTCAGATCGACGCCGTCGAAGCCGTGAATGAAGTCGATGTGCCACCAGTCGCGGCGGAACTCGCCGTCGGTGACCGCCTGCAGGCCGACGTCTTCCTGCAGCTTGACGGCTTCCTTGATGCATTCGTCTTCCACGGCGCGCAGCGCCGCACGGTCGATCTCGCCCTTCTTGTGCCTGGCGCGCGCGGCATGGAGTGCCTGCGGGCGCAGCAGGCTGCCGACGTGGTCGGCGCGGAACGGGGGTTTCATGAAGGGCTTCTACGCCGCCTGTTTCAGCGCGAGCACCTTGTCGGTGGCTTCCCAGGTGAACTCGGGCTCTTCGCGACCGAAGTGGCCGTAGGCGGCGGTCTTCTCGTAGATCGGGCGCAGCAGGTCGAGCATCTGGATGATGCCCTTCGGCCGCAGATCGAAGTGCTTGACGACCAGCGCAGAGAGCGCGTCGTCGGACATCTTCCCGGTGCCCTGGGTCGTCACCATGACGCTGGTGGGGCGCGCCACGCCGATGGCGTAGGACAGCTGCACCAGGCACCTCGAGGCGAGGCCGGCGGCGACGATGTTCTTGGCGACGTAGCGCGCCGCGTACGCCGCGGAGCGGTCGACCTTGGAGGGATCCTTGCCGGAGAAGGCGCCGCCGCCATGCGGCGCCGAGCCGCCGTAGGTGTCGACGATGATCTTGCGGCCGGTGACTCCGCAGTCGCCCTTCGGCCCGCCGATCTCGAACGCGCCGGTCGGGTTGACGAGGTACTTGACCGGGCCCTTGATCAGGTTCCTGGGCAGCACCGGCTTGATGACTTCCTCGATCACCGCTTCGGAGAGCTTCTTGTGGTCGACACCGGCCGCATGTTGCGTAGACAGGACCACGGTATCGACCGCGTCGGGCCTGCCGTTCGAGTAGCGGATGGTGACCTGCGACTTGGCGTCGGGCCGCAGCCAGGGCAGCCGGCCGTTGCGCCGCAGCTCCGCCTGGCGCTCGACCAGGCGGTGCGAGAGAAAGATCGGCAGCGGCATCAGGCTCGGCGTCTCGTCGCAGGCATAGCCGAACATGAGGCCCTGGTCGCCGGCGCCCTGCTCGAGGTCGAGTCCCTTGCCCTCGTCGACGCCGCGCGCGATGTCCGGCGACTGCTGGCCGTACGCGACGAGGACGGTGCAGGTGGCGGTGTCGAAGCCGATCGCCGGGTCGGTGTAGCCGATGCGGCGGATGGTCCTGCGCGCCACCTCGTCGTAGTTCACGCGCGCATTGCTGGTGATCTCGCCGGCGAGCACGACCAGGTTGTCCTTGACCAGCGTCTCGGCGGCGACGCGCGAGGTCTTGTCCTGCTTTAGAATCGCGTCGAGCACCGCGTCGGAGATCTGGTCCGCCACCTTGTCGGGGTGGCCCTCGGACACCGATTCGGAAGTAAACAGAAAATCGCTCATTGCATGCGCGCCTGAAAAGAGGCCGCAAGGATACCAAATCTTGCAAGGGTTCCCCAGGTTTCTGCTACGGCTCGCTGCGATCCTGCCGCTGCCCGTGCTGCACGCGGTGGGAGCCGCCCTCGGCTGGGCGGTGTATGGGATCTCGCCCACCTATCGCGCCACCCTGCGCGCCAATCTCGCCCAGGCAGGTTACGCGGACTCGCGCACGCGCCGATCCGCCATTGCCGCCGCCGGGCAGATGCTCGCCGAGCTGCCGGCGCTGTGGTTCAGGCCGCACGAAAAGGTGAGAGCCCTGGTACGCGAGGCGAGCGGTGTCGAGGCCGCGTATGCCGCGCGCGAGCGCGGCCAGGCGCTGCTCCTTCTCACGCCGCACCTGGGCTGCTTCGAAATCACCGCGCAGTATGCAGCGCGCCGAATGCCGATCACGGTGCTCTACCGCCCGCCCCGGCTGGGGTGGCTCGAGCCGCTGATGCGCGAAGGCCGCGAGCGGCCGAACGTCCGCCTCGTGCCGGCGGACCTCACCGGCGTGCGCGAGGTATTCGCCGCGCTCAGGCGGGGCGAGGCGGTCGGGTTCCTGCCCGACCAGGTGCCCGGCGTAGGCGAGGGTGAATGGGCCGAGTTCTTCGGCCGCCCGGCTTACACCATGACCCTCGCCGCCCGGCTCGCCGAGCGCAAGGGCATCGCGTGCTTTCTCGCCTATGCGCGGCGGCTGCCGCGCGGCGCGGGCTATTCGCTCGTGCTGCGCGAGCTGCCGCCGCCGCTGCCGGGCGAGACCGCCACGCGCCACCTCAACCGCGCGCTCGAAGCCCTGGTGCGCGAGTGCCCGGGGCAGTACCTGTGGAGCTACAACCGCTACAAGACGCCGAAAGGCGCGAGGCCGCGTGAGGAAAACGCGCAATGAGCCGGGTCGTTTTCGCCTTCATGTGGCTCGCGCACTTTCTCCCGCTGAGGTTGATCGCGGCCATCGGCAACGCCGTCGGGGCGATTCTCTACTGGCTGATCCCGGAGCGGCGGCGCGTCACGCGCATCAATCTCGAAAGATGCTTTCCGCAGATGCCGCCGCGCAGCCGCGAGCGCCTTGCCCGCGCCCATTTCCGGGCCTTCTGCCGCAGCTTCCTCGAGCGCGGCATCCTCTGGTGGGCACCGCGCAGCCGCATCGAGCGCATGGTGAGGATCGAAGGGATCGAGCATCTGCAGGCGGTCGCCGGAGGCCCGGTGATCCTGCTGACGCCGCATTTCGTCGGCCTCGAGGCGCCGCTGTTCCGCATCTCGATGGACTACCCGGTGGCCTCGATGTACTCGCGGCAGAAGGATCCGCTGTTCGACCGGCTCATGTACCTCGGGCGAACCCGGTTCGGCGCGCGCCTCTTTCCCCGGCAGGCGAGCGTGCGCGAAAGCCTGCGCGCGATCGCCTCGGGCGCGATCTACTACTATCTTCCCGATCTCGATTTCGGGCGCCGGCGCTCGGTGTTCGTGCCCTTCTTCGGCGTGCCGGCGGCGACGGTGACCGGACTGTCGTATATTGCGCGCTTCACCGCTGCGAGCGTCGTGCCGTGCGTGACGCGCATGCTGCCCGGCGGCAAAGGCTACGTGGCGCGCCTCTACCCGGCGTGGACCGGCTTTCCGAGCGGCGACGACATGGCCGACGCGCGCCGCCTGATGTCCTTCGTGGAGGAGCGCGTGCTCGAGATGCCCGAGCAGTACTTCTGGCTGCACAAGCGCTTCAAGACGCGACCCGAGGGAGAAGCGAGATTCTACTGAAGCTGGCGATCATCGGCGCCGGCTACATGGGGCGCCTGCACGCGGAGAAGTTCGCGCGCCTGGCCGGGGTCGAGCTGGTCGGCGTCGCCGACGCCGATCGCGCGCGCGCCGAGGAAGTCGCGGCGAAGGTCGGCTGCCCGGCGCTGCCCGACTGGCGGCAGGCGATGTCCCGCGCGCAGGCCGCGGTGGTCGCCGTGCCGACCGAGCGCCACCTCGAAGTGGCCGGCGCCTGCCTCGATGCCGGCCTGCATGTGCTGGTCGAAAAGCCGCTCGCGGTCAACCTCGAGGAAGCCGACCGGCTGCTCGCCGCCGGCGCGCGAAACGGCGTCGTGCTGCAGGTCGGCCACGTCGAGCGCTACAACGCGGCTTTCGGCGCGCTCGCGGCGCGCATGGCGAAGCCGCTCTACATCGAGGCCGAGCGGCTATCGGGATTCAAGCAGCGCGGCGCCGACGTCGACGTGGTGCTCGACCTGATGATCCACGACCTGGATCTCGCGCTCTCGCTCGCCAAGGCGCCGGTGAGCCAGGTGAGCGCCTGCGGGTTCCGGGTGCTGACCGAGGAGATCGACATCGCGAACGCGCGCATCGAGTTCGCCGACGGCTGCGTCGCCAGCCTCTCGGCGAGCCGCGTCAGCCAGGCGCCGGTGAGAAAGCTGCGCGTCTTCCAGACCGACGTCTACGTGTCGGCAAACCTGCAGGCCGGAAAGCTGCGCTATGTGCGCCAGGCGGGCGGCGCCATCGAGGAAACCGAGGAAGTGCATGCCGGCGGCGATGCGTTGAGCGCGCAGGCGGCGGCGTTCGTGGCCGCCGTGGCGCGGCAGAAACCGGTCGAGGTGAGCGGCGAGCACGGCCGCCGCGCGCTCGAGCTGGCGCTGGAAGTGGGCCGCCTGGTGCGCGAGCGTATGCAGCGCTCGACGGCATGAAGCCCGCGATCGCGATGGTCGACCCGGCGGGGGAATACCGGGCGCTGAAGGACGAGATCGACGCCCCGGTCGGCCGCGTGCTCGCCTCGGGGCGCTACGTGCTGGGGCCGGAGGGCGAAGCGCTCGAGCGCGAGCTGGCCGCCTATACCGGCGCGCCGCATGCGGTCGGCGTCAACTCGGGCACCGATGCGCTGCACCTCGCGCTCGTCGCGGCGGGCATCGGCGCGGGCGATGAGGTCATCGTTCCGTCCTTTACCTTTTTCGCGACCGCCGAGGCTGTCTCCTACACCGGTGCGACGCCGGTCTTTGCAGATATCGATATCGGGACATTCAACCTCGACCCCGCTTCCTTTCGCAACTGCATTACCTCGAGGACAAAAGCGGTCATCGCGGTGCATCTCTTCGGCCAGTGCGCCGCGCTGGATGAACTGTCAAGGATCTGCAGGGAAAGGGATCTGCTTCTCGTGGAAGACTGCGCGCAGGCGCTCGGCGCCGACTACGACGGCCGGCGCGCCGGCAGCTGGGGCGATTTCGGCTGCTTCTCGTTCTATCCGACGAAGAACCTGGGTGCCGTCGGCGATGCAGGACTTATCACGACAAAAGAGAAGAAATTCGAAGAATTGCTCAGAGTGTTACGCCATCACGGCAGCCGCCAGACCTACCTGCACGAGCGCGTGGGCTGGAACAGCCGCCTCGACGAGCTGCAAGCCGCGGTGCTGCGCGTGAAATTGCGCCGGCTGGAGGAATTCAACGACGCGCGGCGCCGCGTCGCGCAGCGCTATCGCAGCAAGCTGCAGGGCGCGCCGCTCGCGCTGCCCGGGGAGAACGGGCGCGGCAGGCACGCGTATCACCAGTTCACCCTGCGCAGCGAGCGGCGCGACGCGATCCGCGAGGCGCTTGCCCGCGAAGGCATCGCCAGCTCCATTTTTTATCCACTGCCCCTGCATCGCCAGCCGGCGTACGAGCCGTCGAATCGCGGCCTGACGCTGCCGGCTGCCGAGGCGGCGGCGAAAAGCGTGCTCTCGCTGCCTATCCATCCGCTGCTCGACGAGGAGAGCATCGAGCGCATCTGCGGCTGTGTTCGGCAATCCGCATGAAGCTTTCGTTTACCAAGATGCAAGGTGCCGGCAACGATTTCGTGGTCATCGATTCCACCAACGAGAAATTCGCTTTGAGCAGGAATCAAATCAAACGGCTGGCTGACCGGCACTTCGGCGTCGGCGCAGACCAGATCCTGGTGGTCGAGCGGCCGCAGGGGCGCGACATGGACTTCCACTACCGCATCTTCAACGCCGACGGCGGCGAGGTCGAGCAATGCGGCAACGGCGCGCGCTGCTTCGTGAAGTTCGTGCACCAGAAAGGCCTTACTAACAAGCGAGAGATCCGCGTCGAGACGCTCGCCGGCCCTATCGTGCCGCGGCTCGAGGCCGACGGCGAGGTCAGCGTCGAGATGGGGCCGCCCGCCGTTGAATTACCTTTAGTCCAGAAAGTCGAAGTCAACGCCACCAAACCCTTGGAATTGGTGATTCTCTCCATGGGCAACCCGCATGCCGTGCAGGTCGTGGCGGACGTCGAGTCGGCGCCGGTGACGACGCAGGGGCCGCTCATCGAGCATCACCCGCGCTTTCCCGGCCGCGTAAATGCTGGCTACCTGCAGGTGCTCGACCGGCACCGCGTCGCGCTGCGCGTGTGGGAGCGCGGCGCGGGCGAGACGCTGTCCTGCGGCACGGGGGCGTGCGCGGCGGTCGTGTCGGGCATCCTGCGCGGCCTGCTCGATTCGCCGGTGCAGGTGGCGACGCGCGGCGGAGCGTTGACCATCTCTTGGGCCGGCGGCGACAATGCGGTGTGGATGAAGGGCCCCGCGCAAACCGTCTTCGAGGGAACGATCGAGGTATGAACAAGCAATGAACGCCGAAGAGATCGCCCGCTTCCTCCGCAGCCACCCGCAGTTCTTCGATCAGCATCCCGAGCTCCTCGAATCGATCCTGGTGCCGCATCCCTACGGCGGGCGCGCGATCCCGCTGGCCGAGCGCCAGGCCGTGGCGCTGCGCGACAAGGCGAGGCTGCTCGAAGGCAGGCTCGGCGAGCTGATCAAGTTCGGCGAGGAAAACGACGCTATCAGCGAGAAGGTGCATCGCCTGGCCGTGGCGCTGGTCGGGGCGCGCGACTTTCCCGCGCTCGCGCATTCGCTTTACTTCCACCTGCGCGAGGACTTCGCGGTGCCGCATGTCGCGCTGCGCGTCTGGGGCAAGTCGGTGCCGGCCGACTTCACCGAGGCCGAGGCGGTGGACGATGCGCAGCGCCAGCTTGCGGCCGCGATGGGAGCGCCGCAATGCGGTCCGGCCGCCGCCAGCCCGTTCATTCCCTGGTTCCGCGAGGCCGCCGAGCACGTGCGCTCGGTGGCGCTGGTGCCGCTGGGCGAGAGCGTGGTGTTCGGCCTGCTCGCGCTCGGCAGCGAGGACCCGCAGCGCTTCTTTCCCGAGATGGGGACGCTCTACCTGAGACGCATCGGCGAGCTGTGCGCGGCCGGAGTGAGCGCGCGGCTGTAGCGGCCATGGACGCGCATCCGGATTCCCGGCTGGCGCGCGACTATCTCGATGCGCTGAAGCATTCGCGCAGGCTTTCCCCCGCGACGCTCGCGAATTACGGCCGCGCCCTGGATGTGCTGTTCGGTCTTCTCTGTGCAGCAGGCTTGAATTCGCTTCAACCCCCGCAGGTCCGGCGTTTCATTGCCATTCTTCACGCCAGGGGCCTGGGTCCGCGCTCGCTCGCGCTGACGCTCTCCGCGTGGCGCGGCTGCTTCGGCTGGCTGGTGCGGCACCGCGGCTTTCGCGTCAACCCGGTGCTCGGCATCCGCGCGCCCAGGGCGCCGCGGCCGCTGCCGAAGGCGCTGTCGGTAGAGGCCGCGCAGCGCCTGTTCCGGGAGGAAAAGCCGGGCACGCCCGAGCTGGTGCGCGACGCGGCGATGTTCGAGCTGCTGTATTCCTCGGGGCTGCGCCTGGGCGAGCTCGTCGCGCTCGACGTCGACGACGGCCGGCTCGACCTGCGGCAGGGCGAGGTGACGGTCACCGGCAAGGGAGCGAAGACGCGCACCGTGCCGGTCGGAGCGAAGGCGCGCGAATCGCTCCAGCGCTGGCTTTCCTCGAGAAGCCAGCTTGCCGCGCCGGATGAAAAGGCCCTGTTCGTCGGCAGCCGGGGCAGGCGGATCTCGCCGGCGGTGGTCGGCGCGCGCCTGCGCGCCTGGGCGCGGCGTCGCGGCCTTGCCGAGCGCGTGCATCCGCACATGCTGCGCCACTCGTTCGCCAGCCACCTGCTGCAGTCCTCGCAGGATCTGCGCGCGGTGCAGGAACTGCTCGGCCACGCCAGCATCTCTACCACGCAGGTCTACACCCACCTCGACTTCCAGGCGCTGGCGAAGGTCTACGACGCCGCCCATCCTCGCGCCAAGAAGAAATGATCCAGCTGAAGAAAGGCCGCGAGAAATCCCTCAAGCGGCGCCATCCGTGGATTTTCTCGGGGGCGATCGAGCGCGTCACCGCCAAACCGGGAGCGGGGGACACGGTCGAAGTGCGCGATGCGTCCGGCAAGCCGCTCGCGCAGGCGGCATTCAGCCCGAAGTCGCAGATCCGGGCGCGCGTGTGGAGCTTCGACGCGAATGAATCCATCGGCGCCGATTTTTTCCGCAACCGGTTGACGCGCGCGCTGGCCATGCGCGAGGGACTTCCCGCCGCCAGGCACACGAACGCGATGCGGCTGGTGCACGGCGAGTCCGACGGCATGCCGGGCCTGGTGGTCGATCGCTATGCGGACGTGCTGGTGGTGCAGTTCCTTGCCGCCGGGGTCGAGCGCTGGCGCGAGCCCATCCTGGACGCGCTGGTCGAGCTGACCGGCTGCGAGGCGGTGTTCGAGCGCTCGGACGCCGAAGTAAGAACACTGGAGGGCCTGGAGCAGAGAATCGGCTTCGCGCGCGGCAACCGCGCCGCGTCGCGCTGTCCCATCATCGAGTACGGGCTCAACTTCCGCGTCGACGTCGAGCAGGGACAGAAGACCGGCTTCTTTCTCGACCAGCGGGAGAACCGGCAGCGCGTGCGCGCGCTCGCCGCCGGCCGCGAAGTGCTGGACGGGTTCTGCTACACCGGCGGCTTCGCCATCGCCGCGCTGGCCGGCGGCGCGAAGCGCGTGACCGCGATCGAGAGCTCCGCGCCGGCGCTCGAGGTGGCGAAGGAGAACCTGGCGGCGAATCCGCTCGACGCGTCGCGCGTCGACTTCGTGAAAACCGACGTGTTTTCCGAGCTCAGGACCCTGCGAGACCGCGGCGCGCGGTTCGACATGGTGGTGCTCGATCCGCCGAAGTTCGCGCCCACGGCGGCGCAGGTGCGCAACGCCGCGCGCGCCTACAAGGACATCAACCTGCTCGCGCTCAAGCTGCTCGCGCCCGGCGGCCTGCTGGCCAGCTTCTCCTGCTCGGGCGGCGTCGGCGCCGAGCTCTTCCAGTCGATCGTCGCCGGCGCCGCGCTCGACGCCGGGGGGGATGCGAAAATCATCGAGCGCTTCGGCGCCGCCGCCGACCACCCGGTGGCGCTCGAGTTTCCCGAGGGCGAATACCTGAAAGGCCTGTTGGTTCTGAAGACCTAATCAGGGACAGACCACGTTTTCCCCTGTTGAGCCATTAGCCGGGCTGCGGTGACCGGAAAACGTGGTCTGTCCCTGATTTAGGTAGAATCGCGCCCTTCGCTAGGAGCACGCATGCAAGAGCAGAACATGGTCCCGGTGACCATTCTCACTGGCTTTCTCGGCAGCGGCAAGACCACGCTGCTCAACCGCATTCTCAGGGAAGACCACGGCCAGCGCATCGCGGTAATCGAGAACGAGTTCGGCGAGGTCGGGGTCGACAGCGACCTCATCGAGAAGGGCGACGAGCAGATCGTCCAGATGAACAACGGCTGCATCTGCTGCACGGTGCGCGGCGACCTGATCCGCATCCTCGGCGAGCTGAAGGACAAGCGCGACCAGGGCGCGCTCAAGTTCGACCGCGTGGTGATCGAGACCACCGGCATGGCGGACCCCGGGCCGGTGGCGCAGACCTTCTTCACCGACGACGAGATCGGCAACTATTACCTGCTCGACTCGATCATCACCGTCGTCGACGCCAAGCACGCGCCGCAGCAGCTCGACGAATTCCACGAGGCCCAGGAGCAGGTCGGGTTCGCGGACCGGCTGCTGCTCTCCAAAACCGACTTGACCAACGAGGAGGAGACGAAGAAGCTGGTCGAGCGGCTTCGGCGGATGAACCCGCGCGCGCCGATCAAGAAGGTGCACTTCGGCGACGCGCCGCTCGCGGAAGTGCTCGACATCCGCGGCTTCAACCTGAACGCCATCCTCGAGCTCGACCCGGAATTCCTCACCGACCTCGATCACGAGCACCACGACGAGGTCGAGTCGTTCGTGTTCCGCGCGAAAAAGCCGTTCGACGGCCAGAAGCTCGAGCAGTTCCTGTCGGGCATGATCCAGGTCTACGGGCCGGACCTGCTGCGCTACAAGGGCATCCTGTGGATGAAGGGCAACGCCCGGCGGGTGGTGTTCCAGGGCGTGCACATGATGATGGGCGGGGACCTCGGCAAGCCCTGGACCAAGGCGGACAAGAAGGAGTCGATCCTGGTGTTCATCGGCAAGAAGCTGCCCAAAGACCTGTTCCTGGCTGGTCTCGAGGAGTGTCTGGCAAAATAGCCGTGCCATGAGCCTGCGGCGCAACGCTGTGGTCCAGGTTGTTTTCGCCCTGCTGCTGCTGTGCGCGCAGCAAGGCGCTCTCACGCACGAGATCTGGCACTTCGCGAAAGCGGGCCCCCAAGCCGGTTTCGTGGGAGATCACAAAGGGTCCGAATCGAAGAAGAACCGCCTGTGCGACCTGCATTCGGCGCTCGGCACCGTGCTCGGCGCGGTCACCGGCGTCGTCGCTGCAGCACCGCCGGTGGCGGCTCCGCAACCGGCCCTCACTGCCTCCGAATCGCCGGCGGCAAGCCTTTCCC
>Ga0209803_1002984_pt1 | contig 10344 bp, 12 predicted proteins | sample GraSoiAngelo_138_FD_185895 | JGI IMG/M metagenome (GOLD analysis project Ga0209803, IMG submission 185895) | Grasslands soil microbial communities from the Angelo Coastal Reserve, California, USA - 14_0929_09_40cm (SPAdes) (version 2) | ecosystem: Environmental > Terrestrial > Soil > Grasslands ... | reverse complement strand
GAGGGCCATCCACGCGTTGAGCCGCTCCTTCAGGACGTAGTGGGACAGCACGCCCACGAGGAGCGGATGGGAGGTCACCAAGATCACGGAGCTCGCGACGCTCACGCTGACCCCTTCGATCTTGAGCGAGCCGATCCAGAGCGTGAAGTGGGTCGCGAGGATCGCGCCGACGCCGATCATGACGAGCGCGTCCTTCCGCAGGATCCCCCGCAACGGGCGGCGGCGATCGAGGAAGGCGAACGGGGCGAGAATCAGGGACGCCAGCGCAGCCGGTACAGGGCGATCGTGATGAACGGCGACGTGCTCCAGGAAATGAAAATCGCGGAGAAGGAGACGCTGACCACCGCGAGGGCGATCGCCGCGTAGGGGCCGCCTCGCATCGCCGCCGGAGGGGTTCGGGCCCTATCTAACGCCTGCGGCCCGCAAAGGTCTATGGACCGTCCGCGCATTCGGCGCGAACGTGGTCACGATGCGCGCGGACGACGTCAAGCGGATTGCGGTGATCGGCGCCGGGACGATGGGGGCGGGGATCGCCCAAGCGTGCGCCGCGGCCGGTTTTCAGGTCACGATGCGGGACATCGAGCAGCGCTTCGTCGACGGCGGCTTCCGCCGAATCAAGGAGCCGCTGCAGAAGCGCGTCGAGAAAGGCAAGATGGCCCAGGCCGAGGTCGACGGGATCCTGTCCAAGATCCGCGGGGTCGTCCCGTTGAAGGAGGCGGTCATCGGGGCGCAGGTCGTCATCGAAGCGGTCTTCGAAAAGATGGACGTCAAGAGGGAGCTGTACGCGGAGCTCGAGAAGCTGTGCCCGCCCGACGTCGTGTTCGCCTCGAACACGTCGTCCCTGAGCATCACGGAAATGGCGAACGCGACGAAGCGTCCGGACCGCGTCGTCGGAATGCACTTCTTCAATCCAGCGCCGGTCATGAAGCTCGTCGAGGTGATCCGCGGCTCGGAGACGTCGGACGACACGATGCGGCTGGTCAAGGACCTCTGTACGAAGCTCGGCAAAGAGGCCGTCGAGGTGAGGGAGTCCCCGGGGTTCGTCGTGAACCGCCTCCTCGTGCCGATGATGAACGAGGCGTTCAACCTCCTCCAAGAAGGCGTCGCGACCCCGGAGGACATCGACAAGGCGATGAAGCTCGGGACGAACATGCCGATGGGGCCCTTCGAACTCGCGGACTACACGGGGCTCGACATCGGCCTCGACGTGATGGAGGTCCTCCACCGCGAGACGGGCGATCCGAAGTTCCGGCCCTCGCCGTTGCTGCGGAAGTACGTGCGCGCCGGTCGCCTCGGGCGGAAGACGGGCCGCGGCGTGTACGAATACCCTCGGGCGTGATGCGATCCTACGGGCCCATCGGCGGTTCCTGCGGCGGCATCGTCGGAGGCATCACCACGGGCGGCTTGCGCCGTCGGACCGCGAAGAACCCGATGATGGCCACCACGATGACCACGAGCAGGATGAGCCAAATCCAGATCGGCAACCCGAGCACGATTGAGGTGAAGAAGTTGCCACCTGCGTAGTTGTACGACGTTAGGTTGTAGTTCCCCTGGTTCCCCCCGCTGCTGTTGTATTCGCCGATCTTTGCCCAGTTGCCGACTTGGGCCGACCAGTAGTTGACGGCATACGCTCCGCCCGTGGCGTTGGCTTCCTTCAAGGGGGTGGTGCTGAACGTCCCAGCCGGGACCGTGACCGAGGTGTCTGCGAGCACCTCGAAGTTCGTGGATAGCGCCTGGTACGAGTACGCCTTCGTGCCGTTCGGATAGTCCGTCTCAAGCGTGACGACGGTCGATGACGGACCCCACTTGTGGCCCGTCACGAGCGGCCATTCGATCGTCTGCGGCGGATTGCCGCTAATCGTGAGCGTGAAGATTCCCGAGAGGTTGACGGTCGCCTGGATTTTCACGAGGACCAACGTGTCGACGCTGAACCAGACGTCGGCGGAGTACGTGACAGAGATACTTCCCGACGTGGTCGTCAGTTTCGTCGCGGTCCGGTAGCACGAGTAGCTCGTCCCGTTCACCAGAGTGGATTCCGTGCCGGTCACGCTAATCGAGAGCGTGCTCGTTCCGGAGGTGCCGGAACCGGTCACGTACGTCCACGAGTCGCCGGAGGCCCACGTCGGCCGGTCCATGTTCGCCCGCGCCGGCGTGGCGAGGGCCAGCAAGCCGGCCACGAGGAGCAGTCCGATTGCGCCCGCCAAGACCCGATGTCGTGTCTGCAGGCATCCCACCTTTGGCCCCCGAGTGCGGGCCGGGTGTATGAGCTTACCGGTGTCCTCCGGAGAACGTTCATCCCAATGTCGCGCATTCGTGCGCTGAGGGATCTTTCCTATGCCGGGTTTCGTGAAGATGGAGATGGACGACCGCCTCGCGATCGTCACGATCAACCGACCCGATTCTTTGAACGCGCTCAATGCCGCCGTCCTGCGTGAGCTGTCGATGGCGATCGAGCACCTCTCGATGGCCCAGGATGTCGGGGCGATCATCCTCACGGGGGCGGGCGACCGGGCGTTCGCCGCGGGCGCGGATATCAAGGAGATGGCGAACCTGACGGGCCTCGAGATGCAGCGCTTTTCGGAAATGGGCCGGCGGCTCGGCGACACGATGGCGGCATGCAACAAGCCGATCATCGCGGCGATCAACGGCTTCGCGCTCGGCGGCGGCTGCGAGCTCGCCCTCGCATGCGACATCCGGATCGCCTCGGACCGCGCGGAGCTCGGCCAGCCGGAAGTGAACATCGGCATCATCCCCGGCTTCGGCGGGAGCCAACGTCTGCCGCGGCTCGTCGGGCCGGGTTGGGCGGCGGAGATGATCTACACCGGCGACCGGATCTCGGCCGCCACCGCGGAGCGGATCGGGCTCGTGAACCGGGTCGTGTCCCCGGACCGCCTCCTCGCGGAGGCGAAAGCCTTGGCCCACAAGATCCTGGAGAAGAGCCCGGCCGCGATTGCGCTCGCGAAGGCGTGCCTCCGTGCCGCATGGGACATGCCCTTGTCCGCCGGCCTCGACTTCGAGACCGCGGCGTTCGGGGTCGTCGGGTCGACGCACGACAAGGCGGAAGGGATGCGCGCCTTCATCGAGAAACGAAAGCCCGCGTGGACGGGCGCGTGATCAGTAGGACTCGAACTCCTCTTGGAGGTCGATCACGACCTGCTCGAGGACTTCCTCGAAGGAGGAGCTGCGGTACTCCCGCATCCCGCCGAGTTCGCTCTGGATCCGGGCGATGAAGTTGTTTGAGCTCTTCAGGAACTCGACGTTCACGAGGGATTCTTCCATCCGTATCCGCTCCTGGGGGCCGGTGCGGCGCGGGAACCCAATCGGGCGTATCCGAGGTCCCTATTTAATAGTTGCCCGCAGATTCGCCGGATGCGCGCAGTCCTCGTCTGCGGCCCGTGAAAATCGCGCGCGGTCGCACCTCCGCTGAGAAGCTTTATTTAGCACACGCCCCTTGAAGCGCTCCCTCGGACCGCATGAGCGGAGTGAATCGTTGGGAAATATCCGGCCGACGTATATCAAGCGAGTCGCGATCGAGCTGGCGAAGCTCTATCCGAACGAGTTCACGGCCGACTTCGACCACAACAAGGCGAAGGTGTCCGAACTGACGGACATCCGGAGCGTCCTGATGCGCAATCGGATCGCGGGGTACGTCACCCGGTACCGTCTCCGGTTGGCCCTGTAGGCCGCCACCCTCCGCCCTCCGCTCCGTCCGCGGTCGGATCCCCCATGTCGTACGCCGTTGAGACTCGCGACCTCACCCGGGTATTCTCCGGGAAGAAGAAGCGCTGGTGGCGTCGCAAACCGACGCCGGACGAGGAGGAATCGCTCGGGCCCGTGACGGCGCTCGATGGCGTGTCCCTCCAGATCCGCGAGGGGGAGCTGTTCGGGCTCCTGGGCCCCAACGGCGCCGGCAAGACGACGCTCATCAAGATCCTCGCGACGCTCCTCCTTCCCACGTCCGGACAAGCGCTCGTCGCGGGCCATGATGTGACGAAGGACCCGTTCCCGATCCGTCAGCGGATCAACATGGTGTCCGGCGGCGAGACCTCCGGATACGGCCTTCTGACCGCCCGCGAGAACATCTGGATGTTCTCTCAATTCTACGGCGTCCCGAGCAAGGTCTCGAAGGCGCGGATCGACGAACTCATGCACATCTTTGGCCTGTGGGACAAGCGGGACGCGAAGGTCCGCATGCTCTCGACGGGACAGCGGCAGAAGATGAACATGATCCGCGGATTCGTCACGGGCCCGGACATCCTCTTCCTGGACGAGCCCACGCTCGGCCTCGACGTAAACGCGGCGCGCGTGATCCGGGAGTATGTCATGAACTGGGTCCGCGGCCAGGCGGGCAAGACGGTCCTCTTGACGTCGCACTACATGGCCGAAGCGGACCAGATGTGTGACCGGATCGCGATCATCGACAAGGGGCGAATCCTCGCATGCGACACGCCCGCGAATCTGAAACGGATGATCCGCACGGAGACGACGTTCCAGCTGGAGGTCGACACGATCCGGGACACGACCTCGTTCATGAGCCTGCAGGGCGTCAAGAACTTCTCCCACAAGGATGACATCTCGAAGAACCGTTCCCACCTGACGTTCATCCTCGAGGACGAGGGACCCGTGGCGGAGATCCTGAGCTCGATCACCTCGCAGGGAGCGAAGGTCCATTCGCTGCAAAAGTCCGAGCCCACGCTGGAGGACGTCTTCATCAGCATGGTCGGGAGGGGCTTGGATTGAGCGTGGCGACGGAGCGACGCACGGACCTTCGATATCGCGTCGGACTCAACCTACGGGCGGTCGTCGGCCGCTCCTACCCGCGTATCGTCGGCGCGAACCGCGAGCCCTCGTGGATTTTCTTCGAGGCGTTCCTTCCCCTCCTCGGAATCGCGGCGTATGTGTTCATCTACCAATTCTTTGGACTCCAGGCGACGGCCGCGATCCTCGGGAATCCTCCAATGTGCGGAGACCATGTTTGCGCGAGTGTGGCCGAGCAGAATCAATACCTCGCAGCGGTGAACGCCAACACGAACGCACTGATTGCGTCCGTCGTCCTCGGCGGGACGATGGTCGCCTTCTGGCTGAACGTGCTGTGGTCGATGGCGAGCCAGCTGTACTGGGAGAAAGAGATCGGGAACCTGCAGCTCTACATGATGGCGCCGATGAACCGCATGGCGCTCCTCGGTGGCATGGCCGTCGGCGGGATGGTCATGACCTCGATGCGGGCCGTGTCGACCCTCGTTGCGGGCATCTTCGTCTTCGGGGTCATCTTCCAAGTCGCGAATCCGCTCCTGCTGCTCGCCGTTTTCTTTGCCACGTTAATCGCCCTATACGGTCTCGGGATGATGTTCGCCTCGCTGTACCTCCTCTGGGGACGGGAGGCGTGGAACCTATCCGCCCTGATGGAGGAGCCGATCTTCTTCTCGAGCGGTTTCTACTTCCCGCTTGGCGGGTTATTCCGAATCCCCGGCTGGGGACCGGCCGTCGCGATTGCGGGATCGTTCATCCCCGCGTCAATCGGGCTCGATGCGCTGCGACAGCTTACCCTGGGTTCGACCGCGTTCGGAGGCTCGCTCTGGATCTTCAACGTCACGACGGAACTCGAGATCCTCGTCGGCATGGCGGTGTTGTTCTTGATCCTCGCAAGGTACTGCCTCGCATACCTAGAGACGCTCGCGAAGCGAGAGGGGAAGCTGACCTCACGGCATCAATGAGCACGTACTGGCGGACCTTCAAGACGGCGGCCTGGCTCGGCTGGGAGATGGACTCGAACTGGACGGAGCCGTGGCTGTTCGTCCTCTACTCCGTCATCAAGCCCGTGGCCGGCGCCTTCATCCTCGTCCTCATGTACATCGTGTTCGTCGCGATCGGCCGGCCGCAGGGCGACCCCGATGCATTCTCCTACATGTACGTGGGGAACTCGTTCTTCATCTTCGTCGCGTCCGTGCTCTTCGGGACGTTCCAGGTGATTCAGTCGGATCGGGAATGGTACCAAACGATCCGGTATGTGTACATCTCGCCAATCTCGTACTACGTGTACATCTTGGGACGGGCGGCATCCAAGATTGCGGTCTCGGTGTTCGCCGTCGCGATCACCTTGGTGTTCGGCGTCATGTTCCTCGGCGTCCGATTGCACTTGGCCTTCGCGGATGTTCCGTTGTTCGTCGTCAGCACGATCCTCGGCTTGTCGGTGCTCCTGGCGATCGGGATCTGCCTTGGCGGGATCTCATTCTTGACGGCGAAACACACCCATGGTCTCGCGGAAGGCATCCCGGGGCTGTTCTACGTCTTCTGTGGGGTCTTGTTCCCCCTCTCCGTCCTCCCGGATTGGGGCCAAGCAGTTGGCCGCGCGATTCCCCTGACGTACTGGTTCGACATCACCCGGCGCCTCCTCACGGAGGGTTCGACGGTCAACACGACTCTCGGAGGGTACGACCCGCTGACCATTCTACTGTTTCTCGTTGTGTCGTCGGTCGGCTTCTTCGGCCTCAGCGTCCTCATTTACAAGGTCGGGGAGTATTTTGCCCGGAAGGCCGGCAAGATCGACATGACGACGTCGTACTAGGCCCGCGAGGCGCGACGGGTCACCTGCTCTCGGCGATACGGATACCGTTGGATGGCGCCGCACGCCGTGCACGTGACGATGATCCGGCCCGGTCCGATGCGGATGCGCGCGCTCACGGAGGGAAGGAGGAACGCGAGGCACTTCTTGCAAAAGGACCGCTTGAACGGCGCCGGCACGCGGACGTTGTAGCGCATCCCGATCCGCCGGGCCAACTCGACGTACCGCTTCGCCCGTCCCGGATGCCTCCCCAGCGACTCCGTCTCGGCGAGGCGGAACAAGGTCGTCATCCGTTCTACAGCGATCCGTCGCTCCATGCCGCGGTGCCGGTGTCGCGCCATCGGACCGCACACTCGTTCCAGCCCATAAAATCCTCTGGCGACGAACCTTTAACTACGCGCCGCCGCTTACGCGCCGGGGTCCCGTGCGCGACCGCGTCCGTCGCATCTACCGGAACGTGAGCGACGGCCTCGACCTAATCGTCTTCCTGAACTCGACCGAGCCGCACATCGACCGATCGTTCTTCTACGCGACGGGCTTGACGGATGGCCTCTTCGAAGGATGCGGCGCCTGGCTCACCCCGGACGGCGGCTGCGAGATTACGACGTCCGCGCTCGAGGAAGAGGCGGCCAAGAAGAGTGCCCTCCCGCTCCACGTGTTCCGGTCACGGGACGATTCGACGAAACTCATGAAGGCAGCCCTGCGCGGCCACAAACGGATTGGGATCAACGCCTCCGAGCTCACCTACGCGGCGTTCGAGCGGCTGCGGAAGCTCGCCTCGAAGTCGGCCCGGTTCATCGACATCTCGGAGGCGGTCGTCACGACGCGTCTCGTGAAGGACGCGGCGGAGATCGAGCGGATCCAACGCGCGTGCGACATCGCATCGCGGTCCTTCGAGGAGGTCCTGCCTTTTATTCCGTCCGGGGTGACGGAAGCGGAGGTCGCCTCGGAGCTCGTCTACCGGATGCAGAAGAACGGGGCCACCGGGCCCTCGTTCCACACGATTGTCGGCTCCGGTCCGAACGGGGCGGAGCCGCACTACACCGCCGGATCGAGGAAGATTGAGCCGGGCGACATGATCGTCATCGACTTTGGCGCGGCGTACCACATGTATTGCTCCGACATCACCCGGACGGTCGTCGTGGGGAAGGCGTCGGAGGAGCAGCGCCGGATGCACGAGACGGTCGCCCGCGCGCAAGCCGCCGCGTTCGCGAAGATGAAACCCGGATCGACCGCGAAGTCCGTCGACGCCGCCGCGAGGTCCCTCATCGACCGTTCGAAATACAAGGGCCGATTCATTCACGGTCTCGGCCATTCGATCGGCCTCGCGGTCCATGACGGCGGCGCGCTGAACTCCACGAGCGACCTCGTCCTGCGGCCGAACATGGTCTTCACCGATGAACCCGGGGTGTACGTCCCGGGATTCGGCGGGGTTCGCATCGAGGATGACGTCCTCATCACGAAGGGCGAACCTCGCTTCATGAGTACCGCTCCGCGGGACTTGCGCGAGCTCTGAACCCTCAAGGACTCGGGGGTTCCTGCAGCTCGCGGGCCAAGATGCTCATCCGCATCACATTGACGAACCGGCCATCCTTGTAAACATCCTCGCGATGAAGACCTTCCCGCTGGAAGCCGAGCCGTTCGTAGGTGTGGATCGCACGGACGTTGTACTCGAGGACGTCCAAGGAGACTTTGTTCAGCCCGAGGACGTCGAAGGCGTATCGGAGGGCGACGCGCATCGCCTCCGTTCCGTATCCTTTCGACCAGAGCGTCGGTTCGCCGATCACGATCCCGACGTCGGCCTTGCGGTGGACCCGATCGATCTTGTGCAGGCCGAGGTTGCCGATATGGTTCCCCTCGACCTCGATCGCAAAGATCTGCTCGTCGGTCCGGCGCTCGTAGTCCCGGAACCACCGCTCCTCCTCGGCCATCGTGACGGGAGCAGTCCGTCCAAGGAAGTAGATGACCTCCGCGTCGGAAAACCACTTCACGCAGCGCCTCAGGTCGGTTGACGCAAGGGGCCGGAGGAGCACACGCGGACCTCGCAGCACCCGCCGGGACTCCAGCACGGGCTCCGCACACGGGCGGGTGCTAAAGAGCTTTCCGCATCACGCATTCGATAGCACGAGCGTTGTCGTCGCGACGCCGCCATCGTCATCGCGGACCGTCAACGTGACGAGGAACGGGCCAGCCGGGTCGTACGCGTGGACGATGCTGACATCCTTGACGAACGGCGCGGTCCCCCCTTGGCTCTGCCACGGATCCGGGGACACACGGTTGTTGAAGAACATCTGCGTCACGCTCGTGCCGTCACCAAAGTCCCAGGTTGCGGTCAGATCGTCGCTGCCGGGATCTCGAAGGCTGGCACGGAACGTGACGCCCGAGTGCAAGAAGAACGCCGCGAGGTCCGCCTCGGTCCACGTCCAGGTGGACCCGTGTCGCACGTTGAAGTTGTGGTGAATCCGGACCTCGTGGCCATCGGGGAAGACGACGATAATCCAAGCGGGGTTGTCTCCCCTCGGCCCACCGTTCACAGGGTCATTGTCCGGCGTGTACGCGAGCGTCGCGGTCACATGATCATGAAGCGAGAACGTGACGAGGCCCGTCGTCGCCGCCTGCGAGGCCGGGCTCCCCGGCCTCCGGATCAGATTCAGGGACGCGAGGACGCCGGCGTCGGATGCAATGGTGAACGTGAGATCGTGCCATTTCTCGCCCGCCATCTCGATCCGGAACGAGGCTTCGGCGACCGCATCGAGCTGCCGAGCTTCCGGTGGGCTGTTTGCGATCGAGACGGCGGCCCGCGCCGTTGCGACATGCGTGCCGTCGGATACCTCGACGACCGCGGCGCCGGAGAAGTCGTCGGTGTACCGGGCTGCCACGGTCGGCGTCGGCGACCACGTCGTGTCAAACTCCCCATCGCCCGTGAAGTCCCATCGGAAGGAGAGCGAGTCGCCGTCGGGATCGCTCGAGCGGGTGGCGTTGAGGAGGATCGTGTCGCCCTCGTGTCCGGTGTACGGCCCGCCCGCGTCCGGGACGGGCACGCCGACCGCGACGACGTCGACGAGGGGCGCCGCGGAGGTCGCGTCCGGCACCCCGTTCGCGTCCATGTCGGACCGGGCCCGCGAGAGTTCCATGCGTCCGGCGCCGAGCGCGGGCGAGACGAGGGTGTATGATCGGATGACGGGCTCATAGGCGGACGGATATCGCGGGTCATCCGAGCCACTTGCGAGCGCGGCCGGGAGATCGACGAACCACCGCAGCGTGTGCGATCCGTCCGGATGGGCCACGATCCCATCCGGCGCAACGGAATAGCTCCCCTCCTCCACACTCCATCCCGCAGGCACGTCGTCCTCCAGTACGCCGTCGGTCACGTTGACGTCGGCGGTGATCGCGTCGTCGAACGTGTACACGGCGATGTTCGTCGCGTCGATCGTCACATGGATTCGTGCGCCGGCCTTCCCATCGATCTGGGTCCAGAGCGGTTCCTTCCCGACCACGACCGTCGCATTCGCGTGGAGGTAGGCCCAGAAGTCGCTCTGCGTGTTCGAATCGGGTCCGTCGTAGTGCGCGTTCGCCAAGATCGGCCGCGCGGCGAACGGAAGCGTTTCGCCTCCGATCCGGTATCGGATGTCGGCTTGGGTGAACTGGAATTCCTCGGAGCACCACCAGGAGGGTTTCGGCAGGAAGCCTTGCAAGACCTCTTCTCCGTACGAATACAGAAGGGAGCCACCCGCCGGGATCGTCTGGACCGCCAGGACCCCGTCTTGCGTCGTTCGCGTGGG
>Ga0209803_1002978_pt1 | contig 10355 bp, 8 predicted proteins | sample GraSoiAngelo_138_FD_185895 | JGI IMG/M metagenome (GOLD analysis project Ga0209803, IMG submission 185895) | Grasslands soil microbial communities from the Angelo Coastal Reserve, California, USA - 14_0929_09_40cm (SPAdes) (version 2) | ecosystem: Environmental > Terrestrial > Soil > Grasslands ... | reverse complement strand
GAGTACCCAACGCTATGAAGCCTTCGGCCGCCGCCATCTCCGCCATTTCGCCGAGGTCGGTCCGTCCCCCGCGTTGACGAAGATGGTCATCCACTGCGTCAGTGAAAGCACCGACGACGTCCAGAAGACTTGGACGATTTGAGACCTTCAAGCCCAAGTGGCGAAGACTGCCAACAAAATCTTCGCTGCGCGCAGCCAAGGGCACCTGAGTGAGAAGCCAGACCGTCTGGATGAGCCCCGGATCCTTTGAAGCGCCGGCGAGCCCTCTCTGCGATGCCTCCAATGTGGCGGCCGCAACGTGTGGAGCACCAGCGCCTCCGCCAATTAGGTCGAGGACCTCAATCCACTTTCGAGTTCGCTGAAGACTGCCTAACCGGATGTGTCCCATATCCTTTATGTGCTAAGACAAGACTCTGGGGCGATGATGGTGCTAACCGGAGATTCTGCCGCTGTCTCTATCGGAAAACGCCGGTCCGTTGCAACTACTTTTCATCAACATCGCCAGTGCGCAGCGATCTGCCCGATCCTCGAAAGTCGGCAAAGTCGGGACTAACGCGACTGGATTATCGCGCTTGGAGCGGACTTCCTCGTTTTTTGCTTCCCGATGTTGCTGATCTTGTTAGGTCCAGCATTGCGTTACGGTTTGCATCCCTTGACCTCGTGCTCACCGAAGGCGCCTACCAGGCTCGCCGGCCCGAGGAGTCGCTACTCCACCAGGTCGTGGCTGGCGAGTTGGAAACGTTTCTGGCATCGCAACAAGATAACGAGCGGCAAGTACCGGGTTTCATCGAGCGGGAATTCCGATCGTTTCTCGATTGCGGCGTGCTGGCCCGGGGCTTCCTGCGCATCGCTTGCGACACCTGCAGGCTGGACCGCGTCGTGGCGTTCTCCTGCAAGTCCCGAGGCATATGCCCGTCGTGCGGCGGCCGGCGCATGGCGGATACGGCAGCCCATCTGGTGGATCGCGTCATTCCGGATGTACCGGTCCGCCAATGGGTGCTCTCGCCGCCACACGCCCTGCGCTACCGCCTGGCCTATGACCCCCGGCTGCTGGCTGTTTTGATTCGGATCTTCATCCGCGCGGTGTTCTCGTCACTTCGCCGGCGGGCGCGCGCCAACGGGATTTCTCGTGGCCAGTGTGGCGCCGTCGCTTTCCTACAGCGCTTTGGTTCCAGTCTGAATCTCCACCCGCATGTCCACGTTCTCGTACTGGACGGAGTATTCGCCGGCCTGGAAGGAGAAACCCCGCGCTTCTATCCCTTGCGTGCACCGGATGACCCGGACGTCGCCGACGTCGCCGAAACGGTATCCCGCCGCACGCAGGCGCTATGGAGGAAGAGAGGAATCGGCGCCTCAGACGACGGCGAAACCGAGGATCCGCTGATGCGAAATACGCCATGGCTCGCCGGGCTATATGCCCACGGAGTGCGCGGGCGCATCGCCCAGGGGGCCGAACACCGGGAAACCCAACCGAACCTGGGGTGGCAGTGGAGAATCCCAAGAGCCGGAACCATCCGCGCGGCGTTGCGCCAATGTCGATGGGTTCAGCGTTCATGCGAATGTGAGCTTGCCGGCCCATCAGCGAGCAAAGCTGGAGAATCTCTGCCGCTATATGTTGAGGCCTCCACTGGCTGTCGAGCGTTTGGAGCGTCTTGAGTCCGGCCGCCTTGCGTATCGGATGAAAACGCCCTGGCGCGACGGCACGACGCATGTGATCATGAGCGATGGTGAACTGGTCGAGAAGCTCGCCGCCCTGGTACCCGCGCCGCGTTTCCATCTGGTGAGGTATTTCGGAATCCTCGCTTCAGCGGCGAAACAGCGGCCATCCATCGTCCCGGTCCCGCCTCCTTCTCGTGTGGAATCCTGTAGACATCGAGATAGCTCCGAAACAGAAAAGCCGCATGCCCGCAACTACAGCTGGTCCCAACTGATGGCGCGAATTTTCGCGCTGGATGTGCTGGAATGTCCGCGCTGCGGCGGCCGGATGCGTATTCTGGCCGCTATTGAGGATCCGTCCGTTGCTCGCAAGATTCTCGACTGTCTCGGTCTGCCCTCGCGGCCACCTCCGCTTGCTCCCGCTCGCCGAAACCGCCACCTAGAAATCGCCGAATTGTGATGGCCACTCTGGCCGCCTTCGCCGAGGTGTGCCTTTAACCCCTCCATCGTTTCGTCCCTGTACGAAAATCCTCCGTGTTTAAATTCCTGTGCGCCCGGAAGAGGGTATCCTGACCCCCGGAAGAGGGCATTCCATCACTCTCTTCCCGTTATTCCTGAATCGGCCAGGGATGGAAAACCGCGTTCGTTTTTCCTATGCTTAAACATCGAGCGATTTATGGTTTGGGTTGAGTAGTTTTCGCGATGTAGCCTTCTGCGAGCTATTTTCCAGCCTTCGGGGACCAATTCAGGATCAGCGTGATGGGCGAGGCTGTGCCTTCGTCTGCGGCGACATTTACCAGAAACCGCTGGCCATCGGAAGACACGGCGTATGGGTGGCGGCTCTCCCAAGCCTTCGTCAGAATCGGTTTTACAACTGCGGCAAACTCCGGCATACGCAGCGACTCGGGACGGAAGTGAAGCTCATCGGGAAGAAACAGCTCCATGCGCACGTTGCCTTTCTTGTCGAACAGCACCGGGTTGAGGTCGATGAATCCGAGATTCTTAGCCTGGTGACTGTAGCGCTCCATCTCGCGATTGACGGTCTCGACCACATCCCAGCGGTCGCGTTTGTCCGGCGCTTTTTGAATCGCGGTGTAGTAGACAAACGTGTCGGGCAGCCGTTCGCCGGCGATCTTCAGGAACTGCTTGGTTCGGCCGATGATCGCCCCGGCTGGTTCCCCGCCGCCCACATCGTTGCTGCCGCAGTAGTAGACAATGATCCGCGGTTTGTAGGGAAAAACGAGTTGATCGGCGCGATCAAGAATATCCTGGGTCACCGAGCCGCCAAAAGCGTGGTTGAACACCGGCAGCGGCGCCATCTGCTCGCTCAGATGCGTCCAAAATCGGAAGATGCTGCTGCCTATAAAGAGGATGCCGCCCTGCGGCGGTGGGTTCGTCTTGTCGCGGGCGAGCATCTGCTGGATCTCGCCCTGAAAACGCTGCGCGTAGAGCGCGGAGGGGACGCACACGGCGGCGGCCAAGCTGGCCATGGCGCACAACGAGCGGCGATGAATGTTCATATGGGATATGCTGCATCTTCGTCCGGCGTGACCGCTGCGAGGGTTTTGGTGCGGGGATAGGAGATAGAGCGCCCCGAAACTGCCCTCAACATGTGAAGCGGATTTGCATTATACTGAACATCGTAGTAGCGCGTGCGATAGGAGGCAACCTTGATGAAAAGTCAATTCCGTGGATTTTTGTTCGAAGCGAAACACCTTACCGGACTGCTGGTCGCAGCAGCTACGGTCGGCGTACTCCTTTACATGGAAGTTGCCGCCGTTGGACAAAGTACGGGATCGGCGCTGCCGCCGACTCCGAAGGCGCCGGGAGACAACCCGACGACCCCAGCAAAAGTTGCGCTGGGAAGGCTGCTGTTCTGGGACCCGCTTTTGTCGGGACCCCAAGACGTAGCCTGCGCGTCGTGCCATCATCCCCAAAACGGCTATGCGGAGGACCGCGACCTGTCGCTCGGCGTGACGGCCATCGGCCTGGGCAGCAAGCGGCGGCAAGCGCCCGGCAGTTCGATTCCGATCGTCAAACGCAATAGTCCGACGGTTGTGAACATTGCTTTCAGCGGCAGCGATGAATCGGGCCGCTACGACCCGGCGACTGCGCCGATGTTCTGGGACCTGCGCGTCAAGAGCCTCGAAAAGCAGGCGCTCGAACCGCTCAAGGCGAATGAGGAAATGCGTGGGGACACCTACAAGGAGGATGAGGCTGTCGCGAGCGTGGTGGCGAAGCTCCAGGCCAACGCCGAGTACCGGAGCCTGTTCGCCGGGGCCTTCGGCGGTGCACAGCCGGTCAACGCGGAAAACCTAGGCAGGGCGATAGCGGCGTTCGAGCGGACGCTGCTGGCCAACAACTCGCCGTTCGACCGCTACATGCGCGGCGACCGCAGCGCCATGACGGAGGAACAGGTCAGCGGAATGCAGCGCTTCGAGCGCGTCGGGTGCATCAAGTGCCACAACGGGCCCATGTTCTCCGATTACAAACTGCATGTCATGGGCGTGCCCGACAACCCCGCTCTGCCCGCCTCCGACGACGGCGCGGAGAAAACCTATGCCTTTCGCACGGCGTCGCTGCGAAACCTCGCCTTTACCGCCCCCTACGAGCACAATGGCATGTTCCGGACGCTGAGCGACGTCGTGGGGTTCTATGAAGACGCCCGCGGCGGGCGCTCCCGGAACCCGAACGTCAGCAGCGAGAAGCTCGATCCGCTGATTCGCGAGTTGGGGGACTTCGACGAGGAGGACGTGGATCTGGTCGAGTTTTTAAGGGCTCTGAGCGATGACTCGTTCGACCGGACGATTCCCGAGCGCGTACCGAGCGGCCTGCCCGTCGGCGGAAGAATTCAATAGAGCAGAGTACGCGCCGTCGGGTATACTGCCACCGGGTTTTCGACACCCAAATTTTGAGGCATAGCGAGGAGGACCCACATGAAGCTGATTTCTCTGTTTGTACTCGGCGTACTGGCGGTTGCGATGAGCGCGTCGGCGCAGGCGCAGACCACAGACCCCATCAAAAAGGAGACCACAGACCCCATCAAAAAGGCGTTGCTCGCCGCTCCGAACGCGGCTATGGCCAAGGACGCCACGGTCATTAAGTGGAAACCCGACTTTACGTATGAAGTGTTAAAGAAAGGCACCAGCCGTATGGTCTGCTACGACCTGACCGGCTGGCCCGGAGAGCGTCCGTTCTCGGTGGAGTGCACCAGCAGCGAGGCCAATCTGCCGCGCGTCGCGCAGAATCGAAAGCTCGCGGCGCTGGGGACTGCGGGGGCGAGCGACCGGTCAAAGGTTGACGAGGCGGTTGCGGCCGCCGGGAAAGACGGAACGCGCATCATGTCCGAAGTCGGGTCCATATGGTATAAGTTCTGGGGCAACAGCGAGGCGACTGCCGTCAGGCACTCGTTTATCGCCGTGCCGAACCTCCGGGGGAAAGATGTCTCACTGCCGGAGGTCCGTGACGCAGGCGGCTCCTGGGTGATGTTCGCGGGCACGTCAGAGGCCCACATCATGTTGCCGGGACTATAACAGGCCCCAGTTTGTTCGGTGATCCTTCGATGATCCTGCGATCTCGGCGTCCGCTCAAAAGACAGGAGGGCGGCGGCACAAGCCGCCTTTGTGTCCGCACGCTCGTAGCTCGGGCCGCGTCTCGAGAGTCGTTATGAAGCGTCTGATCGTGTGTCTTCTAGCGGTTGCCGCGTTGTCCGCGCCGCAGGGCAAGCAGACCTTCACTGGCACCATTACGGACGACGAGTGCGGCAACGCCGATCATTCACGGATGCGAATGGGGCCGACGGACGCCGAATGCGTCCGGGCCTGCATCAGCGCCCACAGCGCCTCGTACGTGCTCTATGACGGCAAAGACATCTACACGTTGAGCGACCAGCAAACGCCGGAAAGATTTGCGGGACAGAAAGTCACCGTCGTAGGCGCGCTCGACGCCAAGACCAAGACGATCCAGGTGGAGTCAATCACCGCCGCAAGATAGAGCCCAGATCCATCTCAATTTGAAATTAAGTAAATTCATCGCGCGGCTGCATGCCTACTAGCGAGGCAGAAGGTGGGCAGTTTTAAAAGCCCTTATCTCCTATCCCGACTGAGTGGTGCGGATGAGAGGACTTGAACCTCCACTCCCTTGCGAGAACTAGAACCTGAATCTAGCGCGTCTGCCAATTCCGCCACATCCGCACGATGGTTGGGCAACTCCATTTTCGGAGACTCGCCCAGGTGGTGTCAATGCGGCGCTGCGCGCAACTCCAGAATCAGCCGCATCACCAACCCTTCGATCTGCGCCGCGACAGTGCGGTACAACGACTCGGTCTGTCCGATCGGATCCTTCACCGCCCACTCCACCACGCGGGGCGCCGTCACGCGCAAGGGCATCCCGCTCAGGTTCACCACCATGTCGAACTTCTCGCGCGAAACCACGTCGAGGCCCTTCGGAAAATGATCGTCAATGCGGATATTTCTCTCGGCCAGCACCTGCCGCGTCAGCGGCGCGATCACTGTAGCCGGGCTCAAGCCGGCGCTGCGCGCCACCATCACGTCGGAGCCGTAGGCGCGCGCGAATCCTTCGGCCATCTGGCTGCGGCAGGAATTGCCGATACAGACAAACAGCACGCGCTTCTTCACCGGGGCCCGGGGAGTGCGGGCCGCGCGCGGCGGGCCACCACGCAATCTCGGACGCCCTCCTCTTATCCCTCCCGGCGGTACCATTCAAGCGTCCTCCTCAGTCCCTCTTCGATGCTGAATCGCGGCGCATGGCCCAGCTCCGCTACTGCGGCAGAAATATCGGCCTGCGAGTGTCGCACGTCGCCCGCGCGGGGCGCTTCGTAGCGGGCGGGAATCCGGATGCCTTCCATTTTTTGCAGAGCGTTCCACAAGAAATTCAGCGTATAGCGGCCGCCGTTACCCGCGTTGTACATTTTTCCTTCGACGCCCCGAGCGTGCGCCGCTTTGACGCACAGTTCGGCCACATCCTCGACATAGGTAAAGTCGCGCGATTGCTCGCCGTCGCCGAAGATCGTAGGAGAGTTGCGCGCCAACAGGTGTTTCATGAACAGACTCAGCACGCCGGAGTACGGACTCGATGGGTCCTGCCTGGGCCCGTACACGTTGAAGAAGCGAAGAGAGAGCGGATAGTAAGAATAAGCGGGGTGTGGCCGTGGGTCAGGCTGCATCGGTCTCTAGAAATGCTGTTTGTGGTAACCGGCGGAGAGCGATGAGGCCGCGCACGGCTTCGGCGACGCGGACAAACATTTGCCATGCGGGCCGACGCCCTGGGGCGAACTCGTCGCCGTCAACATGGATACAGGCGACATTGCTTATCGCAAGACGCTCGGCGTCACCGACGCGTTTCCCCCGCAGCTTCAGAAAACCGGCCGTCCGAGCACCGGTGGTCCCATCCTCACCGCGAGCGGCCTTACCTTTGTCGGGGGCACGGATGATTTCCGCTTCCGCGCGTTTGCGACCGCGACCGGTCAGCAGCTCTGGGAGACCAAACTGCCGTCATCGATCGAGGCGACGCCTGCCACGTATATGGGCGCGGATGGGCGGCAGTTCGTGACCGTGGTCAGCACGGGCGGCAGCCTCACGGGCTCGGATGTTACAAACGACGAGATCGTCGCCTTCGCCTTGCCGAAGAGATGAACCGAATTTTGGCGGCCGCCGGCCGAATACAAAGCTGAGCCGGCTTTATTACCTGGTCGTTGAAAACGGTGGGCGGCAGCACCACACCGGGCGTGAGCAACGGGAAATCTGTCAACCGGACTCTCGTATTCCGTGGCTGCGAACGAATAGGAGATAGAGGGCGACGAGGACCAGGAGGGAGCCGTTGATGCCGATGACCTTCGGCGCCCCGATGATCGTCGCGAAGTAGCCGCCGGCCAGGCTGCCGAGCGGCATGCCGCCGCGGAACGCCACCATGTAGATGCTCATCACGCGGCCGCGCATCGCGTTAGGGGCAATGAGCTGAACGAGCGAGGTGATTGTCGAAAAGACCATCATCAGTGACGCGCCAGTGAAGAGGAGTAGAACTTCGCTGAGCCAGATCGTGTGCGACATGGAGAACGCCAGAATCAGCAGACCGTAGATGGCCTGCATCGTCAGCGCAGTCACACCCATCCGCTTGAATTTTCCAAGCCACGCCACGACGAGTGCGCCGGCGATAGAGCCGGTGCCGGAAAACGCCATCAGGTGGCTGTACGTGCCGGCGCCTCCTCGAAACACCCGCTGCGTGAACACCGGCAGAAAGGTCAGGACCGCAAACCCGAGAAACGTCGTGGCCGCCGCGAGGACGATGAGGGCGACAAGGCTGCCGTGGTTGCGCACGTAGTGGAGCCCGCCCTGCAACTCCTCTCGCATGCGCCTGGTGTGCGTCGGCGGGACGTGCTTTACGTGGAGCGACATTAGCGTGCCGATTACGATCAGGAACGACAGCGCATTGAGGAAGAAGGCCGCGTTCATCGCCTGCGGTTCGTTGTAACCCCATTTCAGGAACGTGGCGAGCGTCGCGGCGAACAGCAGCGGTCCGAGCACTTGCGCTAGGTTGAATTGGATCGAGTTCAGCGCGATGGCGTTCGGTAGATCTTTCTCGGCCACGAGCGAGGGCAGCAAGGACTGATACGCCGGGCCTCCGAACGACTGCGCGACACCCGTAATGAACGACAGGCTCATGATGTGCCAGACCTGGACGACCTGCATGTACATCAGGACGGCGAGCGTGCCCGACGTGAACATCTGGATATATTGCGACGCCAGCAGCGTCTTGCGACGGTCGTAGCGATCGGCGAATACGCCTCCGATGAGCGTGAACATGATGATCGGGAGCTGCTGCAGGAACGCATCGAGGCCGAGAAAGAACGGGGAATTGGTCAGCGAGAGGACCAGCCAGTTCTGCGCGATGATCTGCATCCACGTGCCGATCGCCGAGCTGCAGGCGCCGATCCACTGGACGCGGAAGTCGCGATAACCGAAGGCCGCCAGCATCCGGCGCACGCCTCGGCGAACCGGCGTCGAAGGCTTGGTTTGGGCTTCTACAGTCACGTGCTCACTATCATTTGTTTATCGAATCAAGCTCGTACAAAGGCAAGTTCGGGCGCTTCCCCAGAAGTTTTCATTTTACCTTCCTTTCTCAATGTGCACCTCTCACTAAACCGCTGTCCAGCTTGATTGGAACGCATATTGCCAGTTGAGGCCATAGCTGGCGAATTTCGGTCCCGCCTCCTTCTCGATCTCTAGGAAAATCAAAAATCCATTTTCTAGATACGCGCTCGCAAGGTTAGGTTATTCGTATGACAAGGCTGGAACGCACGCACAAGACTCCATTAAGGCTACAGAGTTGTATTCGCGCAACAATCTTCGGCAAGGCCGGATGGGTGGAGGGCGGGTCAATTCTCTACAGCGAGCGGCCTCCAGACCGCTGGGCAGTCAAAGGAGAAAATCCGCGAAATTCGAGTCCCAATTGATGTGAACTGTGAAATCCGCCAAGGCTAAATTTTGGATGTCACCGAGGAAACTGGAAGCTAGACAGTGCGCCGAATTGTTGTCGCTGGCGGAACGCGACGGAGCCAACGCATTCGCTGACCGTTGGTATCAATCAGTGGATCTATTCCAAAGTGCTTTCGCAGCGAACGAGCCCAGGGCAGATGTTTCGGTTTCCCGAGCCTCTCTTGGTCCAAAAGCCTGAAGATGAGGTCATGACTGCGCGCCTTGAGCCGAGGCGCCAAGAGACCGAAGTGTCGTACGTTATGTCGGTATCGGTCCGGTATATGGTGCACTAGGGTGTTTCGTCAGATTGCACGAGGTCTCAGCGACGAAAACCCGGGCAAGTTCGCTATTGACGAAGGTTTTCGTAATATTTCGCGCAAAGTAGCAGCAGACTCAAAGTCTGCCGCAGCCTCTGCACTCAAGGTGAAATTGACGAGGGCAGGAGCGCAGCGCTCCAGACAATGATGGGCCTCCCAAGTCTTGCCGAATTTCAACCGGCGAAGCTTCGGACCCGAAAGAATGAGAATGGTTCCATTTGGTTTGGAAGCTTCTGAGAACCTTCTACCACACGTCCTACCACAGAAACGCCCAAACAGTAGGAAACACGAATGAACAAGAACGAGCCAAATGATTGAAGCGAAAGAGCGAGCAAATATGCGGTTGTCCTCATAACCCCAAGGTCGGAGGTTCACCTCCTTCCTCCGCAATTAAGGGCGGCTGAATAAGCCGCCGAGTTACAAGCCATCTTCTTCATCACTCGTTCAATCCGGGGCAAAACTCGTCCCGAACGCTTTTTCGATCACACCTCTGTCGCCGTCTTCAAATCATCCATGTCACGTTCGTCGTAATGCTCGTCGGTCGTCGTCATTCACTTATGTCCGAGTTGAACTGTCGCCAACTCGAGACCGCCGTCCTTGTGTAGGTAGTTTCCCTCCAAGAATGCCAACGCATCCCGCTGGCATTCATTAATGATGCAGGGCCATTAAGAATGAAGAAGTTGATCGACAACGGGAGGCTTTTTACCCAATTTCTACCCAGTTAACAGCCGACTTTGGCGAATCTACGAATGAGTAATAGCTGCAACTGACTGAAAAGAAAAGAGCGGGAGACGGGGATCGAACCCGCGACGTCCAGCTTGGGAAATTGGGCGTCGATTGAATACAAACAACAATCGCGTCTACTGCGACCATTTCTGAATACCTCGAC
>Ga0209803_1002972_pt1 | contig 10366 bp, 10 predicted proteins | sample GraSoiAngelo_138_FD_185895 | JGI IMG/M metagenome (GOLD analysis project Ga0209803, IMG submission 185895) | Grasslands soil microbial communities from the Angelo Coastal Reserve, California, USA - 14_0929_09_40cm (SPAdes) (version 2) | ecosystem: Environmental > Terrestrial > Soil > Grasslands ... | reverse complement strand
GGGCTGGACAAGACGACCCGCGGCCGGGACACGGCGGTCCTGTTCGGCGACGGCGCCGGCGCGGTGGTGCTCGGCCCCACCGAGGACCCGCGGCGCGGCGTCCTCTCCGTGCATCTCTTCGCCGACGGCCGTCATGCGGAAAAGCTGTGGGTCGACGGCCCCGGTCTGGCGCACGACCCCTACGTGAGCGAGGAGATGCTGCGGCAAGGCAAGCACCGGGCGGTGATGGACGGGCGCGAGGTGTTCAAGTTCGCCTCGGTGCTCATGCCCAAGTCCGTGGAGCTCGCGCTGCAGGCCAACGGGTTCACGCCGGGCGACGTGAAACTGCTGGTGCCGCACCAAGCGAATGGCCGCATCATCGAAATGGTCCAAAAGGTGGCCGGGCTGCGGCCCGACCAGGTCTTCGCCAATATCGACCGGTACGGCAATACCACGGCGGCCTCCATTCCCATCGCCCTCGACGAGGCGCTCGGGGCCGGGCGGCTCGGCCGCGGCGATCTGCTCATCCTCACCGCGTTCGGCTCGGGGTTCACCTGGGCCAGCGCGGCCATCCGCTGGTGACGGGTCCGCGATGCTGGCGATCGACCTGAAGGGCAAGCGCGCCTTCGTCGCGGGGGTGTCGGACGACGGCGGGTTCGGCTTCGCGATCGCCAAGGCGCTCGCCGAGGCGGGAGCGACCGTCTGCGTCGGCACGTGGCCGCCGACGCTCGGCATCTTCACCAAGCTGCTCGAGCGCGGCAAGATCGCGAACTCGCTGCAGCTGTCCGACGGGCGCACGCTCCAGTTCGAGCGCATCTACCCGCTCGATGCCGCGTACGATAGCCTGGCCGATGCGCCGGCCGACGTGCGGGAGAACAAGCGCTACAAGGACGTGGGGGACTTCAGCATCCAGGGCGTGGTCGCGCGCTTGACCCAGGACTTCGGCGCGCGACCGCTGGACATCGTGGTGCACAGCCTGGCGAACGCCCCCGAGGTGAAGCAGCCGCTCATCGACACGAGCCGGCGCGGCTACCTCGAAGCGTTGAGCGTGAGCGCCTACAGCAACATCGCGTTCGTGCGGAGCCTCGGTCCGCTGCTGCGGCCGGACGGATCCTTCCTCTCGCTCACGTACATGGCGGGGGAGCGGGTCATCCCCGGCTACGGTGGCGGCATGTCGTCGGCGAAGGCCGCCCTCGAGGCCGACACCCGCACGCTCGCCTACGAGGCGGGGCGCCGCTTCGGCGTGCGGGTGAACGCGATCTCCGCGGGCCCCTGGGCGTCGCGCGCCGCCAGTGCCATCGGGTTCATCGAGCAGATGATCGCCTACACGACCGCCAACTCGCCCCTCCCCCGGGCCATCGACGCGAAGGACGTGGGGCACGCGGCCGCCTTCCTCGCGAGCCCGCTCGCCCGGGCGATTACGGGCTCGGTCGTCTACGTCGACAACGGCTACCACATCATGGGGATGGCGGTGGCGCCGGAGCGTCCTCCTCTGCCTTCACGGTCCTGAGCCCCCGGGCGGCCGCGGACGGAAACCCCCCTCTGGGAAGTTGCGTAAGACGTGACGAAAGGAGTTCTCGTGATCGGACTGCTGATCGGGATTGCCGCAGCCGGCGGGGGGTTCGTCGCCGCGCGGCAGTTCGTCAAACGCCGGCTGCGGTTCGTGGACGCCGTCCACAGGCCCGCGGCACCGCTCCTCGCCGGCGTCGGTGCCGCCGCGCTCGCCGCCCCCATCGCGTTGCTGCCGGTGGTCACCCTGGGGACAGCGATCGCGTTCGGCGTCGGCGTGGCGGGCGGGGTCGCCAGTGGGCGACGCAACTCCGGCGCGTAGCGGCCCCACGCCCCACCCCCCCCCACGCCCTCGTCTTAGACGACCCGCAGCTCCTGAGCGGGCCCCGTCACCTCGGGCCGCCCCGCCACCATGCGCAGCGCCCGCACGGCGCTCTTCGCGAACGTCTTGCCCGCGCCCTTCTCGACTTCCTCCAGCGCACTCCACTTGGGGAAGGCCGCTCGCACTGGCGTCGCCATCTGCAGGGTCTCGAAGGCGTCCGCGACGGCGAGGATCTTGACGGTGTCGAGGAGCGGCAGCGAGTCGATGTCCCAATCTTCCCCTACGATCTCGTAGTAATGGCCGTACTCGGCGATGATCTCGGCCGCGCCGCGCATGGCCCGCGCCACCGGCACGGTGGCGTCCGTCACCGCGCGCGACAACAGCCGCAGCAGCCGCTGGTCGCGCGCGCCTACTTCGTGCAGCAGCGCCGCGACGTGCAGGTTCTCGACGTCGTCATCCGGCAGGTTGAGCTCCCGCGCGATCGCCGCGGCCACCTGCGCCACGCGGTTGCTGTGCCCCTCCTGAGTGTGCTCCGTGGACTCGATGTGATACGTCAGGAGCTCGAGCGTCGCGAGGTAAGCGTTCTTCACGTCCCCGAGCCGCGCCGCGCGCTGCTCCGCGAGACCTCCCACCACGTAACCCGTGAGGATCAGGAACCCGCCCCACGGCACGAGGGCGAGTAACGCGCCGCTGTAGAAGCCGGGGAGCATCCCGATGCCCTGGACGTACTGATCGAAGAAGATCAGCGCCACCACGAACACGCCGGCCAGCACGGCGAACCGCCGTCCGCCGTAGAATCCGGCGAGGATCATGGGCAGGTAGTAGAAGCTCAGGAACGCGAACTTGTCTTCGACGAGGGCGTGGATGCCCAGCATCGCGGCGACGAGGACCAGAACGAAGATCCGCTCGAAGTTGCGGAAGAAGAACAGCTTGGCGCGCTCCACCGGCCGCGGCTGGGCCACGGGGACCTCGGGGTCTGGATTTTTTCTAGGGCGGGCGCGGGTCCCAAAGTGGGGAACACCGTTCCGGCGCGCAATAGTGGACCCAGGCTTCGTGGGGAGTGGGGAGTGGTACCTCGCGGTGAGCATTGGAGTTACAGAGCGCACCGTCGAGTACCACTCCCCACTCCCCACGATTACGCGTTCATGACTTCTCCTCGTAGCCGTCGCAGGCGAGCTTGGGGAGCTCGGGGTAGCGCACGAAGCGCGGATCCACCTCCGCGCGCGCGCACCGATAGAACGTCGACCCGCGCCGGCTGGTCACGAGGCGCATCCAGTGGCACGTGAAACACAGTCCCACCGACTCGGGACCTGGGACGAGGGACGGGGGAGGGGAGGACCCGTCCCGCGTCCCCCGTCCCTCGTCGCGGTCCGCATTCAGACCCGGACCTCGACGGGCCCGTGCCGCAGCCGCTCTCGGAGCACCGGATGCGTGCTCCACACGTGCCACCCCATGCCGCACACCGCGAGCAGGTTCCCGACGCCGATCGACCACCAGCCCACCGACCCCAGCACCCACTCGGCGCCGAGCGCCATCGTCGTGACGACGACGGCTTCCAAGATGATGAGCGCGAGCGTGATGACCAGCAGCAGTGCCGGCACGCGCTCGACCTGCTCGGCTACGGCGACGAGGACCACCCCTGCCACGGCGAACGCCGCGAGGTGGACCACGGTGTAGCCGGCGACCGTGCCGAGGCTCACCTGGACTTGCGCGGGGCCCGTGACGCCGAGAAACAGCGTCGATCCGAGCGCTCCCGGCGTCCGGAACAGGTGGCCGGCGACGAGGTCGAGCGCGAAGAACCAGACGGCGACGGCGGCGGCCCCGATCAGCCCTGTGATCAGGCCGCGCCACAGCAGCGGATGGGTCCGCAACGCGACCGGACCGAGCGGGCGGGCGTCGTGCTGCACGCGGTGCAGAAAGGCCATGAGCGCGACGCCGGCCACGAGGTTCGCGCCGAGCACGTGCTGCCACGGCAGCACGTCGAGCAGCCGGGCGCCGGTGAGGAGCAAGGCGACGTAGAAGACGACGTCAAGCACGAGGAACCCGAACACCACGCCGAGGAGCGTGCGGGGGGGAGCTTCGAGCGGCGCGATGGCCCAGGCCATGGCCACGCCAAGGAGCGCGAACGCCCCGAAATGGAGGACGGTGTAGGAGGCGATGAGGCGCACCGTCGCCTGCGCGGCCTCCTGGTGGAACAGCGCGGCGGCGAGGGCGGCGGGCGCGTGGAACGGCTGGCCCGCCAAGAGGTCCACCACGAAAAACCAGAGTGCCACGATCGACCCCGCCAGAACCCCACCCACCGCGCCCTGGACGACGACACCCTGAAGCGGTCGCTTCATGATCGCACCCTCCATTCGTACTCGGGGCACTTCTCCCGGCAATATCGTGCGGGGCGCCCCCAGCGCAACCGCCTGTCCGCTATAGCATTTTCGCCAGGCGGTTCCCCATCTTGGTACCCATGACCGGGCACGCCACGCCTCCCGAGCTCCCGCCGGGGCTGCTCGAGGAGTACCTCGCGGGGATGCGGCCCGTGCTCGTAGCGCTCGCCGGACTCGCCGAGCGCCTCGCCGCCACCAGGAACGATCTCGCCGCGCTCGAGGCGCTACGCCGGGAGACTCACAAGATCCACGGGTCCGCGGGCTCCTTCGGCTTCATAGAGGTGTCGCGCCTCGCGGCCGGAATGGAGGCGACGGTCAAGGACTGGATCTCCTGGCCCGGGGACCCGGAGGTGGACCGCGGCTCACTCACGCGCTGGTTCGTCGCGCGCCTGGCCGAGATGCTGGGGCTCGAGGTTCCCCGGCCGGCGGCCGCCGCTCCACGGCCGCGGGTGGGTCCTGCACCCCGGCCACCGCAGGCGACCACGCGACCGACCCAGCAGCGGCAGCGGAACCCGCCGCCCCCGGCGCGGCCACCCGCGTCGGCCCCGCCGCCGCGCGGGCCGCTACCACCTCCTAAGCAGCCCACGGCTTCGCCGGCGGCTCCCACCCGCCCTCCGCCGCCGACTCCTGCTCGCGCGCCGGCCGCGCCGCCTCCACCCCGTCCGCAGCCGAAGGCGGAGCCCCCGGCGGGGTCCCCGGCGAAGGCGGACCTGCCCTGGATTCTGCCACCCAACGCGGCGCCCGCAGAGCCGCCGGCTCCCGCCATCGAGCACCCACCGTCTCCGCCACCCAAGCCCCCGCCTGCGCCACCAAAGCCCGCGCCCGCACCGAGTCCCCCGCCGGCCGTGGCGCCGCCGGCTCCCGCGGGCGAGGTGCCCGAGATCGTGTTCGTGGAAGACGACGCGGCGCTCGCCGAGCTGCTGGCGTACGGCCTCAACTCGCGCGGTTACCGGTTCGTGGCCTACCGCAACGGCCGCGAGGCGCTGCAGGAGCTGCTCGCACTCGACGTTCGGGGCACTCATCCGCTGCTGCTGCTGGACGTTGACCTCCCCGCGCTCGACGGCTACTCGATCCTCGACGCGCTGCAGCGCGCGCGCCCCGGGACGTACCGCGTCGTGTTCACGACGGTGCACGGGACCGAAGAGGAGCAGCTGCGCGGTCTCGAAGCGGGCGCCCTCGACTACCTGGTGAAGCCGATCAGCCTGCGGGTGGCCCTCGAGAAGATCAAGCGCTGGGTAGGGAGGTGACGAGCCGTCAGTTCCTTCTCATCGTCGCCGTCGCCCAGGGCGTGCTGCTCGTCGCCCTGGTCATTCTCATCGTTCTGAATCGCTGGGTGCGGGTGCGCCGGAGCGCGCGGCTCAACCCGCAGCGCATCGAGCTCGACGGGGTGATGCAGCGGTGGTCGCTCGGGCAGGCGCCCTCCGACGAGGTGCTGCGGGCGCTCGCGCGCCTGCCGGTCCCGGTGGCGATCGATGGGCTCGTCACCTGGTCCGCTCGCATCGGGGGCGAGCGCTGGCAGGAGCTGTCACGAGCCCTCGAGAGCCAGTGGTGGGCGCGAGCGGTGCGCGCCGACAGCCGCTCGGCGCGCTGGTGGAAGCGGCTGGACTGCGCCCGCTTTCTGTCCGTCGCCGCTACGTCGCGCGACATCGGCCGGGTATTGCAGCTGCTGCGCGACCATCACCCGGCCGTCCAACTCGCCGCGGCCACGACGCTCGAGCGCGTGGGAAGCTCGACGCTCGTGACGGCAGCGCTCGAGCAGCTGCCGTTCCTCGGGCCCACGGTGCAGGCCTACTATGCGAGCGTCCTGAAACGCGCCCGCCCGGCCGTGCTGCGACATTTGCAGCAGCTGTTCCGGCGGCTCGACGACCCGCGGCTCCCCCGCCTCATCGAGTTTGCGGGGAGACTGGAAGAGCCCGTGCTGCGCGAGGGATTCACCACGCTCGCCACGCATCCGCAGGCGGAGGTGCGAACCCAAGTGGCCCGCGCGCTCGGCAAGTTCCCCCATTCCGAGTCGGTCGCCGCGCTCGGGTTCCTCGTCGAGGACGAGGCCTGGCCGGTGCGCGCCCAGGCGACCCGCTCGCTCGGCATGATCGCCGACCCGAAGTCCCTCCCCGCCCTGCGGGAGGCGCTGCGCGACGCGGAGTGGTGGGTGCGGCTGCGCGCCGGCCTCGCCCTCACGCGCTTCGGCGCCGCCGGCCGCAACGCCCTGCTCGAGGCCGAAGTGGGTGGGCACCAGGAGGCGCGCGACATGGCGGCGCTGATCCTCGGACTCTCGCCCCAGGCCCTCGCGGAGTACGCCGCGTGAGCGAGCTGATTCGAGTCACCGACGTCGTGATCCTGGCCTACTTCCTCGCCCTCAACACCTTCTACGCCCTGCTGCTGGTGCTGTCGATCCCCGAGATCTGGGAGCAGACGCGCCTGGCCGAGGACGAGGACTTCCAGCGCTTGATGCAGAGCGACGCCCTGCCGCCGATCACGATCCTCGTCCCCGCGCATAACGAGAGCGCCACCATCGAGGCGAGCGTCACGGCGATCCTCACCCTCGAGTACCGGAACTTCGAGGTCGTCGTCGTCAACGACGGCTCGAAGGACGACACCCTGGAGCGGCTGCGCCACGCGTTCGAGTTGTACGAAGTGCCGCGCACCTATCCGGAGACGCTGTCCACCTGCCCGGTGCTAGCCGTGTACCGCTCACGCACGCGCACGCGGCTGCTCGTCATCGACAAGGAGAACGGCGGCAAGGCGGACTCGCTCAACGCCGCCATCAACGCGAGTCGTTTCCCCCTCGTGATCGCGGTGGACGCGGACACCCTGATCGAGCCCGACGCGCTGCTCCGCCTCACGCGGCCCTTCCTGCTCGGCCGCCAGATCGCCGCGGTCGGCGGCACGGTCCGCGTCGCCAACGGCTGCACGGTGAAGGACGGCCGCGTGAACGACGCCAGGGTCCCCCGGCGCTTCCTCCCGGGCATCCAGGTGGTCGAGTACCTGCGCGCGTTCCTGTTCGGCCGGCTCGGCTGGAACCGCCTGGGAGGCAGTCTCGTCATCTCCGGCGCGTTCGGCCTGTTCCGCAAGGAGTACCTCCACGCCATCGGCGGGTACCAGACGAGGAGCGTGGTGGAAGACATGGACCTCGTCATCCGCCTGCATCGTCACCTGCGGCAGCACAAGATCCGCTACGAGATCCCCTTCATCCCCGACCCCGTCGCCTGGACGGAGGTCCCGGAATCGGGCCGCATCCTCGCGCGTCAACGCGAGCGCTGGCATCGCGGCCTCATCGCCGCGATGTGGCAGTACAAGGGGATGCTCTTCAATCCCCGCTACGGCCGCGTCGGGTTGATCGCGATGCCCTTCTTCACGTTCGGGGAGATGATCGCGCCCCTCATCGAGGTCATGGGCTACATCGTCACGGCGGTCGGTCTCGCCCTCGGCGTCGTCAACACCTCGTTCGCGCTGCTGTTCCTGCTCGTCGCCTGGGGCTACGGGATGCTGTTGTCGCTCTGGGCCGTGGTGCTTGAAGAGGTGAGCTTCCGCCGCTACGGTCGTCTCGGGGATCTCATCCGCCTGCTGTGCTACGGGACGCTGGAGACGTTCGGGTACCGGCAGCGCACGGTGTGGTGGCGGTTGAAGGCCTTCTTCACCGTGTTCACCTTGCGGCAGCGGTGGGGGGAGATGACCAGGAAAGGGTTCGAGGATGCCGGGAAGCAGGCGGCGGGCTCGACGAGTAGCTAATCCCTCGCCGCCGTCATTTCCCTCGACACTCTCTCGGCATCGCGCAGCACCCGCAGCACGTTCAGTCCGGCGACCTTTCTCACGTCCTGCTCGCTCCAGCCCCGGCGCAGCAGCTCCGCGAGGAGATCGGGGAACTTCGACACGTCCTCCAGCCCCGCCGGCACGGTCGTGATGCCGTCGAAGTCCGAGCCCACGCCCACGTGGTCCACGCCCGCCACGTCGCGGACGTGCGCGATGTGGTCGGCCACCTGTGACAGCGTGGCCTTGGGCGCGCGGGCGTCCCACCCCTTCACCGAGTCGGCGATCGCGGCGGAGTCCACCCCCGCCGCCCGCAGCGCGCGGGAGCGCGCCGTGACGCTGTCGCCGTAGGCGCGCACCGCCTCGGAGACGAAGGTCGGGTAGAAGTTCACCATCACCACGCCGCCGTTCGCCTTGACCATGCGCAGGATCGAGTCGGGGACGTTGCGCACGTGGTCGCACAGCGCGCGGGCCGAGGAGTGCGAGAACAACACCGGCGCGCGCGACACGCGGATGGCGTCCACCATCGTGGCGTCCGAGACGTGGGCGAGGTCCACCAGCATCCCCACCCGGTTCATCTCGCGGACGACGTCCTCCCCGAACGGCGTCAGGCCGTTGTGCTTCGCGCTGTCGGTGGCGGCGTCGGCCCAGTCGATCGTCTCCCAATGCGTGAGCGTCATGTAGCGCACGCCCAGCCGGGAGAACATGCGCAGCGCGCCGAGCGAGTTTTCGATCGCGTGTCCTCCTTCGATCCCGATGAGGCAGGAGATCTTCCCCGCCTTGAAGTTGCGCTCGACGGCGGCCGCGGTGGTCGCTTCCGCGAAGGTCTGCGGATACTTACGACACAGGCGGTGCACGAGGTCGATCTGCTCGAGCGCATACACCGCGGGGTGCTCGCCGCCGTGGATCGTGGTGACCGGGACGTAGGCGGCCCAGAACTGGCCGCCGACCCCGCCCGCCAAGAGCCGCGGGATGTCGGTCATCAGCCTGGGCTGGCTCGCCGCGAAGTCCACCGAGTCGAGGCCGCCGCGCTCCCGGATGGCGTCGGGGATGTCGTTGTGGCCGTCGATCAGGGGGACCGTCTTGAGGAGCCGCATGGCCTGCGCCCGGTAGTCCTGAGCGGCCAGGTCGGACGGGGGTACCGCCATCGTTACGAGAACGGCGAGAACCAAGCGCTGCAGCATCGTCCCGTCAGCCAGTGTGGGAGGCCGAAAGCTGGCGTCCCGGGTGCGGGTTATCAAGATTACGTTTCGAGACATGAGGCCCGACTCGAAGGCAAAGATCGCGTTCGAGCTGAACGGCGAGCCGGTCGAGGTCGCCTTCGCTCCGCACAAGACGCTGCTCGAGGTGCTGCGGGAGGATCTCGCCCTCACCGGCACGAAACACGGGTGCGAATTGGGCGAATGCGGGACGTGCACGGTGCTGCTCGACGGCGCGCCCGTGCTGTCGTGCCTGGTGCTCGGCCTCGCGTGCGAGCGCCGCCGCGTGAAGACGGTCGAAGGGCTGGCGCAAGGCAGCCGGCTGCACCCGCTGCAGGAAGCCTTCGCGGCGCTGGGCGCCGCCCAGTGCGGCTACTGCACCCCAGCCTTCCTCCTCACCGCCGACGCCCTCCTCGCCGACAACCCGAGCCCCAACCGAGACGACATCAAGCAGGCCCTCTCGGGCAACCTCTGCCGCTGCACCGGCTACATCAAGATCTACGAGGCGGTGGAATTGGCGGCCGCGCGGCTGCGAGGTGAGAAGGCAGAGCCGGCACGGGAGTCGCTGTATGGCCGACGGTAAGAGGCGGAAGGTTGGAAGGTCGGAAGGTGGGTCCACGACGCCCGGCGGACCCTCCAACCGTCCCCTGGTCCAACCGTCTCATGATTTCCGGGTCGTGGGGAAAGCGCTCCGCAAAGTGGACGCGACGGCCAAGGTGCTCGGCGTGACGAAGTTCGCCGACGACCTTTCCCTCCCCCGCATGCTGTACTGCAAGCTGCTGCGCAGCCCCCATCCGCACGCCCGCATCGTCCGGATCGACGCGGCACGGGCCCTCGCCCTCCCTGGGGTCAAGGCGGTGCTCACGGGGAAGGATCTCCCGATCCCGTTCGGGATCCTGCCTGTCTCCCAGGATGAGCACGCGCTCGCGCTCGACAAGGCGCGCTTCGTGGGCGACCCGGTGGCGGGCGTGGCCGCGGTCAGCGAGGAGGTGGCCACCGCGGCGCTCGACCTGATCGCGGTCGAGTACGAGCCGTTGCGGCCAATCAGGGACCACCTGGACGCCGTCGAGCATCCCGAGCCCCGCATCCACGATTATGGCGATCACGGCAACCTGCACAAGCTCATCAACCTCGAATTCGGCGACGTGGAGGCTGGCTTCGCCGAGGCGGAGCTCGTGCGGGAGGACCTGCTCTTCTTCGAGGGGAACACCCATCTCCCGATGGAGCAGCAC
>Ga0209803_1002967_pt1 | contig 10383 bp, 13 predicted proteins | sample GraSoiAngelo_138_FD_185895 | JGI IMG/M metagenome (GOLD analysis project Ga0209803, IMG submission 185895) | Grasslands soil microbial communities from the Angelo Coastal Reserve, California, USA - 14_0929_09_40cm (SPAdes) (version 2) | ecosystem: Environmental > Terrestrial > Soil > Grasslands ... | reverse complement strand
TGACGCGGGATCTGGTGAGACGGCGACACCCCACCGGAGCAAGTCCAAGCAGGCGCAATGCGCCAGGTAGGACGCTCAGTCCAATGCCGTCAGAACAGAAGGGGGCGTACGGCGGCCACCTGGCCCTTCTGTCGTTCGCCATGGAGAGAACGATCCCAACCAGACGGCACATGCTGCCGCCGGGATAGGACCCTCCGGAAGGCCCGTGCGGGCATCTCTTCATAGAACAACAGAAGGCCCGGCGTCTGTCTATCCGTACGCCGGGACCTCTGGATCGGGCTCAGGATCGCGAGCTTTGGTGAGTTCCGAGGAAGGAATTATCCCTCGCTACTTCGTGCGACTTTCGTCGTGGAAAGGATGACACGAATTTGGAACGATCCGAAACGTCTGGATTATCTCGCGGCCACGTGGATGCTTGCCTGGGGCCTTATCTGGTTCGCGCCTTGGCCTCCAGGGTTTCGATCTCCTATCTTTTACGTGTTTCCCCAGACCCTTGTCGGCGCCTTAGAGGGCGTACTGGTCTACGGCGCTGGCTTAACACCATTCTTCATATTTGCACTGCGACGACGCCGGATTCTGAGAAGCGCCCGTGTGTGAATCCGTCCCGATGAGGTCAGAGAGGAAAGTGCCCGCCCGGACGGGCGAGCATGATGGGGAACGAAGGGGGCGGGCGAGCCGCATGCTCGACAACGTACGGAGAACAGACGGGAGCGTGCGGCAGCCACCTGGCCCTTGATCAACTGGCGCCACGGGAACGCCCTTCCCCTTGGTTAGAGGCCTCAATGCTGGGGTCATCCTCCGCCGCCGAACCGGTCGAAACCCGAGGGCACGGCCCGTAATCGGCGCCGAGGACCGGAACCGAGAAGGACTTTATCCAACGGCAGACCTCCGGCGTGCCGAGACCATGAAGGCCAAGTTCTTCTATACCGGCATTCGCGTGAAGGACCTCGAGGCGTCCGTGAAGTTCTACACGACCCTCCTCGGGATGAAGGTGCGCGGCCGAAACACCGTTGACGCGGCGAAGGGGACTGTCGTTGAACTCGTTTGCGAAGGAGAGGGCGGCAATACCCTCGAGCTGAACTACTATGAGAAGGGCAGCTCGTTCGACACAGCCTACGCGGTCGGAGACGGGCTGGACCACCTCGCTTTCGCGGTCAAGGACCTCGACGCCGCGCTCGCGGAGGCGGCGAAGGCGGGCCATCCCGTGGTCCTGAAGATGCAAGAGCCCGGGAGCCGCTACGCGTATATCCAGGACCCGAACGGGATCTGGATTGAGCTCGCCCAATTCGGATGAGGGCGAAACGGAGTAAGGTGCCCACTACTCAGCGGGGCGGGCGGTGGCGGAACGAAGGCTACAACAACGGCATCCGTAGGGGGCGCACACGGCCACCTAGCCTCTTCTGTCCTTCCGAGCGAGAACCGCGAACCGGACGCAACGTACGTGCCGAGCCGCAGATCGCCCGCTGATTGGCGACCCTGAGGCGTTTCGGCCTAGTCCCCAGGCCACTTCCCGGTGGTCAGATCCAACGTCTCTATCGATCCGATTTTCGTCTTCGGGACGACCCTGACCCGGAACCGATTGTACGAGTACAACTCCGAGATTCGGATGGACTCGGAATCCTCTCCAAGGAAAACCCCGACGACGACCTTCAAGACTCCGCGCTGAAGCCTGATCCGAACGAGCTTGCCCGAGAACCGCTCGGCGTCGACCTCATACATCCGACTCACCTCAGGAGCGGACGGCGATTGAAGGGCATCAATCTTCTTAGGTCCGGCTCAAAGAATGTGTCCGCCTGCCCTCCGATGGCATTGGCGGGGAACGAGGCTTCAAAGAATAATCCGAACGGGACAGGGCGTACGAAAGCCACTCGGCCTCGTCCGTCGACCGTCCCCCTCCCGAAAGATTTCGACTACCGCCTAGACTAGTCTCGCGTGCGAGGCCGATTATCCCGTGCCGCTCTGCTCCAATGGGAAGCAGCGGACTTTCCGACCGGTCCGCTCCGTGCGGAGAAGTCCCTCCCGAGCCATCCCCTTGACGTTGTATGCGACCGCGGCGTGGTGACGATCCAAGCTCCGAGCGAGTTCCCGAATGCCGATGCCGGGATCCGTCGCCACCTTCTCGAGAACCGATTTCTGAAGCGGGCTCAAGGGCCGGTCGCGCCACTGAGACACGTCGCCGTTCGGGTAGTACCAGCGGTGGCGGGGACCCTTTTCCGAATGGATGAGTCCTTGTTTTTCCAGGACCCTCAGGTGGTAGGCCGCGACGCCGTTCTGAAGGCCAATCGCATTCCGGACTTCCGTGAAGGAAGAACCAGGATGATCGCGGACCGCCTCGTAGATCAGGAAACGGACTTTCCTCTGGAGGACCTCCTCCCGGGTGAGACGCGTATGCTGGAGCGCCGCGAGGATCGCCGCCGCTGCGACGAGTACCGCTCCGCCCGCTTCGGCCACCGCGATCCAGGGGAATGGATGCGAGCCCGGGCTGCCCAAGCGGACGGTGAACGCCGTGCTCTTCCATGTCCGCACGGGAATCGCTCCAGCGAGGGCGGATGCATTGCCCACGTGGATCCACACATCGTAGAGGCTCCCCGGCAGCTCGGCGAACACCAAGGGTGATCCGGTCCACGTCGCCCCGGCTTCGACGGTCCCTGTGGCCGTGTCCCGAAGCTCGACGTCAACGTTCGCGCTTGGCCCGAGCTGCGCCTGAAGATCAACGTCGCCGGAAGCCTCTCCGGAGACGCTCCGGAAAAGAGCTCCACCCCCAACCGAGACGTCGTACCACGTCAGATACACATGGTCATCCGGACCCGCGGATAAGCGTTGGTAGGACGACCCGTTCGCACCGCCTCCTTGCAGGCTGGCGCTGAACGAAGCGTTCGTAAAGTTTTGGCCCATGTCCGCAGAGCTCGCGACGTAGATCGAACTTCCCGTGAACATCTCGTTGAACGATTGCCAAGCCACGAACATCCGTGATTGGCCGTCAAAAACGAGGCTGCCGCCCAGTTCAAGTTCGTACATGCCCCGATATCGGCTCACTTCGATCGGCGGGGAAAAGCTGTCCCCCTGGTCACGAGAAACGGACACGAACGTCGCTTCCGAGCCGGAAGCGACCAACGAATTCCAAGAGACCGCGAAGGTTCCGTCGGGTGAGACGGCCACGGAGGGTGCCGAGGCACTCGACACGTCGGGCGGAGAGACCGCGGTCACGGATGGCCATGTGACCCCGCCGTCGTGGGATGCACCTACGGTCACGTACGCGCACGTTCCAATGCCGCACGATCCATTGCTCGCCGTCAGGAAGACGACCGTGACGTTGTCCCGCAACGCCGCGACGCTCGGGGTTCCTGTCGCGCCAGGGGAAACGGCCACCGGAGGACTCCACGTGCTGCCTCCGTCGGCGGACCGGACGACGAGCACGGTACCTGAGGGATTGACGACCCCCACATAGAGGGTCCCGGTAGCCGTGTCCGTCGCAATCGATACGCTTCCTCCAAAATCGATGAAGGACACCACCGGCAGCCAAGAGAGCCCCCGGTCGACCGATCGCAAGACCGCGACTTCACCCGTCGCAAGATTCGGGTCGACGATGTAGGCGGCCCCACCGTTCCCGACGGCAATGCCGGGCCGTTCGACATCGCAGGTTGTGTCGTTGAAGCCGGCGCACAAATCGACGGGGATGGAATCTCCGAAGGTCCGGCCCCCGTCCAGCGAGCGCCGGATCTTGAAGTCGGCCGGCGGCGAACTGTATCCCCGGAGGACGTAGATCGTTCCGTAATAGGGGCTGGACGGGTCTCGGTCGACGGCGATTCCCGTGTCGAGCGTTCCCGTGACGTTCAGGTGCACCGAATTCTGGTAGGGCGCGGCTCGAATCGAATAGTCGAGCGAGGCGTGGAGGGGCTCCTCGGCTCTGGCGGACTGCGGGGCGATGAGCAACGCCAAGACTCCGTACATGAGGGCGGCCACGGAAAGCCATCGGACCGATTTGGACGACTTCGTTCCCCTCGACCTCCGCAGACAATCGAACGGATTCGGTATCAATTGATTGGTAACAACTTAGCCACGACCCAGTTCATGGCGGGATCTGGTGAGACGGCGACACCCCACCGGAGCAAGTCCAAGCAGGCGCAATGCGCCAGGTAGGACGCTCAGTCCAATGCCGTCAGAACAGAAGGGGGCGTACGGCGGCCACGTGGCCCTGTCTAATACCGAGCGCGTATTCCTGGGACGCTAGCTTGCCTGTCGAAGGATCGAAAATGCTGACGATAATTCAGGCGCAGACCCCGAAGCACATCCAGCAGTTTCAGGAACTCGTCGCCGAATACAAGGCGTGGGACATCGAGATGTCCAGCAAGATGGGACTGAGCGCGAATATCCTTCTGGAGTTTGGCTACCAGGGCCGTGCGGATGACCATTTGGCCGAGTTCGCCCCGCCCAATGGGCGGCTACTGCTCGCGAGCCTTGATGGGCAGGTGGTCGGCTGCGCCGGGCTGCGCCCGTTGTCCCCCGGGATCGGCGAGCTTAAACGGGTTTACGTGCGCCCGGCTTTTCGCGGAAAAAGTTTGGGAAAGGGGCTGGTTGAAGCGGTCATCGCAGCGGCTCGCCTAATCGGTTACCGGAAGTTGCGCCTGGAGACGGCCACCTTCATGGAAGGCGCGCGAGCCTTGTACCAATCGCTAGGCTTCGATCCCATCGAGCCCTATCGAGAAATCCCTGACGTAATGAAGCCGCTCTCGGTCTTCATGGAACTGAACTTGAAATGACACCTCGCGAGCCTTTTTTGTGATGAGGCCTAGTGAGTAACAGAGCGCGCGAACAACCAATGCAGTGGCCTCAAGACGTTTCTCCCAAGATGACAATGCGATTGGACGCGATGAACGTTTCTCCCGTCCGCGGCGTGCTCCTCGCATGTCGGAGGAGGAGGGCGTGGGTTTCAGCGGAACGCGGCTCGGCCGGTCCGGAGCAACCGACGGACTGACCCGACGTCGTGGTACGCCCGCGTCAGGACCTCCACGCGGTCCCGCGACATGCCGCTCCGGAGGAGCGCCCTCCGGAACGCTCGGACGCCGCGCTTCCGGCGCGCCTGGTACCGCAGGAAATCCCATCCGAAGCGCGCCGCTAGGACGGGCAATACCTCGAGGAGGACCACCGGCAGGCGGTCCCCGCGGTCCGACATCAGACCTCGCCTTTGCGGCCCTTCCCGACGGCGTTCGCGATCATCCCGCCGATGTTGAGGGAGGACATGTACTGTTCCGTCAACCGGAAGGCCTGCTCGTCCGTCATGCCGCTCTCCTTCAGCGTCTTGTAGAAGTCCGCCACCGCGGCCCCGAACTTCGCGGACGCGTCTTTGCCGTAGATCGCGTCCGTGAGGCTGTTCAACAGCGCGGGGATCTTCTCCGAGAAAGCCTCGAGGAGTTCCTTCACTTCGTCTGCGTTCATCATTCCGTGTTCTTCCTTACTCATTTCCTTCACCGACCATGTCTGAGTCCTCACGAGGCTGGTCCCGGTATTTGGCGACGCCGAGCACTTGTGACCACTTGTCGGCCACTTCCTCGGCCACCCGGAACGTCCGGGGTCGTGAGCCCGGGGTGGCCACGACGATCCCCTGTCGCTCCAGGTCCCCGAGCCGCTCCCGCACGATTCGGCGGGAAGCAGTCCCGCGTTTCCCCTTCACGGCCTCGGTGATTTGGGAGATGTTGCGGTCCGGCCGGTCGAACAACGCGACGACGATGTGGCGCGAGATGTCGTCCTTCAGGCCCGGGATTACCAAATCGGGCGACACCTTGCCGTACTTCGCGTAGAGGTCCAGAATCCGGAAGTAGCCGCGTGACACGTCTTGCAGGCGGCCAACGTAGGCCATTAGCTCCGTGTACGGCCGCGTGACATCGGACAGGGCCGACCGCAACGCTTCGATCTGGGATCGAAGCTCCCGGATTTCCTTTTGCAGGTCGTCCTGAGTCATGACGTAGCGCCAAGAGGGCGGTTCTCCTTAAGATTGCGAGCCTCGTCTCCAAGACCGTCGTTTGTCGGCAACCGGAACCTTCTTGACTGATCGCCGAAGTCATCGGCGTCATGGGGAAGAGCACGGTACGGGTCGGGTCCATCGTGATCGACGTCGACAACTTCGCTCAGATGATGACCTTCTGGCAGGAGGCCCTGGGTTATGCTCCGGGGAGGCCGCCCACTCCCGACGACCCGTTTGTGATTCTGAAAGACCCGACCGGAAAGGGGCCCAACGTGTCCATCGACCAGATGGAGCCCTATCGGGGCCGATTGCACCTCGACCTGTACACGGACGACCCGGACCGAGAGGTCGAGCGGTTGCTTCAGCTCGGCGCCACCGTCTACCGGCCTCGCGAGCCTGATGAAGACTTCGTCGTCCTCGCGGACCCCGAGGGCAACCTCTTCTGTGTCGTCGACACGCGGGGTTAGTTGGCGTACGGGCGGGGAAAACGTCGACGAGTTCATCTGCTGGTCGTGGATTGCCGCGGGCATGGCCGACGTCCTCGAGCTCGTCGTCCGCTTCGCGCATATCGCCTCCGCCATCCTGTGGATAGGAGGCCTCGGATTCTCCGTGATGGTCCTCCGATCGGCGATCTCGCGGGTCGGCATGGCGGCGCGAAAGGACACCATGCTCCAGCTCATCCCGCTCGCGAATCGTTTCATCCCGCGCGTCGGGATTTCTACGGTCCTCTTGGGTACGATCCTCTACCTCATGATGGGCAACCTCGACCCGCAGAATCTCTGGGGCACGACGTGGGGCCGAGCGATGCTTGCCGCACTAACCCTCTCGCTTGGTCTGCTCGTCTATGGAATCGGCTACGTGCGGCGCGCGGCCGAACGGATGCTGAAGCACCTCAACGAAGAGAACTGCACCCACGGGCCCGAGGTCGCCGCCCTTCAGATGACCTCGAGCCGTGGGCAGGTCGTCGCCCTCGCCTGGGGATTCGTCATCCTCATCCTCATGGTGGTCGCGACCGGCGGCCTGTAGCCGCGCATCCGCGCAAAGGAAAAAGGAAAAAGCGAATCGATCTATCCATCGCCGTGGCCGGTACCGACTCGAGCATCCAAATCCGCGCCGCGAATCGGCGAGACATTCCCGCAATCGTCGAAGTCGCAAGCTCCTCGGTGGATGAGGACGAAGATGTCGGGTTCGGGACGGTGCGTTCGGATTCCCTCTTCACGGATGTCAACCGGCTTTCGGCCGCCTGGCGTGAGCCGAATAACGTCCGCGCCGAGGAAGTCCTGGTCGCCGAACTCCAGGGTCGGATCGTGGGCTGCGTGACGGTCGAGGATCGGGGCGAAGTGCTCGAGTTGGTCAACATCGACGTTGCGCGCGAGCGTCAAGGCCACGGGATTGGCACCCGCATGGTTCGACTCATCGAGGAGCGGGCCCGGAAAGCGGCTAAGCACGCCGTGACGTTGGGGACGAGCCGGAACGCCGCCGGCGTTGCGTGGAAATCGTTGCCGTGGTGGCTCTCTCGCGGCTACCACATCACCGGCGAAGAAGAGAACGATTGGACTCGATTGATCGGACCCGGGACCCGCGAGATTCGGATGGAGAAGCGGATTCCGAGCAAGATCGAGGTCCACCTCCGGGATGTCGCGGAAACGGATCTACCTATCTTCTTCGATTTTCAACGAGACGCGGCCGCCAACTACATGGCCGCGTTCACGGCGCGCGACCCGACCGACAAGGATGCGTTCGCCGCTCACTGGAATCGAATTCTCCATGACGACGGCGTGGTCGTGAAGACCATCGTCTCCGACGGACACGTGGTCGGTAGCGTCGCGAAGTTCGTCGACAAGGAGTTCGGAAAGCCGGAGGTCACCTACTGGATCGGCAAGGAATACTGGGGGATGGGTCTCGCGACGTCCGCCCTCACCTGGTTCCTCCGCTACGTGACGATCCGTCCGATCTACGGCCGCGCGGCGAAGGATAACGTGGCCTCTATCCGGGTCTTGGAAAAGTGCGGCTTTTGGATGTTAGGTCAAAGCAAAGGATTCGCCAACGCCCGCGGCGAAGTCGTCGAGGAAGTGATCCTGGAATTGAGCGACCCCTCCGCCAACTGACTGTGCGGACGCGAACCTTAGGCGGGCACCGCGGGCGGCCGGTCGCCGGCTCGGACTCGCAGCTCTTCGGACCCCCAGAGGAACAGGGACATCCACATGGTGAGGGACATGAGTCTCGCCGTGAGCCCGATAAGGGCGAAGCCGTCGTTCTGCGTCACCCGCCAGAGGACCGCCAGGGCGGAGCTCAGCGAGCCCGCGACGAGGGCGATGATTCCCGCGAGGCGCGCCTGGCGGATGCCCACACCGAGGAGAAGCCAGTACAACGTGAACCCGAGAGAGATTGCAGCGCCCACGTTCACCGCGTCGAGGACTCCGTGGAGGTCGGGGGCGTATACGAATCCGAGGAAAAGGCCCAGAGACGTTCGCAACACTGCGGCAGCAAACGCGGCCGCGAACGCCAGGGCCGCGAGTCCGAGGTACGCACGCAGGCTCGCGTCGAAGCGAGCGCGATCGCCCCACACGAACCAAACCCCAATCACGAACACGGCGGCAATCGCGCCGATGAGAAGAGTGCCGATGAGTGGGAGCCACACGATATGGAGGCCCAGGTAGAACGAGTCCTGGACCGCGGGCCCCGAGGGCGGCAGGAAATACCCGACATATCGGAAGAAGAAAGAGAGGAAATACAAGCCAATCGCACCGGCGATGCATAGAAGACCGATCCGGGAACGGGAGCTCGCGGACAACTTGTACCCTCTTAGCCGTTCAGCCGCACAGAGGCGTCCCGAACGATGAATGTTCCGTGTCGGCTGAGCTCCCCGTCTCCGCAGCACTCGAGGTTTCCGTGGGCCAGATCCGAAGTACCCTCTCGCTGCTAGCGCGGGTTGGTCCCTTCGGGCGGCGCGAAGAACACGAGGACCGCCAAGCTCTCGAGGATGTCGTGGAACCGATGTTCGACGTGGGCCGGAACGAAGACGACACTCCCCGGACGGACCTCGCGATCCTCCGAGCGCACACGGATCCGTGCGCGACCGCGGACGACATAATACACCTCGTCTTCAGCGTGGGGCGTCTGCTTGTCCTCCGCACCTCGGGGAAGTTCGTAGAGCCCGCAGCTCATCGACGCGACCCGCAAGAACTCGAGGTACGATTCGCCCCGCCGCCTGCGCGCCTCGAGGAGATCAGTGACTTCGTGAGCGTCCATTCCAAAGCCTCAACCACGGGCATCGAGTCCTCGGATAAAGTCGCGTCGGCCAACGCGGTATAGTTAAGTAGGCCGGCTTCTTCGCGGAGGTCGTCGATGGCGAGCGACCCTTCGGAAGACGAAAAGAGGCGGCGAGACAGCCCGCCGCCGGTCGAGTTCGTGAGGCCCTCGGAAACCCAAGGACCGCCGCCTCCGCGGGACCAACCACCGGCGGCCTGGGTTCCCCGGCCGGAAGACTACCAGGTCCCTCCGTCGTGGGCCGGCCCGGCGCCGCGGCCGGTGGGTCCCTCGAACCTCCCGAAGATCGCGGCCGTCCTCCTCCTGTTGTCCGGGGTCCTCGGCATGGCGGGTGCGATCGCCAACGCGGTCTCCCTGCCGTCCGTCTCAGATTATGCGAACTTCACGAACAACTCGCCCGAGTTCGTCGCCTTCATCCAGATCTGCGGCCTCGTGTCGATCTGGTCCCAGGCGCTTGCGATCCTCGGCGGGGTCATGGCCTGGCAGCGGATGAATTGGAAGCTCACCCTCGTCTGCGCAGTCTTCGCCCTGTTCACGTTGGGCTACTTCCTCATCGACGCATCCCTCGTCGGTCTCGTCGGTCTGATCTTCACGATCGTGGCTCGACGGTATTTTGCCTCATGAAGTCCGATTTGACCGACGGATCAGGCCTTCGAATCCCCGCGAGCACGGATCAGGCCTTCGAATCCCCGCGAGCACGGATCAGGAAACGGCACACCGGATCCCCCGCGACGACTCGGTGCGACGTTTCGACATCGGCTCGGATGAGACTCTGAAACATTTCCCGCTCCACGCCGCACGCCTCCGGATAGGTCTCGGCGACCGCCATAATCGGGCAGTTGTGTTCGAGCATCTCGACGACGTTCTTGCGAGCGTGGCCCAACTCGGCCATGTAGCCACCCTCGTCGCGGATCTTCACGAGCTCCCCGACTCGGTCCGATAGGCCGCCCTCGGGGATCCGATTGCGGTTCGCATCGAGGACTTCCTGCGCCCGCTGCTTCAAGAGCCGCACGACTGCCTCTCGGCCAAGTTTCTCCTCGATGAAATTGAGCGCAGACAGGGTCATGTGGGTGTACGCCTCGGGAAAGAGCGTCGCGGAGTTCTTACTCAGGTTGAAGAATGCGCGGGGTCGGCCGCGGCCTCCCGCCTTG
>Ga0209803_1002964_pt1 | contig 10387 bp, 10 predicted proteins | sample GraSoiAngelo_138_FD_185895 | JGI IMG/M metagenome (GOLD analysis project Ga0209803, IMG submission 185895) | Grasslands soil microbial communities from the Angelo Coastal Reserve, California, USA - 14_0929_09_40cm (SPAdes) (version 2) | ecosystem: Environmental > Terrestrial > Soil > Grasslands ... | reverse complement strand
CGCGCTCAACCGACGTCATCACGACCCCCGGAATCCCGCACGGGACGATGCGCTCGAAGTGCGACAAATCGGTGCTCACATTGAGCGCGAATCCATGCCACGTGACCCACTGCTTCACGTGCACGCCGATGCTGGCGAGCTTGCGCTCGCCATCGCTCGTCCACACCCCGGTGTAGCCCTGGCGCCGGGTGGCGGGAATCCCCAACTCCGCGAGCGCCTCGATCAACGCCTGCTCGACGGTGCGGAGGTACCAGTGCAGGTCGGGGCGGTAGCCGGTGAGGTCGAGAATCGGGTAGCCGACGAGCTGGCCGGGGCCGTGGAAGGTGACGTCGCCGCCGCGCTCCACTTCGAACACCTCCAACCCGTCCGGCCGGAGCAGGTGCGCGGCGTGCGAGGTCCGGCCCAGGGTGACCACGGGGGGGTGCTCGAGCAGCAGCAGGACGTCGTGCTGCAACCGGTGCTCGAGCCGCGCCTGTGCCAGGGACCGTTGCCACTCGAGCGCCTCTCCGTAGGGCACGAGGCCGGCCTCGATCACGTCAATGGTCCGCCCGGTCACTCTTGATCCTTTAGCGCGTCGTCTCGGCTGCCCTTTACGGCCCACGCGCTCCCCGCGCCACCGAGCGCGAAGCCCGCGATTCCCCACACCGCCAGACCGGCGACGCCGAGCAGGCGATCGATCGGCCACGCGATGAAGCCGAGCAGCAGCGCTCCGACGGCCGATAGAACGGCGATCACGCCGCGCTGCCACAGGTTGTCCAGCCAGCGACTGCGGCGCCACCCGAAGGTGGCGCCGAGCGCGAGGCCGGCGAGTGTTCCCGCGAGCACCGGATCGGCACCGCTTTCCTGGTAATTCGAGGCGCTGACGTGGCGCTCTAGTGTGCGCACGATGACGAGCGCGGTCACGATGGTGCCCCCGCCAAGTCCCGTGCCGCACGCCAGGGCGCCGAGGCCGATCGCGAGCGGGTCTTTCACATGTCCACCACTCGACCGAGCGAATCGAGCGCGGCTTGGGCCACCGCCTCGGACATCGTCGGGTGCGCGTGAATCGCCAGCTCGACCTCTTCCACGGTGTATTCATTCTCCCGCGCCACCGCCAGCTCATGGATGATCTCGGACGCGTGCCCGCCTACGATGTGGGCGCCCAGGATCTCGCCGTACTGCTTGTCGCGCAGGACCTTCACAAAGCCCTCGGTCTCGCCCGTTCCACGCGCCCGGCCGTTCGCCGAGAACGGGAACCGGCCGGCCACGTACTCGAGCTTCCGTTCCTTGCACTGGTCCTCGGTGAGGCCGATGCTGGCCACCTCGGGGTGGCAGTACGTCACGCTGGGCACGTTATCGTACTTGATCGCGTGCGGTTTCTTGCCCGCGATGAGCTCGGTGACCGTCACGCCCTCCCGCATTCCCTTGTGGGCGAGCATCGGCGGACCGGCCACGTCGCCGATGGCGTAATAGCCCGGCGCCGTTGTCTGGAGTCCCGGATCGACCTTGATGAAGCCCCGCTCGGTCACCTGGACGCCGCACTCCGCCAGGCCGATGTCCTCCACGTTCACCGCGCGACCCGCCGCCATCAGCACCGCCGTGGTCTCGATCTTCCGGGTCGCGCCGTTCGCTTCGACTTCGAGCGTCACCTTGTCCTTGGCGGACGTCCCCTTTTTGACCTTGGCGCCGGCGATCACCTCTATGCCGCGCTTCTTGTAGCTCTTCGCCAGGGCATCCGACGCTTCGGCGTCCTCCAGCGGCAGGATGCGGGGGAGCGCCTCGATCAGCGTCACCTTTGTCCCGAAGGCGCTGAAGATGTCGGCGAACTCCATGCCCACGGCGCCGGCGCCGATGATCGCGAGAGTGGCCGGGGCCTTCTCGAGAAACAGCGCCTCGTCCGAGGAGATGACGGTCGTCTTGTTGATCTCCAGCCCGATCTGCGGCAGGCCCTTCACGCGCGATCCCGTCGCGATGATGACCGCCTTTCGTGCTTCGTGGACGTCGCTCCCGACCTTCACCTTGCGTCCGGGCTGGAGCACTCCGCTGCCCTTCACGACCGTGACCTTGTTCTTTTTCATCAGGAACTCGACGCCCTTCGAGTTCTGGTCGCTGACACGGCGGGAACGCTGCATCGCGACGCCGTAATCGGTCTTGACGCTGCCGGCGTCGACCCCAAACTCCTTCGCCTCCCGCAGCAGCTTCGCGATGTAGGCCGAGTGGAGCAGCGCCTTGGTGGGGATGCAGCCGATGTTCACGCATACCCCACCGAGCTTGTCCCGCTCGATCACCGCGGTGCTCATGCCGAGCTGCGCGGAGCGGATCGCCGCGACGTAGCCGGCCGGCCCCCCACCTAGGATGATCACGTCAAATTGACTCGCCACCGTTTCCCCCCTCCCAATCACAACAGCATCGCCAGCGGGTTCTCCAGCATCTCTTTCAGAGTCTTCAAGTACGCGGCCCCCGTCGCCCCGTCGATCACGCGGTGGTCGCAGCTCATGGTGATGCGCATGCGCCGGCGCGGCACAATCTGGCCGTCCGCGACGACCGGCTTCGACGTGATCGCTCCCACCGCGATGATCCCCGCCTCGGGCGGGTTGATCACGGCCGTGAATTGGTCGATGTCGAACATCCCCAGGTTCGAGACCGAGAACGTCGACCCCGTGTAGTCGTTCGGCTGGAGCCGGCGGCTACGCGCCTTCTCAGCGAGCTCCCGCGCTTCGCGGCCGATGTCGAGCAACGCCTTTCGGTCCGCGTCGCGGATCACCGGCGTGATGAGCCCGTCGTCCACCGCGACCGCCATCCCGATGTGCACGTCGTTCCAGTAGCGGATGTGGTCGTCCTGGAACCAGGCGTTGCAGGCGCGATGCTTGGTGAGCGCGAGCGCGGTGGCTTTGATGATGACGTCGTTGAACGAGACCTTCCCCCGGTCGCCGAGCTGCCGGTTGAGCGCGTCGCGCGCTTCGGCTGCCCGCTCCATGTCCACCTCGCTGGTGAGGAAGAAATGGGGAATGGGGCCGAGCGATGTGGCCAGGCGCTTGGCAATGGTCTTGCGGATCTGCGTCAGGGGGACGTCCTCGTACGGCGCACCGCCCCGCAGCGCCGGGGAGATGGGAGAAGGGAGAGGTGCCTGCGGCGGCACCGCGGGCGGCGCAGCAGCGCCGCGAACTTCTCCCTTCTCCCTTCTCCCAGCCTCTTCGAGGTCCCGTTTCACGACCCGGCCGCCCGGTCCCGATCCCGTGACGAGCTTCAGGTCGACGCCCGTTTCCGTGGCGATGCGTTTCGCCAGGGGCGACGCCTTCACGCGCGTTGCGTCCGCGGCAACCACGGCCGCCGCTGGGGCTGGCGACCGTGCCGGGGCGGGCCTCGCTTGGCCTCCTTCCCCCTTCACCGCGGGCACGGGGGCGGACGCTGGCGCCGTTTGCCCCCCCCCCGACTCGCCCGGCACCGCGATCACCGCGACGACGCTTCCCACCGGCACCGTCTGCCCCTCGGCCACCGCGACCTGCCGCAGCACGCCGTCGGCGCGCGCCACCAGGTCCATGACCGCCTTGTCCGTCTCCACCTCGGCGAGCGTGTCGCCGGCCTTCACGGCGTCCCCTTCCCGCTTGTGCCACTTCACCACGCGCCCCTCTTCCATCGTGGGGGAGAGCGCTTCCATGAAGACCTGGGTGGCCATAGTCAGTCGAGGTACAGCACGCGCCGCGCCGCCGCGACCACCTTGTCGGGGCTCGGCTTGGCGAGACGCTCGAGCTGCTTGTTGTAAGGCATCGGCACATCGGCCTGCGTCACCCGCAGCACCGGCGCGTCGAGCTGGTCGAAGCACTCGCGCTGGATCACGTCCACAACCTGAGCGCCGATGCCGCACTGCGGCCACCCTTCCTCGACTACCACGGCGCGGTTCGTCTTCGTGACCGACGTCGTGATGGCGTCCACGTCGAGCGGCCGGAGCGAACGTAGGTCGACCACCTCCGCCGACGCGCCTGCGTGCTCCGCGAGCTGCTCGGCCGCCTTGAGGGCGACGGTGACGGTCTTCGAGTGACAGATCAGCGTCACGTCTCCTCCCTCTCGCTTCACGTCCGCCCGTCCGATCGGCACCACGTACTCCCCTTCCGGCACCTCGCCCTTAGTGTTGTACAGCATCTCGCCCTCGAGCACGATCACCGGGTTGTTGTCGCGGATCGCGGACTTGAGGAGGCCCTTCGCGTCCGCCGGCGTCGCCGGCGCCACGACCTTGAGGCCCGGGATGTGGCTGAGCCAGCTCTCCCACGCCTGCGAGTGCTGCGCGCCCAGCTGCAGCGCGGCGCCGTTCGGCCCCCGGAAGACGATGGGCAGGGGCAACTGCCCGCCCGACTCGTACAGCAGCTTCGCGGCCGAGTTGACGATCTGGTCCAGGGCGAGCACCGCGAAGTTCCACGTCATGAACTCGATCACCGGCCGGAGCCCCGCCATCGCCGCCCCGACGCCGATGCCGGCGAACCCCAGCTCCGCGATGGGAGTGTCCACCACTCGCGTCGGGCCGAACTCTTCGAGCAGGCCGCGGCTCACCTTGTAGGCGCCCTGGTAGACGCCGACCTCCTCACCCATGAGGAAGACGTTCGGGTCGCGCTGCATCTCCTCTCGTAGCGCCTGGTTCAGCGCGTCCCGATAGGTCAGGGTCGGCACCGCTCAGTCCGCCACGACGTGAGTGAAGAGCTCGGCCGGGTCCGGATCCGGGCTCTCGTCCGCGAACTTCACCGCCTGCTCGACTTCGGCGCGCATCTCCGCATCGAGTGCGTCCAGCCCCGTCTGGTCCAGCGCGCCCTCCTCGGTGAGCTTGAGCGCCAGCTGGGAGATGGGATCCCGCTTCTTCTGCTCCTCTACTTCGTCTTTCGTGCGATACACGCCGTGCAGCGGGTCGGACATCGAATGGCCCATGAAGCGGTACGTCCGCACCTCGAGCAGCGTCGGGTGCCCACCCGCGCGGGCCCGCTCCACCGCGCGCTGGGTGGCCGCGTGCACGGCGAGCACGTCCATGCCGTTCACGAGCTCCGCCGCCATGTCGTAGCTGCAGGCATGCTCTACGACGTCGGTGACCGCGGCTACGCGCTCGAATGCCGTGCCCATGCCGTAGCGGTTGTTCTCGCAGCAGAAAATCACGGGCAGGTGGTAGACGGAGGCCATGTTGAGGGTCTCGTGGAAGGCGCCGATGTTGACCGCCGCCTCCCCGAAGTAACAGAGGCACACCTGGTCGCCGCCCTGGTACTTGATGGCGAACCCGATCCCGGCCCCGAGCGGGATATGCCCGCCCACGATCCCGTGCCCCCCCATGAATCGCTTCCCGACGTCGAACAGATGCATCGAGCCGCCCTTGCCCTTCGAGCACCCGGTGGCTTTGCCGAACAGCTCGGCCATCACCGCGCCGGGGGAGACGCCGCGCGCCAGCGCCTGGCCGTGCTCGCGGTAGGAGGAGATGACGTAATCGTCGTCGCGCAACGCCGCGAGCGAGCCGACCGCCACCGCCTCCTGTCCGATGTAGAGATGGCAGAACCCGCCGATCTTGCCCAGCGCGTACGCCTCCGCGGTCTTCTCCTCGAAGCGTCGGATGAGGAGCATCTGGCGCAGCATGCGCCGCTCGAGCTCCGCCTGGGCCTGATCCTTTTTGCCTTGGACGGTCGCGGTGGTCATTGGCTGCGGCTAAACGGCGGCGGTCGCGCGCTCGACCTGCTCCCACGCGTGGTAGCTCGAGCGCACCAGCGGCCCGGCTTCGACGTGACGGTAGCCCATTTGCATGCCGAGGCGCCGCAGCTCGGCGAACTCGGCGGGCGTGTAGTAGCGCGCGATGGGGAGGTGTCGGTCAGACGGCCGGAGATACTGGCCGACGGTGAGGATGTCGACGTGCTGGGCCCGCAGGTCGCGCATCGCGCCGAGCAGCTCGTCCCATTCCTCCCCCAACCCGCAGATGATCCCCGACTTGGTGAGCATCCCGGGGTCGAGCTGCTTGGCGCGGCGCAGCAGCGCCAGCGCGCGCCGGTAGCGGCCGCCCGGCCGCGCCAGCCGATACAACCGATCGATCGTCTCGAGGTTGTGATTCAGGATGTCGGGCTTGGCCTCGACCACGATGCGCAGCGCCCGGTCGCTGCCCTTGAAGTCGGGGATCAGCACCTCGACCGAAGTGCCCGGCGTCCGCCGGCGGATCTCGGCGATGCATACCGCGAAGATCTCGGCACCGCCGTTCGGCAGGTCGTCCCGGTCCACGCTCGTGATGACCACGTGTGCGAGCCCCATGCGCTGGACCGCTTCCGCCAGCCGGATCGGCTCGTCCGTGTCGAGTGGAGCGGGGGTGCCGTGCGCTACCGCGCAGTAGGCGCAGTTGCGCGTGCAGACGTCGCCCAGGATCATGAAGGTCGCGGCCTTGTGCTCCCAGCACTCGCCGACGTTGGGGCAATGCGCCGCTTCGCAGACGGTGTGGAGCTTCAGCTCGCGCATCAGCTGCTTCAGGGTGAGGTAGTTCGGCCCCCCAGGGGCCGGCACCCTGAGCCAGGCGGGCTTGCGGGCGGTGATCTGAGTGAGCGGGCTGGCCATGGGGATTGTGAAGATAGTGACGCCGGGACAGCCACAAAAGGCCAAATTTCAACTAGACGGTTGATCGCCTTTGCCCTGCGTCCGGCCTTTCAAACGGCGCAGCTCCTCCTCCAGTTCAGTCGTCGTGGAGAGGAGGCCGTCCGCGATGTCAGCGATCTCCTCCGCCTCCTTCCACTGCCGTTCGAGCGCCTCCACCTCTGCCTGCTCGTCCACCGCCATCTCGAGGGCGAGTCGCCGCTCGGGGGCGAGGCTGCGCAGTGTGAGCTCGCGCCGCGCGACGTCGCGGATGAGCCGCTCGGGCCCGCCGGCGCCTTCGACCAGCCGGGCGGCATCGGCCGCCCGCTCCCGGCCGCGACGGGCGAGCGCGAGGTAGGTCAGCCCTTGGCGCAGCGCGGCCTGCGCGTCCGCGCCCACCAGCAGCGCGCCTTCGGAGCGGCAGCTCGGGCAGCTCAAGACCAGCCCGAGGCCGGCCTTGGTGTCGGGGACGACGCGGGCGTGGGCGACGTGCTTCGCCCTGAGCCGCATCACGCTGCCGCACCGCTCGCAGATCGGCGGCTCGATCAGGCCGACCGCCCGTCGACCAATGATCCCGGTGTACATCGCCTTCGCGATATTCGGCATGTTCCACACGAACACGCCTACTGATCCGCCGGCGGCTACGTTCACGGCGACGGCGAGCCCCACGGTGGCGACGGTGAGCGGCACCATGAGCTTGAGCTGCTCGCGGCGGCGCGCTTTGAGGCGCTCGCCGTAGCGCCACGCCGCGAACTCGAGGCGCGGGGGCTTGCCCACCCGGACCAGGTCGTACCCTTGCCACCGGATGAGCGCCACCTGCTCCGTGGCGGCGGCGACGTGTCCCTGGCGGGCGGCGCGGGCCAGGCCCTCGATGCGCTCGAGACGGTCGTCGAGCGGGGCCAGGTTCCAGCGGGTGCACTTGGGACAGATGACCCAGAGCCGGCCCCGCCATTCGTCGAACGCCAGACGCCTGCCGACGCCGAGCCCCGAGGGACCGCCGTCGCCGTCCAGCTTGCCGTTACAGAAGGCGCAGGTGCGATACATCCGTCGTAAGCCGCGAGGCTCAAGTCGCAAGGATCCGCCAATATACCTTGCGACTTGCGGCTTATGGCTTATGGCTGTTCATGGCTTGCGGCTTGAGTCTGTCAACTCTCAGCGCACTGATATCCACGTCCGTTTCACCCTTCGTTACGAGATCCGCGATGATCTCCCCCGTCAGCGCGGCGAGCAGGATGCCACTCCGCCCGTGCCCCGCCGCGTACCACAGCCGCTCCACGTCCGGGTCGGGGCCGACAATCGGACGCCCGTCGGGGGTCACGGGGCGCAGGCCGGCCCACATGCGCTGTACCGCCTGATTGAGCAGCGCCGGCAGCAGCCGGACGGCGCCGCGGAAGATTTGCGCGAGACCCTCGTTGGTCACGCGGCACTCGAACCCGGCGTGCTCCATCGTGCTGCCCAGCAGGGCGTCCCCGCCGCGACTCAGGACGTAGCCGCGATCGTGGTAGAAGACGGCGGCGGGTGTGCCGGCGGGCCACGCGGTGGCGGCCATCTGCCCGCGCACCGGCTCCACGGGGAGCGGCCGCGGGAGTCCGGCGATCTGCGGCGCCCACACTCCGGCCGCGAGGACGACGTGCGCCGCCGGCGTCTTGCCGGCGCGCGTCACCACGCCGCTGGCCCGGCCGTTCACGGTCTCGATCGTGGCGACTTGCTCCACGCGCAACGCCGCGCCGAGTCGGCGCGCATCCGCGAGGCAGGCACGGGTGAGCGCCTGCGGGTCGACCGCACCGTCTTCCGGCGCGAACAGGGCGCCGCGGCAGTCCGGGGCGGCTCCCGGCCAGCGCTCCCACACCTCGTCGCCCTCGAGCCAGTCGCAGCGCAGCCCGGCCTGGCGCTGGCGCCCCGCGCCCTCCTTCAGCCGGTCGACCGCTGCGTCGTCGAAGGCGAATGACGCGATGCCGGCGCGCCAGAACCCGATGTCGATGCCGGTGGTCTCCGCCAAGGCCGGAGCGAGGGGCTCGTACAGGTCACGCGCCCGCACGGAGAGGGCCAGGAGCGCGTCGTCGGTGGGCTCGATTTGCGCAGCCAGCAGGCCTGCGGAGGCCGGCGAGGCGGCTGCCGGTCCCGGTCCGGGCTCGAAGACGGCGACTTGCAGACCGCGGGCCGCGGCGGCCCGGGCGCACGCCGCCCCCACCGCGCCCCCGCCGACGATCGCTACGTCAACGGCGTCCACGCGCTGGCGCTCCAGTGAAACCCGCAGCTACATTCCGACGTACGGCCCGAGCGTCGGGTATCCTGGAGGAAACACCCATGTTCCGTAGCGTCCTCGGCTTCGCCATCTTCGCCGCTCTGGCGTTCGTGGCGCTCAACATCTTTTTCGGCATCCTCGGCGGTCTGTTCGGCCTCGCCCTGTGGATCCTCAAGCTCGCCGCCATCGGCTTCATTCTGTATCTCGTGCTGCGTGTCGTCAGCCCCAGCACCGCGGACAAGATCCGCGAGATGATCAAGGGTCGCCCGGCGGACGCCTAAGCTGCTCCAGCACCGCCCAACACAATAGCGGGATCAGGATCTCGTGGTGGCCGGTGAGCTGGATGCCCCGGCCGCCCGCGAGCGTGGGGCGCTCCACCACGTTCACCCGCGGCCGGTAGTGCCGCTGCATGTCGCAATCGCAGGCGGTGAACCCGGTCGGCTGTCCCGCATTCAGGTTGCGCGCGACCGTCAGGGCCTTGAGAAACACCTCGGGCATCACGACCGCGCTGCCGAGGTTGAGCACGACGCCGCCGTCCTGGAGCGCGGGGAGCGAAGCGGCGAGCCGCTTGAAGTCGCGATGGCTCGTGGCGCCGAGCGCTGCCCCGTCGGCTGTGGGGTGCTGGTGCGTGATGTCCGCCCCGACGGTGGCGTGCACCGTCACGGGAATCCCGCGTGCGGCGGCGGCGAGCAGCACCGACACATCGGGGGCGGCGAGCTTTCCCCGGCCCTTGAGGTATTCGGCCAGCGCCTCCCCCATGCCGCGACCGGTCCGCGCGCCTTCGGCGACCGCGGCATTCATCTCGCGCCCGGTCTCCTCCGCCATTCCGAACGTGCCGTCCGCCAGCCCTCGCGCGACGTCTTCGCTCGTGCCGCCGTAGGCAGCCAGCTCGAAGTCGTGAATCGCGGCGCTGCCGTTCATCGCGAGGTGCGTGATCACGCCTCGTTCCACCAGCGCGCGCAGCAGCGGGCCCAGGCCGACCTTGATGACGTGACCGCCGAGCAGCACCACGACCGCCCGGCGGCCGGCGGCGCGCGCCAGCTGGTCGGCCACGTAGCGCAGGTCCCGCGCGGCGAGGATGTCGGGGAGCGAGCGCCAGAAGGCGGCGAAACTCTGGTCGCGGCCGGGCGGATGCGCGAGGAGGGACGGGTCGACTTTGTTGGGGCGCTGAGCGATGGAGACGGTCTTGAGGCGCGTGAAGTCCGCCTCGCGATACTCGGTCATGGGTGCCCCGCGGGAGGGTCGGAGTACTCCTTGAGCTTCATCGTGACCTGGCCGAAGGAGAACGTCGACTGCAGCGCCAGCATCACGCGGCGGTCGTCGTCCGAGAGCCACATCCGCGCGTCGGCCCGCTCCGCGAAGATGCCGCCACCGTTGGGGATGCGGGGACGGATGACGATCGCGTTCCATTTCTTCCCGGCCACGCTCACCCGCTCGCGTTTCAGCACCTCGACGATCACGGGGTTGCGCTCCGTGCGGAAGTAGCGGTCGTAGGTGTAGCGCTTTCCCTTCTCGAGCGGGACGGTGCGAATCCAGTACAGGAACGCCGCGTCATCGAGCGGCTCCGGCACCGTCGCCACCGTGGTA
>Ga0209803_1002933_pt1 | contig 10445 bp, 9 predicted proteins | sample GraSoiAngelo_138_FD_185895 | JGI IMG/M metagenome (GOLD analysis project Ga0209803, IMG submission 185895) | Grasslands soil microbial communities from the Angelo Coastal Reserve, California, USA - 14_0929_09_40cm (SPAdes) (version 2) | ecosystem: Environmental > Terrestrial > Soil > Grasslands ... | reverse complement strand
CAGGACGGTACGCAGGCTCTCGGCGGCGGTGGGATCGTCGGCGACGGTCCGCTTGAGGACCTCGAGGTGCATCACCGCGGAGTTGAGCGGGCCGCGCAGATCGTGCAGCAGCCGGACGAGCTCGGCAGGCAACGGGCGGTCCGCGGACCCTCCGGACGCGCCCGTCATCAGGTCAGGCGCGCCGACTTCACCGCCTGAATGCCGTATTTCGCCAGCTTGTTGTAGAGCGTCTTGAGGCTGATGCCGAGCAGCTGTGCGGCCTTGCGCTTGTCCTGATTCGTCTCGTCGAGGGCACGCAGGATCAGGTCGCGCTCCATCTCGCGGATCGGCGTCACCGAGCCGGCGGCCGCGCCGGTCGCGGGCGCGGTGCCGCGCAGCACGTTGTCGGGCAGGTGCTCGCTCGCGATGAGCCCGGTGCCGCTCAGCACGACGGCGCGCTGGATCACGTTGCGCAGCTCGCGGACGTTGCCCGGCCACGAGTAGCGCTCCAGCTCCTTTTCCGTCTCGGGGGTGAGGCCGCGCACCTGGCGATTGTCCTGCCGGTTGAACTCGTCGATGAAGGTGCGCACCAGCAGCGGGATGTCGTCCTTGCGGTCGCGCAGCGCCGGCAGGTGGATGGAGAACACGTTCAGCCGGTAGAAGAGGTCCTCACGCAGCTGGTTGGCGCTGATCGCCTCCGTGGGGACACGGTTGGTGGCGGCCACCACGCGCACGTCCACCTGGATCTCGGACTTGCCGCCGCCCACGCGGCGGAAGCTGCCCTCCTGGAGCACGCGCAGCAGCTTGGCCTGCGTGTTGGAGTCCATCTCCGCGATCTCGTCCAGGAACAGCGTGCCGCCGTCGGCCAGCTCGAAGCAGCCCAGCCGCCGCTCGGTGGCGCCGGTGAACGCCCCGCGCTCGTGGCCGAACAGCTCGCTCTCGATCAGCGTCTCGGGGATCGCCGCACAGTTGATGGCGACGAACGGCCGGTTGCGCCGGTTGGAAAGGTCGTGGATCGTGCGCGCGACCAGCTCCTTGCCGGTGCCACTCTCGCCATAGATGAGCACGGGCGCCGTGCTGGTGGCCGCCAGCTCGATCCAGCGATAGACCTCCTGCATGCAGCGCGACTGGCCGACCAGCTGGCCGAACGAGCCCTTCTGCCGCAGCTGGTGCCGCAGGAAGCTCACCTCGCGGGACAACGACTCCTGTTCGATCGACTTCTCGAGCAGCACCTGCAGCCGCGTGGCGTCCACGGGCTTGGTGAGGTAGTCGAAGGCGCCGTGGCGCATCGCCTCCACCGCGCTCTCGACGCTGCCGTGGCCGGTGACGAGCAGCACGATGGGCGGGCGGCCCGTTTCCTTGAGCTTCTGGAGCAGGGTGAGACCGTCCATCTCGGGCAGCACGAGGTCCGTCAGCACGACGGCCGGATGCTGCGTCTCGATGAGGTTGAGCGCCTCCTCGCCGGAGGACGCCGTCTCCACCTCGTAGCCCCACTGCCCGACGAGCCGGGCCAGACCTTCGCGCTCGGCCGGCTCGTCGTCGACCACGAGGACCTTGCCGCTCTTCACCTGATCGCGCCTATTCGGGCTCATGATTGATTATCGCGCCTTGCGCCGCGGGGGGCGAGACCGCCTGCGCGGCGAGCACGGACGGTGGTGAAACCCTATTTCTTGACCTGCAGGTTGTTGACGACGCTCTTGACGCCCTTGGCCTGCCATGCGAGCTGTTCGGCGCGGGCCTTCTGCTCCGCGGATTCCACGACGCCGTTAAGCTAAACAGCGTTATTCGTGTCAACGTCCACCCGGGTGTAGGTTCGCGGGCTTGTCGGCGACGAGCTTGGCCTTCACGGCGGCGGTGATGGCGGCGGCGTCGATGCTCTCGCCCGCCGTCTTGCCAGTCATCGACTGGCAGGCGACGACCGACAGCATCACCAGCAGCACGGCCACGATTCGGGATCCGCGAGCCATGGGCGCCTCTCCTGCCTCTGTGACGGTGGGGGGCTTATGCCGCACGTCCGAGACCCTGTTCCAGCCGCGCCTGGCACGCTACGCAGCGTGTGGCGAAGGGCAGAATCTTGAGGCGCGCCTTCGCGATCTCCTCGCCGCACTCCCGGCAGATGCCGTAGCGGCCCGCGTCCATGTCCGCGAGGGCGCGATCGATCTCTTCCAGTTGCCGCGCGCGCGTGTCCACGACCGCCGCCACGACCTCGTCGTCGTGCGTGAGCGACGCCATGCCCAACGGGTCCTTGACGATCTCGCGGCGGTGATCGCCCTCGCGCGTCGCGCGCGTGCTCGAGGAAATGGCGCTCGTCAGCGCATCCCGCTTCGCCTCCAGCTCCTGTCTGATCAATCGCATCGCTGCCTCCGGGTCGACGTGGGCTGGGGACTCAACGCAGAACGCGTGCCAGTGGGCGGGGTCGCGGCAACCGCGCGTCGTGACGGCGCTTTGGACCGCCACCTGCCGGCGGCCTGCGCCCGGGAATTCCCACTGGGTGTAACAGTTACACCCCAATCGCGCGAAAAATTTTCAGGGATCCCTGGGCGCCGGCAGCAGTCTGCGAATGCAACGCTCGACGGGACGCCAGGATGCGATCCGGCGGCCAGTGGCACGGCCGGTGCACCCTCGGGGCCGCACAGTCTCGTTGTCCGACCGGGATGTCAAGCTCATGGCACACGCACCGTCCGCTCAGTCCGGCGCCTCCGGCCAACGTCCCGAGGCGCGTGAGCTGCTGTTCAAGCCCGATTGTCTACGGGCGATCGATCACCACATCGACTACTTCGGCGGAGCCGGCGAGTCCCCGGCCGAGACCGACGACAACGGCTGCGGCGAGACACTTCTGGAGCGGCTGACATGAGCCGCCCGGCCCGGATCGCCGCCCTCACCGTCTTGGCCACCCTCGCCTTCGCGTGCGCGGAACCGACGTCGACGACGTCGTCGTCCGGTGGCGGGTCGTCGTCGCCGCACGGTGTCCAGCTCCTGCAGCGCGCGGGATACCCCGGCAAACAGATGATGGCCGACACGCTGAGCTGGCTGATGCAGACGACCGGCGGCAGCAGCGGCGGCTTCCTCGCGACCCACCCGGGCACCGCCGACCGGATTGCCGCGGTCAAAGCGCTGCCCGGCCGGTAGTCAGCAGGCGGAGCGCGATCGCGTCAGTCCTCTCGCCCGCCGAGCACCTTGCCCACCACGAAGCCACGCCGATGGTGAGCGCGATGGCCTGGAGCGGGCGGTCGTGTACGAAGCGGCAACCGCCCGATGGGTCAGATGCTGCGCGCGCGCCGTGATCTGGTGCCAGCGCGTCGTGACCATTCCTCGCTCGTGCATGTCGCTCTCCTCTGGCGGCGACTAGGCCATCGGTCGCGCGCGGCGCGAGCGGCCGCTTTCCAGCAGCGGCGTCAGCGACTGCGGCGCGCTCAGGAGCGACGCCAGCGGGTCGTTCGCGCGCGCGAGCCGGTCGCGGATGGTGGCCAGCGTGAAGTCTTCGGGGTACACGGGGCGCTCGAGCTCGACCCACTCCAGCGGCGTCGACACGGTGGCGGCCGCGTACTCGCGCACCGCCCACGGGCTCACCAGCGTCGCGCCGCGATGGTTGCGGTGGACGTCGATGAGGATCTTGCCGCGCCGCCGCGCGCGCCGCATGTCGAGCGTGAACAGGCTGGGCTCGCGCGAGCGCGCCAGGCGCGTGATCATCTCGGCCGCGCCGCGCACCTGGGAGAAGCTGTACTGGGGCGTGAGCGGCACCAGCACGTGCAGGCCACGGCCGCCCGAGGTCTTGACCCACGCGCGGATCCGGAAGTTGTTCAGCAAGTCGCGCACGAGCAGGGCGGCGTTGCGCACCTCGCGGAACGCAATCTCGGTGGGGTCGAGGTCGAACAGCATCAGATCGGGGCGGTCGAGCATGTCGACCGTGCAGCTCCACGGGTGGAGCGAGATGTAGCCGAGGTTCAGGAAGTAGGCGAGGGCGGCGCGCTCGACGACCAGCACGTAGTCGGAGTAGCCGAGGGCGGCGTGCTCGCTGCGGATGCGGCGCGTGGGGATCCACGTGGGCAACCCCGGCGGCGCCGTCTTCTGGTACAGGCACTCGCCCGTGATCGGATCGGGCGCGTGGAGCAGGCTCACGGGCCGGTTGGCCACGAACGGCAGGAGGTGATCGGCGACCTCGAGGTAGTAGTCGATGAGGTCGCCCTTGGTGACGCCGACGTCGGGCCACAGCACCTCGTCGAGATGGTTGAGCAGCAGCCGCCGCTCGTCCAGCTCGAGCACGCGCGTCGCCGAGCTCACGAGGCGCGCCTCCCCGCCGGCGCCGTCGCCGGGTACAGGCCGACGGGGATGGTGACGAGGCCGAAGGTCAGCGCGCCTTTCCAGACCGGCCGCACGGCTCCCTCACCGCCCGGCCGCCCGCAACCGATTGCGCATATGCATGCACATCACGCCGCGCGGGCGAGGCGGCGGCGCTCCGCGACGAAGCGGTCCACGGCGGCGAGCATGGTGGCGACGGCCAGTCCCGTCTGGACGGCGCGCGCACTGATGCCGACCACACGGCCGATCGGCATGCGCGCCAGGAGGAAGCCGACGGCGAACCCTCCCGCGATGACGGCGTACGGCGCCCACCAGCGGCCTTCCACGGCGTGGCCGAGCGCGTCGAGCTGGCGCTCGATCACGCGGCGGGTCACCGCGATGTCAGCGTGGATCTCAGCTGGGCTACGAGCCATCGCCAGGTCTCCTGCATGGAGGCGAGCGTTTGTTGGGCCACGCGATGTGCGTGAGGCGCCACGCGCTCCACGCGAGGGCCGCGAGGCGAGCAGCGCGACGAATCTCGGAAAGATGTTCAAAACCCCTGCGATATTTTACCCGAAATCGTGCGAGGGGACGACGTGCGCGAGCCGCGGCAATGGCTCGACGCGCGCGGCGCGCACGGACACCACGCCGTCCTGCATTTGTAAGATCCCCTCCACGAGCAAAAACGGCTCGCTGACGAGCGGCAGCCGCCGGCGCGCGAAGAGGCCCGGCGTCACGATGACGTTCGCGATCCCGGTCTCGTCCTCGAGGCTCAGGAACACGAAGCCCTTCGCCGTGCCGGGCCGCTGGCGCACGATCACGCTGCCCGCCACCCGCACACGCGCGCCGTCGTCGCCGCGCGCGAGGTCGATCGCGCGCGTGACGCCGCGCGCGGCGAGCGCCGCGCGCCGCAGCGCCATCGGGTGCGGGCCAAGCGTGACGCCGGTGCCGGCGTAGTCGGCCGTGAGCCTGTCGAGCACGGTCATTTCAGGCAATGGTGATCGTGTCGTGCGGAGTGGCTCCGTCTGCGCGACAACCGTTCCCGCGAACAGGGGCCCCGCGTCCTGCTCGGCGACGGTCCAGAGATTCGCGCGGCGCGTGCCGCCCAGCGGCGCCAGCGCGCCGATCGAGGCGAGCGTGGCCATCTCCTCGCGCGTGAGAGCGGCGCGCGCGGCGAGGTCGGGCGCCGAGGCGAACGCCCGCGCCGCGCGCGCGGCCACCAGCGCCTGTCCCGCGCGCTCGCGCAGCCCCTTCACGAAGCGGAGGCCGAGGCGCACCACCCAGACGCCCTCGCGCTGCTCGAGCGTGCACGGCCAGTTCGAGCGCGTGACGTCCACCGGCAGCACGCGCACGCCGTGCCGGCGCGCGTCGTTGACGACGGTGGCCGAGTGGTAGAAGCCCATGGGCTGGTTGTTGAGCAGCGCCGCGTAGAAGGCCGGGCCGTGGTGCGCCTTGAGGTACGCGCTGGCGTAGGCGAGCAGCGCGAAGCTGCTGCTGTGCGAGTTGTGGACGACCAGGTCGTTGGCGAGGAAGTTGTGGTCGCCCTCGATCTCGAGGTCGTAGGTGTCCCGCACTCCGGCGCGCTCCACGATGACAACGCTGTCCCACCCGACGCTCGAGTCGACCAGCTCGGCGCTCCCGCCACCGCGCCGGGCCCCCGCGACACGATCGCGCTCGCGCAGCGCGGCGAGCGGTCGCCAGCCCTGGGGCGTCAACAGCAGATGCTCGGCGGTGGCGACGATCGTCCGTCCGCCCAGCGTCATCAGGCGATAGACGCCGCGACGACCGCTGGCGGTGGCGCGGAGCACTCGGCGCCGTCGCAGCGTCCGGCCCTCGTCGCACGCCAGGGTGGCCTCCACGCGGTCGACACCGTTGACGACGTCCTCGATCCGTACCCACCGCCCGCTGTCCGCGTCGAGCACGCGGGTGTCACCCACCACGCACTCGGGGAATCCATACAGCGCGAACGACGTGATCTGGTGGACGATCTCGTCCGCGGCTCGGCCGGTGATCCCCCGGCGCGCCATGCCCTCGCGCAGCTTCACCTCCACCTCCGCCATCCGGCGCTCACTGCGCTTGAAGCCGAAGGCGCGGCGCAGCTCCTCCGCCTCGCTGCCGGTGAAGCCCGCGGCCACCATCGCGATGCGCAGCAGCTGCTCCTGGAAGAGCGGCACGCCGAGCGTGCGCGACAGGATCGGCTCCAGGCTCGGGTGGGCGTACGTCACCGGCTCGCGGCCGCGCCGGCGGCGGACGTAGGGATGCACCATGTCGCCGACGATCGGGCCCGGGCGGATGATGGCGATCTGCACCACGAGGTCGTAGAAACGCTCGGGATGGATGCGCGGCAGCGTCGCCATCTGGGCGCGGCTCTCCACCTGGAACACGCCGATCGTGTCCGCGCGCTGGAGCATGCCGTACACGGCCTTGTCGTCGGCGGGCAGGTGCGCGAGGTCGACCACCCCGCCCGTCTCGCTCACGAGCGCGATGGATTCCTGGAGCACCGACATCATCCGAAGACCGAGAAGATCCACCTTCACGATGCCGAGCGCGGCGCAATCGTCCTTGTCCCACTGCACGACCACGCGGCCCGGCATCGTGGCCGGCTCGAGCGGCACCACGTCGTCGAGTCGGCCGGCGGCGATGACCATGCCGCCCGAGTGCTGGCCGAGATGCCGGGGGAGATCTTGAAGCCGCGTCCAGAGGGCGGCGAACTTGCGGATGCGTGGATGCCGCGTGTCGCAGCCCGCCTCCTGCAGGTGGCGTGTCAGCACCGCCTGCGGATCCTGGTAACCCCAGTTCTCGACGAGCCCGGCGAGCCGGTCCTGCATGTCGCCGGGCAGCCCGAGCGCCTTGCCGACTTCGCGGGCGGCGCTGCGCCCGCGGTACGTGATGACGTTCGCCGTCATCCCTGCGCCGAGCCGGCCGTAGCGCCGGTACACGTACTGGATGACCGTCTCGCGCCGCTCGCCGCTCGGCAGGTCGAGGTCGATGTCCGGCCACTCGCCGCGCGACTCCGAGAGGAAACGCTCGAAGAGCAGCTCCATCTTCACCGGATCGACGGCCGTGATGCCGAGCGCATAGCAGACCGCGCTGTTGGCGGCGGAGCCGCGGCCCTGCACGAGGACGTCGTTGGCGCGGCAGAACTCCACGATGTCCCAGACGATGAGGAAGTAGCCGGCGAGATCGAGCCGGCCGATGATCTCCAGCTCGTGGGCGACCTGCCGCCGCGCGCGCTCGACGAGCGGGCCGGCGGCGCCGTATCGCGCGCGCACGCCGCGCGCGACGAGGTCGCGCAGGTGCGCCTGCACGCTCTCGCCGGGCGGCAGCGGGAAGTCGGGAAAGCGATAGCCGAGATCCTTGAGCGTGAAGCCCAGGCGCAACGCCAGCTCGCCGCCGGCGGCCACGGCCTCGGGCAGGTCGCGGAACGCCGCCGTCGTCGCCGCGCCGTCGCGCAGGCCGCGCTCGGCGTTCGCCAGCAGCCGGCGGCCCGCGTGATCGAGGTCGGTCTTCTCCCGGATGCACGTGAAGACGTCGGCCACGGCGCGGCCGCCGGGGCGCGCGTAGAGCGGCTGGTTGGCGGCCAGGAGCGGCACGCGCGCGGCGCGCGCCAGCGCCACCAGCCGCTCGAGATCGCGCTCCTGCGCGCGGTCGAAGTGGCGCTGCACTTCCACGAAGACGCTGGCGCGGCCGAAGATGCCGACCAGCCGGTCGAGGATCGCTCTCGCGGCGTCGCGATCGCCCGCGCGCACCGCGGCGGCGAGGGGCCCGCGCGCGCCGCCGGTGAGGCACACGAGACCGTTCGCCGAGGCTTCGAGGTCCTCGAGGCTGAGGGCGGCCTTGCCCTTGGGCGCGCCGAGCTTGGCGCGCGTGATCAACCGGCAGAGGTTCTGCCAGCCCTCGCGATCCTCGACCAGCACGGGCAGCCGCGCGCCGCCGGCGAGCGTCAGCTCGCTGCCGACGAGCGGGCGGATGCCCGCGTCGACCGCGGCGCGATGGAAGCGCGGCGCGCCGTAGACGCCGTCGCGGTCCACGAGCGCCAGCGCCGGCATGCCACGCCGCGCCGCCTCCGCCACCAGCGCCTCCGGCTGGTCCGCGCCCTCGAGAAACGTGAACGCCGACTGCGCGTGCAGCTCGACGAACATCACGCTGCCTGCGACCGGCGGGCACGGCCGGCGGCAGCCCCCACTCGACCACGCAAATCGACGATGGGTTGCGCCTGTCGACGTGCACCGATTCGCAGCCGTGTCCGACGCAGTACCCGAAACACGGGTCTCGTGGGGGCTGCCGCCGGCCGCGCCCGCCGATCGCAGCGCCCCGACATCGCCTCGGCGGTGACGATGAATGTGGTGGGGGCTGGGGTCGGCCGACGGGGGTGCGAGCGATGGGCACCGGGGCTGCCCCCGTTCGACCACGCAAATCGACAGTACGGTGCGCCTGTCAACGTGCACCGATTCGCAGCCGTGTCCGACGCAGTACCCGAAACACGGGTCTCACGGGGGCTGCCCCGGTGCCCATCGCTCGAGGCTCGCGCTGTTCGACCGCAGAGGCCGATAACGCTAGTCATAGACGCCGTCGAGGTACCACTCACCGGAACGCAGCTCGCGCGCGAGCCGACACACGGCGCCGTCCGAGAGCGCCACGTCCCACTCGTCGCGCGCCCAGGCGCCGGCGTCCCACCACTCGCCCGACACGCGCCACGGCCCCGCGCATCCGATCACGCGCGCCTCGGGCCCGAGGGCCCCGCAAACGACGGCGGGCCGGCGCTCGCCGTCCGTGGCCACGCTCACGCGACGCGGGGGGCGCAGCCGACGCAGCGCCAGCACGGCGTCGCCCGTGTCCCTGCCCGTCTCCGGCACGAGATTCGGCTCGAACCGCGCCGGCACGAACGCGTCGGGCCGGTGCGAGTCGGTGAGCGCGACGGCGCCGACGCCATCGGCGCCCACCAGCGTGACGAGCCGCGCGAGCACCGTGGCCAGGTCGCGCTGCGCTGGCGGCGCCGCGCGCCCGAGCTCACCGGCGACCGCGCGGCACGGAATGACGTTCGCCTGGAGCGCCACCGCGGTGACGGCGCCCTGGGGCGGCCGCGCGCCGAGGTCGTGCTCGAGCAGCGTCAACAGCGGGCGGGGCGCGACCATCGGGCACGCCAGCGCGAGCGTGCGCGCGTGATGGCCGCCGCCGGCGAGGGCCAATCGCAGCTCGAGCGCGTCGGCCACGAGATACGCGGCCGACAGACGCGCGGTCAATCGCTCCACGACCCGCCCGAGCACGGTGACGAGCGGTCCGAGCGCGTCGATCTCCCAGTCGAGCTCCTGCGCCTCCTCCCAGAACGGCGGCGGCGCCCATGAGGTCCACGGAGCCGGGTCGTCCACCCCGCGCGCGAGATCGTGGGCGACGAGCCCCATCGAGCCGAGACGGGCGGCCAACGCGGCGCGGGGCAGCCGGGCGAGCTCTCCCAGCGTGGCCACGCCCCAGCGCGCGAGTGCCTGCGCGATCTCGTCCGACCAGTCGAGCGTCGCCACCGGCACCGGCGCCAGCGCGTCGGCCTCGCCGTCCGGAATGATGACACCCAGCCCGGCGCGTGCGGCGATGCGCCCGGCCGCGCGCGTGCCCGCAACACCGACGCGCGCGGGCAGGCCGACCGCGCGCGCGGCGCGGCCCAGCCGCTCCGCGACGGCGGCGTCGCCGCCGAGCAGCCGTCCGAGGCCAGCGACGTCGACGTGGACGAGCCCCGGGGCGACGTCCTCCAGCCGGGGAGAAACGCCGTAGCACGCGTCGAGCAGCGCGCGGCGCGCCGCGTCCGCGCAGGCCGCCGACGCCGGACGACGGACGAGCTGGGGGCAGCGCGCCACCGCCTCCGCCTCGGGGATCCCCGCGCGAATACCGTGCTCGCGCGCCGCCGCGTTGGCCTCCACCACGCGAGTGGCGGGCGCGGCGCCCGTGACCACAGCCAGCGGCCGCTCGCGCAGCGAGGGCTCCGCGCGCTCGGCGGCCGCCGCCGCGAAGGCCTCGACCCAGACGCACGCCACGCGGCTCACGTGCCTGGCCCTCCCCGTGGCCACCCCTGAGCTATGCCGTCCACCACTGCGGCTCGGCCAGCGTCTCGGGCGGCGGCGAGGACGCACCCTGGTTGCGGATGATTTGAACGCACGTGCTCATGCCCACCAGCCGCGTCGGGGCGCGCCGGGAGC
>Ga0209803_1002926_pt1 | contig 10477 bp, 10 predicted proteins | sample GraSoiAngelo_138_FD_185895 | JGI IMG/M metagenome (GOLD analysis project Ga0209803, IMG submission 185895) | Grasslands soil microbial communities from the Angelo Coastal Reserve, California, USA - 14_0929_09_40cm (SPAdes) (version 2) | ecosystem: Environmental > Terrestrial > Soil > Grasslands ... | reverse complement strand
AGCGTTCAAGATCTTCGGCCAGTGCGAGAGCGGACGAGTAACGACGCTTGGGATCTTTCTCGAGGCATTTCAGGCAAATCGTCGAAAGGTCGCGATCTACTTTCGGATTCCACAGGCGCGGTTGCCGCGGCTCGGTATCTAAAACCAGCCGGACGGTTTCAAATGTTGTTCCTCCAGCAAAGGGCGGATGACCTGTTAACAGTTGATAGAACACGGCGCCAAGTCCATAGACGTCTGTGGCGCTGCTAAGACCTGCGTTATTTCCGGCAGCTTGTTCCGGCGCCATGTAACTGGGTGTGCCCAGCACTTCCAGCGTGTGCGTAATCGTGCTCTCGGATTCGAGTAATCGGGCAAGGCCAAAATCTGTCAGATGCGGTTCGCCGTTAGTATCGAGCAAAATGTTTCCCGGTTTAATGTCTCGGTGCAAAATGCCGTGTTCATGCGCGTAATGAACAGTGCGCGCGACCTTCGCAATTAATTCCGCCGCTTGTCGGATCGACATCGGCGTGCGGTGAATCACTTCGTCAAGCTGGCCGCCTTCGACGAACTTCATGCTGAAATAACAGGAGCCATCTCGCTCGCCCACCTCGTAGATAGGGACGATGCATGGATGATCGAGGCTCGCGGCGGCTTCCGCTTCTCGGCGAAAGCGCTTCAAGTGTGCTTTGGTCGCCCACTGACCAAGACCGATGACCTTTAGTGCAACTGTCCGATTGAGGCTTTTCTGCCGCGCGCGGAACACCACTCCCTGACCGCCGCGTCCAATTTCCTCAAGCAACTCGTAGTCGCCGAACTCTCCCAACATGTTTGCGGCGCGCGTGGTCCCTTTTACGTCGGGTGCAGCATTCGCATCGTCTGCCTTCGCCGAGGCTGCGGCGGACGAGTCGCCAGCGGTTACGAAGTCTTCCGCGAAGACCCCGAGCGCTGTTTCGAGCATGCAGCCAGTGCAAAGCCCTTTCGGAGCGTCGGAAAAGATTTTCGCGCCGCACTTCCGACAAATTCTGGTCACTCTAATCATCGCCAAAGAAGCATCACGTTCACTGTGTACTGCGTAAAATTTGGTCGCACATTACGCCCGAACCACAGCAATCAGATGACGCAGTTCGTCTTCAATATCGCCGGGAGTCGCAACCGTGTGAGCGATTTCCTCGCGCAATAATGATTGATAGCGCCGCCGAAACCGATGAAAGGCCTGCGTGACGGCATTTTCGGTCATGCCAAACTTCGCGGCAATGTCTGCTCGCGACGGCGCTCCGGGTTCGTCCGGCAGCAATTGCGTGAGCGAATCAAATAATGCGGCATTACGTGTGCCCGCGTATTCATCCTGTAATCGGTTGAGCGCGTGCGCCAGAACCGTGGAGGCCCACCTCCGTTCGTAAATCACTTCGGCGGTCACTGGATCTGCCGGTTCCATCTCGGTCCGCTTGTCACCAGAGAGCTCTTCCAACGGAATGAGCCGCTCTCCTTTCCCGCGCTTGATCGCCATCGCGCGGCGTTGTTCGTCGGCCACAAAATTTTTGACGGAAGCAAGCAGATAAGAACGAAGTCTCCCCTTTTCTTTACGCACAGTGCTCAAATCTCTGCGCTCCAGCATCAGCGCGAAAAAACCCTGCGTAAGATCTTCCGCCTCCTCTGGCCCGATACCTTGTCGCCGCACAAAACCGTAGATGGGTCGCCAATACGTGCGACACAGCTTTTCGAGCGCTTCTTGTGCAGCTGGCGATTCACCTTGGGCGGTCAACACCACGCTCCAGTGCGTCGTGGCGAAGGCGACTGCCCCGTGTTGGGCCCTCAAGCCCGTCGCACCCAATGAAGTCCCTTCATCATCGGCAGACACACTGCAATCGAAGTAAAAACTCAGGCGAAAATCAAGCCTGGAGTGTCCCGGGCGGTGTTCTCCTTGTCATCGCGCACGAGATGCGTGAAAATTGACGCTCCGTGGCTCTGCGACTGCCAAAACAGGATTATCGGGACATCGAGCGGATCATCGAGTTCGATTTTGTTCGCGCGACCGAGGCGGCTGCACTGAATGCGTTGCGCTGGCTCGGGCGCGGCGACAAGGAAGCAGCCGACGCAGCCGCCTCCGACGCCATACGCGGCATGTTCGATCTAATGAACATCTGCGGTGAGGTCGTGATCGGCGAAGGCATCAAGGACGATGCGCCGGGCATTTTCAAAGGCGAACAACTCGGCACTTGGGTCCCCGGTTCGCCGCAGTTTGATATCGCCATCGATCCGATCGACGGGACGACCAACATTTCCAAGGGCGCGCCAAACTCCATCAGTTGCATCGCCGCGGCCAGTCCCGAGAAAGGTGTGAAGGTGGCGCTGCGCGATGTGCCTTCGTTTTACATGGCGAAGCTGGCTTATGGGCCGCGGGTAATCGAGTACATGAAGAAACGCGGCGATTCGCTCCACCTCGAGATGCCGATCGCCGAGGTGCTGGGGATCGTAGCGCGCGCGGTGGACAAGCGCGTCCAGGATGTCGCGGTGATGATGCTCGACAGGCCGCGCCACAAGGAAATTGTCGAACAAATTCGCGCGGCTGGCGCGTCATTGCGCATGATCGGCGATGGCGACATCGCGGCAGCCATCGCACCGTCGTTGCCCGACTCGGACGTGGATCTTTACATGGGCATCGGCGGTTCGCCGGAAGCGGTGCTGGCAGCGGCGGGAATCAAATGTCTCGGCGGCGACATGCAGTGCAAAATGTGGCCGCGCGATGAGAAGGAGCGAAAAAAATTAATCGCCGACGGCTACGAAAAGGATCTCGACCGAGTCTATTCGGCGGACGATTTGGCCATCGGGCAAAACATTATTTTCTGCGCGACCGGGATCAGCGACAGCGCGCTGCTGCGCGGAATCCGCGCGCACGGTGGCGTCACAGCAGTAACGCATTCAATCCTGATGCGAGCGAAGAGCAAGACGGTCCGTTTCATTCGAGCCCGACATAATCTGCAGACGAAAACAATCCGGCTCCGCTCCGATAATCGCGAACATATCATTTGACGTACTTCTCCTTAATTACAGCAGTCGTTGCGCTCGGAACTGAAGTTCTGGTTTTCATGTCGCTCATGGAAATGCCTCCATTCGGTAAAGGTGGCAGCGATATTATTTGGGGGTTGCCGTTCTTTGGATTGATCGTTTTTGTGCTCGCGACTTCTGGGTTCTTCGCAGCACTCAGCGTCAGACGTAGACCAACATCAGCGGGGAAATTGGCTACGGCGGGGTTCTTGTTGAACGGTCTCAGTCTCGTAATTCCAATTTTAGTGTTCGTTTTAACAGTTGCTCGCCTCCTGATTTCGGCTGGCGGCGTAACGAATCGCTGAACCAGACGTTAGGCGTCTCTTGGCCGTATTCCGAATTTAGCGAGCGCGGTGATTGTTTTTTCCATCGGCAGGCCGACGACGTTTGTGAATGAGCCTTCGATTTTCGCGATGATTTCTGCGCCGTTTCCCTGCGCGGCGTAAGCACCTGCCTTGTCTAGCGGATCGATTTTCGCCAGGTACTTTTTGATCGTTGCGTCGCTCACGCGGTGAAAACGGACACGCGAAATGTCATGAAAAACTGCCATTTTCCCCGATGTCTGATGATAAATTAGAACGGCCGAAGAAACCTCGTGGGTTCGCCCGCTCAAACGCCGGAGCATCTGCGCGGCCTCGTTCAAATCCACCGGCTTGCCGATGATTTGATTCTCCAGCGCAACGAGCGTGTCGGCTGCGAGCACGACGGCATCGGGATGCGTTTGTGCGACTGACATTCCTTTGCGAATGGCATTCCAAAGCGTGAGCTCGCGTAGCGTCAGAGCGACATCGAATAGTTCGGCGACGCGCGGCGAAACCGTTTCGAATTCAAATCCACTGTCGAACAGCAACGCAGCCCGCCTTGGTGAACTGGATGCCAGCACAAACGAAGGCATGGCTACAAACTCTAAAAGCAGCCGCGCCGGGTGCAACCATCGCGGCTGTACAGGCGACACGTCTGCCGCTACAGAAACCGTGAAGCGCGTTTCAACTCAGACTGATGCTACCGGCCGGGGGACACAGCTGGAGCCGTGTTTTTATTAAAGATATCTGGCAGCTTCGTTTCTTTAAAATCAGCAGGTACCGTAAACTGGTTGTCGGCAATCGAGTCGAGGCTTACACCTGTGATCGTGCTGATAATTTCCGTAGGATGGCCCGAGGCGTCGGCCCCATGCCCGCCTGCCAGGTTTTCCGTGGCGACGATCATTCGCATTCGGATCGGTAACCCAGGGAAATCGCGAAAGTCTGGCATTTTCGTATTCGCCGCGTCCCAAAACTCAGATTTAATCGACTGGAGCTGCGTCAGGACTGCCGCGCCGTTCGGGTAGTTCGGCGCGATCCAGTAAGTCGCCTTAAAATCCGGTCCATCGTAGGTGTATTGCTCGGTATCATAACCATTGATTGTTTCCCTCTGCCCCGTGGGTGTAAGTCTGGGCTTTTCCGAGCCTGCTTGCTTGCTGTTGAACTTGTTTAACATATCAGCGATCGCTCTCATTTTGTCCGGTGAAATGCGGACGACCGTCTTTTGGTCGTTCAACAGATTGATCAACTCGCCGGTTCGTCCATCGAAGATTACGCTGATTTGCGAAGAAGCATCAATGCGCGCTCTGTCGCCTTTGACCTTAATGGTCATATTAGTAGCGGCAGCGATCGCGTTGGGGGTGGTCTGCACTTTTTGACCCTGGCTCGCGGGTTGCACTGTCGTGGAATAGACGATCGTGAGATCTGCTCGGATTGGAAGGATGACGCAAACGCTCAGAGCGAGCGAATAGAATGCGATTTTCATGTTACCAAGACAATTTTACTGGCTGCTGCTAGCCGGGAGTGTTACGCCTGCTTCTGCGTCTTCAGCAGCTTGATCGCGTCGCGTAACTCAGCAGCGCGCTCGTAAAGTTCCTTTGCAATCGCAGTTTCCATCTCGCGCTGCATGATCTCCAGCTTCGAAAGCGGACGCTTCGCCTTCACTTCTTCAAGCCATTCGTCGAGAAACGCGATCTCCGAGCTTTTCGACACCAACTCCGGAAAATTGGACCGCTGCAGGAAGTCCACAATCGCCTCGCGACCGCGCTCAATCTCGGCTATGGCCTCGGCAAATTTTCCCTGGCCGAGAAGAATGGATGCCTTGGCGCGCGTATTCATCATGAGCACGTAAGGCCGGAACTGCTGCAGGCTCCAGGAAAACTCCTCCCGGTCGGTGTGCTCGGCGACGAACGTGAAAAGGTCGAGATTGCGTTGCGTATCGCGCACCACCCCTTCGAAATCGTTGATCTGAAACAGGCTCAGGTAACGATGATAATATTGGATGCCTTCCTGTTGAAGTTCAGCGCATTGCTCAGGCGTAAGCTCGTAAGTCTCGCCCTTACCCTCGGCCCGGGCCGCCCGCTTTTGATAATATTCTAGAAGAGATTCGCAATTGTGCGGGCGCCTGCCATCCGGTCGCCCGGTCAATTCCATTTGTAACACGCCGAGATCGACTCGCAGTTGCAATTTCTCGCGGCCATCCAGGCCGGCGACCTTGCGCACTTTGATGCTGCCGTTCTCGTGCGGCCAATCTTTCAGAATGCTGTTTAAGTCCAGGCTCATGGCAAAAGAAACATCCAGCATTTAACCTTCGCTTGTCAATAACGTCGCGGTCGGGCACGGCTTCCCAACTTTTCACTAGTCACTATTCACTCCTCACTTAGCTTTGACTCGTGGAAGACTCAATCGACTCGTTTATCCGTTTCCTCGCAGTCGAGCGCGGTCTTTCTGAAAATTACCAGCTCTCCACGCAAAGATCGCTAAGCGAATTCGCACAATGGTGTGCCACCAATAAAAAAATCAATAATCCGCGCGCTGTGACTCTACCGATGATCAGCGAATATCTTGCTGATCGCAAACGCACGGGCCTTTCCGCCTCTTCGATCAAGCTCATCGTGGTTGCATTGAAGATTTTTTTCCGGTTTTTGGCAGGTAAACAAATAATTGAACGAGACCCAGCCGAGGCGTTGGCGCTCCCGCGCATCGAGCGCTATCTCCCGGAAACGCTCAACGAATTGCAAGTGGAGCAATTCCTCGAAAAGATCGACACGAAAGCTGTTCACGGCTTGCGCGATCGCGCGATGATCGAGTTGCTTTACGCTAGCGGCTTGCGCATTTCCGAGCTGGCAAATGCGCGCTTGGAGAATTTCAATTTCGAAGAGCGCGTTGTGCGTGTGACTGGAAAAGGGAACAAGACCCGCCTGGTGCCAGTGGGTCGAAAAGCGTGCGAGGCGCTGGCAGCCTATCTCTCGGCGGAGCGGCCGAAACTTGTGAAACGGCGTAGCAGTAGCGAGATTTTTCTTTCCCAGCGCGGCACTAAATTAACCACAGCGCGTATCTGGCAAATCGTAAAAAAGCACGCGCGCCGCGCGGGGCTGGGGAAAAATGTTTACCCACACCTTCTCCGGCACAGTTTCGCGACACATCTGCTCGGGAACGGCGCCGATCTGCGGATCATCCAGGAAATGCTGGGCCACGCCGATATTTCCACTACGCAAGTCTATACGCATGTCGATCAACAGCGGCTTAAAGCTGTGCATCGGCAATTTCATCCGCGTGCGTGATTTTCGTTTCTGTGGCAGCCGCCGTGTCAGCTGCATAAGACTTTGGAGCTGCGATTATTTAATTTTCGCAACGAGACGGCTGCCACTACAGTTTCGCCTCCATGAGACGTCTGATCTTCGTAATCATCGCGCTCGCCGTCGCGGTATTCGCTGGTTGGTACTACTGGAAGGTTTCCCTACAGATTTCGAGTGCTCCGGTAAGCACACTTTTGCCTCAAGGAACAATTTTTCTGGCGCATCTGCCGGACTTTAATCGAACCCGCGATGATTGGCATCACTGCGATATTTATCAGCTGTATCGCGAACCGGCGGTGCAGGATTTTTTGCGTCCCGCACTTGCGGGACTGAGCAACCTTCCGAAGACAAATGCGGCTTCTCACACGCTGCAGGAGATCGAGCAACTCGATCCGAAGCACGCCTTTTTTGCTCTGACCACTCTGGATAACAACAACCCAAGATTCGTAGGCGGCTTCCGTTTTCGTGGCAGCGAAGAAGAGGCGGAGCGAGTCATCAGCAGATGGCGCTCGACATTTCAGGAACAAACTCCGGGCGCGAAACGCGAGAAGCTGCAATATCAGCGCCACGAAATCGAGCTGGTCACGGCGCCTCCGTTTACTCTCGTGACGACCTATGATCGTCCATGGTTTTTTGCAGCGACGGACCTGACGGGATTAAAGGCACTGCTCGACCGCGCAGATCATCGCGCTAAAAATCCAGAAGGCACACTCGACGACGACGGAGCATATCGCGCAGCCGTCGCGCACCGGCCCTCCAATTACGCTGCATTCTTTTATTTGCAGCCAAAGATATTTTCCGATCGGCTTGCGGCGCTGCGCGCTACTGTTCGATCAAGCCCAGCTCCGGGCGAATCAACGATGCTCGAGAAAATGCGTTGCATCGCCGGTTCGACGCGGTTCGAGAACGGGAAAATACACGACGTGTTTTTTCTCGGGATGCCAAGGCTAGAGCGCGGTATCACGCTCACCCGGTCTTCCGTCTCGCTCGGGACGAAAGAGACGTTCTTTTATCTGTCGATGCTTCTCAATCTCGGGGAGAGAATCGACATCCTAAACCAGGCGGCGGCCTTTGCTGGCGCCAAAATTTTTCAGGCGCTTGCCGATAGCGGGGTGGCCGCTGATGATTGGAAAGCTGCATTTGGACTCGAGCTGGGATCGCTTGCGGCCTGGCCCTCCAGCGCGCAGTGGCCGTCTTTGCTTCTGACATTGCCGGTGATGGACGCGGCCAAAGCCGGCAAGATCGTGGAGACCCTTATCGGTGCCGATGCAAACGCGACTTGGACGCACGCCGAGAAGGACGGCATCCGCTATTTCTCGAAGCAGTCGGCTGCGAGTCTCGTCGCGATCACTCCAACGATCGGCTTATCCGATCGGATTCTTATCGCCGGCTTTAACCCAGTCTCGGTGGAAGAGGCCATGAAACGCAGCGGGGCCGCCTCGTCCGAGCTTTCGGGTTCCCAAACTTACAAAGCTGCCTCGCGGTTGCTGCCGGCGCCGACGAATTTTTTTGCCTACGTCGATACGGGACTGTTGTATTCCCGACTCGACGCTTCGCTTCGTCCAATGTTGTTAATGGCTGCGGCTTTCATGCCGGCAGTGGCTGGTTCGGTCGATCCTACCAAGGTGCCATCGCCGGAGATCATTACGAAGCACTTGAGCCCTATCGTCTCCTCGCAAAGATATGATCGCGACGGCTATGTGGCCGAATCAGTTGGACCAATTACGCTGGATCAATCGGCAATCGGCCTTGCTATTCTTAGCGGCCTCGGCGCGGGTGCACGACAAAAGGCTGGTGGGGGCGTGACCGGCTGGGGTTCCACCGCTACAGCCACGCCGCGACCTACACCCAGCCCATCTCCTACGCCATAGGTAGGGAGCCTGCCGCGCCATTTCGGCACTGTATATTCTGCCGGAAAGAAAGGGGAAGAAAACTGATGTAACCTATGGAAAACGTGCTATCTTTTTCGCCTTATGGCTATTCTAAAGAAAAATGCATTCTCCCGTCGTGTTCCTGACCTGGTAACTGAGGAGCTGGTTGCTGTCCTCTCCCGACGCTCTTCCTTTGAGTTTAAGCAGCTTTTCGATATTGTGCACGAGAATCTTCGGGCCCGGAACGCTGCAAGCGGCGGCGAAGAAATGCTGCGACTGCGAGCTTACGAGAAACTACAGAATCTCGTTGCACGGGGCGCGGTCAGGAAAAATGGCAAGAAGTACAAGGGCTTGCCGTCGGCTTTGGCCAATGCCATTGCCCAGCAGAATGGTCATCTCGCCGGGGTAAGATAGGCCACCTTTCACAACGGATTGGCTTCAGGCCAGACTCCCGGAATGCTGCGCGAATATTTGCCGGTCCTCCTGCAAATCCTCGTCGCAATGCTGTTTGCGGTTTCCGCGCTGCTCGTCAGCGTATTGGTGGGCAAGCGCGGAACACGCACCAAAGCCAAAGATTTACCCTACGAGTGCGGGATGATCCCACAGGGGGAACGGCTACCGCGCTTCAGCGTGAAGTTCTATCTGGTGGCGATGCTTTTTATCCTTTTCGACCTCGAGATCGTGTTCATGTATCCGTGGGCGGTCGTTTACCGTGATGCGATCAAACAGAGCAGCGTCATTTTTTGGAGCATGCTCAGCTTCATCACGATCCTGATGGTGGGCTACGCTTACGCCCTCAAGAAGGGCGCACTCGATTTCAGAAAGTAATCAGCGTCCTCTGAGTTCTCCCGCGGCTCCCCGGCTTCTGCCGCTCACTTTCCTGTTGAGCGCGCTTCTTTGGGTGTTTGTCACAACAGGAGGGCGCCAGATTTTCGTTAAGGAGGTGCTCGGCGACGCTTATGATTCGCAGGCGGAACATTTTCTGTGCGGCAACGTAGACGTCGATGTGGAGGCGATCGGCCATGAAGCAATGATCGTGAACGGTCACGCGCGTATGTACTTTGGTCCGTTCCCAGCGCTCCTGCGTATTCCACTGAATTTCGTTTACCCAGCGGGACATGGGAAATGGTCGCGGATTTCAGGATTTTGCGCGGGAGTCATCGCGCTGTTCGCCTTTGCCGGCCTGGTGCGCACCGCCTTATATTCTTCCCCGCTTTCATCGCGCGCGCGCAACTGGCTGGGCAACGCGTGCGTACTCGGCTTCGCGTTCGGCTCACCGTTGCTTTTGCTGCTAGGGAATCTGTCCATCTACGACGAAGCCATCATCTGGGGACTGGCCTTATCGCTCGGCGCGATCTTCTTCGCTTTCCGCTCGCGACAGGCCGAGGGCAGCGCCCTGACAGGTGCACTGCTGGGATTCTCGTTTTGTGCTGGCGGCGCTCTACTCTCCCGAGTGACGTTTGGCGCGCCTTTTATCTGTATCGCGCCATTTCTTGCTCTCGGATTACCGCGCGAGAATCGAGTAACTAATCTCACGACCCTGGTTCTCCCGCTTGGCGCCGCGCTCACTTTTTTCATTTGGCTTAGCTACGCAAAATTCGGCAGCCTCAGCGGAGTGAACTTCGACTACTACATCAACCCGGTTCATAGCGAATTTGCCCACAAATTTGGCGTGTTCAGCCCGCGCCGAATCCTCAACAGCTTCGCTGACTACTTCAGCCTTCGTTTTCCATCCCTTCATCGAGAGCCGCCATTCTTAGGGGCAGATCGCCATTTCTATGATCATCCCTTTCTCTATTCGAACGACTTTAGCGAAGTCTATCTTCCTCTCCCATGGTGTTCTGGCTGGCTTGTTTTCGGTGCCATAATGGGACCCATATGTCTTGTTCGACGCAATGGTGCCGACGCATTCGAGCGGGGCGCGGCTGTGGCTCTCTTTGCCCAATTTCTTTGCATCCTATCATATTTTTTGCTCGCCCAACGT
>Ga0209803_1002919_pt1 | contig 10498 bp, 10 predicted proteins | sample GraSoiAngelo_138_FD_185895 | JGI IMG/M metagenome (GOLD analysis project Ga0209803, IMG submission 185895) | Grasslands soil microbial communities from the Angelo Coastal Reserve, California, USA - 14_0929_09_40cm (SPAdes) (version 2) | ecosystem: Environmental > Terrestrial > Soil > Grasslands ... | reverse complement strand
TGACGTCGCTCACGATTGCGCCGCCGGATACCGGCGTCGATTTCATCCGCGGGCAGCGCCGGCATTGCAGCAACTCAGCAACATGCTGTTCGAGTTGGAATTGTTTACGCCGCGCTGCCATCAGCGCCGGAAGATTGAGAAGATCGATAACAGCAGGCTGAGCACAATGCTGAGAATGATGCAGGTGACGATCGGAAAATAAAACGACGAATGTTCGCGCTCGATTCGAATGTCGCCGGGCAATCGGCCCAGCCATTTCGGCGCGAACCCACTCCACATCACCAACCCCAGAAGCGTCGTGATCACACCGATAATCGCGACCAGTTTTCCCAGTTCACGCATCCTTCAAAAAGTTGCGCGAATTGAGCGGAGGCACAAGCTTGAGAGTAAATGCCCGTACAGTTTCGAGATTATTACGAGACACTCGGTGTTTCGAAAACGGCAACCGACGACGAGATTCGCAGCGCCTTTCGCAAGCTGGCGCGCAAATACCATCCCGACGTGGCCAAGGATAAAAAGGCCGCCGAGGAAAAATTTAAGGAGATCAACGAAGCGTATGAGGTGCTGGGCGACCCGGAAAAGCGCAAGAAATACGATCAACTCGGCGCGGATTGGAACCGGCCTGGCGGATTTCAACCGCCACGCGGCTGGCAGTGGGAAGGGCAGCAACCCGGCGGCGGGTTTCATCAATGGGGCGGCGATGGCGGCGGGGTCCAATTCGAATTCGGCGGGACCGGGTTCAGCGATTTCTTCGAAGCGTTTTTCGGCGGCGGCCGCGGCCGCTCGGCTTTCGGCGGATTCGGCGGCCGCGCTGCGACAGCGGAGCGCGGCGCCGATGTCGAAGCGGATATCATGGTCACACTTGAAGAAGCGTTGCACGGATCCACCCGAACAGTTTCGCTACGGCGAGCAGGCTCAAACAAAGTGGAAAATTACCAGGTAAAGATTCCGCGCGGTGTTCACGAAGGGCAGCGTATCCGCTTGCGCGGCCAGGGTGAAGCGGGCGTGCGCGGTGGAAAAAGCGGTGATCTATTTCTTCGCGTGCGTCTGGCGCGACATCCCGATTTTTCGGTCGAAGGCAGTGACTTGATCCATGAGGTGAAGATCGAGCCGTGGCGCGCCGTGTTGGGCAGCGAATTGGTCGTGCCAACTCTGGAAGGCAACGTGCGCTTAAAAATTCCGCCGGGCACCCAAGGTGGCCAGCGATTTCGCCTGCGCGAACGCGGCCTGCCGGGAGTCTCGGAAAAGCGTGGCGATCTCTTTGTCGTTGTTCAGATCAACGTGCCGAAAAAACTGACTGAGCGCGAAAAGGAGATCTGGCGCGAGCTGGCCAAACTGCATGGCGGATAACAGACACGAATTTCACAAATCCACACAAATTGAGCTTGGAAGGATCGCGTTAAGCGCTGTGAAATTCGTGGCAATTCGTGTAATTGGTGTCTCATGAAGATTTCGCTCGGATCAGATCACGCCGGATTTCGCTACAAGGAAAAAGTAAAAGAATTGCTCGGCTCACTGGGGCACGAAGTGAAAGACTTCGGCGCGTTCAGTGAAGAACCGGTCGATTATCCGCTGTTCATCCGCCCAGCGGCCGAAGCAGTGGCGCGTGGCGAGTGCGAACGAGGCATTGTCTTCGGCGGCTCGGGCAACGGTGAAGCGATGGTCGCGAACAAGGTGCACGGCGTGCGCTGCGCGCTTTGCTGGAATGAAGAAGCGGCCCGCCTCTCGCGCCAACACAATGATGCTAATGTGCTTTCCATCGGCCAGCGCCTCGTCCCTGAAGATCTGGCGCTAAGAATTGTGCGGATCTGGCTCGAGACCGGGTTCGCCGGCGGACGGCACGAGAGACGAGTCGCGATGTTAAACGCAATGTAGGCAGAGGCGGTTCAGTCGAGCCGGCGAGGCGATTGGGGTCAATCGCCCCTACCTGATCAATCGATCCAGACAGACAGCGGTAAGGAAAACCGCGCTCACAAATGCATTGCTCTGAAAAAACGCGCGATTGATTCCAGTGAGATCGAGTTTCTCGGTTTTGTGTTCGTAAAGCAGTGCCGCCGCAACGAAGGGCATCGACCAGTAATAGAGCGTGCCAAGTTTCGCCGTGAGACCGAAACCAATCAGGGCAACGAACGTCAGAAGATGCAATAGCTGCGCCAGACGAAGGCTCCGCGCGATCCCAAGTTTTACAACCAGCGACCGAATCCCTTCGCCTCGGTCAAAATCGTAATCCTGGGTAGCGTAAATCAGATCGAATCCAGCGACCCAGCAAACTACGCCTGCCGCCAGCACAATCGGCGCAAAATCGATCCGTCCAGTCTGTGCGATCCAAGCGCCCAGCGGCGCGATGGCCAGCGCGAGTCCGAGAAAGAAGTGCGTTGCACTGGTAAACCGCTTGGTGACTGAGTAGAAGAAAACGATCGCCAAAGCGACCGGCGCGAGAATAAAGGTCAGCCGATTGATTGTGGCTGCGGCCAAAAGAAATCCGACAGTGCTCAGAACCAGTAAAGCCTGTGCGGCTGACTTTGAGATGAGCAAATGACGCGAAGCAGTACGCGGGTTTCGTTGATCGAGCGACCAATCGACCAACCGGTTGAAAAGCATCGCTGCCGTGCGGCCAAGCACCATGCAGATGAGCACCAACACCAGAATTCTCAAAGACGGCCATCCGTTCGCCGCCACCACCAATGCACCAAAAGCAAATGGCAGGGCGAAAATCGTGTGCGAAAAGCGAATCAATCGGAGAAATCGCGACACGGATCGACCACGTGTGATCGGCTCAGCTTGTCGATCTTTTCGCTTCACAAACGCGACGATTCACAGACGGAGACACTTTCTCATACCTTGATCGTGTCTATTCGTGTGCATTCGTGGTTAATCGGACGTCGGTCGCACAGCGCGCCTTCACCTTTCCGGATTTACCGGAAAATGTTTGTTCTTCAGATGCTCCGGGACACGCTTGGTTTGTTCTGTTTCGATCCCTTCGGTTGCGGCGTTCAACGCGTCGTACGCTTCGCGACTTTTCGGTGCGCGGCACATGTAAGCAGTAGCGTGCGCAAGCGGGATGCGCGCCTCGGGCATACCGACAAATTCCACCGCTTGTTGCGTCGCGACTGCCAGCTGCAACGCTTCCGGATCGGCTAGGCCGATGTCTTCGCTGGCGAAAATCACGATGCGCCGAGCAATGAAACGGAAGTCTTCCCCGGCGTGGAGCATCTTCGCGAGCCAATACATGGCGCTTTTTTCGTCCGAAGCGCGCATGCTTTTGATAAACGCGCTGATCGTGTCGTAGTGCGCGTCACCCGCGCGATCGTACACGACTGCTTTCTGCTGAATGCTCTCCTCTGCAACGGCGAGCGTGAAATGAATTACGCCGCGCGAATCCGGCGGGGTTGTGAGCACGCCAATCTCGAGCGCGTTTAAACATTTGCGCGCGTCACCGTCGCTGATCTTCGCGAGATGCTGGCGCGCGTTCTTCTCCACCTTCACATGGTAATTTCCAAGGCCGCGCTCTTTATCGGCCAACGCGCGGTCGATTAATTGTTCGAGTTGCTGAACGGTGAGCGGTTCAAGTCGAAAAACCTGCGAGCGCGACACGAGCGCGCTGTTTACGTAAAAGAACGGGTTGTAAGTGGTCGCGCCGACGAGCCGGAGATTTCCGGTCTCAACATCAGGCAAAAGGATGTCTTGTTGCGCCTTGTTGAAATGATGGATCTCATCAATGAACAAGATCGTCCTTTGCCCCGATGTGCGGAGGCGATTCGTCGCCGCAGCGATGACGCGGCGCATTTCGGCAACATTGCTTTCCACGCCGCTGATTCGAATGAATTTGGCGTGCGTCATCTCTGCAATGATGCGGGCCAGCGTGGTCTTGCCGCTGCCGGGCGGCCCCGAGAAGATCACCGAGGGCAGACGATCGGCTTCAATCGCGCGTCGCAGAAGTTTGCCGGGCCCAAGAATGTGTTCCTGGCCGACAAACTCCTCGAGCGAGCGCGGGCGGATGCGCGTGGCGAGCGGTGCAGCGCTTGCTGCCGCTTCGACGTCTTCCTTTTCCTCGAACAAATCGTGCACGAGGGAGATTAAGGCGCGCTCGTGATGCGGGCAACGGTGCCGGACGTTTAGCGTCAAAGGCGCTGTCTCATGTTCAGCCTGGGGCGTCGCCCCAGGCTGGTGGTGAATGCTGCGCCTTTGGCGCTAAACGCAGACATGATTGTCTGCGTCATGACCTTGAGATCAAGCGCTGCACCAGCTAAGCTCGAAGGCGCAGGATGAAACGCATTCTGGTCCCGATTGATTTTTCGGACACGACCCCGCGCGTGATCGATCTGGCGCGACAACTCGCCAAAGCTCTCGATGCGGAGATTCATCTGGTTCACGTGAGAGAACTCGCCGCGGGCGCAACGCCGAGCACGCTGGGGTACGGCCTGGCTGGAATGCCCGAGCTCGCGCCGATGTCAGGCGTGCCGGTGCCGGGCTTTGATCCGATGCCGCAGCCAATTCCGGAGAGCGAAGATCAGAAGTCGAAGCTGGCGCGATGGCAAAAAGAAATCGCACAGGACGGTATTAACGTCACGTTGCACCAGGCGACTGGAGGCGTAGCGGACGAAATTTTGAACCAAGCGGACGCGATTAGCGTGGACTTAATTGTAATGGCCACACACGGCCACGGCGCGATGTACAAACTACTGGTAGGCAGCGCGACCAAAGGGGTCCTCAAGCACGCGACCCGCCCGGTGCTGCTCGTGCCGAGAGCGAAATCGTCATAACAGGTTTCAACGTCCAACTCCGATAAATCGCGAGCAGGCGCTCAACTCTCAACGCCCAATGTCCAATTCAGACCGTTGAGCGTTCGGTGTTTCACCGTTCGGCGTTTCCCTCATCCTTAAGGTCTCGATGGTTGACGCTCGCGATTGCGGCTTGCCTTGTAAAGGCCCGATAAGCGAAAAGCCCAGTAGATGAAGTTGCTCAGTGCGCCGCGCCAGCCATTCGTCGGTCTGGCGCTGATGGCTGCAATAGGCATTATCACGGCGGAACTCTTTCCGCTTCCATCTGTCGCCCTGACTGTAACCGCGATCATTCTCACGGCCTGCATTTTCGCCGTCGCTTGGCGACCGAGGCTGTTCGCGACTTACGCGATCGTTGGAGCTGGCTTTTTTCTGCTCCACAATCTGGAGAACAGCAACATGGAAGGCCAGCAACTCGCTGATGAGCTTGGGACCCGGCCACGAGTCGTTACGGCAACCGGCTGCATCATCAGCGAGCCAAAAAGCGCGCCCAGCGGATTTGCGACGTTCCTGCTCAAGCTCGAGTCAATTGAATTCGAAGGCAGAAAACGATCCACGCACGCAGTCTGGCAGGTCCGTTGGAAAGGTGCGCCGGAATTTGGCGATGAACTGAAGTTTATTGGAACTGCCGAGCCGATACCGCCGCCGCGAAATCCCGGCGAATTCGATATGCGCTCTTACCTCACGCGCCGCGACGTTCGTCGAATGCTCTTCGTTCGCTATCCGGAGGAGGGCACGCTGATTCGACACGGCGGTGGCAACCCGATTCTGCGCGCCGCGCAGAAGTCACGGGCATGGATGCAAAACGCACTTTGCCGGGGATTGGAGGACGCGCCCGAGGTGCAAAATTTTCTCAGCGGGATCGTGCTTGGCCTGAGGCACCAGACGCCGGAGGACATCGAAGAACCATTTCAACAGACCGGCACCCTTCACCTTTTCGCTGTCGCTGGTCTGCACGTGGGAATCGTCGCCGCGCTTTTATGGATGCTGGCGACGGTGGCGCGGCTTTCGAGAAAGTCGGCGGCGGCGCTTATCATTCCCTTGCTTCTTTTTTACGCTGCAGTGACAGGACTGCACGTTTCGAGTGTGCGGGCCGCAGTAATGAGCTCGGTTTTGCTCGGCGGTTTCTTTTTCGATCGAAAAGTTTTCGTCCTGAACAGTCTCGCCGCTGCTGCGTTCTTTCTTCTGTGCTGGGACACAAACGAACTTTTTTCCACAGGCTTTCAACTCTCCTTCGCGGTTGTGGGCGCGATTGTATTGTTTGCTGATCCGTTTTTCGGGTTTTTGCAGCGTTGGGTGGCAGTCGATCCGTTCCTGCCGCGCAGCTTGCTGCGTGGTGCGCGTCGCTGGATGCACGCTGGATACGAATGGCTCTGCCAAGGAGCATCTGTGTCGCTGGCAGCCTGGGTTGGGTCGCTCCCATTGATCCTGTGGTATTTTCATCTCGTCACGCCGATCTCATTGCTCGCAAACCTCGTCGTTGTTCCCATCGCCTTTTTCGTTCTTGCTATTGCACTCCTTTCGCTTCTTTCAACGCCGCTGCTGCCGTGGCTTGCCGTCATTTTTAATAACGCCAACTGGGCGCTGGCTACGCTGGTTATCGGCATTGTTCATCTGTTCGCGCAAATTCCTGGCGGCCATTTTTATGTGGAGACGCCGGACGGGGGTGAAAAGCTGCTCGCGAAGATCACCGTCCTGGACCTCGGTGCGGGAGCGGCGGTTCACTTGCACTCGGGAAGCGCGGATTGGTTGTTCGACTGCGGGAGCGAGCGCGCATATCAACAGGTGGTTCGCGAATATCTGCACTGGGCTGGGGTGAACCGGCTCGACGGCTTGCTGCTAACGCATGGCGATGCGCTTCATCTGGGTGGGACGGCGCAGTTGCTCGACGATTCTCCCCGAGTGCGGGTGGTGGATAATCCGGCGCCTGATCGCTCAACTATCCACCGGCGATTGCAACGTCTGTTTCAACAACGCGGTATCCGGTCGGACACTCTGGCTGTGGGAGACAGTTTCCGCCTGTCACGCGACGTCACGGCAAATGTCTTGTTTCCTCCGCGTAGCTTCAGCTCGCCGATCGCGGATGATCAGGCCTATGTCATCCACCTGTTAGTCGGCCCAGGGACGTCGATCTTGTTTGTGTCGGATAGTGGTATCAAAACCGAACAAGCATTGTTGGCTCGCCATTTTGATCTTCGCAGCGACATTATCATCAAAGGGCAGCATCATTTCGGAGAATCCGGCTCAGAAGCGTTCCTCGATGCTGCGCGCCCACGCCTGGTCATTGCCACTTCGCGCGATTTTCCCGATCACGAGCGAATCAGCGATACGTGGGCCGAGAAATTGCAAAGACGGGGCATTAAACTTTTTCGCCAGGACCAGACAGGCGCGGTGATATTGCGCTTCCACCGCAATGGTTGGGAGGCGCAAAGTTATTTTACTGGCGAAACTTTTCGCAGCGCCAACCAGTGAATCGGCGCGCCTTGTAATCTGGATTCTAAGGCGAGTAGCCCAACGCTTTTAGTGCACTATCCGCAAGTTCGTAGCCGAATTTGCCAAGGCTCAGAGCTACGGCGATCCTGCCCATCGTTTGCCAGAATTTGGCGCCGACCGCCGAGTCAGCAAACTTTTTGGAGAGGTTATTCTGTGTTACCACTGTACCAACAACCGCATTTAGAGCCATTTCGATCCCTGTAGCGCCCGTGATCGAATAGTTATCCAAGGCTTCGATAATTAAAAACAGATGGTCTAACGCGTACCTGAAAAGATCGGGCGGCAAATCAGATTTTAAAACCTCGTCATACAACGTAGTGACCGCTTCTCGCAGTTTCACCAATTCTTCTGGAGAGATCTCTTTTTCCGGCAGCCGTTTGTTCAGTTCGTGTGCGCAAAACTGAATATTGATAAGCAAGGATTTCGATAGGCGTCTGCTAAAATCATTAAAAGTAGCTTGGAAGTTTATGTGACGAAATGCTTCCTCTAAATCCTTCCGCCACCCCAGATATAGCTCGGCGTCAATATCTGGAAATCGCGCAATCTCCTTAGCAATTATTTCGGGAACTGTGAACACGCGCCCCACTTTGCTCATGACGAGGAAGTCGTCGGTTTGCGCGGCAAGAGTAAGCGCCTGCCTCCAACCGTCGATCATTCGGACATTCTGAGAAATTCCCGCCGCACGAGACAAAATCGTGTGCAACCTTTCAGCCGGGTTTTTCCCATTTTCTTACTACCTCTGCGTGCCGTAGGTGTATTGTCCAGCAGTTTTCTGCTCATTCACCGGCGAAATTTTTCGCAGCGCCAACCAGTAAATAGCCGCGCGTGTTCAGGATGAACCTCGCGCTGAGCTTGACCATCGCGAAAATCCGCTAAGCTGTAACGAGGACCTCGGGTATGCGGCGAAAGAAAACAGAGGACGGGCGGAATTGGAGAGAATGGCTCGAGAGTCGCCCCCTAGTCGTCCTAGTGGGTGTGGCGGTCGCGGTTTGCTCCGCCACCGCGACTGTAGCGACGTATTTTTTCGAGAAGGAAAAAAAGATCACGGAAAAATCTCACGCTGCCGAATTGCAGCAGGTCAAGACCGATCGCGAGAGAAAAATTGAAGAACTCGAAGGCCGCCTTGGGTCGATCGAACGTCACGTGGGCACCGAGACCGTCTGGGACGTGAGCAAAGTTCTCGTGTCGCAGAGCCAAGTAAAAGCTCTCGGGAGCGACTTCGTTTATTTCGGCGATTTACAGTCCTATCTGGCGGTTCCAAAATCAGAAGCGTGGACTTTCAAACAGATGAGCGAGGCGGACTTCTTGGGGATGATCTGGGGGCCGAAGTGGTTGAAGGAGCTACTCGAAACCCCTTTAGGAAGGATGATGAGCGGCTATAAGATCTATTGCTGGAGAGGGCCAGACGCATTCGAGATAGAGACAGGCACTCCGGAGCTGCCGGTGTTCCATGCTTTCCCATTCGTGTTCATTGAGAGGGTCAGTAACCGGAAAATGCGTGAGGACACAGGAAAATTCATAGACGAACAGGAACTCGAAGCGAAGCAAAAGGCGGCCGAAGAGGCGAAGCGAACTCTCGACCAAAAAGGCAGTAAGAAGGCTCCGGTGGACACGGCTGCAACGTCGCCATCGGCGCGTGGAACGGAAGCACCCGGGACAGAAGCCGAAAAGTCCGGAGCGCTTTCGCCGTCAGACGCCGAGGCTAAGGAAGCCATGCTCAACCTCCTTCTAGACTCCGACATTGTCGGGTATATCCTCAATTCTAACCTCTCTGGTGTTATTCAAACCGCTGCAATTGTGAAAGGTGCGTCGTTTGGTGTCTTGAATGCCGAGAAGAAGGGCAACGTATTCTACATTCATTCGCAAGTCGTGTTTCCCGCCTCGGGTCCGCGGCCCAAAATCTATTTAGACAAAGAGAGCATTTGCATTGGCGATAGCGAGAACACCGTGATCATCCAAACCTGCGCGCCGTCAATAGATCAACGCCCGCCGGAAGGGCCATGGATCTACAGCTTCCTCACCGGATTGCGAGTGGTTTCGCGCTAAGCAGTAGCAGCGGTGCGATCGGGCTTGGAGATTTTTCGTAGCGTGAGCCGGTGAATCGGCGCGCCATGTTCGCGGAATCGCCTTTCGAACTTCGTTAACGGGAGGACCACATCATCGAGATCGACAATTTCAAATTGCGGATGCGCGCGACTGAGGCGCTGGATTTGCTGAAAATAATCGAGCTGATCGGTCGCCATATGCAAAAGACCGTTTTCTTCGAGCGCCACAGCGACTGAGTCCAAAAAGTCGCGCGAAAAAATTCGGCGCCGATGGTGACGACGTTTTGGCCATGGGTCGGGAAACAAGAGATAGAATGTTTCCACTGATTCAGCAGGCAACAGATAACGCACCGCGTAGAAGCTCTCGATCTGCAAAAGCCGCACATTATCCAGACTGGCGACTTTGCGCGCAGCGCTGCGGATTCGACCGAGCAAGCGTTCGATCCCGAGAAAGTTTTTGCACGGCATGCGCTGCGCCAGCGCGCAAAGGAATGAACCATCGCCGCAACCAAGATCCACGTGCAACGGTGCTTTGCGCCCGAATATCTTTTCCAGGTCGAGCCGATTCGTCAGCGACTCCGGTGACTGCGCGATCACTCGAGAACAGACGTGCCTGCGGTGAGCTAAGCTATCCTCGCCCGCAGGCACGCTGAAGGAGAAATCAAACAGCCGCTTTGCCAGCACAAGTACCGAAGCCGAGAAACAACATCACGGCTGCGAGCACAACATGCAGCCAGGTAACTGCGGGATTGTTTGAAACCACCCACAAAGTGTTGCCGGTCCCAACGGCGAAACCCCAAATAGCAACAACTGCATAAATAATTCCGAAAACTTTGAACCACGTTTTGGCTGCTCCCACACCCGCCGTGGCGGCAAGCAGAAAGATGATTCCCGAAGCGATGTGTACGATGTTGTGCGCGGCGTTAACGTGAAAGATCTTAAACAGCATTTCATCTGGAGCGACGGCAGGAACAAAACCCAGAATTCCAACGACCAAGAAGACAATACCGAAGAGAATTGCGGCCGATTTAATCATTTCTGCGTCCTCCCCGTTTATGACAGGCGCGCCCGTTAATGGCAAGCAAAAACAATCTGAGTTATTCACAACGCGTCGATTGGCAGGTTGTCTAAGATCGGCAACATGAAGCGAACCTTTCTTCTCGCGCTCGGATACGCAGG
>Ga0209803_1002908_pt1 | contig 10524 bp, 12 predicted proteins | sample GraSoiAngelo_138_FD_185895 | JGI IMG/M metagenome (GOLD analysis project Ga0209803, IMG submission 185895) | Grasslands soil microbial communities from the Angelo Coastal Reserve, California, USA - 14_0929_09_40cm (SPAdes) (version 2) | ecosystem: Environmental > Terrestrial > Soil > Grasslands ... | reverse complement strand
CAAGCCGCTCTGGCCCCGCTGGACACCTTCGGATCACGCGGAGAAAAGCTGAAGGCGCTAGCACGATTTCTGGTCGAGCGAAAGCAATAAAGCCCTTCTAGTTGGCGATCGGCCGGGCAGAATCTCCTGCGGGCACGGGCCACTTGGCTTGCTGATACCTCAGATGCAATAGAGCAATCGAAGCGAGCGCGACGCCGAAGGTGAACCAGCTTGCCTGACCGCGTGCTAATCAGCCTACGAGTTTAGCTACGCTTCTTCTTCGGTTTCGGAACCGGATCGTACGCATCCATCTCCGTGGTTTTCAGAATTTTGTAGCGAGCATTTTGCGGCGAAACGAAATCCACCACTTTTCGAATGCTGTCCTTTGCCGGCATCCCCGGCCGAAGCTGATCCAATGTGTCGGCGGCTGATCTTGTTGCCGACTTTCGAGCCTTCTTCTTTTTCAGCTTCGGCACGGCTTCCGGACCCCTGCTTAGTTCGCGAGCTTTACCCTAACTCAATCGATGTCAAGGGATGAACCTCCCAGATGACTGGCATCCGACTCTTCAAACTGTGTGGTCCCGGCCTTGAGCCGGTGGCGTGCGTTATATCAAAAAAGAGTGATCCTTCGATCTTGATGGGGATCGGCGGGTCATAGAAGTCATAGGTGCCACCTGGCAGTTTCGGACCAAAGAATTTCTTGAACGCGCTCCGGGCGGCATTGAGATCCGTGAAATCCAACGTCGCATCACCCTTTGGAGGCAATCCCGAAACTTCCATCGTCATGTACATCTCAGGAGTTAGTGTGTGATCGCGCCCCACGATCAGATGAAAATCATTATCGGCTTCGCGACTGGCCGCATATAGAAACGCCGCCACACCTACGTTGCGTTCTTCCTCTTTGACCCTGCCGAATGTCGGCGCGGTAGTGATCTTCGGCTTGTGTTTGATCATCGTGCTTTCTGGCGCGAGCGAAGCGATCAAGTCCTTCAGATCATTAAACTTCTTCGTTGCAGGCTTCGCCTTAGACAACTTTGCCGCCTTTCTGTCGTTCCCGGCGAAGTTATCTCCCGTCGATGGTTTGGCTTTGACGGCCGAAGCGAGGGCTGCGCTCGGCGGCGCCCCCTTGGCTCTGAGTAATTTTGTCAGTTTGAGAGCGGGTGGGTGTCTGTTCGTACGCATCCGTCTCCGTCGTTCTCATGATGTGGTAGGTTGGTCCGCCCGCTTTCGGCGCAAACGCGATCGTCTTGTGAATCGAGTCTAGGGCTGGCATTCCCGCACGTAACGGGGTTAGCAGTCTTGCCGCTGTGGCGCCGGTCAGGGGTAGCCTCTTGGTGGTTGTAGTTTTCCGAGGGTCTGGCATTGGTCCTCTCCTATCTTGTCTCTGAGTATCTAACAGTTCGCGAAAGGTTTCTCCCCATCGCAGGGTCCTCATCCCCGGCCTTGACTGCACTTGTCTCCCGTCTTTGCATTAACCGTGGCAGTTTGAGCTGGGGAACGTGACCGGTTTGTAACACCGCCGCCACGACCGCGACATTCACTAGCGTGGTCGCCACACAGACCGCAGCGATCCATCGTTGAGTGGGTCCGGACACAATCACGAGCAGGATGGCAGGCGCAATTGCGCTCGCGATCAGAAAAAGGATTCCAACAAGTCTTCTCGAATAGATGGTTCGCGACAGCGCGGCCAGACCAATCGCAGCCAGCAGTTCGAAAAGACCGAAGTCGAAGAAGACTTCCACGATGTGCCTGCCTCTCGTGCGGTTGCAGAACCGTTACAGCACACTTCGAACCGAAGTTTTATAGCTTGTGAAGTTCTTGCGGGGCCCGAGGGGAAGAGGACGTACTTAGCTGACGATGCGAATACTAGTCTAGCGGAAGCAAATATTCAAGCACAATCACCCGGTGGGTACTGCTGGAAATACTAAAATCCATCAGCACCCACCCGGTGGCGGGCGGGCCGGGAGTCGAAGCCGAATTTCCACCCCATCGCGCCAAAAGTGGCCCGTCCGAGGCATAAGCTCGGCGCATTGTTCATTTATGCTACGCGTGCCCTCTGTGGTAAAAAAGATGGCGGCGATGGAGTTCGCCATAACCGTCCGGCGGAGGCCAGGCTGATAACTCCTACTCGAAACAGGAGAACTCCATCGTGCGCGACTTTGTGATCGTCTCCATTGGCGCAATTGTGGGCGCCAATGCCCGCTGGATCATTAGCCGTTATGCCGCCAGATTTATTGGCCCAGTATTTCCTTACGGCACACTCATCATCAATATCGTCGGCAGCCTGATCGTGGGCTTCTTCATCATCTGGACCACCGAACGCGTGCTCGTTGATCCTCGCTGGCGCTTGTTGATTGTGGTGGGATTCTGCGGCGCCTTCACCACCTTCTCCAGCTACGCCTTCGAAACCATGGCTTACTTCGAGCAGGGGCAGTGGGCGTTGATGGTCGCGAACGTCCTCAGCAACAATCTGCTGTGCCTCGGAGCGGTGCTCGCGGGCATGGTGCTGGCGCGGGTGCTGTAAAATGCCAGACGCGATGGCGGTCCAGGTCACCATCTACCTCAACGAAGCCGATCAGTGGCATCATCGGCCACTCCACGTTGAAATTCTCAATTACCTGCGTCAGGAAAATGTCTATGCTGCGATCGCCATGCACGCCGTTGCAGGATTTCTCGGACGTCAACGAGTCAAGACCAGCCACCTGGTCGACGCTGGCGGCAAGCTCCCGGTAGTGATCATCTTTGTCGATACCGATGAACATGTCACGCGCGTCTTGCCAACTCTAAAGGAAATGGCGGCGCACCGCTTGATCGTGCGCGAGAATGTGGTGCTGGAGCAGGGAAGTCTGGATTGAAATGACCATAACTCCACTAGATATCCTCGCTCTCGCTGCCCACCGCGACGACGTCGAACAAACCTGCGGCGGCACGCTGCTCAAAATGGCGCAGCGCGGACATCGCACCGGCATTCTCGACTTAACCAAGGGTGAAATGGGAACGCGCGGCACTGCTGAAGACCGCGCCCGGGAAGCTGCTGAAGCCGCCAAAATCCTGCGTGTCTCCTGGAGGAACTCGCTCAATATCCCCGATGGCCGCGTCGAGAACACTTGGGAGAATCGTTTAGAGGTTGCGCGCGTTATCCGCGAGCAGCGGCCACGAGTAGTGATTCTGCCCTATTGGAAGGGACGTCACCCGGATCACTACACTGCGTCGGTTCTTGGTTATGAAGCGTGTTTTCTGGCAGGGTTGTCCAAGTTGGACGTCAGCCACACTCTCAGCGTCCAGCAGTCTTCATTCAGCCAAACAATCGCTGGCGAAAGCGCGCCGCACCGTCCATTCAAGATCATCTACGCTACACTTTATTACGACGTCCGCCCAACCTTCGTCGTGGATATCACCGATCAATTCGAAGCCCGTTTGCAATCTTTGATGGCATACAAGTCACAGTTCGCAGATCAGGAGGCTGGGAGTGACATATTTCCGGCAGCGGCAGAGATTGGTTCGCGCATCGAAGCCATGGCACGCTTCTACGGAATGCTAGGCGGCGTGACATATGCCGAGCCATTTGTGCAAAAAGAAGTTGGGCTAGTCGATGATTTGCTAGCGATTCCGGTGAAATCTATCTAGACAGATCTGGTATCGAACGCATTCAGGCGTGAGGAGTGTCACGCGCCCTCGCTTCCGGACAAAGAGCAGCTTCAGCAATCTCTTAGCAGCTCACGCCGCCTTGCGAATCTCTTTTCGCGCCTCATCAATATTTTCCGCTCCATTTTGCTGCATGATCGTACGCGCCGTTTCTGCCATGTCATCTGCCTGTAAATTCGCGATTACGAGTGTCCGCCGCCGCTTCAACAGTTCGCGGTAGAGAAGCACATCGTCGCGCGGAACGCCTTGATCCATAGCATCTTCGGAGCGATCCCCAATCTCTTCTCCGGCGACTGCGCCGGCAAGACCGAGCAAAGATGCGGCTCCGATCCCGGCTGCGAGAATTGTCCCCACTCCTGGCACAACCAGGCTGGCGACCGCGCTGCCAAGACCAAGTCCGGCGCTCGCACCCACCACTCCGCCGACGAATGCGCCAATAGCTTTCCCCATGCCGTGCGCTTCAGCGTCGGTGGTGGGCACCTGCTCGACCTGCGCTGGAAGCTGCTCGCTGGTCAAGAAAATCAAGGATTGTGGCGGAATTCCTTTGTCCAGCATTTCTCTTACGGCCCGATCCGCGGCTGCGCACGAAGTAAAGATTCCGACGACGCTTTGCATGGGCATCTCCCGTGAAGATTTTCGAATGTAAGATGCACAGCATTTACCCGAGATGCCCGTGAGACTGTGCTCAGGTCAACTCATTTTCCGCGCTGCAGCACGTCCGAGTCGATAGTCTGTCCACTCCGCGAAATCGTCTGGAAGTACAGCTTGTCTCCGGCAATCTCCACAATCATGAAGCTGCGATCACTATCGAAAGCCGCCTCCACCGCCTCTGATTTTCGCAAGTCGTGAGTCATCAGCTGACCGGAGTTGCCGAGGATAAAGTAATAAATCCCATGCACCGGGTTGAGCCGTTCGTAAATGTGCTCATGACCTGAAAAGACCGCGTTCACACCGTATTTCTCAAATAGGGGAGCAATCAGACTGCGTAAATCGACGTCGGCGCCGTGATGTTTGCCATTGTTGTAAAGCGGATGGTGAAAGTAACAAATTTTCCATGCTGCATTTGAATCGCGCAGTCGCTGCTCCAGCCAGCTCAGTTGTTGCGGGTCCATATAATTGCTGTCAAGGGCGAAAAATGCGACGTCATTTTTCTTGAAGGTGTAGTAGCGCTCTCCACCCATGTTGAAGAGTTTGTACAGGCGTTCATTAGGATTATCGTGATTCCCAAGCGAGGCGTAGAACTTTACCCCGGCATCGAGCAGAGGTTTGTACGGCAGTTCGAACTTACGGACGAAATTCTTGGGGCTGTCCCCGCCGTAGATGTTGTCACCCAGCATGATCACGAAATCGAATCCAACAAGTTCGCGGTATGCTTCCATCTCCTTAGCAATCTCATATTGGGCGCTGCCGCCCGTCCCGCTGTCTCCTATGACCGCAAAGCGCACGGATTTCGGGTGCAGCGGAAGTCTCAGGTCAATCTGAGAAGCGGATGCGGGCAAGCTCGATTGCTGCGCAGATGAAACTGGTGGCGCGGCCTGCGTCGTCGCTGGCTGGTTCGGGGTGGGCTCCTGGGTGGACGCCGAAATCACCCCGAGCGCCAGGTAACCAACAATCCGATAAAAGGTCGCACAAGTTCGCATGATTTCGAGCTGCCTAAGATGCAGGAATTACATTGCTGATGAAATCCACGATGAGATTCGCCTTCACGTCCCGAAGAACCAGATCACGTCCCACAATGCGGTATTCGAGTTCGGACGGCAGTTTTGGCAGATCGAGTAATAGCGATGGCGGCGTGGACTGCAATGGAACTCCCTGAGGGTAGCTGTCGTTTACTTGCAAGTTGAGGGTTTTCACGGGTTCGGCATGCCGCAAGCTGGCGCGAAGCTTCTCTCCTCTCGGTCCAGAAAATGACATCGCAATGAGTCGCTGAAACATTTTCGTAACGTCTGGAGTGAAAATATCCCCCTGCTTGGCCTGGGGTCGCCCCGCCCTAATTTTTGCAGCCAACGCAAGCTGGTATTCTTTAAGCTTGGCGGGGTCGTCAGTCGGCTTTGGCGCCGCCGGACCGCTCGCAGCTTTCTTGCTCAGCTTCACGTAATCCGTTACTCGACTTTCGAAGTCCTTGATGACGACGGAATCCCGGTTCACGCGCGGCGCTTGGCCCATCAGCAGGCAGCTCATCGTTAGCCATCCTGCACACGTGAGGCCGCATTTCCAGAGACCCATGTTTCCCCCCACAACTTAGATGCTGCCCGCGCCAGTCTGAGCCACTCGGTAGACATCTTGAGCGCTTACTTCTGATCCTATTTGTCTCCAGCATCTTTGCGCTCCATTACCTCGGTCACCACTCCTTGCACAGCTTCCTTCACCGCATCCTTTACCGCGTCTTTGACACTTTCATCCACTTCCTTCGAGTCGAGTTCTATATCCACGTCCTCGGGTATGACCTCTTGCATAACGTCCTCAACAATGGGTCCAACCGGCGGCAGTTCCTTGGTAACTGTCTTTGCTACCTTCTTCGCGGCTTTGATGACTTGCGTGTGCGGCTCAGTCTTCGCTATTTCTTGTCTTGGAGCTGCCGTGCGACGCCAATCCTCTTCGAAGGTTTTCACGATTGAGCTCGCAATTTTCTGGTCGCGAAAGATGACGCCGATCTCCCGCCTGGCATCCAGCTCGAGTGCACGCAGACTCTGACTTCCCATAAACACTTCGCTGCGATCGCGAACCATGGTCCGCGTGTGCAGCCGCATCCGTTCCAGCTTGCGCACCGTGACCGCAGAATTCTTGCGGTTCATTTTGCCAATGATTCGGATCTGCACTCCCGCCTCGGCACGTTCTTCAAGCGCGCGGATCATTTCCCGGTCGGTAATTTTCAGGTCGTAGATCAACAACTCTTTACGAGCTCCCTTGATGAAGGCTGCCAATTGTTTGCGTGCGTTTGACGGACTTACCAGAAACTTTGTGCTGCCCGGTTGATAGTTTTGCCGCTTGGTATCGCATTCGAACAGCTTTACTGCCTCGTGGACCAGTTTGCGGTTTTTCGTGACGATGCCAAAACTGCGGCTGTGCTCGATGTCCAGGTGCGTAAGATTGAACGCAAGCAGGTAGAGTTCCTTGCGATCGACGATCATCACTTTTCCGTGATAGCGAGCCAAGTCATCAGAGGTGCGCGCGACGGTGATCCCGGCCGCCAGAAAGCGCATTTCCAGCTTGCGTAGATTCTTTTCGCCACCGTGATTCGTAAACGCGATCAGGGCATGCACAGACAAACCGCGCTTGACGGCATTCGCCAGAGCCCGCTCAATTTCTATCCGGTCGAAGCGGAAAATAATGATCTCTACACTCTTTTGCGCCTTCTCAATTCCTTTCACCAGAGCGGCGACTCCGGCGCCTGGCTGTATCAGCAATTTCACTGGCGCTCCGATCGGGTCTGGTGGGCTGCCGCCATGCCTATGGAATCGTTCAGACCATTAACGATGGCCGTACAACAGGCTAACTCAAGCGGCTCAAGCTGATCGTCGGGACTGTACGGTATTTTGACCTCCGATTTCGGGTACTCTCACGAAAAAAGTGAGCATCCAAGTCCTGCAACGAGGGTTCCGAATGCGCCGGACTCGAGCAAATGTTGCGCTGTTCATTTTGCTGGCGGTATCCGCGGCCGTCGCCAAAGACCAGCCAAAGGCCAAGCAGCCTCCACAGACTTCGCCTGTCCTTTGGAGCGATCCAGTCGATATTGCATCGCGCAATCTCTTCTATGGCGAGGGTGGCGAACGTGATCAGCCTCACGGCACCATGACGTTTCTCAAGGAAGCCAAAGGAGGCTCGAACCCAAAATTCGATGTACGCGACGAGGACGGCACAAAATGGAGAGTGAAGCTCGGCGTCGAAGCACGCCCTGAAACCGTCGCGGCGCACCTGCTGTGGGCAGTGGGATATTTCGCGGATGAAGATTATTTTGTCCCCAGCCTCACAGTCGAGAACATGCCCCCTCATTTGAAACGAGGGCAAAATCTAGTCGGGCCAAGCGGTGTGATTCACAATGTCCGCCTCAAACGCCACCTCACAGGCGAGCAGAAAATCGGCAGATGGAAGTGGAAGCAAAATCCGTTTAGAGGCACTCGCGAATTCAACGGCCTCCGAGTCATGATGGCGCTGATCAATAACTGGGATCTCATCGACGAGAATAATTCGATCTATGAAGAATCGGACCCTCCTCAGACGCGCTATCTAGTCAGCGACCTTGGATCTTCCTTCGGAAAAACCGGCTATAGCTGGAATAGCACCATGTCAAAGGACAACCTGAAGGCTTATAGCCACTCTAAGTTCATCACGAAGATTGCGCCTGATTACGTGGACTTTAGCGTACCCAAGCGTCCTCCACTGCTCTATTTCTTCAATTTGGGTTGGTTCTTCACGATCGTGCATACACACTGGATTGGAAAACACATCCCGCGTGCAGATGCAAAATGGATGGGAGAGATTCTCGCGCAGCTTTCTCCGGCACAGATTCGCGATGCCTTCCGTTCCGCCGGATATACACCGGAGAAAACAGAAGCTTACGCAGAGGTTTTAGAAAGGAGAATTGCCGAACTTAACAGGCTCTGAGCCGGCCATAATTAATGGCTCGCGGGAGCCTCGACTTCAGATTGTTCACCGTACTGAAGCCGGTAAAGCTCGGAGTACAGTCCGCCCCGCTGTAACAGGTCATCGTGCTTGCCGGTTTCGACGATATCGCCGTCCTTAACCACGAAGATCACATCTGCTTTCCGAACAGTTGATAACCGATGGGCAATCACGATTGTGGTCTTGCCTTCCATCAAGCGATCCAGTGCTTCGAAGACCAGTTTCTCGGACGATGCGTCCAGGTCAGAAGTGGGCTCGTCCAGAATCAGGATGGGAGTGTTTCGGATAATTGCGCGTGCAATGGCGATTCGCTGCCGCTGGCCGCCGGAGAGCGTCATGCCGCGCTCGCCCAGGACCGTATTGTACCCGTCCGGCAATTTCTCTATAAATTCGCTCGCATTCGCCAACTCCGCCGCTTTTAAGATCTCCGCTCGCGTTGCCTCTGGTTTTCCGTACGCGATGTTCTGCCATACCGGCGCATGGAACAACACGGTTTCCTGCAGAACAAAGCTGATCTGCTGGCGCAGTGATTTCTGCCGAAACTCTTTTATGTCAGTGCCGTCGATCTTGACCGTTCCGGAAATAGGATTGTAAAAACGCGGAATCAAGCTGATGATCGTAGTTTTCCCGGCGCCGGTGGGACCAACCAAAGCGGCTACCTGTCCCGCCTCGACCTTAAAGCTCACATCCTTCAGAATCGGAGTGTCCTGCGTGTAGTAGAAATGCACATGCTCGAACTCGATCTGTCCTCTGAAGCGCGGCGCGGGCCGCGACCTTGGCAGATCCTTCACCTCTTTGTCGGTTTGCAAGACCTCTTGAATGCGTTCGTAACCAACGGCAGCCTTCGAATAAGCATCGGTCATCTTCGAGAGTTCCTGCATCGGTTTATACATTTTTCCGAGGTACAAAATAAATACGATCAGCGAACCAGCAGAAAGGGTAGTGCTGAGCACCATGCGGGTTCCAAACCACAAAACTAAGCAGGTCCCAACCGCCACGATAATCTGCACGATGGGCGTCAGTTTTGCCTTCAGCCCCCGCGCGCGCAGACTGATTTCCACACCCTCCAGGCTTTCTTCCTCCAACCGGCGCAATTCGTAGTCCTCGCGGGCAAAAGCTTTCACCACACGAATTGACCCGAGAACTTCCTCGATAACTGAAACGATTTCCCCCTCTTTCTTCCGCACCGCGCGGGAAGCTTTCTTGATGCGGCGCGTGTATGTATAAACAATCATGAACAAAACTGGAGCCACCGACAGGGCGATCAGCGTGAAGCGCCAGTTTATGTAGAACATCACGGTAACCATCCCGACTAGGGTAATGACATTGATCAGAGTACTGAGCAGCCCGGTCGTAATGAAACTCTGGATGGCATCAATGTCGCTGGTCACGCGGCTGATTAGATCGCCGGTCTGTTTGTGATCGTGATAAGCGAGAGACAGGCGCTGAATATGCGAATAAAGCACGCGGCGCAGATCGTGAGTAACCCATTGACCGACGCTGGTGGTCAGATACTTCTCGGCGTATGAGCAGATTGCATCCAGGACGGCAATCGCCAACACGGCGATACAGGCGAACTTGAGGATCGCGATTTTATCGTAGCCTACAGTGGAATAAATGAGACGATTTAGCCATCCATGTACTTGCCTGGTCTTAAAGACATCATCGAGGACGATCTTTAACGGCCAAGGCTCCAACAAATTGGCCGCGCCCTCGCCGATCACTGCTAGCAATCCGAGACTCAGAGCGGGCACATGGGGCCGTAAGAGCTCACGAATAGTGAGCCGGATTGGCTTGCTTCCCAACGCCTGGGGTCGCAGCGCATGCGTCGCTTTCTCCCCCTTTGCGCCAGCCTGGTTCAAAGCTTCGTGTCCTCCTCCGCGCTATCATCCCGGGCTATCATCCTATGATGCATTCGGCGAGGAGAGACCTAGGCTGTGGGGATCCGCTCGGCTTGAATACAGGAGATCCTGTACGAGTTCCACAGTCCTGACTTTGACAGAGACGTTATAACCTGCGTGATTAATAGCTTTACCTCCCGCACCCGCGGGAAGTGAAAGACGAACGGGGAGGACAGAAGAGCGTCCTCCTCCGTTTCCCAATCTACGTGATCGTTGTTGCCAATCTATCTGTACAGAAAACATTCCAGACTGATCAGGCCCGCAAGATTCATTCAACTCCGGCGATAGCCTTGTTCAAGGCATTAATGTCTGCGCCTAGATCCTTGCCATCGGTACCGAAATTCTTGAAGGGGCTGGAACTCAGGAGCTGATAGTT
>Ga0209803_1002900_pt1 | contig 10536 bp, 10 predicted proteins | sample GraSoiAngelo_138_FD_185895 | JGI IMG/M metagenome (GOLD analysis project Ga0209803, IMG submission 185895) | Grasslands soil microbial communities from the Angelo Coastal Reserve, California, USA - 14_0929_09_40cm (SPAdes) (version 2) | ecosystem: Environmental > Terrestrial > Soil > Grasslands ... | reverse complement strand
CGCTCTTTCGTTTGTCGCTCAGTTACATCATTCCGGCGACGCTGGTGACCGCGGCATTCTTTGTTTTCGTCATCGGAAAAGGCTTGCGCGCGCAGCTTCTGCCGATCAAAGCAGGAGCGGAGACGTTAATTGGGAAAACCGTGACCGCATTGACTGCAATCGACTCGCACGGTGGCAGGACTTTCGTCGAAGGCGAGTATTGGAACGCGGTCAGCGACACACCGATCGAAAAAGACGAAGCAGTCGAGATCGCAGCGGTGCAAGGATTAACTTTAAAAGTAAAAACCAAAGGAGAATAAAGCGATGCCATTACTCGAAGGACTATTGAGGTTAGCTGGTTGGGCGGCGCCAATCATCATCCTAGCGGTGATCTTTTTGCCCCAGGCGATCCGCATCCTGCGCGAATACGAGCGAGGAGTGATCTTCCGTCTCGGAAAATTACTCGGCGCGAAAGGGCCGGGACTGATTCTTCTCATCCCGATCGTCGATCGGATGGTGCGAATGGATTTGCGCGTCGTCACCATCAGCGTCGAGAAGCAGGAGGTGATGACGCGCGACAACGTGCCGGTCACGGTCGATGCGGTCGTTTATTTTCGCGTGGTCGATCCGGAAGCCGCCGTCGTGAAAGTGGTGAACTTTCTCCAAGCCACCTCGCTGATGTCGCAGACAACGCTGCGCAGCGTACTTGGCCAAGCCCCCTTGGATGACCTGCTTTCGCAGCGCGAGTCGATCAACCTGAAGTTGCAGGAGATCATCGACCGGCAAACCGAACCGTGGGGCGTCAAAGTCACGGCGGTCGAGGTAAAGGACGTGGCGCTGCCCGACACGATGAAGCGCGCCATGGCCAAACAAGCCGAAGCCGAGCGTGAGCGCCGCGCCAAGGTTGTGAATGCCGAGGGCGAATTTCAGGCCGCGGAAAAAATGGTGCAGGCCGCCGCGATGATGAGCAAGGAACCGATTGCGCTGCAACTGCGCTTCCTCCAAACCATGCGCGAGATTTCCAGCGAGCACAACACCACGACGTTTCTTCCAGTGCCGATCGATCTGTTCACCCCCTTCATGAACAAGACCGGACCACCCAAGCCGTAGGCTCTAGAGTTTTCTACTTTAGCCTTTCTATTTCCTACTTTCTCGCCGCTTTACGCTCGTTCGGCTTTGCGTACGGGTCCATGACGGCGAATATAGCGTTGCCGAATATGTCACTCGATCTCGATCGCATTCGCGCGGCGCATGAGCGGATTCGACCGTACGTCAAACGGACACCGGTGTTGACGAGTTCGCGCTTGGATGACGCGAGTGGCGCGTCGCTATTTTTCAAGTGCGAAAATCTTCAGAGGATCGGCGCATTCAAAGCGCGCGGCGCGACCAACGCTGTCTTCGCGCTCGATGACGCGACTGCGAAGCGTGGCGTGGCAACGCACTCGTCTGGAAATCATGGAACCGCGCTGGCGCGTGCGGCAAAACTGAGAAAAATTCCGGCGCACATCGTGATGCCGAAAAACTCGACCAAAGTTAAAGTGCGCGCGGTCGAAAGTTACGGTGGCCACGTTGTTTTTTGCGAGCCGACGCAAAGCGCACGCGAAGCTGCGTGTGCGGACGTGATTGCGAAAACGGGTGCGACGTTAATTCACTCTTTTGAAAACGAAGATGTGATGGCGGGGCAAGGCACGGCCGCGATCGAATTGCTTGAGGAGGTAGATGTCGATCTTGTGATCTGTCCAATCGGCGGCGGCGGTCTGCTTTGCGGTACAGCGGTCGCAGCGAAGTCGATGCGGCCAACGATCAAGGTGATCGCGGCCGAGCCCGCAAATGCCGATGACGCAGCGCAATCGTTCCACGCCAAGAAAAGAATTGTCACCGAAAAGAAATTCACGATCGCTGACGGATTGCGGACAAACGTCGGCGAGCGGAATTTTCCGATCATTCAACGTTACGTGGATGACGTCGTGACCGTCAGCGAAGAAGCCATTGTCGCGGCGATGCGCACGATTTGGGAGACGATGAAGATCATCATCGAACCATCGGCCGCCGTTCCTTACGCGGCGATGGTTGAAGGTGAGATCGACATTTCCGGCAAACGCGTCGGCATTATTCTGACCGGCGGCAACGTCGATCTCGACGCGCTGCCGTGGATTGTCTGACCTCTGTTACTTGAGCGTGATCTCGCGCATTGTTTTGGTGCCGAGAATTTCGCGGACATCAAGACGTTTGACGGCCAATTCCTTCTGCTGCTCTTCAGAGCCCATCACTTTCGCGACGACCGGATCCATTTTGTTGCGCAAAGTATCGAACGCCGCCCAATTTGGATATTCCACCAGGATCAGAATGTTGAAATCGTGCGGATTGGACGCTTCACCATTCAGGATTTTGTAATCGAGAATGACCTTCTGCTTTTTCTCCTCGTCGTAGACCGGCTTCACCGTGCCAGTGATCTGCTTGATGTATTCATCGGCCAATCCGGTCTTCGTTTTGATCATGGTCAATGTCCAAACTGGCCCTTCGTTGTAAGGAGCGCTGCTGCCTCCAGTGCTTGCGGGCGTAGTCGCAGTCGTGGGCGAGCTCTGGGCCAAGCAAAAACCGGACAGAGCGCAAGTTAATGCGATAATAACAAGTAATTTTGTTCTCATGGCCGCGGAGCTTGAAGAATCCTCGACAGGATGAACAGGATTTAATTGAGTTTCAGGAGTTTAGGTTATCTAAGATTATGAACAAAAAGTTCTTTCCTGTTGTTGCTCTGATTCTGTCCGCTGGTGCGATCAACGCGGTCGTCGCGCAAACAAACAAGCCGATGATGAAAGCGATCGTGATTCATCAGTATGGCGGGCCGGAGGCTTTGAAGTACGAAGATGCGCCGCGACCGGAGCCGAAAGATAACCAGGTCCTGGTCAAAGTGATCGCTGCCGCGGTGAATCCGGTCGACGCGATGATTCGTTCCGGCAAGTATGCGAAAGTTTTCGGAACAACGTTGCCGCTCATTCCAGGATACGACATCGCGGGGATTGTCGAGAAAAGCGGCGCGAAGGTGACGCGATTCAAGCCGGGCGACGCGATTTACGCATATCCGATGTGGGGTGGGGGCTACGCGGAGTACGATCTGGTCGATGAAACCGAAACGGCGTTGAAGCCAAAGTCGATCAATTTTGTGGAGGCTGCGGCCGTTCCTTTGGCGGCGTTGACTGCCTGGCAGGCGCTGATTGATGCGGCAAAGCTGAGCCCCGGGCAAACCGTTTTGATTCATGGCGGTTCCGGCGGCGTGGGAAGTTTCGCGATTCAAATCGCAAAAACGCGCGGGGCGAAAGTGATCGCGACCGCATCGACCCCCAATCAGGAGTTTCTCAAACAGCTGGGCGCCGACGTGGCAGTCGATTACACGAAACAAAAATTCGAGGACGTGGCCAGGGATGTCGATGTTGTGCTGGACTCTGTTGGCAAAGACACGTTGGCGCGATCGTATGGCGTCGTGAAGAAAGGCGGATTCATCGCAACACTGGTGGCGCGATTGGATCAAGCTGAGCTCGATAAACATGGGATTCGCGGCGCATCGATTTCGGTCAAGCCGAACGGAGCGCAACTGGCGGAAATCGGAAAACTGATCGACGACAAAAAAATCAAGCCAATCGTGTCCGAAGTCTTGCCCCTCACGGACGCCGTCAAAGCCCAGGAACAGGCGGCGACCCATCACACCCGTGGCAAAATCGTGTTAAAGGTGGCGGAAGAACCGAAATAGCCAGAGAACAGAGATCAGCGTTCAGCAATTTTGAAGATCGAGATCGTATGAATTGGGAAGCGATCAACGCCGTTGCGCAACTGATCAGCTCGATCGGCGTGGTCGCATCGCTTTGGTATCTGGCGATTCAAGTCCATCGCAGCACACGGATCACTCGCCTTGCCGCGCAGGACGCCGCCTCAACCGCGTTGCGCGACGTGACCCGCCCGTTTGCCGAGAACGCGGAGAGCGGCCGGATCTGGCGAATCGGGCTGGAAAATCTGGAAGCGCTTTCACCTGACGACAAGGCGCGTTTTTTTCATTTCGCTTTCCAATTTCTGAAAGCGATGGAGACGATTCATTTCCACTACATCTATGGATTGATGGATGAATCGATTTGGCGTGGTTGGGGAAATCTCTACAAACATTATCTCGCTTCGCCCGGCATCCTGTTTTACTGGAATCTGCGCCACGATCTTTTTTCGGAACGCTTCCAGGATTTTGTCGCCGGGCTGGATCGACCCGCGCAACGGCTCACGGTCGCAAATTTGCTCGGTCAGGAAAAGGTCGACAAGTAAACGCGCTCTAGTGCGCGAAGCGTGGCAACGAAGCTTTGGCACCGGATTTCGATAGTTGTCTCCGCGATTTAAGAAAACCGGAGCCGCGAGTCGTACTCGATGGAATTGCAGCGACCCGAACGCTCACACAAGCATCAGCCGGATCTTTACCACGAAACAAGCGTTCCCAATCAGCTCTCGCTGCCTCGCACAAACGACGATATTGCAAATCCAGAGCGTGTCGCAGTTCCGCGACGATTTCCACCTTGGCCAGCTCCCTTTGAAACAGCGCCTGTTTCCCCTCTTCCCTGCTCATCGCCTTATTTTGAGCAGGAAGCAGACCGAAATCAGAAATCAGCCTCCGGCCCAGAGGACCTACGGCCCGGCGGGAGGTCAGAAGTCAGAGGTCGCCGAAGCAAGTGGTTGCTCGCGAAAGGCGTGTTTTACCCCTGAGAAATTGCCGACATGGGTAATTGCCCCAGCGCGATAGACGTAACCGCGCAGTTTTTGCGGGTCACGTTTGCTGACGAAAATACCTCCCTCCCGCCAAAGCGAACCGCCGCCGAAGTGTTCTGCGATCTTGCGCGGCGCGCGATGGTAGTAACCGATTTTATCAACTGCGTTTAGAGTATATACACCGGCTGGGAAATGGAGCGTTGCGGTATGCGGCTCCGAATAGATCTCGAGATAGCGCGGAGAGATCGGCCCCCCACTTGGAGTTACGAGCCGCGGATGGCTGCTGCCGGCACAAGAAAGTAGAAAGGCTAAAGTAGAAAGTAGAAAAAGGGACGTCGATTCCATCGACATGTTTTCTACTTGCTACTACTTTCTAATTTCTACTGTCGCTTTCTTAATCGAGGAATCGTCGTCCAGCAGGAGCCATTCGATGACTGAAACAGGCAGGCTTCCGTTCTTGATCAGATCATCGTGAAACTGGCCGAGCCGGAAATTATCACCTTGTCGATCTTTGTAGCGGCCGAGCAGGTTCATGATCTGCCATTTCCCGATGATGTAGCTGATCTTCTGATGTGGATTTGACGCGGCGCCGGCGGCTTCGCCTTCGGCCGCTTCGCGATCAAGTCCGCCCGCGTCCATGAAATATTTCACGGCTTGCTCGAACGTCCATTTGCCGGTGTGCAAATTCACATCAACACCGATTCGTGCGCCGCGATAGCGCGATAGTCGCAAGATCTGTCCCTGCGCCGGCGAGTTGTTCGGATAAAGTCCGGTCCGCATCAACATTTCTTCGCCGTAAAGCGCCCAACCTTCCACGAAAACACCATCCTGATGCTGCCGGCGAATTTCATCGGTCAAATGATTGGCAATCGACAGTTGCAGGAAGTGCCCAGGAATGCCTTCATGTCCGAGGATCGGTCGCGGATCTTCGATCGCCGCGCGAATATAAAAATTCTTCGACTGCGGGTTGTAAGTCGGGATGAAATAGAAACCGGTCGAGTCTTTGTCGTAAACGCCCGGAGGATTCATAAAACCGCCAGGGCTGGTCGGCTTGAACGCTTCCGGCAACTGCCGGATTTGAAAAGGACCGAGATAATTTGGCAGGCTAATGAGATTATGTTCCTTCAAGAAATTAATCATCTCAGTCTCACGGCTTTCATAAGCCTTTAGGAACGACGCCTGATCGGGCGGAATGTTTGCAGCGCGCTTCGGATCGGGATCGGCCAGTTTCGGATCGGGCAGCAGCGCCTCGAGCGCGCGGTAACGGGCATTCTCGACCCGCCCAATCATCTCCACTTCGCGCCCATCTAACGGCAAAAGCAAAACGCGTTTGAGATAATAATTGTAACTTGCCTCGCCCATTGGAACGAACTCCACCATCTTCGGCATTCGTTTTTCGAGGTCGTCGGCATAACTGTGGGCAGCGGAGAGCGCGGCATCACGCGCCTTGATCAGTTCTTCATGCTCGTTCGGCGCAAGATCGACATCCAACGCCATCAGGCTGTCTTTCAACAGCGGATCGATCGAGCGCGCGGAATCGATCGCGAGTTTGGCGTAAAGTTTTACCGGGTTCCGCAAATTGGTCAGGCCTTGCTTCAGCATCGGCGGCATCGCCTTCAATCGCGCCGTCGCCGAGAGCGCTCGCTTTCGGGGCGTGTCATATTCCTTTTTCAGGAGCGAAAAAATCGCGCTCACGCATTCGCCGATATAAGTCTGCGGGTTCGTCCGTTCGAATTTTAGAACGCGATTTTGGAAATCGACGTTTTCCAATTGGGAGCGAAATAGGATTGCATCGATTTGTTCGTCCTTTGGCCAGGTGTCGATCTTCATGGCGCGGACTTTGTCGAGCAACGCGCGCACGTGCTGCGCCCGTTCCGCTATTTTTGCGGGCGAAAAGTCCGCCAGCCGATCGTCCCAGGTGTGGAGGCCGGCGTTGCTGCTCGAGACGGGATCGTTCTCGTTCCGCCAGTTGTAGTAATCGTTCGCTAATTTGTGGAGCGCGGCCGCGCCCATCACGTGGTCCTGGTTTGCATTGGTGATGAGTGTTCTGTCGATGCCGGATGGCCGACCCGGCGTTGGCTGCGCCTGTACAGCCAGTGATGTAACGCCGATCGCAGCTGCAAAAAAGATTTTCGATTTCACGATCTCGATCTTAATGAATGTTGTTTAATGAGAAAGTGTAATCGAAAGCGATGAAAACTCTGGGCATGATCGGCGGTGTCGGGCCGGAGAGCACGATCGACTATTACAAGAACATCATCGCGCTTTATCGCGAACGTCAGCGCGACGGCAGCTATCCGCAGTTCGTTATTAATAGCATCGACCTGAAGAAAGGGCTCGATTTCATGTATGCGGGCAAGCTGGATTCGATGGCGGGTTTTCTACTTCGCGAAATCGAAAAACTGCCGCGTGCTGGAGTGGATTTCGGAATTATCGCCGCAAACACGCCGCACACTGTCTTCGACGACATTGCATCGAAGTCGCCCATTCCATTGATCAGTATCGTCGAAACGACCTGCGCCGCGGCGAAAGTGCGCAGTCTCAAAAAGCTCGCCCTCTTCGGCACGAAATTCACAATGCAATCAGATTTCTACCAGAAAGTGTTCAAGCGCGAAGGAATCGACCTGGTTGTGCCTGAATCAAAAGATCAGGACTACATTCACGAGAAATATTTTAGCGAACTCGTGCCCGGAAATTTTCTGCCTGAAACCCGCGCCGGTTTGCTAGCCATCGTGGACCGTATGAAAGCTAAGATCGACCTCGACGGAGTTATTCTGGCCGGGACGGAACTGCCGCTGATCCTGCGCGGCGAAAGTCACAACGGAATCGCTTTACTCGACACCGGGAAAATTCATTGCCAGGCCGCCGTGGACGCGATGTTCTCTTAGCCATCAACTAGTAGTTAATGAAAGCAGTTGTAAGCTGCCTTTTTCTTTTTTTGACTTTTGCCATGGCCCAGCCCGAGGTACAACGAATTCGCTATGCGGTGGTCGGCGATTCCTACTCCTGTGGAGAAGGCGCATCGCCGAAGGAATCGTGGCCGGCATTGTTAACCCAGCATTTGAATGCGCAAGGCTTGCATGTCGATTTTGTGTCGAACCCGTCAGTGACCGGTTGGACAACGAAGGACGCGATCGATCGCGAGTTGCCCAAGTTCGTAAATTCGAATCCCAATTTTGCGACGCTTCTGATCGGCGTGAACGACTGGGTCCAGGGAATCGATGAAACGACGTTTCGGAATCGGTTCAGTTATCTGCTCGACCAAATGCTGGCAGTGTTACCAAATAAGAAACATTTACTTGTCGTGACCATTCCGGACTTCGGAGTTACGCCGACCGGCCCGAAGTACTCACGCGGCCGCAACATTCACGAAGGAATCATGCAGTTTAATCAAATTGTGATCGAAGAAGCTCACAAGCGCGGCCTCCAGGTTGTCGATATATTCCCGGTCAGCAAGAAAATGGGGCACGACAAATCACTCGTGGCCAAAGACGGTCTCCATCCCTCCGCCAAAGCCTACGCCGAGTGGGAGAAGATTATCTTTCCGGTTGCCCTGGAGTTGCTCAAGAAGCAGTGACGTCTGACCTCTGATCCGCCAATGGACGGATTCACCGTGGCGAACTTCCGATCTCTGAAAATGGGCGGTGAGGGTTTCGAACCCCCGACCCTCTCGGTGTAAACGAGATGCTCTACCGCTGAGCTAACCGCCCGCCTTCGGTCCGAGCCGGACTAGCCTAAAGCTACGGCGTGGCAGGCCCGGGATTGGAGAGCATGACACGTGACGAGCAATGGCGCGATATTTTACACGTTGCTGAAATTGGAGCAATGCGGCAAAACAATTATCTCCGATGAGCGAACGCTATTTTGACGACCTCACACAGGGCGACCGATTCAAGTCGGCCACGTATGAGGTTACCGAAGAACAAATCATTTCGTTCGCCCGCGAGTTCGATCCGCAACCGTTTCATTTGGATGCGGCAGTTGCCGATCAAACAATGTTCAAAGGTCTGATCGCCAGCGGCTGGCATACCGCGGCGATTACGATGCGTCTGTTTGTCCAGACGCTGAACTTCTCCGAAGGCGCGATTGGTCTCGGGGTAGATGAATTGCGTTGGCCGAATGCAGTGCGACCCGGTGATGGGTTGCAAGTCGAGACCGAGATTGTTGATCTTCGCGTGTCGCGATCCAAGCCAAGTCATGGGGTTGTGCGTCTACGCAATGTCACTGTAAATCAGCGCGGCGAAATTGTTCAGACGATGAGCGCCTCGGCGTTAGTGTTATGTAGAAGCGACACGATTACACGGTGATAGTGGAACGAGTTCAACTCTGCACTCAAACTACTCTTAACTATCTCTTGCATTAGGAAGAAGTTTACTCTATCGAAAACGTCTATGGACTTATCAACGCGAAACTTGGAGCAGGCTTTATCGATTCGTCGCCAGATTGATGCATTGGAGAGACGACTCAGGGGATTGGTTGGCGGAGCAGGTGCTGGCGCCGGCGGTGCAATGGCTGCTGCGCGACGCGGGGGCAGACGCCGGATGTCTGCGGCTTCGCGGGCGAAGATTGCCGCTGCGGCAAGAGCTCGTTGGGCGCGAATCAAAGGCCGCGGCGGCGCAAAAAAAGCGGGTAAGAAGCGAAAGGGCGGAATTACTGCAGCCGGTCGACGGAAGCTTTCGCAGCTAATGAAAGCGCGCTGGGCGGCCAGAAGAAAAGCAAAAGGTAAGACGAAGTAAGTTAGGCCGACCGGTAGTTAGGCGCTAAAGTAGCTGGCCTAGACTTAATCGCTGCACGCGATTGAGTAGTTTCATCGTGTATGGATAAAAGCTTGGGAAGCGGACAGCCCTAAGCTGCGCAATGAAGTGTAAATTTCTCCGTGGAATCGTGTTTGCTTTGGCCCCGGTAATGCCAGCCGTGTTCCGAACTACGATCGGTTAAGTAGCTTCATCATCGCTTCAGGATAGCGCGAGCCGGCGAAGGCGTCTTTGGGCGCGACTTCATCGATTCGCTCGAGGTCTTTGCTGGTAAGATCGACATCGAGCGCGCCGATGTTTTCCTGCAGATACTTTCGCCGTTTGGTTCCTGGAATCGGAACGATGTCTTCACCTTGGGCGAGGACCCACCCGAGCGCGAGCTGAGCCGGAGTGCAACGTTTTTCGCGCGCGATTTCTTCCACTCGCTTCACCAGATCGAGATTGCGTTGAAAATTCTCGCCCTGAAATCGGGGCGTCGATCTTCGGTAGTCGTCTTGCGGCAAGTCTTCCGGTTTTTGAATCTTGCCGGTCAGAAAACCGCGACCGAGGGGACTGTAGGGAACGAAACCGATTCCAAGCTCGCGGCAAACGCCGAGCACTTCGTCTTCCGGGTCTCGCGTCCAAAGCGAGTACTCTGATTGCAACGCGGTGATCGGATGAACCGCGTGCGCGCGGCGAATTGCTTCGGCACCAGCTTCGGATAATCCAAGAAAGCGCACTTTGCCTTCGCGAACCAACTCCGCCATGGCGCCGATTGTCTCTTCAATTGGCGTGTCCGGGTCAACGCGGTGCTGATAATAGAGATCGATGACATCGAGATCGAGCCGGCGCAGACTTCCTTCGCAAGCTTGCTTTACATAATCGGGCTTGCCGCTGATGCCGCGAAACTCCGGTTTGGTTGGGTCGCGCAAAATTCCGAACTTGGTTGCGATGACGACCTGTTCGCGATGCCCTCTCAGCACTCGGCCGACCAGTTGTTCATTGGTGTGCGGTCCGTAGACGTCGGCGGTATCGAAAAAAGTGATGCCGAGCTCCAGCGCGCGCGCAATCGTAGCGAGCGATT